>Ga0153937_1000981_pt1 | contig 10673 bp, 11 predicted proteins | sample TSNY021MetaG_FD_104680 | JGI IMG/M metagenome (GOLD analysis project Ga0153937, IMG submission 104680) | Attine ant fungus gardens microbial communities from New York, USA - TSNY021 MetaG | ecosystem: Host-associated > Fungi > Mycelium > Unclassified | place: USA: New York, Robert Murphy County... | reverse complement strand
GCCTACCACATGATCACTACCTATTGTTCTACATATAGGAGTGCTATTGTTCTTGAAATAGAGATAACCTAACTATCTTAGGGCAGTCCTTTGTTCTATTCAAGGACAGATGATAATCTATAGATAAAGATTAGTATCATATGCAAATATTAAGAACCTTGTATCTCCATGGGATCTTATCGCCTCAGGATCTATTTATGGCCGAAAGAAGCGCATTGAGGAGAGCTTCACGATGGTCATTGAAGCAAACGATTACGTTAAGTGGTTCCTGAGATATTGGTGATTTAGTGTCTGGTGACTTGATGATCACTGACTGATCTGCTGATAACTTGGTGAATACTGATTGCTTTGAGATGTTTTTGGTACTGTTTGAAAGGTCTTCTTAAGGGCTTTTAGTGGCCATTTAGATCATCGAAATCGGTCAAGTATTCCTGGAGTTATGGTCTGAATGAAGTTTGTGACATATACAATGAGATCAAGGTATAAATAGTGTGGGAACTTAGGAAACCAAATCACATGACAAGGTCAAGTGATCATAGAACATTCTGGAAGAATATGTGATCGTAGACTAGTAGTAGTACAACCACTGTAAAATAGTATAAGTAGTAGTCCAATCCAAGAAAAAACTCCATCAAGTTCTTCTTGAACATCCACCTAGGGTGATCACTAAGAGCATTCACTGCCTATTGATAACACATGGCTTTTGTAGTACATGTTTACTTTCACTTGGTATATAATAGCCTTTCCACTGTTGTTTGTTCCATCTATGTTTCTGACTGCTACTGGTCTTCCTAACCTCTACAGCTTAAACCTATGTTTTGCTGCCATTCTTTTGTCTATGAAAATTTCTGTCACACCACTGTCCAAGAGTGCTTTTACCATTATGCCTTCATGCATGTCTACCTTCTCTATTCCTATGTTTAGCCATACTTCTCTTAATATTTTGAGTATTCTTCTGATATCTCTTTGTATGTCCTTCTCTTTTGCTGTGCCTTTTGGAATTTCTTTCCATGTGCCACCCTGCTGCACCTTTCCCTTTCTAGAGTGTACTGTTACTCCTTCCTCTTTCTTTTGCTTTGAGCACCTACACCACTCAACTTCCTTTAACTTCCTTCCTCTGAGGACTCCTTGTTCTCTGTTGTTTTCCCTATATATTCCTTTCTTTCCATACTATCTGCATCTTATGTAGGTCGCTACAACTTCTTCTGTCATCTATCCTAACTCCAACAGCTGTACATCTTCTGGCACATTCTCCATTCCACAGTATTCCTATGCCTTTTCCCAATTGGGACATACCAGCTTCCTTCCCTGCTGTGCCTTTTGCAAACTGACTGCACACGCCACTTCCTCATTTCTCCTTTCCTTCTCCTTCTTAATATTTGAATACTTCTACTTGTAGTGTCCCATTCTCTGACATCTGAAACATTGCACCTCTTTCTCCACTGTCTTCTGTTTTCTTACTTTCACTTCCTCCCTCACCCTACATTCCTTCCCTTCCCTCTATTTCTGCCCTTAGTTTGGCCAGGGCATGCCATTGGTTGAGCATACTGCCCATAAGAGAGTTATATTGTTCCAGAGACATAGTGCTATGTCTCTAGAGAAGTCAAAATAGGAGTGATCTTACTAATGTTATGTTTACTGGGGTGCAAGATCTTTATCCAGCTAGACACCTACTGCCCTACTTACTACTGCTCTAATACTATAGTTATACTATCACCCCAAGAAGAGGATCTCTAATCTAAATGCCTTCTTAAGAATGTAGTATTAATCTCCTGCATAGACAGATAACAATACACCTGTAGTATGAAGTTTATAGTATAAAAGAAGTACAAGTAATTATCCAGCCCACTCGATTGTAAGGTCAGGTCTTAGCAGTGATACCTGAGCTTGGTACCATACTTCCATCTGTAGTCCTTAACTGACTGCAAAGTTCCCTTAAGCCTAGGGTCTGGCTATGTTATAGTGGTCCTGAGTTGTGTCACTCAGGTACCAAGGAAGATAAGAGAGTAAAGGTAGCAAGGCTCTGTAATAAGTAGTGCTGATAAGGGAATCGAGTTTTGGTATAAGGACTTAGATTGAGATGTCTTAGAACTATTCTTAGTCCAAGTTGACAAGGAGAACTCAATAGAGTTCCCATTCAATTGTGGTATATTACTTATACACCTTTTGTGTTTACTTCTATTTATAAACTCCCATGTATCTCTTTTTAGTTATTTTATTTCATACATCCACTGATTTCCTAATTAAAAGAAAAGAAAAAGAAAAAGAAAATAAATAATGACTTAGCTGTTTTGGCCATGTCATGACAAACTTTATATAGTATTTTGTTAAGTAGAAAGGGGATAGCAGTATGGAAAGGCTATAATATACTATAAATTACTATGAATATACTATGAGTGCACACTCTGGGTTCCAGAAAATGATGCAATGAGTAGAGTTGGAGAGTAGAACATAGTACTTGGTGAAATAATATATATTGCTCTCTAGTTCTGTAGTTTTACTACTAGTCTGAAGAGAATGCAATAATGATACAGAAGTAGAACAACCTTGGTCTTAGCTTGTGCACTGTGCCTTGATCTTTTATTGTATGTGTAGTTACTTATTTTGGAGCAGTAGAACATCATCTGAGAGAGGTAAATTCAGAAGTAAGGAGTTATATAGTAGAGAGTACTATAGAAATATGAAGAAGATGGATTTAGGATTTTAAGATTTTAGGACTTTAATCTATGAACTGATTTGCTACCATGTATTTACTCTGTATACATACTATAGCTGGAGTAGGAGAGAGCCAGTCTGAAACATCATACTCCTAGTCTAAAATGCAATACTTCTATAGAAGATAAATAATAATAAAGAATGTGAATATAAATATTAATTTATACCAAATTTTCTGGTATATGATATATTTTCAAGATATACTTTAGCATTGAACATTTCAGTACTTCTTCCAGAACAGAGCCAGGAGAGCAGAAAGATACTTAATGTAGTATATAAAGAGGTATTCAATAGTATTAGATTATAGATTATATATATATAGACAATAAACTTGAGATTGATTTCTACTATAATATTAGAAGTAAGTGAGTAAAATTAGTCAGAATAGTTAAGTCAGTAAGTGATTGAAAAAATATTACAGAGTACATAGAAAGTTGAAGAAGAGAGTGTAGTGGACTGATTTTAACATATACTCAACTATTTAGAATTAATAGAGGATTCAAGTCAGACATAGGTCCAGATAAAAGCCTTATCTATTATGTATGTGAGAAGAATATGGGAAATGATAGGGCTGAATAAGCATAACAAAGCTTCACCTAATCATGACTAAGATTTACCTAATGGCTCTCTTTTTACTTACAAAATGTAATAAATTTAGTAAAAATTAGAAAAAAATCAGAAAAAAGTACAGAAAATTAGGGAAAGTATTGGAGGAAGGAAGTATAGTGTACTGCAGACTATTGGAGGAGAGAGTATAGTGGACTAGAGACAAGACTACTAAAAGTTATTAGAGAAAGATAGTATAGCAAACTGGAAACTGTTAAAGGAAAATAGTATAGCAGACTAGAGACAAGACTACTGAAAGTTATTAGAGAAAGAAAGTATAGCAAACTGGAAACTATTGGAGAAAAGAAGTATAATGGACTGTATACAATATTACTAACTGTGCACACTGCAGACAAGAGTGTATTGGAGAAAGAGAGTATAGTGCACTGTAGACAATACTAAGACTGTTGGAGGAAGGGAATGTAGTGACCTGACAGACAACACTGTACACTATTACACAGACTGTTGGAGGCAGGGAGCATAGCAACCTGCCAGACAACACAATGTCAACTCCACTCAGGATTAGTAGAGAGTTTAGGTTGGGCCAGAGGCCCAGATGAAAACCTCATTTCTAGTACACTCCAGGGATCTATATTTCCTAGCACAGTTGCCCCCAAAAGAACTTCTACCAACATAGTAGCTGATCAATCATAAAGAACCCACCATTTGCCATGTTGCCATGCCCTCCCCGGATATTCCGGACCGTAGAAGGAAACATTAGATGTTTACGACTCCCACCACTTGTCCGTCTAAACATGGGACGTTGTCAATCCTGTGAAGTGTGTGTTGACATATATAAATAATGTGTGACTTTCATTTAATTTTAATGTCACATTTAGAGTTCCCTTGCTTTATTGAGGCACAGACAGACTCCGTATGACCCTCTGGCCTAGTGGAACCGAATTAAAGCGGGGACACGTCGTGTTTTGCCCTGTTTACAGTATCGACGTTGACGAGACGTTCTTGCACAAATGGAGCAAAGTCGTCTTGACAGGCGTCTACCAATTAATATCAGCCGCGAGCAACATGCTGGTACCTGTGCGGTTCTAACGGGAGGAACATGGCCTTTGTTCTGCCAGTTCATATTCAACTGGTTATGCATCCGTCTTCAGGAGGTTTCTGACAAAGTATCAGCTTTACTCGAGGTGAGCCCAGCACTTTTATTGTCGTGGTTCATGTCAGAGTACATGCTTTTCAGGTCAACTCTATCGGCCTCACATCTATAGTCATCGGAGGCTTCGTCGTACTGGTGATTCATCACTTTACATCCAGTCCCAAATCTTTTTTATTTTTTTCCCAAGATTTCTCTGTTCTCATTCTTTGTCAGAGAAAAGGTACTTTCCAACAGGATTCTGAAAAACATGAGTCTGAGACATCATGCTTAACATAGGTCTGCTTGAGTGAGGTCGTCATCGGGACTTTGTTCGGTATCCTCATGGGTCCGCTTTGTGCTGGGATATTTGATCCTCGCTCCTGGACCATGGACTCTAATAGTGTCACTCTTGAAGTGATGCGCATCGTCCTCGTGATAAACTTGTTTGCTGCCGGTGTCCACTTGCCCGAAAAGTACATGTACACCGATATTAAGGGACTCATGATACTAGTAGTCCCCACCATGGCCATAGGGTGGTTTATTGTAGCTGGTCAGTCTGAATTGAGTTTATTTCAATTGATCTCTGATTTCGCCGTTTCAGTGCTTCTAAAGATGCTCTTCAGTTACTTTGACTATGTCACTTGTCTTGTACTTGCAGCATGTTTGACACCTACAGATCCTGTTGTAAGTGCTGCCATAGTAGGTGTGATATTGTCCCTCCTTTTCTATATACACACCCTCTTAAAAGCATGTTCTTGAGGCGGAAAATTTGCGACGAAAAAAGTTCCGGAAAAAGTCAGACATATACTATCGGCAGGTCAGGGATCTCGCCTTATATATCCCTTCATTCAAAATCTCACACTTGTCAGAATCCGCTGCCAATGATGGCCTTGCCTGTCTCTTCCTCAGCTTATCCCTCTATCTGACACTGGGATCACATCGTTTAGAGGATCTTCGAGATTGGATCCTCGTCGGACTACTGTGTAAGTGAAAGAATCTTTTTCGAGAATCTGATACATTTGATCTCAAGTCACCACTTAGACCAAGTCGTTCTTGGAACATTGATCGGTGTCGTCATAGGCAAGTTGGATCTCGAGGGGCAACCGGTAAAAAAAATGCTGAACGTTCTGACTGGACTTCAGGCTGGTCCATCTCGCGAGTCATGCGCTTTTCGTCTGCCAGGGAATTAGTTGACCAAGAAGGGCATGTCGCGCAATTCATTTCAGTTCCTCTTCTTGTTATGGGTATCGTCCACACAATTGGAGCTAATGACCTTCTCGCCGCCTTCGCCACCGGCAAGTCATAGTAGGTGATGCACTTGTGCGCCACGCTTACTTCTTCTTTAGGCTGTGCTCTATCCTGGAACGGCGAATTCAAGAAACATGCCGAGGGCCAATCCTTCGCTGCTGTGATCGAGTATATTCTGAATTGTGGTTGTTTTTTCTACATTGGTGCTTGGCTGCCTTGGAAAGACTTTTCTTTGCCGTCTATCGGGATAAGTCCACAGAGATTAGTAGTTTTCTCTATCGGTATCCTGTTCCTACGCAGATTCCCTGCTATATTGGCCTTGTACAAATGGGTACCTCAAATCGAGAACTGGAAACAAGCGTTGTTGTGCGGGCATTTCGGTAGCTAGAAACCCATTTTCTTTCTTTTCTTCCTTGAAATAACCACTTTTTTGTTATGTTCTAATCAAAGGTCCTGTGAGTACTGATGACTTGTAAATCGTACATGGTCCTCTGATGCAGACGATTTATAGATGGGTGTTAGCGCTGTATTCGTGTCGTGCGTGGCTGTACGTTGGCTTCCGGAACCTCAAAACCCCCCAACGTCTCAGAAAGACATTCTTGCAATGGCACTCGCTCCTGTGATTGGGTTCTCTGTGTTCGCGTCGATCCTTGTCCGTAAGTCTGTCAAGTGCATTATTTATAGAAAATCAACTTTTCTTTTTTTTTTCCTCTCGCCTAACTATAGATGGTTTATCTATTCCCCTCTTTCTGGCTGGGACACGGATTCTTTGTCATGCTCAGAGTTCGGCTACTCAGCTCAGTAGTGCATAAAGTAGTTGCGCGCTTTTGCTGAATCTAGACAATAATCCGTTCTCCACTCGACCATCGATAGACTGGACAGGTCATCAGAAACAACTGACATCTCGAATATCACTGTGTTGGAGTGACACAAGTCGGGCTTGGGGAACGACAATGCCCTCCGATACTACACAAGGTCTAATTGATCTGCCATCAGACCCTGAACCAAGTCCTCTCCACAAAGTTTGAGTTAATCCTTTCCGGTGTTACTCCAAGAGCTAATGCAATTGAGTCTCTTCTGTGTAGCCATGACAATGAATACGGTGTGTTCGTTACATTAGAAACAAGAGAACCAGGACGATGGATGTGCTAGAATGCCTTTGAAATGAGGAATGGGAGAATAGGACAAATGCAATGGTTCAGAACTCCCTGTAGCCATCGGGAGCGAAAGGTTTGTGAGAGAGAAAGAGGATCGTGATAAAAGTAGTGTTCAGCGATTAGGTGAATTAACATTGTGTCCGTTGCAACAAGACGACTCAGTCCCAAAAAGGATAAAAAATAAAATAGAATAGGATACGAATAGTTCACTCAAAGGGATTGGTGCGGCCTGCCTACCATCACCACCTCTCAGCTATCAAAATCCAAAAGAAAAAAATTCAGACATGCCTGGTAATCACCACCTCTATCGGGCCCTTCACCACATCCACATAGCCATTCATGCCACCACCGTGTGGACTTTTTGTCATCTTCGATATCTTTTGAATGGTGTGTAGCACGCGGCGGATCAATTAAATAGGGCGGTGTGGAGATAGCAACTGGAGGCGGCGTTTTAGGCCTGGGAAGATCGAGGGGCATGGGAGGTGGTGGTAGTTGCGAATGTCGTTTTTCCTCCGCGCGCGATTCGAATTTATCAGTTTTTTTACGTATCCGTTCTATATCTACTTGATGAGCATCGGCAAAAGGTGATAGAGCTACAAGAGTAGAAGGTGTTCTAGGGTTCTCGAAGGGGTTTTCAGCGGCATGATGGTTGTTTGTGATGTGTTCCCGGGTAGACGATGGGATAGAAGGTGATGATGGTGTAGGTGAAGGGGAGGGACTTGGTGTTGGGCTGGCGGCTATATCCTCGAGTGGGACTGCGTCAAGGTTATCAGTTGAACCAAGAACAGTATGCCTCCCGCCGACAGGAGGATGTCTCCGGCTTCCGTTTCTCCAGAGCTGGCTTGCACGCCGAGTAACATGGCTCAAAAGAGATGCAGGCACGACGATATTCCCAGACGAGCCTGAATCCCTGGCAGCCCTGCGGCGTTGTCTATCAGTGATTTCCCATTGCCGGAGCGTCTTGATGGGTGAGTGAGTGAGTTCACAAATGCAAGTCAGCTAGCAGAGCCAACGTACTTGCTCAACACGGCGAGTTTCAGCCTCTTGGTCGCTCATGGGGGAGTAAGAATTTGGGTCGGTCGACTGCTCATGAAAGTCGGCGTGGTGCTCTCTCGGCGACTTGCCTTTGTTGTCAATGTTGTCATGAGTCAACCAGGACTTGCTGTGGACAATGTCGTCTTCAAGAGTGGGCGAAGAGGCAGGAGAGGGAGACCTCGGGGGGCGCACGGTGTCTATAGAGGATATCGAGGACATAGTGGTGGAGGGAAGGAAAGACTGCGGGCCCGAGCAATCCAATTATACAAATGTCTAAAATATTCCTGGATAACATGATCGCTAAAGGTATCTAAGTACATCAGAACCGATTTCCATCCTGCATCTTCTTCGTCGACGGCACCACCACTGGGCTCTCGTCATAGTCAGAGCCATCGTCGCGGGCCATGTAATTACGCAATCCAGACGTTTTCTGTACACTGCCTGACAAAATCGGTTGCATGTCCTCACGGCTATACATTGTGCTCCGGGCACTCCTCTCGTTGGTTAGAGAAAGAATAGATAGTCTGGCGGTCTCGCGCATGTTTTTGAGGTTCTGGTGGAAAGCATTCTGGTGGTGCCACTGTGAGAACAGCGGTTATATAGAATGATCTGCTCACACACCTGCTCTTTCCAGTACTGCATGCGTTTCTCGCGCTCAGAGTCTCTTTGTTTACGGTGGAAACAAAAGAGCCCAATGAGGGTGCCAAACATACCTTGTTGAGGGCGGATTCAGTATGTTGCGGTTGATACAGCGCAGGACAACTTGCCTCCAAAGATACCCAGAGCGACCAAGATATAGGCGTAGACACCTACATGGCGGGGCTCAGCAGCAGCTTTTCCGCAGGTACCGTCCTCCTGGCAGTTCCAAGACTGACACCTGAATCAAGTCAGAAGGGACGCCATAAAGAAGCGAGATACACACTCTTTATCGCCATCGCAAGATTCACCAAGGGACTTTTCGTTGAGACAAACTTTCTGGACGGAATCGCAGTAGAGACCGGGGGCGCAGTTTCCTCGCGAGACAATGTTGATATATTCCCCTCCGATTTCGTAGGCGATATAAGCCGTGTTTTCGACTACACACGGATTCTGAAGGGTGGCGTTGGCCCACATGCAGATGTTGTTGAGACAGACTGATCCGTTGGCATTGAGACCTCGGCCAGTGGTATCTGCGAGCTCTCTAAAGTTGGGGGGAGCCTCGCATTGGTCTGAAAAGTCGAGTGAGCAGATGAAGGTGCTGAGAGTGCGAGAGAGAGTACCATCGCGGTTCAATTGGCACTGACTACCGACAGCAAGAAGGGTTTGACAACTGGAACCCTCGTCTGGGCAGAACTGGCCCCTGGGGCATTTGTCGGGTATCTCATGAGAGCCTTGGGCATAGCCAAAAGGAAAGTCGTCCTTTCTGCAGCCCTTGGCCTGGCAGATGCCCGAGTCTGCACAAAAGGTAGTCGCAGTACAGTCGCTCCAGAACTGATAGGTGCCTGTCTGGAGACGATTATCGCCCTGGTTGCACTGATTACCTTTGGTGACCGAGCCTGCACGGACGACTGCGAAAAAAGACAATAAAAAGAGAGAATGCATGGGGGAGAGAGAGAAGGCTATCTTGCTCTCCCACGCTACCCCTCGACATGCTCGGCCTCCTCAAAGCTCTCTACCGCCTCCTCTGCGGCAGCCAGCCCCCTGTCGAGCAGCCAGCCCCTGTAAATTATGCCGACCTCCGCAGCCAGGCCATCGAGGAGGGCGATGCCATGGCCAGGTGCTTTGAGGGGAGCCACATGGCATATTCTCGGGGCGACGGGGCCCTTGCAAAGGACCTCTCGAACAAGGGCAAGCAGCACCAGAGTTGCATGCATGAGCTCAACAAGCAGGCCAGCGAGTACATCTTCAACGGTCTGTGCATCCAGACCCTTTTCTGATTCCTTAAACTGATCCTGGTGCCAGAAAACAACAAGGTGCCCACCAACGCGATAGCAGTTGTATTTTTGAATCCATCTTGCAGCAGGACAGTCAGCCCCACGAGGTCGATCTGCACGGTCTCTATGTAAAAGAGGCCATCGACTACACTGAACGTGCCCTTCAGCAAGCTCGCACCCGAGGCGACAGGGAGCTTCATCTCATTGTAGGCAAGGGCCTCCATTCCAAGAACGGAGCCAAGATAAAGCCTGCCATTCAGCAACTCATCCACAAGTGTGTCCTTTGCTTTCTATTCTCTCTCTGACCCATACCATTATCAAGATACCAGCTCTCTGCCCACCTCGACCCGACCAACGCAGGTGTTTTCATCGTTGAACTCAACTCCACCCGTCATGGTGTCAGTGCCGACGAAATCACACATCGTATTGAGGATAACGACGACAAAGGATGTATTATCATGTAGAATATTCTCCTCCTTAAATATCCAACCCAACAAGAACGAACGCGGGATCAACCGCAAAGGCAGGTTTTGTGACCACCGCACCCCCAACGTACATGAGAGAATGCAGCAGCTCACCCAAATTGGGTGCAGACCTTTCCAAAACAATAACAAGAGCGTGGCAGCCCAGGCTTTCTGATGCTAGATCTAACAATGCAACGATGCTACAGAAAAATGTGAGTAAACCAAGCGGATGAGGATACAAATCACCATCATTCCGTCCCACCAACTGTGCAAGACAAGACAGAAGACGTGGAAACGTACCTTTCACGAAGACCAACTAAAGCCGCATTTTTGCCGTCCACGTAAAGCGTCTGGGGCTTGCCCGGCATGCGAGTGACCACGCCTTCAAATAAGGCCTCGGAACTTGCAGAAATGGTAACGCTCTTCGAGTAAGGCAATGCTT
>Ga0153937_1000973_pt1 | contig 10700 bp, 8 predicted proteins | sample TSNY021MetaG_FD_104680 | JGI IMG/M metagenome (GOLD analysis project Ga0153937, IMG submission 104680) | Attine ant fungus gardens microbial communities from New York, USA - TSNY021 MetaG | ecosystem: Host-associated > Fungi > Mycelium > Unclassified | place: USA: New York, Robert Murphy County... | reverse complement strand
CGGTTTATCCGGGTTAGGGGATTGCGGGTCAAGCCCGCAATGACCAAAGGGTAGTGAGAGCCTATTCAGGCTTACCCGGGTTAGGTGTGTATAACATTTTAACAAAACGGGAAAGACAGCCGCGCGGCAATTGACAACATCAAATTGGATGATAAAATTATACTCACAAACGAGTGAGGAGCGATACAATGAACGGGCTGTTAAAAGGCTTTTTGTCTTACTATAAACCTTACAGGAAGGAGCTTTTCCTGGATTTATTTTTTGCGTGTCTTTCTTCGGGCGTGGTGTTATGTTATCCGCTTTTAGTTAATATGGTTACCCAGCGGGCAGTGTCGGACGCGGGGATAGATTTAGAACTGATTTGGAAGGTAGGCATAGTCTTTATAGTTTTAATAGGGGTTGAGTTCGTAGGTAATTTTTATATTACTTATTGGGGACATGTAATGGGCGCGAAAATGGAATATGATATGAGGAACCGTTTGTTCGGGCATTTTCAGAAGATGTCCTTCCGTTACTATGATAATGAAAAGACCGGCCAGTTGATGTCCCGGCTCACCAATGACCTGTTTGACGTTACGGAGCTTGCTCACCACGGGCCTGAGGATGTTTTCATATCCCTTATCAGAATAATCGGCTCCTTTGCCATTTTGGTTAACATAAACTGGCAGCTGACAGTGCTGATGTTTCTTGTGCTGCCTGTTATGGTGGCGTTTTCCTTGAGCTGCAATCGGATGATGAGGCGGGCTTACAGAAAGAACAGACAAAGTATGGCGGATATAAATTCCCAGGTGGAGGACAGTCTTTCCGGCGTAAGAGTAGTGCAGTCTTTTACTAACGAGGAGCTGGAAATACATAAATTTAAGGAAGGAAGCCGCCGCTATGTGGACAGCAAACGCAACAGCTATTGGTACATGGCGCAGTTTCACAGCGGATTAGCCGTGTTTATCTCTTTTTTAAATTTTCTGGTGGTAATAGGTGGAGTCTATTTCATTTATCGGGGGTATTTCGGCCTGCCTGAGCTGATTACCTTCATTATGTATATCAGCGCGCTGATAGACCCGGTTAAAAAGCTTATAAATTTTACGGAGGGGTTCCAAAACGGCGCTTCCGGCTTTGAGCGGTTTATGGAAATAATGGGGAAGGAGCCGGACATAACCGATTCAAAGGACGCCGTGTCTCTGGAGAATGTAAAAGGTTTGGTTGAATTTCAAAATGTAAGCTTCCGCTATGAAGACGAGCAGGAGGATGTCCTTCATGATTTAAATTTGACCGTACAGCCAGGGGAATATATAGCCCTTGTAGGTCAGTCGGGAGTAGGAAAGACCACCTTGTGCAGCCTTATACCCAGGTTTTATGATGTGAACGCGGGCTCGGTACGCGTGGACGGCAGAGATATACGCGGTATAACTATAAAATCCTTAAGGCAGGCCATTGGGATAGTGCAGCAGGATGTGTATTTGTTTAACGGTACGATTATGGAAAATATTCGTTATGGCAACCCGGAGGCGTCGGATGAGGAAATCATCCAAGCGGCCAAGAACGCCAATGCCCATGAGTTTATCAGCCAAATGCCCGATGGCTATAATACTTATGTAGGGCAAAGGGGAGTCAAGCTGTCCGGCGGGCAAAAGCAGCGTATCAGCATTGCCCGCGTATTTCTGAAGGACCCGGCCGTTTTGATTTTCGACGAGGCCACATCGGCCTTGGATAACGAAAGCGAAAGCGTAGTACAGGAAAGCTTTGAAAAGCTGTCAAAGGACAGAACCACGTTTGTTATTGCCCACAGGCTTTCCACAATAATAAACGCGGAAAGAATAGTAGTCCTGGGGGATACGGGTATACTGGAGGACGGCGATCATCAATCCTTGATGCGGGAAAATGGTGTATATGCAAAATTATACAATATGCAGTTTGATAAATAATATATTGGTATTTATACCGGGGTTTGCCTTGGGGGGCTTTTATAACATGCTTATTTACAGCCTTCCCAGAAATCTGCCCGTATTTAAAGGCGGCTTGTCTTTTTCGGCGGCCTTCGCGGGGAAAAGGCATATGGCCATTGCCCTGCTTACCGGGGCAATGCTTGTAATGGCCCTGAGGGTCTTCGGAGGAGGCTGGGCGTTTTTCATGCACGCTTCTTTGTGGTCAATGCTGCTTATTACGGCCATAATAGATTTTGAGCATATGATTATATCTACCTGGGTTTTGCTGGGCTTCAGCCCTGCGGCAATTTTATATGTTGTTTTTACGGGAGCGCCTGCTATTTCGCATTTATTGGGGCTTATTCTGGGCTTTGGGTTTTACTTTCTAATTTATTTCGTGGTAAAAATACTTTATAAGCGGGAAGCCTTTGGCTATGGGGATGTTCTGCTGATGGGCGCCGCCGGGCTGTTTCTTGGCCTTCCGAAGGCTTTACTTACTTGCATGCTCAGCTTTTATGTGGCGCTTTTCGCCATAATACTTATGAAAATTGCCGGAAAAAAAATAACCGCTAAGCAGGAGGTCCCCTTTGGGCCTTATATCTGCATAGCGGCTTTTATTGCGTCCTTGTTCGGAGATAAAATTTTGAGGCTGTTTGCCTGGATTTATTGAGGGTTATTCAGTGCTAAACAATATTCGCGTCCCGCAGTTTATTATACTCTTCATCGGAAACGCCCACCAGTTCTTTCAGAATTTGTTCCGTATCCTCGCCTAACAAAGGCGCGCTTTTGCTGGCGGCGTCCAGCTGGCCGTGCATTTTGATCGGCGTGCCCGGAATTCTGACTTTCTGCTGCATACCTGTGTCGTATACATCCCACAGCATATTCCTCGCGGCAATTTGCGGATGATCTGAGATCTCTTTCAAATTCAAAATGTTACCAAAAGGAATGCCCGCTCCTGCGATCAGCTCCTCTAACTCAACAAGGGTTTTCGTCATAGACCATGCTTCAATAGCATCCTTTATATCAGGCAGATAATTGTCACAGCGCTTCGCGTTGCTATCATAACGGGGATCGTCAATCAATTCTTCCCTGCCCATCAATTTACAAATCGTCGCCCACAGCTTATTGGTACCGCAGCCCATAACAAACTCGCCGTCCTTAGCGCGGAAGGAGTCAAAGGGCGCGATGGACGGATCAATATTTCCCACCCTTTCCGGCACTTTTCCGGCTATTGTATACTCCACAACCAGATTTTCCATAACAGAATAAAGGGTGTCCAGCATGGCCACGTCAAGGCGCTGCCCTTCGCCCGTTTTTTCTCTCTGAAACAGCGCCATTAAAATGCCTATGCACAAATAGGAGCCCGAATAATTGTCGCCAACGGAAGGGCCTATTTTAGTAGGGCGCTCAGGAAATCCTGTCACGCTCATCATGCCACTCATGGCCTGCGCTACAATATCGTAACAGCGTCTGTCTTTTAGGGGTCCGTTTAAGCCGAAGCCCGAAATAGACGCGTAAATAATTTTTGGATTAATCGCTTTCATTGTTTCATAGTCAAATCCTAATTTCTCCATTGTACCTACACGGTAATTTTCGCAAATCACATCAGCTTTTTCAATCAGCTTCTTTAAAACCTCTTTACCTTCCTGTTTCTCTAAATCAAGGGTGATTCCTTTTTTATTACGGTTAATATAAGCGAAATAACCGCTGTAATCGTTCACAAAAGGGCCCCAGCCCCTACATTGGTCGCCCACTCCCGGCCGTTCAATCTTAATAACCTCCGCGCCGTGGTCTGCCAAGTGCATTGTACAAAATGGGCCGCTGTATGCTTGTGTTAAATCTAAAACGCGAACGCCTGCTAAAGGTTTCATATCATTTTCCTCTCCTAAAAATTATAATTATATTTTAAACGGTTTTACCCGCCTAATAGCACTACGATGCTTTTGCCGCTTCCATTTTATCCGGGCTGCAGGTAAAATATCCAATCACCATACAAATAACCGCCAATGGAACCCATGAAAGCCTAACCTCAGAAAACGGCAGCATATGATAAATATTTTTCAAAATATCGGCATTCAATTCTAAAGTATCAATGTAAATAATGATTACATCAAATACACCCCAAAGGAAGGAAATCACAACACCGTAACGCATCGCGTTAATCCCTCTTTTGTTATCAATACAATTCGGCGCGAAAGCGTAATATAACGTCATCACAATTGCCGCCGGATAAGTGACGTCTATCAGCGGCCCCACATAAGTCATAACCGTGTTCAGCCCAAAGGAGCTGACAACCGTACTCAAAATTAATGTCGCCGTAACGCCTTTTTTGTAAGATAACTTGCCTTCCGTGGCTTCTTCAAAATATTCGGCGCAGGCAGCCGCCAAACCGATTGCCGTTGTTAACACAGCAAACATAAGCGCGATGCTGAAGCATGTTCCTCCTATCCGCCCCCAAAGCTCTACAACAACTTGGGTATAAAGCGCCGAGTACATGATTCCCGGGAATAACGCTCCGTTTAGCGAGCCGACAACCATATGCCCCAAATGCGTAAGAGACAATATGCCGATACCGGCGATCCCTACCTTAATCAGGCATTTATTGAAGTTTTCAGGTTTAACGCCTTTATTCTTTAAATCATTTAAGATGATAACGCCAAAAATAAGCGCGCAAGGCAGCTCGCCTGTCGCGAACCCTTGCAAAAAGCCATAAATCGGAGCGGACGTTTCATAGGTTTTGGGCTGCCACGTAGATATAGGCATCAAAACTCCTTTGCCGATAACCCCGAGTACAATGACAATTAAGACGGGAAAAAGTATTGTTCCAATCCTATCAACAGTTTTGGATCTACTGGCGGTAAACCAATATGTGATCAGATAAAAAACAATGGAAAACGCGATAATGGGTACAGCGCTTGACGCCTGATAGCCTGTAAGCTGCACAATGGCATCCCAGGCGGCGGCGCTCATTCTGGGGATTAAGAAAATGCCCATAACGAAAATAGTGAAGCCGCAAAATAAACTGGCAAATTTGGGTGAGATTCTAGAAGTAATTTGCAAAAAAGTTCCTTTTCCTCTTGACAAGGCAAGATATCCTAAAAATGGTATAAATAGTGCTGTTAAAAATATTCCTATGTACGCCGCAAAAATAGATGAACCGCTTTCCCTTCCCCATGTTACCGGCCAAATCATACTTGAAGCGCCGAAATGCATAGAAAACAATGCGCCTCCCATCAAGATTAACGTTTTTAATGATAAATCCTTTTCCTTCATGTAAAACCTCTCTCTCTGACTAATTGCTACGACTAATTGCTTCACCTGCAGGATGAATTTGAAAGATTGCCACGCCTTGATTGAATTTCTTTAGCCAACATTCCCTAATACGGCAAGCAACCAAACCCGACTTGCGAATGATACCGTTTTCATTATTTTTTTCTGCCTGCCCTCCTCGCTTTATATATTAATAGTGATTTTAAAGGGTACACGTACAGGAGTGTCAATCGGGCTTGTTCAAACCTATTTTGAAAATCAAAGCTTCGTTTTCGCAAATCTCCCACCACTAGACAGTTTTTATTTTTAGTAGAATCGTTAAAAAAAATATCCAAAGTAAAGGGACAACACCCTTTTATCGTAAAGGATCTTACAAACAAGGCATAAAAAACCAATCAAAAAAACTCCCCAATCAAGAAAATTGTTGGAGAGTTTTTTTGATTTTTTATATTTTTTCTACAGGAATGATGATTTTTGACAAATATCGTTCCTCATACCGCACATCAGTAGGTGAAATGATATATTCCTCTGATATAGGCCCGTTGATTTTGTATCCGTTTTGATTGATCCATCCAATCGCCTTCACATGAGCGTTAATAATCGTGCTATGGCTCCCCACATGAAAGATGGAAGCCGCCTGATAGCCTCCGAATTTTTTAAATTCCTGGCCCTTCATCATTCTGTCTACCTGAATAGAAATCTCCAAATCACATTCCCCTTTATAAAACTGTTCGAAGGGTTGATTGTGATATGTAAGCGTAATCGCGCCAACAGGCGTTAATTTGTATTGAGCCGCCATATTGAATATTTCAAACCACCGGTCAATCGAAACATCGGCATTGTTATAATTTTTTTGCGTTTTACGGGTATAAATCACGTCTACTAACGGTATATGCTCGATTGATACAATTTTCTCATTTTCCGGCATATTAAAGTCCCGGCGGGCGTCTTCCCCTGAATAATTCAAAATACTGTTTCCTTTAGAAATCCTTTCTAATAAATGACAGCCTTCTGTATGTTGTATTTTCATGGCTTCAATTTTTTTTAAAATCTCAATCAGTTTTTGGCTGACAATTCTTTCAAGAGTTGATAATTCGTTTGTATTGATTAAATCCTTTGTTTCATTCAGAGAAAACCCCAGCAGTTTTAATTTTCTTATAATAAATAAGGTAAGCAGTTGATTTTCGCAATAATACCGGTAATTGCTTTCGGGGTTTCGGTTTTGTGGAACAAGCAGTTTAATTTCATCGTAATACCGTAGCGTTTTAATCGGAACATTACATATTGCAGACACATCACCAATAGAATAGAATTTTTTATTATTCAAATTTATTGCCTCCTGATCGATTATCACCATACTACTTCCATTATTGCCCGTATCGGGCGGTTTTTAGCTTTTTCGTATAGGGGGTGGAGGTAATATAAGAAATATGTATTAATACCCTTGCTTTTATTGTAAAGCATCCATGAGCAGGAAGGTCAATGGCTTGTTTACATACCTATCTCCAAAACAGAAATTTATCTCTTCTAACCCTCCGGTGCTTGGAGGGTTTTTATTTTATATAAATTTAGTTAATTTGTTTATTTAATTTAATTTTTTTATTAAAGCGTTAAGTATTTTGCACAAAAAAGCAACATACACACTCCCGCTTAATAAATCAACTGGAGAGTTTTTATAGCGGATTCTTCTATACCGTTCGGTATAAGACTCTATTTTTTTATTTTTATCGACGGCGCATGAGCGTCGTCATAAGCGGAAACAGTCTGCGCAAGCTGTTTTGCGTAAGAGGAAGATTTTGCATAAATATTATCAAGCCATTCCTTAGGGATTGTACACCCTTGATTTAGTCTGGCGTTATTAATCAAGCCGCTCATTTTGTTTCCGTATTCTATATATTGCATAACTAAACCGTTTGGATTGGTAAGCTCATAGGCTTCATTCAATACTTCTATTGATTTTTCGTGGTCGTTCAAATAATGGTAAATTATTGCTTCGGTGATTTTGTTTTGAATAGTCGCGTATAAAATCCCCCTTGATTCATACATCCGGCTTGTCTGCTTCATAAACGACAAAAGCTCACGATACCTTTCTTCAGCCAGCAAGCAATCTGAGCGCACCAGATATTCCCGGCCCAATATCACCGGAGCCAGCATTTTCTGTTTTTCTTCTTCATATTTGATCCACTTAGGGACTTCATCTATTTTTCCGATTTTTACATAAAACCAACCCCGTATAATATCATACAATGAAATGCAATTTGAAATTTGAGTGGTTTCCAGCTGAGTTTGTAATTGATTACGCAATCGATTTAATATTTCAGATATCTTTACATAATCCCCTCGTGATGTAAAAATCCGAACCAAAACAAAGCTTGCCATGTATTCAATGTCGTATTGCTGATACTTCTTTGATTTGTATATAGCTTCATACGCGTATTTTTCAGCGGACTTAAGATCTCCCGTATAAAGGTTGGATTCGGCGGCGTTTAGGGTTTCTATGCCGTAACCGCATCCATTCATCACCCTGGAAGCATAAGGAGCGGCATGAAATAAGGCGTCCTGATGCCTTTTCAACTCGCCGGAGGATGACTCCTTGATGCTGCAAACATTGAGTCCATCGGCAATGTTAAGCTTGTAATCCACCAGCTTGCTTCCGTTTGGCAAGCATGCGTCCGCTTTTTTAAAAAGCTCTTCGAATGCGTAATCCTGTTTAACAATACTTATAAGCCCCAGTATTATATATGCCTCGCCCAAAATAGCCAGATTTTCTTCCGTTTTTGGCAGCGCTTCATACTCGTCCAGAATAATTAATAATTCCTGCTTTGCCTCGTCGATCTTATTATTGTTAAACATAAAGTTTGCTCTCACAATACGCATAAGAGGTTTTTGCCTTAAAAATTCATCCGGAGCAGCTTCAATCATTTTTATAAATAAATCGGCAGTTTCCTTTGCCACGTGGTGTGTAAAAGATAAAATGATATCGAATATATCGTCGTAACGCCCGCATTCCTTATAATGGATAAGGGCCTCAGACTTATGGCCGGCTTTTTTGAACCAGTTTGCCGCCCTTAAGTGCAATTCTCTGATTGCGGCTTCATCAGGCTGGCGTTTTTTCTCCATAATGAATTCTTTAAATAAATGATGTATACGATAGCTGCCGGCAAGGGAATCATAACGGATCAACAGGCTTAACCGCGTCATTTCGGATATAAGAGAGGAGTTGTTATCTGCCAATTCCATCAAAAGCCCAGCCGGTATGGCGCTTAATTTAGAAATTTTAATAAGAAAATCCTGCAGCTCTCTTGACGCTTCTGAAAATACTTCTTTTTCAATCAGGCTAAATATATTGATTTTAGCCGCCAATATGGGATCCTGCATATTCATATGGTTTTTTTCAATAGACAAGCCTACAAGATATATGGCAACAATCCACCCATCCGTATAGGAATATATGTTGGCAAGCATGCTTTCATCAAGCTCGATGCCTTTTTTATGAAAATACATTTCCATTTCCTCTTTGGTAAAACGCAGGTCACTTTCGGTAATACGGGAAAGGATGCCCTTGGACATCATTCCTGTCAGGCTGAAATCCGGCTCATTGCGGGAAATAAGTACTATGGAAAAGTTATGCAATGAGGCCGAAATGAACTGCTCAAAGAAATTTAAAATCGTTTTATTGCTTATATAATGAAAGTCATCAAATACAATAACAAAACGTTTCTCCTCCGTACGTTCTTTCCCGATTGAATGCAAAAAATGGTCAAAGGCCGCTTTTGACTCAGGATATCCCAGTATCTCCAGCTTTTTGGACAGAACGCTGCTTTGCGCTTCAAAAACATATGCTATGCGCTCCCAAAACCTGTTAATATGATTGTCCAATTCAGAAAGCTGAACCCAAGCCGTGTTATATTCATTAGATTCCAACACTGATAAAACGGCCTGTGTTTTACCGTACCCGGCGCCGGCTACGACCGTAGTCAGCGGCTTTTGAATCGCGCTTCTAATTAAGTTAACCACACGAGGACGTTTAAGAAAATTCCTTGAGCCCGGCTGCGAAGAAATTTCAGAGTATAGCATATCATCCATTATGTTAGTCACCTTAAAAACCTCTTTCTCACTAAATATTTAATCCATCAATTTACACCCAGCATTTTTCGGTATCCGCTTAAGACGTTGTCAGCATATTCCATACAGCGCCGCACAAGGTCGTATTGGCCCTCATGCAGGCACCAGTCATAGGCAAGCCCTCTAAGACATATGCTGACATAAGTGCAGAAATCGTCTATGTCGAGCTCCTTTGCGACGTCGCCATTCATTTGCTTTTCCTTCAAAAATGATTTTATCGTGGTGTATATCGGCCTGCTATTATCAAGGAACACCTTGCTTTGCATGGAAAACACCTTCCGCGCGAAATCAACGGTCACCTCTGTGAGAAAGCTGGTGTAGCAAATAAAGTGACGCTGAACATATTCATAGGGATCAAAGTTCATCAGCTTGGCTTCTTCGGCCAGCTTGAGAAAATGGGCGTCCATATCGAAGTAGGCCTCGCGGACAATATCGTCCTTGGCCTTATAATGATGATAAAAAGTTCCGACGCCTACGTTTGCCATGGTGCAGATATCCTGTACGCTAATTTGATCAATTGATTGAGAATGCATCAAATTTAAAGCGACGTTTCGGATGCGTTCCTTAGTTGCCATAGATTTGATCGTTCTTTTGGAAAGAGCCATGTTTATATACTCACCTTTTTCCTGAGCTATACCGAACGGTATATGATAATATTACGGAATTATATCATATTCCGTAAGGAACTTCTATTGAGCAATGTATTTACATAAACCAGCAGAACAAAACGCGCCATGCGCGTATTTGTTTTCCGCGATTTGTCATGGAAATTGCCGCCGCATGCGCTTCGCCGCGCTTCTGGGCGAAACGCTGGAATCAACGCAATTTCCTATGACACAAAAAAAGGTGCGTGAGCAGCGTCAGGCTGTCACGCACCTTTTCATTATTGGTTTTTGTATGACCCCAGCTTTATGTAACAATCTCTAAAAAGCTAGGGATAAGCTCGCCGCTGTAATAGAAGAGGCCCCGGCCAAGCTGATCACTGTCCCATACTCTCTGCGGGTTGTCCGGATAAGCGGTATAGCCGCCGGCGTAAACCTCGATCCGATTGCCAGAGGGTTCCCAGAAATAGATCGATTGTCCGCGGGTTATCGCGTGACGCGTAGGGCCGATATCCAGCTTAAGGCGGTTTAAGGCGATCCAATCGGCCGCGTTGCCGATATCGCTCCAATCCTGGAGGTAGAAGCCCAGGTGATGGAGCTTGCCGGGCGCGGGATACTCAACAAAGGCTAAATCATGCGGTTTATTGGAGCTGGTGATCCAAGCCGCCAGACGATTGCCGTCGGGGGTGTTGCAGACCTCCGGCACAAACATCCCGAACACTTCCTTGCAGAACCGTTCCGCCTCGGCGATATTTGGGCCATAGAGCAGGAAATGATCCAT
>Ga0153937_1000969_pt1 | contig 10734 bp, 10 predicted proteins | sample TSNY021MetaG_FD_104680 | JGI IMG/M metagenome (GOLD analysis project Ga0153937, IMG submission 104680) | Attine ant fungus gardens microbial communities from New York, USA - TSNY021 MetaG | ecosystem: Host-associated > Fungi > Mycelium > Unclassified | place: USA: New York, Robert Murphy County... | reverse complement strand
TGGAAAATGATTTCAGTTTATCCGGCCGGCTCGACTTCTATGTTACAGCCCAGCGCAGCCAGGATGACACGGAAATCCCGCCATTCACCTGTCATTTGACAGTGGTTGCCAAAAGTGAGCAGGTCACCCTGCAGGGGATTCTTGATTACTGCGGCGTCCGGTATCCATTTGGAGGCGCGGAAAGTATCTATTTCACGCCCGGCCCGGACCGCACGCTATACGTTAAAAATGCCGGATTCGCGGGCCTATTACTTAGAAGGAGCGTTTTGCCAAGGGGCAAAAACAGCCGTATGGCATTTGGCGAAAAACTGTATTTCACAGCCACAGACGGCGTTTCTGAGATCGCTATTTACTACCGGAATGTGAAGAGTACGGATCGAGTTTATCATTCGGGTGTCGTTAGTCACCATACCTAATTTTATTGGAGGATTAAATACTATGTTTTATTTATGCTCACGCAGCCAGGCACCTGAGCCAAAGCTGCTGACAAATATTCTTTTTGTAAATGAAATGGAGGAAAAAGGTGATGGTATATGGATATCATTAACTGTACCAACCGGGTAATGCTGTTGGAACAAATCAACCCGCAGAAGCCGGGTCTGCTATCAGTAACGCCGGATGTTCGCGATAAGGACAGCCTGACGGACGACCAGATTCGGGAGATCAATCAGCTATTGCTCTGCACCAGTTATCAAGAGTGCCTTCAAAAGCTTGAGCCCACCGTTTACTCGTTTTACAACGCTGCCAATCAAAAGGTCATCTATACCCTGGAAAAACCGGAGAGCATACCGGACGACCTCATCACCGAGATTCCATTGAACGGCCAGAATAGTTTTTTGAAAATGTTGGAGACGCTGATCGAAACGAAACGCAGCCAGGGAATCCGTAATGTGGACTTCAAATTTGAGAAGATTCTGGATATGATCTCACCCAAAAAGGTAATGGACGATATTCGCCTCCTTAGAAAAACCATGACCTACACTTATGAAAAGTATGGGCAGTTGGAGGACGGAGACCCGAAGAAATTGGATGTAGGCGATGAGCTTAATCTGCTATTTGAAGAGGCGTCCGACAATTATTCCAATGTGATGGCGATGCTTCCGATCGCGATTGAGGACATTAAAACCCGACTGCTTCTTTCCGCCGACAACAGCGGAAGTGAGCCGACCAAGTTGTTGCTGGGTACCCTGCAAATCGGTGACAACGGTGAGCTCAAAATTTTGGAGGCGCCTAAGCAGGAGGAGACGACAGCACTGGTCGCGTTGGAAGACAAAACCCGGGAAGGACTTGTAGCGGCCCTGCAGGAGGACTACGAGGCGGTCAGTGAGGATGCCGGCAGTAATTATGTACGGGATCTTGTTGTCCGCACCTTTGCACCGCTTGCGGCAGCCGGAACCAACAATATGACCCTGGATATTCCCCGTGAAGTTGCGACATATAACTCGATGTTGGATTTTTATCGGGAAAGCCAAGCGAGTTTCATCAAAGTAGTTCGTCCATTAGTGGAGAAACTTCTCGGGATACGTATGTTCTTTGAACAATACACGGTTCATAAACGCGGCATGAAGCCAACGCTTTTGATTGCCAACGAAAAGCCGGAGATGCTGGCCAAGAGTACGAACCTGCCCAAGCTGATTACATACCTCAACACCGTCAACGGAAAAAACACTTTTGACGACGCTGTGTGGTTCGCAATCTTGCCTAACGTGGCCATTGACCGCAAAAATGAGGTCAAGGTGAAGCGCCAGCGTTTTCAGGGAAACGTGGATACCGAGAGCACTGATGTAAATTCGCTGGAAAGCCTGGCCAGGATTGCGGACGCCATGAAGGATTACAGGGTACAGACATTCTTTTCATTCGAGACAAATCACAAATCCTCATTCGACTATATGGCGACCGAGGGCATAGGAATCTATCAGGACAGGTGTCAACCATTAGTCGGCAAAGCATTTTCTGAATTCCTGATCCCCAGCGTTCCAAATCTGACGATCATACCCAAGGACAAATCCGGCGTCATTCTGGACAAGAAGATGGTGGTGGTCGGAGAGGACGGGAATGAAATCGCAAAGCTTTCCGAAGAGCAAGAAGATATCGCGAAGTTATGGATAGAGGGAATTTACATTGGCGGAGCCTATGTAGCAAGCGGACTGGTATCCGCCTGGCAGGACCCGGAATTCCTCAAGCAGAAGCTTCGCCGAAAGGTTTCCCCTGCTCTCCCTGGGGTCAGGTTTGACATTGAAGCCGACGACCATGCTCTCCGGATACCCAGTACAATGAGTCTTGAAATCACGGGTTTTACAAATTCGGTAAAGGCCGACATAAATTCACAAAATTTCGGCTTCATATTTGCATCCGAGGGAGCCAAGGTGGACGGTAAGCCTCTCAACTACATTACGGTGTATAAGGCGCGCAGCCTTATGTTCAATGAGGAATTCAATACATACGAACCTTTGTTCAAGACACTGCATGCCACTTATATCGAAAGAATTTTAAGATTCATGACTCAGGATTTCAAGGAAGATAACATCAAGCATTTCTTTTCCACCAATCCACAAAGTCAGAAGAGTATCTGGGCCGGACAGCGTGAGTTTTACAACTCCATTCTGGAGGTTGGCGACGATATCTCCTACACTATCGACGACGACGCCAATGTCTGCATGGTGGATATCAGCTATCGAGGTGTCGTGAAAAACCTCGAAGTGGATATGAAGCGTTCCGTAGTAACCGTATAGCGTTCATGCCGATTATTCGGCTATATACAAATTAATACAGCAAGGAGGACGAATCAATGGCTTTTAAAGTAAACGTAGCAGGTCCCGAACCAATCACCCTGAATCAGGAACAGGTCAAGCACTACACCTTCCGTATGGAAACCCCCATGGATTCCAATGCGCGCTCCACCGATGTGGGCTGCACCATGGTGATCAAGGGCAATGTCTTGGCGTCCGTCGGTTCTCAGGAGGCGGAAAGCGCAATCAATCTGGATAAGTGGGCGCAGGTGCCGGCAGAGCGTCCCGACAGTTATCGCAGCCTTGAATTGACTGAGGTGGCGGCGGGCCAGGTGGTGCGCAAGGTCACATTCCCGCATGCGTTCGTTTTAAGCTACCGCGAGAGCTTTTTGGATGATAGCGGCAACGGTCAGTTCGAGCTGATTGTCCGGCAGAAAAAAGACAAAACAGCCGAAGTCCGCATTGAGGGCGGCTTTGCAGGCCAATAACGCAAAACATAAAGAAGGAGGTATTTGATCATGGCATTTCATGTAAAAGTAAACGGCGTGGACTCGTTCGAATTTACCAAGGAAGTCGTTACCGGCGTCGAATACTGCATCGACACTCCCGGAGATTCCAATGCCCGCTCTAAGGATATGAAGGGCACCGCTGTCATTACCGGCAAAATCCTTACCGGCCTTGACGGCGCTGTCGTTGACCAGTCCATCAAGGCGTCCCAGTGGTCGCTGGTTACAGCGGACAAGGCAGATGCTTACCGCGCGTTTTCCGTTGATGTCATCGCTGCAGGTCAGGTGGTGCGTCAGGTTATATTTCCATCCGCGTTTTGCGTTGATTACCAGGAGGATCTGGACGACGAAACCGGCGCGGGTTCTTTCCGTATGTTCGTGCGTCAGAAGAAGGACAAGCTGGCGGAAATCCAGATCAATGGCGGTTTCGCGGCCGCTGAGTAAAATGCTCCACGTTGCGGAATGGCGCGCCCCAACCGGGCGCGCCTGCCTGTAATCTCTGCTTTGATTGAGGTGATTGGAAATGCAGAAGGACTATTATAAGGTGCTGGGGCTTTCTTCCGCCGCAACGGAGGAAGACATCAAGAAAACCTACCGCAAGCTGGCACGGCAGTACCATCCGGATTTGAATCCAGGCGACAAGGCGGCGGAGGAGCGGTTCAAGGAAATCGGCGAGGCATATGAGGTGCTTTCCGACCCGGGGCGCCGCGCGAAATATGATAACAAGGAACAAACCGCACAGTCTGCAGGAACAGCCTCCGGCAGTGCCGCCCGTAAGCCTGCCAGCCCGTTCACCGAGGAAATGTACAACGCGATGCGCAGACAGTCCCGCGACTATTTTGATGTGGAGGCGCAGGTAAAGGCGAAAAAGGAAAAATCAACAAAACGAAACCCTTTGGATGCCGGCGATCTTTTTGCTGCTTATTTCGGCCAGGTCGGCAAGGAAAAAAAGAAAAAGTGAGGATAGAAAGGAGTGAAGATAGGTGAAGCGGGCGAAATGTATCCTTGACGGCTTTATCCTCATCTTCATTGTTTTGTTTTCTTACTGGATTTTGCGGCGGCAGTTGGACAGCGTGTTTTGGATTCTGTTGCTGCTTTCCATAACGTTGTTCCTTTTTATATCCTACCTGCTTTGGTTAGACGGCCGACAACTCCCGAAGCGCAAGCCGGGGCGCTTTTCGAGGAAAATTTACGAGCTTGCGCTGCTGGATGAGGAAAATGCCGTTATTCGTACCTGGCGTATCCAGGGGATGCCCTCGGTCGTCATCGGAAAGAGCACGCTGAATATTCACGCCGACATAGACTTGCGGGAAACCGCGTTTGCCACTCTGATCGACCCGGAGCACGCTCTGCTCAATTATACCGAAAAGGGCTGGTTTCTGGAGGACAACGATTCCCGCAACGGGATCAGCGTCGTCAAAAGAGGCGGGAAACGGTATTTTTTATCCAAAACGGAGCCCTGTCTAATTGAAAAGGACGACATTATTTATATTGCAAATACCCGACTGCTGGCGCGGTAGATAGATAGGAGGGAACCATATGGCAATTATCCGGTGTGAAAACGGACACGCATTCAATGAACGGCGGTATGGGAAGATCTGCCCCTACTGCGGCCTGATGGTAAAGGATAACGAAGAGAATCTAACCGGCAACGCGAAGACGGTCGCGGAGGTGGAGGAAGAACTCCTCTTTTCCCGTGAGGAACCGGTCGTGGGTTGGATTGTCTGTATCTCCGGAACTCGTCAGGGAAAAGATTTCAAGCTGCACAAGGGCAAGAATTTCATTGGGCGCGCCGATGATATGGATGTTCAGATTCTCGGTGATGATGAGATTTCTCGCCGCAATCACGCCGTTATTGTATATGACCCCAAAAAACGCGAGACGACGCTGCTGCCGGGCGAATCCCAAGGGATTGTCTACCTGGACGGCGATATTGTACATACACCCACTGTTATTGAGGCATACGCTGAAGTTGAGCTTGGTAACTCCAAGTTTGTATTTATTCCATTCTGTGGAGAGCACTTTGCATGGGATAAAGGCGCAAAGGAGTGATGGCATGACATGGCCTGTTACGACCGGTCTTATTCTGGCCGCGCTTCTGATTGTCCGGATCGTTCTCTCGTTCTTTCACACCCGCCCGGCGCTGGAACTCGGCGTCGCCACCACTATCGGTAACCGGGAGGTACAGGCGGACCGGTTTGATTATTCTGAAACCGAAGCCGGATTCATGCTGGCAATAGCGGACGGCATCGGCTCCGGTGAAAAAGGAAAGGTAGCCGCATCCATAGCGGTGGACACTTGCCGGATGCTGTTTGAGCAGAACGCTTATTTTGACAATCCCGGTTTTTTCTTTCAAAAGGCTTTTCTGACAGCGAGCCACGATATATTGGAGATTATTGACGACGGGACTGCGGGCGCCAACCTGTTATGCGCGGTCGTTTCCGAGGGCAAGCTGTACTATGCCCTCGCCGGCAACTGCAAGTTGTCGGTGTTTCGCAATGGGGATCTGGTTCCGCTCAGTGAGGGACATACCATAGATATTCTTGCGAAGCAGACCTTTAAAAAGGGGCGGATCAGCCGGCATGACGCGCTTGCCGCCATAAAAGAGAAACGAACCTACAATTTTATAGGGCAGGACGGCTTTCGCAATATTGAGTATTATGATGAGCCGGTAGTTTTGCGGACCGGCGACGTGATTGTCCTGATGACGGACGGCATCCCGGAATTATATGGACCGGGGAAAATTGAGCGGCTTCTTGCCTCACGTTATGCATGTGAGGAGATGGCGTTTGCGGTAACGGATTTCATTTCCTCAGAATCTGTTCGGGGCGAAAAGGACAACGCGACTATTATGCTGCTGCGGGTGAACCATATTTCCTGAAAGGGGGTATCGCTGTGAGAAAGCAAAATTCGGATTTTGTCACCAAATTCATCTCGGAGTCGGGGACGCAGCTTTTTAACAGCGATTATTTTGCGTTTGTGGAGATGGATAACCTCGCTTGCTATGTGTTGGCGGATGGTATCGACGCCTCCAATGAGCAGCAGAGCCAGGCCGCGAAGATGGCGGTTAATCGCGTGATCGCGGAGTTTACCGAGGCGCCGTCCATGCGTAAGTTCCGTTTGGATGAATATTTGAATGCCGCCAATTCGGAGCTGCGGCTTAACAATAAGATGTGGAACCTCAAGGCTTCTCTCATCCTTGTAGTAACCGACTATGTGAAGCTGCGATATGCCGAGGTGGGCAACACCCGCCTGCGGCTGTACCGGAATGGACATGTTGTTACGGAAAGCAGCGACCAGTCGCTCTCCACCATGCTGGTGGATGAGCAGCGCATCAGCAAGGACAAAATCGCGACCCACGAGGAGCGAAACAATCTCTATACCTGGCTGGGACAGAACGACGGCCACTACAAACCGTACATCTCCAAAAAGTTCAAGCTGATGGACGGGGATATTCTCTCCCTATACAGCCGCGGCATCTGGGAAAAGGTTCCCGATGTAGATCTGGATGAGGTGTTCGCCGACGCCGGCGATGATCCGCAGAAGGTGCTTGACCAGGTGGAAGACCTCCTGTTTGCGCCGAATCCGGAGGAGATCGGCTGCTATACTATCGCCACGATATTTGTCAACAAGGTTTTTATTGATCCCAACCGGAAAAAGAAAATCCGGAAGATTATACTAGTCAGCGTTATCGTGCTGGTGGTTGTAATAGTCCTCTCTATCGTGATTTATTTTTTGGTTCGGCATCGGACACGGCAGCGGGAGGAAATGAACCTCGCCTTTACGCAGGCGGAGGAATATATGACCGACAACAATTTTGTCCGGGCACTGGAAGAATTAAAAGCCGCGGACGCGCTTGCAAAGAAGCTTTGGGACAAGAATATGCGACTGAAAATCGGCGATTACCAGATGCTGTGCGAGGCTGTCAACAGCGGGCATACCGCCTTTGATTCCGCGAAATATGAGGAGGCGGAGGAACACTTCCTCACTGCGCGGGGGCGCAGCCGGTATGCGGATAATCTTGGCGAAAGCCTGATTGAGAAACGGCTTGCGAATATTCGCGATCATATCAATGTACTGAATTATCTTACAATTGGCGACACGTTCTTTGACAGCCTCGACTATCTCAAAGCGATGGAACAGTATGGAAAAGCCCGGCGGCTTGCCGCGTCGGTCAACTACGCAGATGGAAGGCAGCAGGCGCTGGCTGCCCTTGACAAGGTGGCGAGGGCCATGGAGGAGCAGAACACGCAGGGACATGATCTGGCGCAGGCTGAAATTGCCGCCGCCGATTTGGTGATTCAGGGCGACAACGCAGCAAAAGATGGCGACTACACCGGAGCAAATCTGTATTATACCATGGCTAAAGAAAAATACACGGATCTGGACAATGCAGGGATGGTGTCCGTCATTGATGATAAAATCACCGCGAATCAGGCCAAGCTGGATGAGTACGACGCTAAGATGGCGGAAGCTGAAGAATATACGAAAGAGGGCAGAAGCTATCAAGCGGAGGAGCATTACTGGAACGCAAAGCAGCAGTACCTGCTGGCACGACAGATTTATTCTGATTACAAGGAAGATACCAAGCTGCGTGAGGTGCAGGAGAGGATTGACATTTGCGACAGTCATTTGGCGCCTGAACCACTAATCTTTTCGGGGCGTTAATATTGTAGATATTTCACCGGGAAGGAGGTTTCCATATGGAACCGGCATTTGACATGGAGGAGTTTATCCGGCAGAAGCTGGCTGACATGAAGAGCCTGGAACAGAAAGAGCTCCTGCGGGACATGATGGAGGCGGTCTTTCTCCCCATGTACCGCCAGACCGAAACCCATTATGGCCGTTTAAAACAACGGGTTCGGGATGAGCTCACCGTAGGTGTGAATGATTACGCCATCTATACCTCGGTTATGACCGAGAGAGAACTCAGTATGCCCCACAGCTATCTCCGTCCAATGTTGCGGGAGGATTCAAATGCGCATATTCCGGCATTGAACACAGCGGAGCCTGTTCTGGATACTCTGTATTGCCAGATTGCTTACCCGGTTTTTCTTGAAAGACGAAAGCGGTATTCCGGCTTTCAAGGAGTTATACAGACGGATAAAGGTAATGTTGACGCCACATTTGCACTAAGACCCGCAAAGCGGTATGTGGATGCGGTTTATGAGCTTTACCGTACATTTCAGGCAAATCAGGTTCCGTGGAAAACCCCGTGTGCTCCGCTTCTGTTCCATTTTTACGATCTCATTCCTATAAAAATCGGACAGATACCGACCGACGCTGTGTATCTCGGATATCGGGCCGATGGCCTGGCTGCGTACTCTCCCTCGGAGGACAGGAAAATTCCAGTGTGGAATATACAGACTGTATCCGTCAACAGCAAGGAATTTGCGGAGCCGGCACTCGATAAGGTGAATTATGAGCATGAGGTTGAGCTTGCGCCGCTCCCTCCCGGCAATTATCTGGCAATCCCCAAGGGCAATGTGCTTGCCGCCAGAAAAGAGAAGAATACTCTGATTGTCGTTTCACCGGAAGAAGAACAATTGGTTTGTGATGCTTATCACATCCTTCCCTATGCGGATTTGCCGACAAATAAGCTGGAGGCACCGTTATTTTCAAATCATAATCAAGATACCTTTGCCGGCCGGATGTCGTCATGGTATCAGCAGAATATCAAGACACGCGGCGAATTTCAGCGTTTGATATATTCCATGGGCGCGAATCATCGTTATCATCTGCGAGGCATCGAAGTCTTATATGAGCCGTATCAGGGAGAAACCTATGAAGTGGATATATTCATAAGGGATGAGATACGTGATGCAGCCGTTTCCAAAACCTTGCTGCTGACCTTTGAGAGAATAGAACAATCGGCATACTACGACCATGATTTGCTCAGTTATTACTGCTCCGCTATTCAGAGGGTCTATCCGGAATACTCGGTGCAGGGCATCTTTCTAGATCAGGGTAAATGGGTTCCACGCGAAAGCGGAGAGGGTGTGGCGCTGTGAACTATATCTGGGAGATGGCGCTGCGTGCGGACGAGCAAGGAATCCCATTGGACAATGTTCATTTTATCCCGGCCAAAAACCCGAGTCCGTACATGGAGGCGGCCTTTCCGGCAATTAACACAAAATATCTGGACACGCAGCCGGTTGAGGTCAACGTGCTCTACCGCCTCCGCTCTGTTTTTGCCCCATTGCTGAACAGGGATTACATGGAATACAGAGAATTGCGGGAAGCTATCTTTGATATCCTGCTTCACTACCTTGCTGTGCTTGATCTTCGCTCCGGGCTTTCCAAGCAGGAATTCTACATGCTGTTTCTGACGGAAGATATCCGAAATGGTGCTTTCGGTGATGAATACGCGAATATATGCGATACCTTTACCATCCCGGAACGCACGTGGCTCCTTTTCGGGATAGCGCGGATGTATGAGGTGGGTTCTTCGCTGGAACTCTTCCGTGGAGTAATACGGGAGCTGTACCCCCATTCGATGGTCTATTTTCACACCGATACCTGCCAGGAGGTACTGATCTATCTCGGCAAGCGGGAGACGGCGTTGCGGCGCCGGCAAGTAGAATTCCTCTGTAAGATATTCCTCAGCGCCGATATGAAAATTTATCTTTACTGGCTGCACCACTTCGGTGTTATGGGATACGAGGAGACGGTGGAAGTCGATCAAATGGTGATATTCTGACAAAATGAGGTAAGAGAGTATGGATCAGCTAACCTATACCTTAGAGAGGAAACAGAATACTGGGCGTCTTGGCCGGTACCGCCGCGCCGAACTGGAGCTGATGACGACTTTTCACCTCCGGGAGATTTGCCGCAAGGAGAAAATCATCCATGCCGCTATGGATACCATGGATAAGGAGGAGCTTGTCCGTATTATTATGCGGTTTCGCGGACAGGAAGACTGCCTGCTTGTACGGAAGAACATTCCTGGCGGACACCGGCGGGTAGAGGAGTTTTGTCAGAACGTCAAGCTGGTGGAGATGAAGCACGACTTTTCCGTCCCTGCGCGGATTATGGCATGGAAAGGGCTGGACACCAACTGGAAAGATGGTTTTGCTCTTCCTTACCACAAAGATATAGCTGGCACGAATGCCCTTGTGATCGGCGGAGATCAAAGGCTGTGCGCCATCCTGAATGTAGAGACAGTCGGAGACAAACTGTTTCTGACACGCAGCGGCGCGCTGGAGTGCTCCGAAGATATCACACGCAACTATGCGGTATACCTGTTGGATCGGGAATATTCAGATGTGATCTATCACCTGTATTTCGGCAACAAGTCAATAGCGACGCCGATGCTGGAGATCCATAAGGTACCGATCCTTGATTTTCAGATCCGCGAGCCGATTCAGTCAAACTTGCCGTTGTCGATTGATTTCGGCACATCCAATACGTCGGCTGGTATGTATATTGACACGGACTTCTTTGAAAAAGTACGGGACGGCATTCAGCCGGGCCAGCTTAAAGAAGCAGCCATCAACTAT
>Ga0153937_1000967_pt1 | contig 10752 bp, 7 predicted proteins | sample TSNY021MetaG_FD_104680 | JGI IMG/M metagenome (GOLD analysis project Ga0153937, IMG submission 104680) | Attine ant fungus gardens microbial communities from New York, USA - TSNY021 MetaG | ecosystem: Host-associated > Fungi > Mycelium > Unclassified | place: USA: New York, Robert Murphy County... | reverse complement strand
GCTATATAAAAATAAACCACGTAAATGCGTTACTAATGGCGCAGATACGTGGTTTTTTGATGTTTTATCAGATTTTTTTATTTACGGCACCGCTGGAAGGTGCCATGCTGGAAATGCTATGATGCAAGGAGCGCAAGCTACGCAGTAAGGGATTTTCGACGCATACAGCGGAGAAAATTGGCACGGCGAAGCCGGGACACGACCGTCGGCTATGCCGACCTACACGTAGAATGTAGCGTAGCGAAATTCGTAGTGTAGCCAGTCGCCCTTATCCTGTTTCTTGAATTCTGCGGCTTTCGGAGCGTAAGCGGAGAGGGAGCAGAGAATACGCTGATTTATCAGGTGATTCGTGAGTGTATTGCACCGTCGCAAAACCGCCCTACAGAGTGTATTCCGTGTACCTCTGTGTATTTTCAGATTTTGCGCCATGTGGCACATGAGGTTGCGGAGCACCGTAATACACTCGGAAACCACCCGGTTGACTATGAGTGTATTTTCATGTGCCGTCCCTGCCGGAGTGTATTTTGTGGACATCCGTGCCGGAAATTACATCCATGAAATGGGGTGCACGGATGGGCATATAGGGCATGGGGTCGGGAGACGGGCGGCAAGGTTGCACGTCCCGGGATGAGCAGTTGAAAAGCACAGTAAATTAGTTAAAATCGAGGAGCATAGGGAGTAGAACTATACGACGAAAATTTAACTAATTTGCAAGTTTTTGAACTTCGTCCTGCAAACGTTGTTTTTATCCCATAAGGAGAGTGCACCGGAGCCGTTTGATGCCTTCATATAACAGGTGGGTGAAGACCAGACTGTAATTCCGTACATTGTCTATGAGAGGTCTTTGGAACTCAGGCATTGGGCTAAGATACGTTCCGTATCTTAGAACCTGTTACAGATAGGCATGGTATGTGATTGTTAGGTTTAAAAAAACTGCGGTCGAGCAGCCAAGAAAGGCTGCCGTTTCTGCAGTGGTGTGGAGATTTATAATTTGGGTCATTAGTCGTCCATATTATGGTTGACCAGTGACTTTTGATATGTGCTTGCTGTATGTCTGGTATAATATGGGACAGTATGGGGCTTATGATTGACCTTTGATAGAAGAATAATCTACATTTCTTTGCTTCTTTTTGTTATGATATCAGTCAATTTATTATAGCAGGGTGGTTTCTGCTGGTACCTAATTCCGACAACATCAAGCATATTGTGGTTCTCCAATTCGACCTTCAATTTAGGCGCTACATAATCCTTGTTCTATAAATTTATTCTTTATATTTTTGAGGATTTTCTTTGATTTGCAGGGAATCTGTGTTATAGTACATAGGGTGCAATAATTTTTCTATATTGGTATAGTGTAAATAAGAGGTTATTATGATGAGTGTGACATACAATAAACTATTTAAGCTTCTAATTGATCGCGGCATGAAGAAAAAAGATTTGCAGAAAATAGCTGCTATCAGTTCAGCTTCTGTAACAAAGCTTGCAAAGAATGAATGCGTAAGAATGGAAGTTTTAATCAAAATATGCACTGCTTTAAATGTGGACTTTGGTGATATCATGTCTATTGTGCGCTAATCAATAACTCCCTGTGTTTTCTATAGCTTTACGCTTAGGCACGTAAAGCTATTAGTATTTATGCCTAATGACAACACTATTAGACGAAGGCGGATTTAATAATGTCAGAATACATAACAGTTAAAGAAATTGCTCAACAGTGGGGCGTTTCTTCCACTTGGATTACTGTGATGTGCACCAAGGGAAGGATTGATGGTGCAATCAAAGTAAAAGGCAGATGGAAGATTCCTTTAGTTGCAAAAAAGCCTGACGCCAAACATAAGACGAATTCAACTGTTAGCAATGCCAAATTCAGATTCATAGATTTATTTGCTGGAATTGGAGGCTTTCACCAGGCTATGCGTTTCCTTGGCGGTGAATGTGTAATGGCAGCTGAGATTAATCAGGCTTGCGTTAATACATACAATCTAAACTTCCCTACCTCTGAAGGAGAAGTTCGTGGCGATGTTAATGAAATAGATCCTGCGAGCATTGGAGAATTTGAAGTTTTATGCGCTGGCTTCCCTTGCCAACCCTTTAGCAAAGCAGGTTTGCAGCAAGGCTTTAATGATACCAAAAGAGGTAATCTCTTTTATAAAATCATGGATATCTTAGATGTCCACAATGAAGTCCAGTTTGTGGTTTTAGAAAATGTACGCAATTTGGCCGACAAAAGTGAAAACTGGGAAATAATACGAACCGAATTGCTTAGTAGAGGTTTTATTATTACAAAAGATCCTCTTATCCTCTCCCCTTCCGATTTTGGTGTTCCACAAATCAGGGAACGTATATATATTCTAGGGATAAAAAAAGGAAACTGCAGCCCTCAGATATTAAAGAAAGGATACATCGAACTAGATGATCTTAATCTGGCAAAATATAAGAAAAAATGTAAGATAGGCAATGCATTATCCATTCTTGAAGATAATGTGCCTACCTCATATCAAATAACATCCGAACAGACTGACATGATTAATGCATGGGACGAATTTCGCATACATACTGGCATACAGATTATCGGCTTTCCTCTTTGGATCAACTGTTTTGGTGTAGGCATTGCCGATACAGAAGAACTTAAACAAGCCGTTGATTATGATTCCATGCCTGATTGGAAAAAAAGATTTGTTGACAAGAATCGGGAATTCTATTTAGCACACCAAGCTTTCATTGATTCATGGATTGTGCGGCATGACATGCTCAATCGTATAAAGTTATACCAGAAATTTGAATGGAACTGCGGTACCGATGTAACAAATATGCATGATGGAATTATCCAAATACGCCAATCAGGCATCAGAGTAAAAAGAACCACCTACTTCCCATCTTTGGTTGCAATAGTGAATACTCCAATCATATGGGATAATACAATGAAAGCGTATAGGCATATAACACCACGCGAAGCTGCAAACCTGCAGAACTTTGACCAGAGATATAAATTTTCGGGCACTGACAAACAAATTTATCGGCAACTTGGCAATTCCGTCAATGTCAGAATATTGAAAATACTATGCAAAAACTTATTTGAACTCAGAAACAATGAAAACGATAACACTGACGCAAATGAATAAGCGTTTGGTTAGGAGGCTTTTATGGGCAGGGCTCTTACTAATGAAAAAGAAATGAGAACCATCTATGAAGTTGCAAAGGATGTGTATGACGGTAAATATTCTATTCAATATGCTCTTCTCTCCTTACAAGGAAAAGTAAGTGGAACGCTCTCATCTCTTAAGATGTATTTTGGAATATATTCCTGCATGAGGAATGCTAAGTGCTATAAAATGGGCACCGGTGCAGCATTCACCACATTCCTGTTAGACTGTATTTATCAGGATTTTGGTGAAGAGGCGTATCGAAATGCCCTGTCTGCCGTAAAAGGTAACTATACCTATCGAAAAAGCGTCAATAATGCACAGCCTGGACTTATTCAGGCATGTGAACAGTCAATGAAAAACTGTGGTTTATCCATAGATTTTGAATCAATTCTGACACCTGATATAAAAAAGGAATCATTGGAACAAACGAAGAAGAAAACTTCTGAATTACCAATCTCAGAATCAAAATATGAAAAAGGAATAGCTTCCGACAATGCTACACCATCAAATAACATAGTATCAGAAGTCCCTAAAAATCATACTGCTTTTGGAGAAAACGGCGACACCTATGAATTGAACATTCAGCCTGCCGCAAGTATTCTTAATGTATTTTCACGCTTAAGCTATAAGCCGTGGTATGCCATTGCAGAATTTGTAGATAATTCCACACAATCATACCTTTCACATGCTGTGGAACTTGATACCGATCCATCCTTTGACAAACTTACTGTTACTGTCCGCTATAATTCTATATCCAACACATTAAACATCACTGATAATGCTTATGGTATGGAAATTGATCGCTTTAAGGATGCTATACTTCTGGATTCGAGAAACGCTTCCCAGTCAGGCAGAAATGAATTTGGTATGGGACTAAAAACTGCTGCCTCTTGGTTTGGAAATGTATGGACTGTAAGGAGCACTCAATACAGATCCACTAGCAGATACACTGCAACCGTAGATATACCAAAACTCAAAGAACAGGGACTTAATAGCATTGTAATCCATCGCGATTACGTTGTTACTGGTACTCATGGAACCGAAATCATTATTGAGCAAGTAACCAAGAAAATAACCGCTGCCCGAACGGTTGGCAAAATACATGACCTCTTATCAAGCATGTACCGCCGGGATATTAACAATCGAAATGTGGAAATCTGGTTTAACGATGAGCCCATTGTCTTCGAAGAATACCAAGTGTTGACAAATTTCCGAGGAAAGTCATGGAAGAAAGACCTTGATTTTGATGTGGATTTTTCCGGAAAAACATACAATGTTACAGGTTTTGTTGCCATTATGAATCCTGGTAGTTTTCCAAAATCTGGATTTGCATTATTCAGACAAGATCGCGTTGTTGTAGGCGGAACAGATAGCAACTATAAGCCATCTCCTATCTTTGGTCAGGCTCAAAGTCAAAGGTCATTGAAGTTGTTTGGTGAACTTAATATGAATGACTTCCCTGTGAATCAGGCAAAAGACGGATTCATTTGGGATGATGGGCTAGAAGATGCCTTTATTAATACTCTCAAGGATAATATCCAAGAATACATTGAAATTGCAGAAATGTCTATCAAGGAACGTGCAAACGAAACACAATATTCTGATCAAGTTTCAGACGAACTGCAGCAAGATGTTACCGGTGCACTGAATAATGCCTTCAATTTTGATGAAGAGGAATCCGATGCAGAAGACACTCATGATATTCCAGATTCTTCAGATCACAACACTCCTGCCGTTGATGACAAGCAGGAATATATTGACACAGTCCTTCATAGTGAATCAAAGGAAGAAGTTGTCGGAAAGCAGCGATCATATTGTGTGTCTGTATCTCCTGCCATGAACGTTAATTTTAATGTTCAATGGGCTATAGGAAGCAAAACTTATTGGATTGAATACACAGAAACATCACCCGACAACTTTGATGTTCTCATCAATATAGATCACCCATTTTTTAAGCCTTTCTCAAGGGAAGAGGATTTCAAACGGATATTAGAAAAATTTACGCTTTCCTTCATTCTTGCAGAACGGCAAGCTAAATTGGCATCTAATAGAGAAGGATATATTCCTTCCAATGTAATTAAAAATTACATGAATAAATATCTTCAAAAATTTGCGGAGGACTAAGTTATGGAACAATATATTTTAGACAATGGTGGCACTGCTGCCCCACCAATAAACATTAACCAAGGTAAATACTATAACCTTATTCATGGCAAACATGTTGTCTCCTATGGAGACTTTGGTGCAGCGAATATACGGGATAATATCGTATCCACCTTTCAAGAGGCTTTAGTTCAACTTGCCTCTCCAAATAAGAATAATAACATGTTACTAGTGGGTAAGGTACAATCTGGCAAAACATCTAATTTGGAATTGTTTACAGCCTTGGCTTTTGATAATGGATTTAATCTCGTGGTTATTTATGGTGGCTATGATAATACTCTTCTCAGCCAGACAACCATACGATTTAAGAAAATTTTTGATATTCCCAGTGACACTGATTATTCCGATGACAAACCTATTGTATTTTCATCGGATGATAGTAATCAACTTCTTTCAGTAGATGATGAAATCATTGAAGATTTACTAGATGCTAACAAACCAATTTTCCTTATTTCAATGAAACGACCAGCTGCCATGAATAAGGTTAACGAACTACTTTCGCGTATAGACAAAACACATTTAAGAGCATTTATCATTGATGATGAAGGTGATCAAGCAAGTTTAAATACAAAGAAAAATAAAGTTGTCGATGCATCTGCCACATATGCTGCTATCGTAAATATGAAGGATTGGCTAAGTGAACCGCTATATCTCTCTGTTACAGCTACACCTCAAGCTCTAATTTTCCAAGATGAATATAGCCGTCTACGTCCTGATTCTATTCGATTAATAGAACCTGGGAAAGGATATTGTGGTGCCGATGCATACCACTTATATGATTCAGGTGCTATAGAAATTATTGAGGATGAAGATCAGCAAGATTTAACTGATGGTGTAATGACGGACTCACTCAGACATGCAATTCAACATTATGTTATTGCAAGTGCACTTATGCATAAGAGAAGTAAACCTGCCAGTGAAATGATTGTCCATACACATAGAAATGTAAGTGATCACGACACCATATACCGCATGGTTGACGCGTATATTCAATCTCTAAAAGATGCTCTAGAATATGACGATTCCGACAGTATCGAAATGGCGAAAAAAGAGTATTTACAAGCATATAGTAAACTCTTCCACCTTGAAGTTCAGTCAACTTACTGTTTCGATGAAGTATGGGAGTTAATATGCAAAAAAATCCTAACAAGAGTATATATCATATTAAAAAACTCTGCTGGGGGTGTTACACAGGCAAACGAATCCCTTCGCAAGCACAAAATATTTATAGGAGGTGATCTTTTACAAAGAGGTGTGACATTCTCAAACCTTGTAACCACATACTTTACCCGTTGGGCTAAAGACGGTGGTAATATGGATACCAATCTCCAGAGAGCACGTTGGTTTGGTTACAGAGGAAAATATATAGATATCTGTAAGATATTCACTTCAAGTACAATATCCAGGGAATTCACAAATTTGTCAGAGATTGAGACCGATTTATGGGAGCAGTTTTACTCCATACAATCTGGTGAAATGATGATAGACGATATTCTTATTCGTGCTGAAGATACCAAACAAAAACCCACTCGTAGGAACGCTGGAAAATACAACGCCATCTCATTCAAAAACAAGTGGATTAAGCAAAGAATTGGTCTGTTTGATAAAAATCAGATTGCTACAAATAATAAAATTGTGGATGATTTACTGAGTGGTTATATACTACAGAGCACATCTGCCGGTCGTACCGATGGGAATGAAAGTGCAACATATACTATCATCAATAGAACTGCTTTGTCAGCACTAATAGAGCAGATGCAAACTATCTTTGATTTGGAACCATTTGAGAAAAAGCCTCTTCAAGATTTGATTGTAAGTTCCGGTGACATTCCTGTCATTATAATGAAAGATAATGGCAAAAGCGATAATGGTAGAACTCGTAGTTTTTATCCAAATAATAAAATCTTTGCATTGCAGCAAGGTGCTAATAACAAAGATAAGAATAAAGCAACTTTCTTAGGCGATAGCCAGGTTATTATTAATAAAAACCAGATAAACATTCAAATTCATAGAATTGTTCCCAAGAAGAAAGACTCCGCTGGCGTAGAAACCATATTGGCGGATTATACTCAATACATGTTTGCTATGTATGTTCCAAAAGAAAAAAAATATTTTGTGAAAGGATAAACCATATGGATACCAGGACTCTTATAGATCTTATAGAATTTATTGATGATGAAGCAAGCATCTATTTGCTTGCCCCTTTATCTAAAACAGCAGGATTCTTCGCCAACAAAAAAAAACTCTTGTATTTAGCTAAAGATACGTTTAATTATCAGTATGAGGGAATTGTAACTGACTATTTACATCTACAGACTCATGTCCGGATTAGCTCAGTGAAAAATAATCAAACTTTCAATGATGATGATTACAATCTGATAATGTATAGAGGGAAATTTACCGATGCCAATATTGACTCTTTTGTTCAATTATGCAGTATACATGCTAACAATGCGGATGAACTCACCTTCAAAGAATTCTTCTATTCTCTAATTGCCCTGTTCCAACTACCGGTAGAACAAGGATTTAAGAATGCAGTAGGATTATATGGCGAGTTGAAATTCATGCAATACGCAAATGAGCACTATGGCGTTGACATTTCCAGTTCCTGGCATAGGAGTGGATCTTATTCGCAATATGATTTCTCCAATGGAGAAACTTGCATGGAAGTTAAAACCACTCTCTCTGATCAGGCAGATATATCCATTAAGCATCAGCAAATCTTTAGCCACCACCCTTGTTATCTTGTTGTCGTCAACTGTGAGCGATATGACAATGGAGAAACTTTAGAAGGACTTATATCTTCCATGCATCAGGATACGAAAGCATTCAATGGAATAAATTTTAGCATAAATCTTGCAAAGGAATTAAAACGTATTTCCCTCCAAGACATAAAAGAACTTCAGCTTGATATCCGTCAAATTCAGATTTTTAATACTGCTGAGATCAATCCTTTGCCTGTATTACCAGACAACATTAGTCATATCAATTATCAACTTAACATCTCCGACTTAAATGAATTAGACGAAACCATCACCGATTCAATTATCGAAACCTTCTAACTCAATCATATCAGTAGTATTGGACTTAATTAAAGGGAGAAGTTTGGAGCAGAGAAAAGCAACAAAATGCTTATCCACATTCTCCTGAATACAGGCATGCTTCTCCCTCAGTCTGTGTCCATTTTTCACGTTCTTTATTACTGCAGAAATGACAGTTATAATGTTCCAATATTTTCACAACAAAATCTAATTCCATAATAGTTGACGCCTTGCAAGCTCCTATGCATTTTTTATAACAATCCGAAACGTCCCAGTGCCTCTTTAATATACTCTGCTTTCTCCTGCGGACAATGTTTCACTTCCGGATTCTCTTTCTTAGACTTATTATAATTTTCACCCATATCAAGCCCACACATCCGCTTCACTTCGGCAATATAACTCGTATGCACATTCACACCGTATTTATCCTTCACATATTCCTTAATTTTCTGATAAGTAGCCTTTTCCTCTGGCGCATAATTACTTTCCCCATCAGGCTCCATCACCACCTCAATTTTCGGCGTATCTTTTTTGAGGGATAAACTGACAACCGTCTCCACATGCGGTGAAAGTTAGTTCTTATACTACATGGCGTAAGTCCTTACTTTCGCCAAAAAGTATACGGATTTTGGAATTTGCCCAATCTTAAATATTTGGTAAATTTTTAACCCTTACCCTAAGCTCTTTTTTCTTTCCCTTTTCCAGTCAAAGAAAACATTTTTTAGTCATACAAAACATATAATCACATTCATTCCAAACCAGAATCCTCAAGCTTTTGAGTTAGCGGACTTTCTGGCAAATGATTTATTCATTTTACAGTTTTTATAATATCATAACGATAAACGAAAGTCTTCGATTTTCTGTCTGATAACATTTTCCGGTTCTCTCTTCGAGATTTTTTCTAATAACATCTGCTCTATATCATTATCTTGTAATATTATAATTAATTTTTTATCAATTGCCCATACTTCTCTTATCGTATAAAGAGCACCTTGACTAATACCCTTCCTGGATATTATCATTCCAAACAATCCTGTCCCATGATATTTTAAATAATTTGCTATTTGTAATACTTCTTTTTTCGTGACTAGTTGACTATAGTTTTTTGCATCAACAACAATATAATCAGCATGATATCTTGAACGTAAAAACGCCCAGAAACCGGTATCACAATAATTAGGAAAAATAAAATCTCTTCTATTTATTTTTAGCGCATCTGACTTTTCAGATAATGGTACTAATAACGGAGGGCAAAACAAAAAACTTAAAATATCCCCAATTAATTTTTGATACATACTCCAATTTTCTTTACCTGGATTACAGTTCTTAAGTTTATCAATTAAAATTTGTTCTTCAGATTTATTAGAATTATATGTATTAATAGTAAATAAAGATTGAAATTTTGGATGATCAGTTTGCGTAATTTCATTCCCAAATTTTGATAATATATATTCAACATCCCAAACTTCAATATTATTTTGACCTAACAATAAACTTGCTTTTTCTGTTAATTTTCCTGGAAAGAGCAGTATAAATTTAAAGTTCCTAATTGTTTCTTCTATTTCCTTAAATTTCTCAATTACTAATTTAATTCTGTCTATGGTTAATGATGTTGTATATTTTATTTCGATAACTATTTTTTCCCACTTATTTTCTTTTTTTCTTTCAGCAATAATATCTGCAGCATACTTTTTATCTGTTCCAATTTCCTTTTCTAATTCCACATTACGAAAATCATTGTTTTTCCGTATAATATCATATATATATTTTTCAAATTCATATGCAAAAAAAGCTGTATTCGCATACTTATTATTGCAAGCTCTACAAAGCAACCTCAAATTATTAAAATTGTTACTACCACCCAACCCACGTGGAAATATATGGTCAATACTAATATTATCATGTGTTAATTCCACACCACATATAGAACATTTATTTCCGTCCCTATCTAAAAGAGCCTTTTTTACGTTTTTAAAATTATCCATAATTTCCTCCAATACTACAGTAAAATACTTCGATACATCTTTAACTGCTTCACCCTGTCTTGGTATCGGATTCGACAAACTTCAAACCTTTTGCCAAAACGTTCATTTTCTTTACCCCATCACGGTAACCGGAAACATATTTCACTCCACCCAGCCATAAAAGCACGTACATCTCGCCCAAAACCCCGAAACCCTTTGATTTCCTAGCCTTTCCGCTCCAGCTTTACGGCGGTCTCCACATGCACCGTCATCCCAAACATATCCACCGGCTGCACCTTCCTCACTTCATACCCACCATCACAAAGTACCCTCAAATCCCTTGCCAATGTCGCCGAATCGCAAGACACATACACAATTTTCTCCGGCTTCATCCGGATCATCGTCTCTAGCAGCACCCCCTCGCACCCTTTCCGCGGC
>Ga0153937_1000961_pt1 | contig 10770 bp, 8 predicted proteins | sample TSNY021MetaG_FD_104680 | JGI IMG/M metagenome (GOLD analysis project Ga0153937, IMG submission 104680) | Attine ant fungus gardens microbial communities from New York, USA - TSNY021 MetaG | ecosystem: Host-associated > Fungi > Mycelium > Unclassified | place: USA: New York, Robert Murphy County... | reverse complement strand
TTGTATTTGCGGGCTTTTCTATCAAGCTACTGATGTGACTCGAACACACGACCTGCTGATTACGAATCAGCTGCTCTACCAACTGAGCTACAGTAGCAAATCACAGTTTTATGCGGCGTTGAGGTTTTTTGCATTTAGCCTGATTCAGTCATTGACTGATTTTCAGATACATACTCATCTCCAATTTAGGAGACAGATTTATTTCGTCTCTGTTCTTCTTAAAGACCAATGCCTTATCTATTTTAATGATATTTTCATTAATGTCAATATCCTTTTTGATTAAGGCGAGAATTTCTTCCCAATTTCTTCCCTGAACAGCTACAATCAAAGCAATAAATTAGGAAAGTGTTTCGATCTTTGAGGCTCTTTTTTTATATCGACTATTGTCGGTCAAAAATTATTGCCAGCGGCCCCTGTGCTGCTATGTCCGTATATCCTGACCCATTTAAAGGCAATGAAACGTTAATCAATTCATTTTGTATTGAAAATATAAATACTTATGATAAAATGAATTTATCCTAATAAGAGGAGGAGGAGTGCTTGTGAAACTTAAGCGAGCGATTCTATTCTATTATCTTTGCTACTCTCAGTATCTTTTGTCTGTTCAGCCGCTGCCCATTCCGGAAGGACAGATTCAAGCGGAGGGCATAAAGACAACAAAAACAAAAGCGGGCTTGGTAGTTACCACTATCACCACGGCTATGGGCCGCATTCGCATCCAGGTGGTGTATGCCCATATAGCGGTGGAGCGACAACACCTGCATCTACTTCAGGAGGTACCCCAGCAGTTGCGGCCGACAACTCAAAGTATTTTGTTTACTCTGATATTGTCGCGACGATTAATGATGTTAAGATTCCATCTCTTAACTACGACAACGCTACGTATATAAAAGCGGACGATTTGGCTTATTACGGTTTCGATGTCGTTTTTGATTCCAGCGCTAAAACCTTGACCGTCAGCCGAAATAGCTCCAAACAAGTACAGGGTGTTGATTACGTTTCGGGTGAAAAAGGTACAAAGGCAAGTAAAATAGTGGATTCCAGCATTGAGGTGTATCTTAAGGTGGGCTCGGAATCAGTAAAGGTCGGCGCCCATAACTCAAATGATTACATGTACATAAAATTTGGGGGCCTAAGTAAGTACGGTACTTTAGCCTGGGATGATGTAAATAGGGTTTCAGCGCTGACGTTGGAATAGGCTATGAAATTTCAAGCTGCGAGTGGGTTAAAAACATAAAAAGAAAAAAAGTGTACGCCTGTGCCAAACAGCCGGTTAGGCTTATAGGCACGGGCGTACATTTTGTTTTGTCCGTCTATAATTATACTCTCATTGCGACATTAAACGATATCACTATTTTACGCCCATCCAGCCGGAAATAACCATTTTTTGCACCTCGGAAGTGCCTTCATAAATCTCAGTTATTTTCGCGTCTCGCATAAAGCGCTCAAAAGGATATTCACGGGTGAAGCCATAGCCGCCGACGAGCTGGAGGCAGCGCCGGGTTACATCTGATGCGGTTTCGGCAGCAAACAGCTTACCCATAGCCGCTAAATGACTATAAGGCTCTTTGTCCTGCTTTGCCTGAGCAGCGCGGTAAACAAGCAGTCTTGCCGCATCTACTTTTGTTTGCATAGCAGCCAGCTCAAACTGGGTATTTTGGAACTGACTGATGCGCTTGCCGAATTGCGTACGCTCTGATGTGTACTTTACGCATTCATCAATCGCGGCCTGTGCAATACCGAGAGCCTGGGCTCCAATTCCTATGCGGCCTCCATCCAACGTAGTCATGGCAACCTTAAAACCTTTACCAATCTGTCCCAACAGGTTCTCTTTTGGAATTTTGCAATTTTCAAAAACAAGCTCGTATGTGGCTGATCCCCGGATACCCATCTTTCTTTCCTTTGTGCCAAACGTGAAGCCCGGAGTTCCCTTCTCTAAAATAAAAGCAGATATGCCTTTTGTTCCCTGACTTTTGTCAGTCATAGCCATTATTATATAGATATCAGCATAACTACTGTTGGATATAAAAATTTTTGAGCCATTAAGAAGCCAGTGATCTCCTTTGTCCTCGGCGGTAGTTTTCTGGCTGGCGGCGTCGGTGCCTGCGGAAGGCTCGGTTAACCCAAAGGCGCCTAGCTTTTCCCCGGAGGCAAGCGGTACGAGATACTTCTTTTTCTGCTCTTCCGTGCCGTATTCTGAGATTGGCCAGCTGCACAGCGAGCTATGTGCCGACACCATTATTGAGGTAGAGGCGCAGTGCTTGGCCAATTCCTCGCAAACGCCAATGTATGAGACATATGAAAGGCCGCTGCCGCCGTACTCTTCGGATATTGGCACACCCATCATACCCATATCGGCCAGCTTATGCCACGTCTCCTCAGGGAAACGCTCATTTTCGTCAATCTCGGCAGCTATAGGTGCAACCTCATTCAGACAAAAATCATGAAGCATGGTAATAATTTCTTGTTCTTCGGCATTAAATTTAAAATTCATTTCTTATTTCTCCTTTATAACAATTTTCTTGCGAGTTATTTAGTTTTATTTCCTTGCTTAAAGTCCCATCATTGCAAGCATGATAAATAAAGCCACTGCGATAATAGGTATGATAATTTGTGTAACCATAATATCAAAATAAGCTTCTTTATGAGTCATTTTACAAATCCCTAATAACGTAATTTGCGCGCCCTGGTGAGGAAGAGTATCCAAGGTGCCGGCAGCAATTGCCGCAATTCTGTGTATGTACTCAGGATTAACCCCAAGCGCAAGGTAAACATTTGTTAAGGCGTTAAACGCAACACCCATACCTCCAGAAGCGGAACCGCATGCTCCGGCGCAAACCGCAACGGTAATGGCAACAAAAATTAATGGGCTCATTGACATGTTTTTTAAATTGTCAACAAGAATCGTAAATGCTTCCGTATTTTGAACTAAACCGCCAAAACCGACAACAATCGCCGTATTTAAAATAGAAACACCTGAGTCGGCAGCGCCTTTGTTAAATATATCAATCCAGGCTTGCAAGCTTTTTTGACGTTTGAAAAATAATACTACAGATAAAATAATGCCCCATAATACAGCAAGCTCTACCGAATTGAATATATTGAACAAAACAATGATTAAAAGAAGAGGAAGGAAGGATACCAGGGGACTTGGCAAATCTTTTGAGTCAGCCTCTGATAATTCTCCGGAGGATAATTGATATGTAAGAGTAGAATCGGCAAAAACGATCCCCTTATTGGTGAACTTTCTCGCGCGATATTCAAGCCACACGAAAATAAGGATAAACTGTACAACCATTACAATGAAAGAAGGGACGAACGCCGCTGTGGAAGGGGTACCAAGATTTCTCATCGCTATGGCGTTTTGGATAGAAGGAGAACCCGGACCGTTCATAGACCAGGTCCAGCAACCAGCTGAAATTGCGGCAGGAATTAGGCGCCTGGTTAAATTTGACTGTTTGAACATCTGCAAGGCAATGGGATAAACAACAAAAAACACTACGAAGCCGCTAATGCCGCCAAATGTTAAAACACCTGTAATTACCATTACAATAGGAGCTACATATTTACCATGGACAACTCCTCCAAGAAATCTCGCGATTGACTCCGCAGCCCCGGTAAACTGGTAGACAGCGCCAAACAACGCGCCAACAAAAAATATCAAAAAGTAGTTTGATACATATTTGGCGGCTGCAGGCATGAAAAAATCCATCAAGCTTTGCAATATCGGCATTTTAAAACAAAGGATAACAAACAAGGATACAACTGGGGCAAGTATTAAGGCGTTTATTCGCCTAAAAGCCAGAACAGCAAATAGTATAATTGCAATAAGCAGTACTAAAACACTCATGTATCAGGCACCTCCAAGATGTTTTTTTGAATGATCTAATCCCATCAACTGATCGGTAAAAATACGGGCATCCATCACTTTTAAATTTTCAGAAATTTTCGGGGCAAAACCCATTAAATCAATGATTTGGGTCTGCATGTCAATTCCAGGCGCTATTTCGGTTAAATATACCCCATCTTTTTTAAGCTCAAATACCGCGCGCTCAGTGATATACATAACCGGCTGGCCTGTTTTGTTAGCATAGTTGCCGCTGAACGTTATCTGCTCTACCATATCGATAAACTTGGCAGATTTACCTTCCTGCACTATTTTAAGCTCTCCGCCGCCAACGTCAATCTTCAAACCATCAGCGGTAAATGTACCGCAGAAGAATACTCTTTTGGCGTTTTGAGTAATATTGATGAAACCTCCGCAGCCGGCGACCCTTGGTCCAAACTTGCTGACATTGATATTTCCGGCTTTGTCCGCTTGGGCAAGGCCTAAAAATGCTAAATCAATACCGCCGCCGTCATAGAAGTCAAATTGATAGGGCTGATCTAAAATAGCTTCCGGATTAACCGAAACACCAAACCTGGTTCCGCCTTGAGGTATGCCGCCGACTGGTCCCGCCTCTACCGTAAGCGTCATCCAGTCGCCAATTCCTTCTTCATTGGCTACCATTGATATATACTCCGGAATACCAATGCCCAAATTTGCGACTATATTAGGCTTAAGCTCCATAGCAGCCCTGCGGGCGATTACTTTCTTCGCGCTTAAGCTTGGATATTCAATGCCGCTTAGTGGAACACAATACTTACCGCTTATAGAACCGTCATCCTCAAAGCCGATGCTTTGAGCCTTATCCTCCTCAGCTTCTGCTATAACAACAGCATCAACATAAATGCCGGGAATTTTAACAAGCTTAGGGTCAAGGCTCCCGGAGGCCACCACCTTTTTAACCTGTACAAAAACCTTGCCGCCGCTGTTTTTTGTAGCCTGCGCGATGGATGTAGCCTCAAGGGATACTCCTTCATCTTCTAATGTAATATTCCCTTTTTCATCTGCGTAAGTACCTCGTATAAACGCTATGTCAATAGGGAACGACTTATAAAGCAATCTTTCCTCTCCAAGGACTTCGACAACCTCCAAGATATCTTCCGTCGTTTTGGAATTAAGTCTTCCCCCTTCAACTCTCGGGTCGATAAATGTATTTAACCCAACGTGGGTAAGCGTTCCCATGCGGCCGCCGGCTATATCGCGCACAAGCTGCGAAAGAGTGCCTTGAGGCAAGTTATACGCCTCAATTTTATTTTCCATAGCCAGTTGCCCAAGCTTTGGAGACATGTTCCAATGACCGCCAATAGCTCTTTTTATAAGTCCTTCATGAGCATAATGCTCAGATGCCGCACCTGCCTTGTTGCCCTGCCCCGCCACATAAAACAGCGTAAGATTTTTTGGCGAGCCTGTTTCCAAAAACCTTGCTTCTAAAGCTTTACTTAAAGCTTCCGGTAAATTATTCCCAACGAAACCCGAAGGAATAACAGTCATACCATCCTTAACATAATAAACTGCTTCCTCAGCGCTGATAACCGATACTTTGCCCATATATTAAAACCTCCTTCGAAATTAGAAAAGCTCTCACATTTCAATTTGGATTTAAAGTAGTTAGGAAGTAAAATTGGCTTTGCGTTTTTCAAGGAAAGCAGTCATGCCTTCTTTCTTGTCTTCGGTAGCAAATGAAAGGCCGAACAAATCCGCCTCGAATTTAAGGCCGCTGGACAGGTCGGTATCCATTCCGGTGTTAATGGATGATTTGGCCAAAGCAATCGCATATGTGCCTTTGCTCATGATTTTGGCAGCCATTGCCTTGCAGACATCCAATAGTTCAGCTTGAGGAACAATCTTATTAACTAAGCCAATACGGTATGCTTCATTAGCGTCAACTTGGTCACAAGTAAAAATCAATTCTTTTGCCCTTCCCTTGCCAACCAAGCGGGGAAGCCTCTGAGTTCCTCCAAAACCGGGAAGTGTTCCCAATCCGACCTCAGGCTGCCCAAATTTCGCGTTATCAGAGCACACACGAATATCGCATGCCATACAAATTTCACAACCTCCGCCTAAAGCATATCCATTAACAGCCGCAATGGTTACCTTAGGCATGTTTTCCAGCATAGAAAAGGTTTCATAGGCGAGAAGCGCCATAGACCTGCCTTCCTCAGCCGTTCCGTTAACCATCTCGGAAATATCTGCGCCGGCAACAAAGGCTTTCGCGCCTGAGCCGGTCAAAATAAGGACTTTAATGTCTTTTCTGCATGATATTTCTGCAAGGACTTGCTTTAGCTCCAGCAATGTTTCGGTATTCAAAGCATTTAAAGACTTAGGGCGATTAATTGTAAGGACTGCCACATTATTTTCAACTTCCATCAATAAATTGTTCATACAAATGCCTTCCTTTCCGTATACAACAAAACCCATAACACCTAATTTAACAACAATTAACACTTAGTGCACATACAAATAATTCTTTTTGCATTTAAAACTCTTCATTTGTTACTATAAGCAACTAATTGTTGCGGTCACGTTCTATTACACCGATAGCAATTATGCTTGAAAGTAATTGCACACAAGCTTCTGAACGGAAAGCTATTAAGTTGCTAGTTTAAAACCATACTTAAGCCTCCTTTCACATTAACTTTGCTCGTTGATTTCGAGTCGAAAGCTAAACTGTTTGTAAGGCGAATTGTTTGCATGCAGAATTATTTTAAACCTTTATTTATTTTTTGTCAATGTATTCTAATGGTCTGGAGGAAAAAATTAAGTGAAGTGAAAAATGCACACAATAATTAAACGTACGCTCGCTTTGCAAAGCCAAATAACCAAAACAAAGCAATAGGCGAACCGGGTCATTCCGATTCGCCTATTGCTTTGTTCTAAGTATTCGTCGCGCTAGCCTCCGGCTTTCATACCGATTCAGCTTAACTTTTTTTGTGTTTTCTCATAATAACTGTCTGTAGCGATTTAAGAAGCACATCTTTTTCATGCTCAGAAAATGGTTCCAGAATAACCTCGTTCATTTCCTCAATAATTCTCTCCACCGGCTTCTCAATCTCTTTTGCTTTTTGTGTTGCGGATACAAGTATTACCCGACGATTTTCGGGATCAACGTTGCGGTCAATCAACCCGTTCTTCTGCATTCGTTCCAGAATGCTGGAGATAGAAGAGGCCTCTAGGTAAAGAATTTCGCCAATCTGTTTTGGCGACAGACACTCATGGTTCCACAGACAATTAAGTACGCCATACTGTGCAGGTGTAATGCCGTAATCTGCAAGAGGCTCGCTTAAATACTGAAAAACCGCATTCTGAGAAGCGCTCAGCAAAAAGTTGATACAACTGTTCAATTCCAATTAAATATCCCTCATTTCTATAGAAAAAGTATAACATATACATCATGCTATATATACAATCACATTATTCGCATAAAAAAATATGTTGTTATTATAATATGCGTAAGCAGAAATAAATGCAAGAAGGATTTTTAATGGACTATCTGTATCAAATTAACTATAACTATATGTTTCTATCTTTTATACACCTCATACGCCCTTCTTAACTCCACCGCTTTTTCCTCAGGGCAATTTGGATTACACCAAGCGCCCGCACCTGTTTCCGACGAGGCAAAAAACTGCTGTGTACTCGCCGACCTCATTGGCGGGAAAAACTCCACATGAAAATGATAAAAATCATTACTCTTACCGTCTGTGGGAGAGCTGTGCATACACATCATATAGGGAAACGGTATGCCAAAAAGAGCGTCATACATGCCTGCGCAATCCCGGATAGTTTCGCCCAGGCTGTTAAGCTCTATCCCCGTCATGGCAGCCGGATCCGGCAGATGACGTTTAGACGTAACATGAACGCCGTAAGTTAAAGGAGAAAAGAATGGAACATAAGTTATAAAATGCTCGTTTTCAAAGATTATTCTTCTGCCGTCGCGTTTTTCTTCCTCCAAGAGGTCACAAAATATGCAGCGGCCTTTGTCATTATAATATTCTTTTGCTCCCTCCAGCTCTTCCTTTATTTTTTTTGGTATAAAGCTGTAGCCGTACGCCTGTCCATGAGGATGAGGCATCGTGACGCCCACCACCTCGCCTTTGTTTTCAAAAATAAATATATATTTTATTTCCTTATCCGCCGCCATGTCCTCATAACAATCCCGCCACATTTGGGCCAGCTTATGCACATGCTCGTTGGACAGCTCTTTCAAAGTAACAGTATGCTGGTCGGAATACAAAAGCACCTCACATCGGCCATATGCCGGTTTCACTCTAAACATCTCTCCGGCCACGTCGTCAGGCTCCGGAGGGTTTTGCGACAACGCGGGGAAATCATTAGGGTAGCGCAATACTGAATACCCCTCATCCGGCACCCTGCCGCTGCCAGGACAAAAGGGACACCATTCCTTTGGCATTTGTGGTCGGGACTGGCGGTGTGACGCTATCATCACCCAGTCCTTACTAATAGGATTATATCGAAGCTCAGCCAAAAAATCATATCCTTTCTATAATTACTTCAATACCGCCTTTGGGCCTTATGGTTAATATCCGGCAGGCTTTCGCACCAAACACCGTCTCAATCCTATCCCGATATTCATTAAGCAATATATCCGGTACAAAGGCTTGTATTGTTCCGGCAAATCCTCCTCCGTGCACTCTCCAGGCGCCTTTCCCCGCAAGAATTTCCTCGCTTAGTGTAAGCGCGATGGAAAGTCCCTGCTCCTGAGGGCGAGCTGGTGAAAAAACATTTTGTAAGCATGTAAAGGAAGAATAGCCTGACTTTACTATCAGTGAAAGAAAATCCTCAAGCCTTCCTTCTTTTAAAGCTCTTGCCGCCTTTGGCACAAGAGCGTTTTCATTGAAAAAATGTATGGCCCTAAGAACCGCCCTGTCACCGGCAATACTTCGTACATACGTTAAATTTTTGTAAAAACTGTCCTGATCTGTTTCCCTTAGATAACGCTTTCCAAAAAACTCAGATACCCGGCGCATTTCATCCGGAATAGCCGCATAATCGGCAGTCAGATTTGAATGACTGCCTTTTGTATCCACTATACATAAATGAAACCCGGCCTCGGAAAGATCAAATGCTATAGGCTCGATCCTTGGGCTTTCCGGATTTTCAAAGTCTATCTGAACAAACCCTCCCACTGAGGACGCCATTTGATCCATTAATCCGCTGGGCTTGCCAAAATATTTATTTTCCGCGTACTGTCCAGCCATGGCTATCTCTTCGGGCGAAGGCCCAGGACCGTACAATGCAGCGAAAATATTCCCTAAAGCTACTTCAAAGGCCGCTGACGATGACAAGCCAGAGCCTCCGGGAACATCGGAGGTTGTATACGCGTCAAATCCGCCTATTTTATATCCATTGGCGGAAAACCATGCGGCCACCCCCCGTATTAAGGCGGCGGAGGTTTCCGCTTCATGGGGTTGTACGGACAGATCGTTAAGCCTTATCTGATCCATAGGATATCCCTTTGATTTAACCCTTACTATATTTTCGTTATTGGGAGAAACTACGCAGATTATGTCCAGATCCACAGAGGCGGCTAAAACAATTCCCCGCTGATGGTCGGTGTGATTACCGCTGACCTCGGTACGCCCTGGAGCGGAAATAAAAGTAACCGGACGGTTACCGAATAAATCCAAGAAGGAGCCGGCCGCCCCGGCATATCTATCGCGGCAATCTTCTGTGGAGCGCAGTGGGTAAAGCCCAACAAAGGTATTATCATACCCTCCCCTGTTAACGAGCTCTTTTAAATCTTTACATAAAATCATTATATCTCCTCCCACAAAACTATATTTTGAAGTATAGGTTATCACAGAAGTTTTGGCATCACAATAGTCGTAACAAAAAGCTGCCATATTCGGCAGCTCCTTCAATTTGTTCATTATTATCTTTTCGCCAGATACTTTCTTAAGTCCAACGCTACGGCAGTTATAATGACCAAACCTTGCACGATATATTGGTATGAAGTGTCAACACCCAAGAACTGAAGCGAGCTTTTTAGCATCTCAAACACCATAACACCTATCAATATACCGGATACCCGTCCAATACCGCCTGTGGTGGAAACACCGCCAATAGTACAGGAAGCAATGGCTTCCAATTCATATCCAAACCCTGTATTTACATTGGCTCCGCCAGCCTTTGCACCGATAAGAAATCCGGCAAACGCATAAAGGCAGGCCGCCAGAGTATATATTTTTACAAGGCTGTGGCTTACGTTTACGCCGGAAACCTCAGCGGCGTTCTCGTTACCGCCTATAGCATACATATACTTGCCATGACGGGTTTTGTTATATAAAAACCACATTAATCCGCCTACTACCGCGGCGATGATGACAAAAAGAGGAATGCCGAAATAATTCCTGGTAGCCAAATCGGTATAGTCTTTTCTATATCCGCCCAGAGGTACGGCTCCTGTGTACACCAGACACGCGCCGTAAACAATAGTTTGAAAGCCTAGTGATGAAATGAACGGAGGCACCTTCAAACGGGATATAACAAGACCGTTCAGCATGCCCATAAATCCGCAGATGACTACCGCCATCAGCAATACCAGAAAAATATTCATATCTCCCAGATCGGGGAAGAATTTTTGACTGTAGCTCGCGTTTTGCAGCAATGTACCGGCAATACAAGCTCCCAGACCTACCATACGTCCTGCGGAAAGGTCTGTGCCTCTTGTAATAAGGCATCCGCTTACACCCAAGGCTATAAGAAACCGGGGACCAATGTTGATACCTACATTCTTTATATTGTTTGCGCTTAAAAAATTAGGGTTTTTCCATGTTGCTAAAGCGGCAAGCAAAATAAGTATTATAATCAGCGCGTTTTGAATAAGAAAATCCACTAATGAAAAATCTTTTTTTGTGGGATTC
>Ga0153937_1000960_pt1 | contig 10792 bp, 7 predicted proteins | sample TSNY021MetaG_FD_104680 | JGI IMG/M metagenome (GOLD analysis project Ga0153937, IMG submission 104680) | Attine ant fungus gardens microbial communities from New York, USA - TSNY021 MetaG | ecosystem: Host-associated > Fungi > Mycelium > Unclassified | place: USA: New York, Robert Murphy County... | reverse complement strand
TTGCGTCGAATCTCTCAATCTTTCTCTGTCAATTTCTATCTTGCGAAATAAGAGTAAAACTGATTGATATATATAGATATTTCATTCACAGTAATTTTCCGCGGAATGAGTATGACTCCTCTTGTCAATGTCAAAATTATTATATATAGTAATACAAAGTAATACAAAAGCAGGACAAAAGACAGGAGTGTTTGTAATGAGCAATGAAAACGCCTTAAGCGCAACGGGGAACTTTATCCATCAATATATCAAGGACGATTTGCAGGACAGGCTTAATAAGCTTCATACCCGGTTTCCGCCCGAGCCTAACGGATATCTGCATATCGGCCACGCAAAATCCATCTGTCTTAATTTCGGCCTGGCCAAATTATACGGCGGCAAATGCAACCTCCGTTTCGACGATACGAACCCGACTAAGGAAGACACGGAGTATGTGGAATCCATTAAGGAGGATATAAAATGGCTGGGCTTTGATTGGGAGGACAGGCTATATTTTGCCTCGGATTATTTCGAAAGGTTTTACGAGTACGCCATAACGCTGATAAAAAAAGGAAAGGCCTTTGTCTGCGACCTCCCCGCGGAGGATATACGCCGTTACCGTGGGACGCTGAGTGAGCCGGGTATCCCCAGCCCCTACAGGGACAGGAGCCCGGAAGAAAGCCTTGATTTGTTCCAGCGTATGCGTGCGGGAGAATTCCCCGACGGAACCAGAACACTTAGAGCCAAAATAGACATGGCCTCGCCGAATATAAATATGCGGGACCCGGTGATCTACCGCATAGCCCACGCTTCCCATCACAACACCGGCGATAAATGGTGCATCTATCCTATGTATGATTACGCTCATCCTCTTGAGGACGCCATAGAAGGCATAACTCATTCGATCTGCACAATGGAGTTTGAAGACCACAGGCCCCTTTATGATTGGGTCATAAACGAGTTGGACTGTTTTGACCCCAAGCCCCGGCAAATAGAATTCGCCAAGCTTCAGCTTACCAATACCATAATGGGAAAACGCTACATGCGCCAAATGGTAGAGAACGGCGAGGTGGACGGCTGGGACGACCCGCGCCTGGTTACCATCTCAGGCATAAGGCGCAGAGGCTTTACGCCGGAGTCAATCCGTAATTTCTGCGAGCTGGTGGGCGTCGCCAAGGCCAACAGCCGGGTAGATATTTCTCTGCTGGAGCATTGTATAAGGGACGATCTGAAAGCAAAAGCAAAGGTCGTTATGGCAGTGCTAGATCCTGTCAAGGTAGTAATATTGAATTATCCGGAAGGGCAGGAGGAAGAATTGTCCCTGCCCAACAACCCGGAAAGCCCGGATATGGGACAGCGCACAGTCAAGTTTTCCCGTGAAATATGGATAGAGCGGGAAGATTTTCTGGAGGAAGCCGACAAAAAATTCTTCCGCTTAAAGCCCGGCGGGGAAGTCCGCCTCATAGGGGCGTATTTCATAAGGTGTGAGAATGTAATAAAGGACAACACGGGAAATATAAAGGAGCTTCATTGTACCTACGACCCCGAGACTAAAAGCGGCTCAGGGTTTGCCGGCAGGAAGGTAAAGGGCAGCATCCACTGGGTCAGCGTTCCCCACGCCGTAAGCCTGCAGGCCCGTTTATTCGATTATCTCGTGGTTGACGATGAAGCCAGTGAGAGCGGAGTTAGAAAAAACGAAAATACGCTTCAAATTACCAATGCCTACGGGGAAGCGTCCATACAAAGCGCTAGCCTTGAAGACAGGTTTCAGTTTATGAGAAACGGCTATTATTGTCTGGATCATAAATACACAAAGCCGGACGCGTTGGTATTTAACAGGATAGTTTCTCTCAGAAGCTCATACAAGCCGGCGAAATCATGATAACCAGCAAGCAAAACCAGCTGATAAAAAATATAGCCTCCTTGAGCGTAAAAAAATACAGGGACAAGCAGAACCTATTTGTAATGGAAGGAATAAAATTTGTAGGTGATATGGGCCCGGGCTGGGAAATAGTTCATTACGTGCTGTCAGAAAGCTTTCTTAAGCACCCCGGGTCGGCGGATTATATCTCAAGGCCAAACGCTGTTGTAGTCACGGATAATATTTACGCGTATCTTTCCCAGGAGGAAACACCCCAGGGAATCATGGCGGTGGCGCGCAAAAGAAATTGGCAACTGAGCAGCCTGCTGGAGAAGGCGGGAGAGCATTATTTTTTGGTGGCGGCGGAAAGGCTTCAGGACCCGGGTAACCTTGGTACGCTGATACGCACGGCTCACGGCCTCGGGTCTCATGGAGTAATTGTATCCAAGGGCTCGGCGGACGTCTACAACCCCAAGACGCTGCGGGCCGCCGCCGGCTCCTTCTTTCACCTGCCTGTTCTCGCCGATGTAGATTTGCCCGAGGCTTTGGAAACGCTTCGCAAGTCGGGCGTCAGAATAATAGCGGCGGATATTGAAGACGGTAATTATCCCTATGAAGTAGATTTTACCGAAAGCTTTGTTTTGCTGCTGGGCAATGAAGGAAACGGCCTTAGTGAAGAAGCCCTTAAGGCTTCCGACATATCCGTTAAGATCCCCATGCCCGGCGGCTCCGAAAGCCTTAACGCGGGTATAGCCGCCGGAATACTCATGTATGAGGCGGTACGGCAAAGAACGAAGTGAAATAAAGGAGAAGAACGCTATGAGCTTAAGGTACATCATGGGCCGTTCAGGCTCCGGGAAAACTGAATTATGCATGCGAGAATTAACAGAGGCTTCGAGTGGTAAGCCTCTTATTTACATTGTACCCGAGCAGTTTTCGCTGGAATCGGAGAAAAAATTGATACGGATGAACAAGGGCAAGGCTTTGATAGACATTCAAGTGCTCAGCTTCCAGCGTCTGGCCTTTAGAGTTTTTTCCGAAATGGGCGGCTATGGATATAAGGTTCTGGATGGTCATGGGAAAACCCTTTTGTTAAGAAAAATTGTAAACGACTTGGATAAGAGCCTTCTTTATTTTACCAAAAGCGCGGATAAACAAGGCTTTATGGAGCAGCTTTCACATACCATCAGTGAATTTTATGAATACGGCGTAACGGTAGAGCAGCTTGAGGCCCGGCTGCAAGCTTATACGGAAGGCTACTCAAGCAAGACATCCCTGCCTTTAAAGCTGGGTGATTTGACAAAAATCTACAGAGCGTATCAGGAATATATAGCCGATAATTACATCACCGTTGAAGAAACCCTAGACCTGCTGGCCGGCAAGATAGAGGCTTCAAGCTTTCTGGAAGGGGCCAGTATATGGTTGGACGGGTTTATCGGCTTCACACCGCAGGAATACAAGGTGCTTGAGCAATTAATGAGGCGGACAAGCCAAATAAGCATTACCTTTACACTGCCCCAGCCGGCGGCAAGCTATTACGGGCTTGAAGAGGCCGACCCGTTTATCGAGGGGAAAAAGGCCGTAAACCGTATAACAAAGCTGGCCCGCGCTGTTGGGCTTGAAATAAAAGAGCCTGTTTGGCTTGAAGAAAACCGCCGTTTTCAAAAAGCTCCCATGCTGGCTTATTTGGAGAGCCAATATTTCCAACCGGTAGGCATAGGCTGCCAGGGGCAGGGGAGGGAGCTATTCTTTTCCTCAGCGGCCAATTATTATGAAGAGGTAAAAAACGCGGCCGAAACCATAATTGAGCTTGTACGTGACAGAGACTTCAATTACGGCGAGATAGGCGTGGCCACAGGCGCTTTGAAGGATTATTCCAAGGTGCTGGACACAGTTTTCCACCAATACGGCATACCATTTTTCCTGGATCTGACAACGGATATATTGTCACACCCTCTTACAGAATTCATCCGCTCCGCCTTGGACGCCGCCCGGTATAACTGGAGCTATGAATCCGTATTTCGATTTCTTAAAACCGGGCTGCTGCCCATCCAGCAGGATGAGGTCGACATTCTGGAAAATTATGTGCTGGCTTACGGCATAAAGGGCGGCAGCTGGAATAAGGAATTTATGTGGGGCTTTGATAATGCTCCGCCGGGAGAAAAGGAAAGGGTCAACGGGCTGAGGGAAAAGGTATTGAGCTTTTTATGGCCATTTACCTCGGCTGTGGGCAAGGGCAGGAAGCGCGCTATAAGAGGATTTGCCGAGGAACTGTTTAAAATGCTGGAGAAAAACAATATAGTTGGCGCTTTATCCCGGGAAGAGAACAGGGACCGTTTAAGGCAAAGCGAGCAGGTTTGGAGAAAGATTTGTGAAATTTTCAACAAGATGGCGGAGATATTAGGCGATGAGACAGTTACTTTAAAGGAATTTGCCAAAATAGCGGAAGCAGGGCTATCATCGGCGGATTTGGGCCGTATCCCTCCTACCCAGGATCAGGTGCAGGCTGGGGATTTGGTGCGTTCCCGCTTCCCGAGAATACGCGCTCTTATACTTATAGGTGTCAACGAAGGCGTTCTGCCAGCGGTTCAGGAGGAAGCGGGCTTGTTTTCCGACAATGAAAGGGACGATTTGACCGCCCGGGGCGTGGAGCTTCGCCCCGGAAGCAGGGGCAGGGCCTTTCAGGAGGATTTTCTTATATACAGCGGAATAACAAGGCCTGAGGAATTTTTATACGTAAGCTACAGCCGGGGCACGCTGGAGGGTAAGGCTCTCCAGCCCTCCACTCTGATAACCAAATTGAAAAAGCTTTTTCCGAAGCAGCCCTTTATAGAAAAGCAGGACGAGCTAAGGCTTACACTGCCCTGGGCGGCTTTTCGGAAAATGGGCTGCCTGATGCGCGGACAATTGGAACAGGTAAAGGATGAAAAGCTGCTTGAGCCTCTGTATACATGGTTTAAAAATTCATCAGATTATAAAGACAGACTGATAAAGCTTGAAGAGCTGCTTATAGGAAAGGACCCAGAGGAAAGGCTTGCCCCCAACTATGTAAGTAAATTGTACGGAGGGGAGATAATCACCGGAGCTTCGCGGTTGGAGCAATATGTAAAATGCCCTTACGCTTATTTTCTGAGATACAACCTGGATGCCCGGGAAAGAAGGATATACCAGGTGGAAGCCGTAGACCTGGGTAATCTTTTTCATGACGTTTTGGAGGATATATCTCTTAATATACGTACAAAAAACTTAAGCTGGCGGGGGCTGGACAAGGAAATGATAGCTTCGCTTGTGGAGGACGCCGTTTCCAGACTGGCTCCTGAGCTTAACGGCCAGGTGTTTTTAAGCTCCGAACGCTATAAATATCTTATAAAACGGGTGGCCAGAATCGCCAAGCGCTCTGTATGGGCTTTGTCTGAGCACATAAAAAGAGGGGCCTTCGAGCCCTTGGCGGAGGAGCTTATCTTCAGCGGCGACAGCCCTCTTACGGGAATCACCGTAGGTATAAACGACAAGCAAGCCTTTGTCTTAACCGGCAGGATAGACCGCATAGACATAATGGACTGCCGGGGAAACCGCTACATCAAAATAATTGATTACAAATCCGGCAGCACAAAATTTGACATCAAGGATATTTATTTCGGCATGCAGCTTCAGCTGATACTCTATCTGGACGCCTTTATCAAAAACGGAGGCAAGTTCTTCGGAAGTGAAAATATCACCGGGGAAATACTGCCCGGCGGAGTATTTTATTTTAATATTAACGACCCGATCATTGACTACCCCGGCGAGCTGGATCAGTCCGGCCTGGATGAAATGCTTCTCAAATCGTTTAAAATGACCGGACTTGTGCTGGACGAGGAAGAAGTGATACAGGGGCTGGATGAGAATATAAAAGGCTACTCGGACGTCATTCCTGTTTACCTGAAGGCCGACGGCCGTCTCGGCTCTAATTCATCGGCTGCCGGGCTGGAGGAATACAACCGGCTGCGACAGGCTGTTTTAGATAAGATATCACAGATAGGGCAGGATATAACCCAAGGGGATATTTCTGTTTTTCCTTACAAAAAGGGAATGCAGACTGCCTGCGATTATTGCGGCTACAGCGGGATATGCCAGTTTGACGCTGTGGAGGGGAAGGATAGGTATAATGTGGTGACTTGAAAGCCGTTAGTCAAATATGCTATCAAATCGCGCTGTGCGCGAGTAGTTTTCCGCAATTAACTATGACATAAAAAAACAGAGGCTGCGGTGATTTTATGACACAGGTTCATAAAATGACAAGACAGGCGTTGCCATTGTCTCCGCGTCCCGCCTCTGTTTTATACCGAACGGTGAAAATATTTACAATGCCGTATTGAGTGCGGACTCTTAATGCGCCGCGCCGGTTTCGTCTATTTCTTTTTGAATGGTATGGATTACCTTTCGGGTACTGTCGCTTATGTTCAATACAAAGAAGGATTCATACGCTTCCAGCGACGGCGCCGGCGTGGCAAATACCGCAATGAGGCAGGCGGTCAGAGATAAGCCCGCCCCCACAAGAAACGCCGGTATGGTGCTGGCGGTGGCCGTGGCGTAAATGAAGCCGATCATGCCCGCGATAATGGAGGCGTAAGCACCGGCCCGGTTCATCCTCTTCCATGTGATTCCCAGAATAACCGGCCAGAAGAACGCGGCCCCAAAGGCGCCGTAAACATAGGTGAAGCCCATGGCCAGCAAGGTAAACGGCCTTACTGCGCAAAGCACGGAAAGAACGCCCATAGAAAAAATCACGATTCGCAATTGCTTGGTCGTTTTATTATTGTCTTCCTCCGTTTGAACGCCTTTATTAAACTGTCGTTTAATGTCGTACACTAAAGAGGTGGAGCAGTGCAGAAGCATGGAGTTGGCCGTGGATACGGCGGCCGCGCAAATGGCCGTCAATGCCAGCGCCCCTACCAATGGATGACAGTATTCCATAATGACCATCGGGAACAGATAGTCCGTCGTCTTTCCCTGGGGAAGGCTGGGAATAATGGTTTTTGCACCAAGCCCAATGGTGACCAGAGGAATGAAAATCCCCACGAGGCAGAACAGCGTAAGAGTCATTTGCAGCGCGGCTGCTTTTGCGTTTTTAGGCGCCATGAACCGGGCGATCCAATGTGGCGCCACAGAAGCGCCCAGAGAATTGGACAGGAAAATCGACGTTAAAGCGGAAAATCCGAAGGTTCCGAGCGGCGTGCCCAGGATACCCGCCTCAATCGGGGCGCCTCCTTCAAAGGTGGGGGCGGTGGTCGTGTTGATGGTGGACATGATATTGGCAAACCCGCCTGTCAGATTCAAAACGGTAAAGGTCGCCATAACAACGCCGATAAAGATGAGAATGGCGTTTACCGTATCGGTGGCCGCAACAGACATAAAACCGCCCATACAGGTAAAAATGAGAATTAACAGAAAGAAAAACACCGCATATTCATATGGAATGCCGGTAACCGTTGAAAAAACGATGCCGAAGCCCTGCACCTGAATATAGGAAAAAATAAAGTAACCCACCAGCATGATGAAGGCGACTAGCAGCTGCAGGCTGCTGGTTGTCGCAAAGGGTTCATACCGCAAGCGCATAAACTCCGGAAAGGTGCGGGTGGGCATCTCCGGAAGGCGAATTTTGTAAGCGATCAAAGGCATCAAAGCCGTGGCCAGAAACCATCCCGCGACCCAACCGATGACGGCCGCGACGCCACGGCTGTACAGGTTTCCGGGAACGCCCATGACGGACGCCACGGACAGCCACGTAGCCAAGGATGTTCCCACCCCTAATACAAGTCCCATTTTATGTCCGCCGGTAGTAAAGTCGGTCATTGATTCCACTTGCTTTGCGCTGGCAAGGGCCGTAACAATCATAAACAAAAAATACAGGATAAATACTATTACATAAACCGTCACTTTTAGTCCTCCTAATTCGTTTTATTCGTACTTGAACAGGCTTCCGCTAGCGCCTAAACGTTTTTCGCCCGTCTTTTCTATTGTGCTGCAAACCACGTAACAATTAATTCCGCCGATGACCAACGTCGCCGCCCACATAATCCAAGGTATCATGTTTATTCCCTCTCCTTTCTTTCACACTACAGTAAGGCAAGAAACTCCTTCTTAGCCGCCATCGTATTGATGACGCCTGTCTCTTCCTCCAGCTTTACCATCTCAACCACCTTGCTATTAAAAGGCGTGGCTATGCCGTTTTCCCGGCCTTTTTTGCAGACAATGCCGTTGATAAAATCAATCTCTGTCTTCTGCTTTTTCTCAAGATCCTGAAGCATACTGGCTTTCAACAGCACATGCTGATCCCAGACCTCATGATAAAATGGAATTTTGCTTGGAATATCCTCTTTGCCATTAAGTTTCAGCGTTTCAAAGTCCTTTCCCTGCATGAGCGCCATCCGCACGCCGCACGCGTTGGCCACGCGGACGGCTTCGTCCGCGATATGGGCGATGCATTGTATTGTGATTTCGTCATTCAGTACGTCGCCGAAGGTGCTTCCCAGCGCGGCTGACATGCCGCTGAAGGTGGCGTTCATCAATACCTTCGCCCAGCGAAGCCCCAACAGGTTATCCAGAACATGAGCGGCGCCCACCAGGCTTAAAATCTTTTGCGCTTCCCGGATACGGGGCGTATCCCTTCCGTCTAATTCGCCGATATCAAAAGCGAAATTCTCCATGGCATACATGGAGGACGTGAGAGATGATTTCCCGGGCTCAAGCCAAGTGGCCCCCCAGCCTACGGCCGCGCCCGCCGTACGCTCCTTTCCTACTATCGCGGCCACCGATTCTTCCGGGATACCGTTTTGCAGCGTCAGGACAAGGCTGTTTTCATGCAGGTGCGGCAGCAGCTGGGGCAATATGATATGATTGGCCGTCTGCTTGGTAGTAAGAAGAATAAGATCGTACACGCCCGGCATTTCTTCCGGCGTGTACGCTTTGACCGGCACGTTAAAGTCTATGGAGCCGGTGACGGTAGCGCCTTTTTCATTAAGGACCTCCACATTTTTTACATAGGAGTCCACCAGGTCCGCCTGGCCTCCGTTCTTGACAATAAAGGCGCCGATAATAGTACCCAGCGAGCCTGCACCGACAATAGCTGTTCTCAATACAATTCCTCCTTGCTTAAATTTAGCGTAAGCGAAGAAATCTCCTTAAAAAGATTCAGGAGTCTTTTTGCTTACATGATTTGCAGAGCAAATTTTATGCCAAACAAGAGCTAATACAGGAAATCATTGCTTTTCGAGAGATATAATGCGCGCAGAACAAAAAATATGTCCTGAATCCGTACAAATAAAGACAAATTTTGTACGGATTCAGGACATATACCGTTCGGTATTCATGTATCCACTCATGGGCTTGGACTAAATATCATAGCGCTTCATTTTTTCATACAGCACGCTCCGGGAAATGCCCAGCAGCTTAGCCGCCTGAGATTTGTTTCCTCCTGTTTGAGACAGGGCGTCCAGAAGGGTTTTTAGTTCTAGATTTCTCTTTTGATCCGGCAACGTATTGGTTCGGTTTGCCGTGGTTTGAGACTGCAATATCCGCGGCAGAAGAAAATCAAAATTCTCCAAATCCAATTTTCCCACCATCTTCATAATGCAGGCCCGCTCCAGCGTATGCTTCAGTTCCCTGACGTTTCCCGGCCAATTATAATCCATCAGGATTTCCTTGGCTTTTTCGGTCACGCCGTTGATCAGGCAGCCGTAACGGATATTGGCTTCCTGTATAAACTGGTCGCAGAAGAGAAGGACATCCTCCCCACGCTCTCTCAGAGGCGGAATATGGATTTCCATGGCGTTGATACGGTAGTATAAATCCTCACGGAAAAGTCCTTCGTTTACCAGCTGCCGCAAATCCTGGTTGGTACTGCAAATAATCCGGACATTCAGCTTTACCGGATTTAAGCCGCCGAGGGGCTCCATCTCCTGCTCCTGCAGCGTTCTGAGAAGCTTTGCCTGTAGGTTCAGCGGAATTTCCCCTATTTCATCCAGCAGGATGGTGCCGCCATTGGCCAGTTCAAATTTCCCCTGCTTGCCACCTCTTTTGGCGCCTGAAAAAGCGCCTTCCCTATATCCGAACAGCTCCGACTCAAACAAGTCCTTCGGTATGGCCGCACAGTTGATCTTCACATAATTTTTCTGCCGGCGATTAGAGAGCTGGTGCAGGGCATTGGCGAAAACCTCCTTGCCCGTGCCCGTTTCGCCGGTCAATAAAACGCTTACGGCCGATGCGGCCACTTTTTGTATCAGCTTTTTAATATTTTTTATTGAGGGCGATACACCGATGATGGAATCAATGGAAAAGGATGAGGTCAGCACCTCCAATTGCAGCCGGTAACAGTTATTTTCCTTCTGAAGGCGGCTGATTTTATTGTTCAGACTATTGATAAAACCCAAGTCCGATATGCTGGTAACACTGATGGCGCCATGGATTTCACCTGCTTCATCCAGGATGGGAAGCCGATTTACAATAATAGGCGTTCCGTTTTTCATCACAAATACGCTTCCGTATTCCGGCTTCCCCGTCTTAATAATCCGAAGCAATTCCGAATTGGGAACAACCTCCTCAATATACCGTCCAATAATATCCGTTTGGGATAATCCTAAAATTTCGGCGTAGGTTTTGCCGACGTGCCGTACAAACCCTTGCTTGTCCACAGTAATCGTCAGATCTAACGCGTCTACCGCCCATCGGAACAGGTTGTCATATTGTTTGCTTTCATCCATACGCAATACCTTCTTTATTAAAAAAGTACGTTTTGCCGGCCGCGGTTAGAACCTGTACTCAGTACGGCCGCTGCAAATATTGAGTACATGTTCTAAGTCATGCGACACAGAAAAACGCTTGTTTGCATCCGTATTTGAAATAATAGCACTGATTTCATGTCGAATCAATGTTAAGCTGTTCTTCCAGCTTCGAAATTGATTGGCAATTATT
>Ga0153937_1000959_pt1 | contig 10794 bp, 7 predicted proteins | sample TSNY021MetaG_FD_104680 | JGI IMG/M metagenome (GOLD analysis project Ga0153937, IMG submission 104680) | Attine ant fungus gardens microbial communities from New York, USA - TSNY021 MetaG | ecosystem: Host-associated > Fungi > Mycelium > Unclassified | place: USA: New York, Robert Murphy County... | reverse complement strand
CTGAGTTGGCCAATATCAAAGAACATTAGAGAAGTTAGAAAATTCTTAGAACTCATCAATTACTATAGGAGATTTATAAAAGATTTTGCAAGAATAATGAGACCAATGAACTTACTAACTAGAAAGGATATGAAATAGTAGTAGAAGAAAGAGCAAGAATAAGTATTTGATGAGCTCAAAGGGATTTTTATTATGAAACTAGTGCTGGTAGCTCCAGACTTAGATAAGGAGTTTAGAGTAGAGACAAATGCTTCAAACTATATAATGGACAGAGTGCTATCAATAAAATATACTGATAAACTGTGGAGACCTATAGTTTTTATTTCTAAGTTGCTAAGTGATACAGACTACAACTAGGAAATATATGACAAGAAAATGTTAGTTGTAGTTAAATGCTTGGAGATGTGAAAGTACTTCTTAGAAGGAACAACAACTAAGTTTAAAATATAAACTGACTATAAAAACTTGAAATATTTCATGAAGGCACAAAAGTTGAATAGGAAACAAGTATAATAGATATACTATCTGTCAAAATTTAACTTTACACTAAAACACGTTTCTGGAAGTAAAATAGAAAAAGTAGATAGTTTGAGTAAAAGACCAGATTGGAAGGTAGAAGTAAAAAGAGACAATAAGGATAAGACATTAGTATAGCCAGAATAGCTAGAAGTTAAAAGAACGAAGAAAGTAGAAGTTATTGTAGAAAGAGTAGACTTATTAGAAAAAATAAGACAATCAAAAGTAAAAGATGATAAGATGGTCAAGGTAGTTGAGGAAATGAAGTGGGCTGGAGTAAAGATATTACAAGATGAAGAGTGAAGAAAAGTAGATGGCATAATGTATAAAGAAGAAAAAGTGTATATACCTAAAAATGATACATTGAGAGCAGAAATTATTAGACTACATCATGATATACTAGTAGGAGGATATGAAAGGTAGTGGAAAACAGTAGAATTGGTTACTAGGAACTTCTAGTGGCCAAGGATGACAAAGAAAGTAAAATAATATATGAAAGAGTACAATTTCTGCTAAAGGAACAAAAACCACATAGAATAGCTGGTAGACAAGCTAATACTCAACTCAGTTCCAGATGTGAAAGTTACATAGTCTACCTGAAAGTATCATATTAGATAGGGACCACAGTATGTAGCAAAATTAATGAAGGAGTTGAATAGAATATTAGAGATTGAAAATAAGATGTCAATGGTATTTCACTCTCAAATAGATGGGCAGACAGAGAGGGTCAATCAAGAGCTTAAACAATGTCTAAGAATATTTATAGATCACAGACAAGAGCAGTGGTCAGATTGGTTAGAAACAGCAAAGTTTGCATATAATGACAAAGTACACTTGAGTATGAAAACATCACCCTTTAAAGTAAACTATAGACAGAATTCTAGGATGGGGTTTGAGATGAAGAAAAAGAGGAGGTATAAAGGAGTAGAGAAGTTTGTAACAAAAATAAAGGAAATTCAAGAAAAGACAAAAGTGGCACTAGAAAAGGCACAGAAAAAGATAAAGAAGTATACTGATAGAAAGAGAGCAGAAGTCAATGAGTATAAAGTAGAAGACTTGGTAATATTCAGTATTAAGAATTTGAAATATCAAATAATCAGAAAAAGAACAAATAAGTTAATAGAGAAGTTTGTAGGCTCTTATAAAATAAAGAAAATTGTATTGACAAATGCAGTTGAGCTGAAATTACCTAATATGATAAAAATACATCCAGTAGTAAATGTCAGTAGAATACATAAATATGTAGGACAAGTAGAAGGTCAGAGAAGGGAGCAACTAGCTTCAGTTATAATAGAAAGAGAAGAAAAGTAGAAGGTCAAAAAAATTCTAAACAAGTAATGGATGAGAAGAAAAGACAAATACCTTATACAATAAAAGAGATTCACAGCAGAATCCAATAATTGAGAAGAAAAGGAAAATTGGGAGAATGCCAAGAAAACAATTAAGGAATTTGAGAAGGAATATCAGCAAAATATAAAAGATATAAAGAGACAAGAGAGAGAAAAAGGAATATTTAGAAAAGGGGAATTGCTAAGAAGATTTACAGTAAAAAAGTTATATAAATAGATAGACAAGAGGTATAATAAAGAATACTGGACAAAATTAGAAAGAAATTAGAGATGCTGGAAAGAAGGACCAATTAGAGAACAAGAAATAATAGAGACAATCAAGGTAGAAGAAAAAGAAATTGGCCAAAAAGAATCTAAACTTAGGAAGTGGAATGAAAAGGACAATAAAATGGAGAATATTTGTGACCTTTACTATGAATTGTAGAAATCCTCAGAATAAAAAATCTTAAAAGGGAGATAGTATCATAACTTGGCAAAATGGCTAAAAGTATAAGAAAGTATTATATAATATGTTATGGGTAATGCATCACAAAGTTAGGTAATATCATATAATAGGGTCACATAATGAGTATAGGAAAAGTAGTGCTCAAACCATATAATAAATGTATAAGTAGTATATAGAATTGAATAAGAACTCCATTAAGTTCTTCTTGTCAACTCAGACCAGGAGTATAGTTAAGTCATCTCAAGCTAAATCACTATACTACAGTGCAACATCTAAGGTATAAAATTTCAAGATTTCTTTCTTAGCATCCCAACTAGTAAATATTAGATAGTATTAGATATGTTATAGTTTTAAAAAATAAACTTCCAGATAGATTAGATATGATACTAAGTTTACCTCCAAAAAGAGATAGAAACAGAATCTTAGATTTAAGAAAAAGCATCCCTCTTTGATTAAGCTAGGATCTATAAGAATTTCACATACTCAGAAAAAGAGTTATTAAGACTATACCACTGTCTCCATAGATTTTATACTTATTAATATCCAAAACTCCTCAAATAATTACTCTTACAGCAACAAACAAAATAATATCTAAAATACTACTTTAATTAAGATGCCAATTCTATAACTAAAACAAGTACCTATAATATATTCTTTTATGCTATCTAGACCAAAACTAGTTACTGTACATCTGAACCTACTCTTAAAGAGCTCTATTTATACCAAGAGTATGCTAACATTTTCAATGTTAATACCATGTAATAACTACTGTTCCACAGAGGGCAATTAGACCATGCTATTAATCTAATTGATGGCTAGAATCTACCATATAGGCTGGTATACTGTTATTCTAAGAAGGAACTACTAATTCTCAAGGAATTTCTCCAAGACATAGAGAGCCAAAAGTTCATTTGCTGAATACTTTACCAAAATAGACTTAAGAAAAGCTTTTCATTTGCTAAGGATATAAGCTAGCAACAAATAGAAAATAACATTCCAAATACTCTTTGGTTTGTTTGAACTCTTGGTCATGCTATTTAGATTATGTAATATACCAGTCTTGTTCCAAAGCTATATAAATAGAGCTCTATGAGAATTAGAAAATGGACTAGTAGCCTACTTGGATGATATTTTAATTTTTGGTTTAATACTAGATAAACTTTGTGAATATACATACTATTGTCTCCAAAAACTTCAAGAGAACAGACTATATGCAAAACTCAAAAAATATAAATTTGAAGTGACTGAAACTAGAATACTTGGATTTATAGCTGGTAAGGTAAGCATCAGAATAAAACCAGAATGGATATTAACAATACTAGACTAGTCAAAATCAACAATATTAACCCAGGTCTAGGAACTAATAAGGTTTATGAACTTTTATCAAAAGTCTATCTACAATATCTCAAGGATCACAAAGCTAATTACAAACCTCACCCAGAAAAGTACCCAACAATTCCAATAGACAATAATCATTAGAGAAGCTTTAATTAAACTAGAAATTACTTCACTTCAAAACCACTGTTTTGGAGGTTTAACAATTCAAAGCCCATTCATATATATACTGACATATCAGGATATACTGCTGCAGCCATCTTTATACAATATTACAAAAACAGCTTATATCCAGTAGTCTTCTGGTCACAAAAATTCACAAATACAGAACAAAACTACTCTATTATGAAATAAGAGTTACTACCCAGAGTCAAAGCAATGAACTACTAGAGATATTATTACAAGGGTACACTATATACTATCCAAGTATATATAGATCACCACAATCTCCAATACTTCAATACAATAGAACAGACTAGTGAACACCTAGCCTGTTGGTCCTTACAACTACAATATTTTGATTATGAGATATACTACTGTCCAGGAAAGAAAAACCTAGTAGATACACTCTTAAGATAACTGGACTATTGCCTAAACAATAATGATCTAGATAAACCAGCCTAGTTCTATCTATTATTCTATATTATGTACCCAAAATACTATAAGGAAAATGTAAATTTACACCTTAGTGCAATGACTCTCTCTAAAAGACCTCTACTAAGAAATTATAGAAGAAAATGTGAAAGACAAATATCTAGATACAATAAAAGCAAAAACAAACCCAAGGAGATGGTCAACCAAGAATGGAACCTAGAATTACAAAAAGAAAACTTATATACCAGAAATATTACATATGTAAATAATTTCTCAAAGTCACAACAGATCACTGGCAAATCACTTTGACAGAGATAAGACTTTCAATTTGATACAGTGTAACTACTAGTGGCCAAATATGTCTAGGAACATTATTACCTATATCAAAGCATGTCAGTTATATATACAAAACAAAGCAAAAACTCACCTAGAATATGGTATATTACTCTCTCTCACACTTTCTAGCAAACCCTAGTAGAGAATTAGAATTGACATGATAACTAACTTACCAAAAACAAAATGAACCTAACATGATGCTATATTTGTAGTAATAGATCATTTTACAAAGATGAGCCACTTTATGCTATGCTAAAAAACATTTACTATAGAACAAGCTGCAAATCTGCTTATGGATGTAGTTATATGCTACTATAGTGTACCTACCACTATTATATCTAACAGAAATAAACAATAGATTAATAGATTCTGGAAATACCTCTGCCAACATCTTGATATCAAACAAGCTATCACTATTGTCTATAGAGCTTAAATGAATAGCCAGACAAAACAAGTGAATACTATAGTAGAGTTCTATCTCAGGTCTTATTATAGTTGGAAATAGAATAATTGGAATAGACTCTTACCATATGCCAAATTTACATACAACAACTCTAGACATATAATAACAAAGATTATGTTGTTTTTTATAAATCAGAGATGGTACCCAAGGGCAATGCTGATGGCAGAGTTAGAAGAAATACCTCTAGAAAAACCAACTATAGCTATATATGCAGAGAAGATGATAAAGCTATTCAAGACCCTTGTAACTAGATACTACAACAAAAACAGAAAATCTATCACCTTTAAAGCTAGAGACCAAGTATGGTTATATACAACAAATATTCAAATACAATAACCAAATCAGAAACTAGTACCTAAACAGATAGAACCTTTCAGTATAAAAAAAGTCATTAACCAAAATGCTTATGAGTTGAATCTACTAATGTACCTTTAGATATAGTCTATTTTTAACATAAACAAACTTAGCTTTATACTTTTTCATTACTGGATAAACTACTACCACAAGTACTAGACCTAGATATCATCAATGGTAAGCTAGAGTAGAAAGTAGATACAATTGTTGATACCAGATAACATAAAGGAACTTATTAGCATAAAGTATATTGGATGGGCCTACCATAAGACAAAAATATATAAGAATTGGTACACTACCTATGGCATGCAAAAGAAGCAATCAACAAGTTCTATTGAATGTATTTAGCTATGATAAAACCTACAGCAATAAATAATGACAGCTATAAGAACATAGTATTGATAGAGGAGAAAGATGTTAGAGGATACTAGACAAAATATCAAATAATAACATTTATATTATATAATACTAGAACAATATTAGTTAATATAGTAATAATTCTGTCTAACTTAACCTTAAACTCTTTTTAAAATTGCAACTATATCTTTGAGTACTTTTCTATAACAGTAATGTTATTTTATTTTTCTTTCTCTAACTTTTATAACAAATGTAAAATATTCTTTATAGTATAAATACTGGCTCTGTACTTAGGCTTATTCAGTTGTTTACCACACTAGTATAGCAACTTAGCCTGAGATGACTCAATTACACTTTAAGTCCAAGTTGACAAAGAAAACTCAATAAAGTTTCTGTTAGGTTCTGTATACTACTTATATAACTACTACATAGTCTGTACACTACTTTCCTATGCTCATCATGTAATATGATACTATAATACTTTCCTACACTCCTTTCTTGTATAGTAAGTTCAAATAAAAAGAAAAAAGAAAAAAAATATAAATAATAACTTAGCTATTTTGCCAAGTCATAACACTACTTCTTTTTTAAGGTTCTTTGTTCTGAGAATTTACAGCTTATAGTAAGGGTCTACCATATTGTCTATTTTGTTTTTATTTTTCTCTATTTATTTTCTAATTTCTAACCTTTTTTGCTTAATTTTTTCTTTATCTTTCTAAATTATTTTTAAAGTTCTTTTTCCCCTTGCTTGTTTTTCTTTTCATTGTCTTCAATTTCTTTCTAGTCTTTTCCAAGATTCCTTATCATACTGTTTATCTAACCATCTAAATAATTTCTTTACTGTAAATCATTCTGGCAGCTCTTTCTTTCTAAATATTTCTTTTTCTTTCTTTTGTTGTCTTATATCTTCTATGTCTTGTCAGTATTTCTTCTTATATTCTTCAATTGCTTCTTTAGTATTTTCTAGATTTTTTCTTTCTTTCCAAGTATCTAATTCTGCTATGAATTCCTTCTATCATACCAAGTACTTATCTTTTTCTTGTATTTACTACTTATTTAGGATCCTCTCCACTTTTTACTCTTTTTTTCCCTCAATTATAACTGGAGCTAGTTGTTTCTTTCTTTGTTTCTCTACTTGCTCTATATATCTTCATATTCTACTAATATTAACTATCAAATGTATTTTTACTATACTAGGTAGTTCTAATTCTACTGTATTTGACAATATAATTTTCTTTATCTTATAAGATCCTACAAATCTCTGAGTCAACTTTTCTGTTCTTTTTTCAACTATCTAATATCTCAGATTCTTAGTACTTAGTATTACTAAGTCTCCTACTTTATACTTGTTGACTTCTGTCCTCTTTTTATTTGCATACTTTTTTATTTTTTCTTGTACTTTCTCTAGTACCATTTTTGTCTCTTTCTGAATCTTCTTTATTTTTGTTACAAATTTCTCCACTCCCTTGTATTTTCCTTTTCTTTTTGTCTTAAACTCCATCCTAGGATCTTGTCTATAGCTTGCCTTAAAAAATAACATTTTGGTACTTGAATGTACTTTATTATTGTAGATGAACTCTGTTGTTCTTAACCAATCTGGTTACTGTTTCTATCTATGGTCAATAAACATTCTTAAGTACTGTTCTAGTTTGTAATTAACTCTTTCTGTTTGTTTATCTGTTTGAGAGTGAAATACTGTTAATAATTTACTTTCAATCTCTAATATTCTGTTCAACTCCCATATTACTCCTATCATAAACTGAGGTTTCTTGTTTAAAATAATACTCTTAGATAACCTATATAACTTTTACATATTATTTCTAAACAACCTAGCTAGTCCTTCTACTAATCTATAGTAGGAATAAAATATTCTATTTTTGTTAATCTATTGACTACTACTAAAATTGAGCTGTATTCTTGTACTAGCAGCAACTTAGTAATAAAATACACTAAAATATATACCCAAGATTTTTTTAGAATTGAATTTGGCAATAATTTTTCTGCCAGCTGTTCTGTATAGTTTTTATTATACTAGCAAGTATTGCACCTCTTTATATATTACTTTACTTCTTTTATAACTTCTAGCCACCAAAAGTTTCTAGTGACCAACTCCATCATCTTCAACTGTCTTTTATACTCTTCTACTAGTATATCATGATATAGCCTAATGATCTCTACTCTTAACTTTTTATTTTTTGATATATATATCTTTTTTTTGTATATTATGTCATTGACCTTTCTTTATTTTTCATTTCTCAATATCTTTACTTCTGTCTGCTTTATTTCTTTAACAGCTTTTACTACCTTATTGTCTTTCACTTTTGACTGTCTTACTTTTTCTAGTAGATTTATTTCTTTCACAATGATTTCTACTTTCTTTGTTTTTCTACTAGTCACTCAGGCTTTACCAATGTCTTGTTCTTGTTGTTTTTTTCCACTCTTACTTTTCAGTTTGGTCTTTTACTCAGATTATTTATCTTTCCTATTTTGCTTTCTAGAACATATTTTAGTATAAAGTCAAATCTTAACAAATATAAAGCCTATCTTGCTTGTTTTTTTATTTAACTTTTGTACCTTTATAAAGTATTTGAGGTTTTTGTGATTTGTCTAGATCTTGAATTTGGTGGTTGTCCTTTTTAGAAAGTATTTTTATACTTTTAAGTATCTGACTACTGCTAGTATCTTTTTATTATATATTTTGTAATTTTGTTCTATACCACTTAATAACTTGGAAATAAAAGTAATCAGTCTCTATAGTTCATTAGAGTATTTTATTAATAGAACTTCTTTAGTAGCATAATTTGAAGTATCTACTTCTATTCTGAATTCTTTGTCTAGATCTGGGATTGCTAATACTGGTTTGGTAGTAAAGACTCATTTGAGCTCATCAAATACCTTTTGCTGTTTACTTTCCCACTGCTATTTCATATTCTTTCTTGTTAACATATTCATCAGCCTAGCTACTTACATGAAATCTTTAATAAACCTCCTATAGTAATTTGTGAGGTCCAAGAACTTTCTGATATTTTTTATGTTTTTTGGCTTTAACTAACTTAGTACTCTATTCATTTTTTCTTTCTTCATTTCTATTCTATTGGATCCTATAACAATCTCTAGGAATCCAATCCTTCTCACTTTTCCTATATACTTCTTTAGCTTGACATACAAGTTATTTTCTTTTAGCTTCTTTAATATTTCTTTCACAATCTCATTGTATTCTTCTTTAGTTTTTGTTCCTACTAATATATCTATTATATATACAAGACCAAATATAGGATGATAGGCCTTTGTCATCACTTAGTCAAATTTACCTAGTCATTCTCACAGCCTCTCTTTTTACTCTTTTTACTCAAAAAATACAATAAATTCATTGAAAATTCATTAAAAATTAGAAAAAATCAATAAAAATCAGAGAAAAATTATATTTTACTTTCTCTTTTTTTCTCTCTCTGAATTTGGACAACAAAATTCAATTATTAGTACCCTCCTCTTTTCATAATATTCAACCCAAATTGGATATATAGGAGAGAAATAAGTATGTACAAATAGAGATTGATAGTACTAGCTCATCAACTTTTTTGTCTTTGATCACTATTTTCTGTTTTCTCTCTTTGCTCTTTTATCCCTCTACTCTTTCTATATCTTGACTAGATACCAGGCCCTAGGTATAAAGGGAACAGTACTTTATAGCTGTAGTGTAGAGTGTAGTTGGTATAACTAAGCTCAGGTCTACCCTTCTAGACAGACTACTATTTTCTTGAGCAGTATTGCAGTAGTATATCTGTATTTCTTTTTATTAGTAAACTGGTGCTTGGGATCTATTGTAATTCTTATATGCAAAAAAATAACAGTTGCTTTTTAAGAAAGTTGTTTAGAGTAGGGATTTCTTTCTTAGGAGTGATAGTATACCTTTATTCTTAGAATAGTTGTAAGTGAGACAGTAAAACAAACTGTAAGAGATGGATTCTATTGAAAAAGAATATTAGACTAGAAGAGCTGAAAAGCAAGTATAGTAGTATATAGTTGTTTTAGAGAATTATCACCTATCTGCTTTACTCCAAAATATTCCTCCAGCTTCTGTTTAGAATAGGAGAAGAGGTAAAGAAAGGAAAAGAAGATTCTATATGACTTCTGTACATGTTCTACAGAATCTTGATAATACTATACTTGATTTGTACAGATGTCAACTTGCTAAACAACATCAACTTCTTGATCATTTGCAAATTACAAGAGTAGAGGCAGAAAAACAAAGAGAGATAGAAAAGAAACAAATATAGCAACAGAGAATAGTACAACAGTTGGAAGTGTTACAAGCAAAAAGAAGAGTTCATATAGTTCAAATCAACCAAATAATAGAGGAATAGAGGAATGAGAATGCAGATGCTCTTGATTATGAAGGGCAGCAGAATAGAGATGGTAATAGAGAGGGATACAACGCAATCCTAGTAGTATGCAATTGTTTTAGTAAAATGGCACATTTTATAGCAACAACAGAGAAAACGTCAGCGGAGGGACTTGCAAAGCTGTTTTGGGACCATGTATGGAAGTTGCATAGGCTTCCAGAAAGTATTATATCAGACAGGGGAGTGCAGTTTGCAGTGGGAATGATGAAGGAGCTGAATAACTTGCTGGGGATCCAGACAAAACTCTCAATGGCCTATTACCCTCAAACAGATGGGCAAACAGAGAGGATAAACCAGGAGCTAGAACAGTACCTAAGAGTCTTCATCAATCATAGGCAAGAGCAGTGGCCAGATTGGTTGGGAATGGCAGAGTTTGCATACAATAACAAGGTCCACACAGCAACAAAAACATCACCGTTCAAAGCAAATTATGGTCAAGACCCAAAGATGGGATTCAAAGGAAGAAGGAAGAGAAAGTACGAAGCGGCAGAGAAATTCATAGAAAGAATAAGGAAAATCCAGGAGAAAGCAAAAGCAGTGTTGGGGAAAGCACAGGAGAAAATGAAGAAATTCACAAACAGAAAAAGAAGGGAGGAGGAAGAATACAGAGTAGAAGACTTAGTACTGCTAAGCACAAAGGAT
>Ga0153937_1000952_pt1 | contig 10819 bp, 14 predicted proteins | sample TSNY021MetaG_FD_104680 | JGI IMG/M metagenome (GOLD analysis project Ga0153937, IMG submission 104680) | Attine ant fungus gardens microbial communities from New York, USA - TSNY021 MetaG | ecosystem: Host-associated > Fungi > Mycelium > Unclassified | place: USA: New York, Robert Murphy County... | reverse complement strand
TACAGTTGGTAGAGTGAATCTCTGTTCACCTGACCACGTATCCCTCCTCATACATAGAACTTTCAATGCTTCTGTTCCCCGTTATCATATACCTGGAGATGAGTGGGAATTTCAGTATGGACCCGCCGAGAATGATCCCGAGTTTGGTCCTGACGCATCAATGGGGAAAGGATCAGAACAAGAGGACGCAGGCAGATGGGTTAATCGACGAAATGGTCAGAAACTTGGAGGAGAGCTCGGGGATCTTGAATTTACTGTTATAGGGTGTGTTGCTGGCCTGGTTCCTGTTGCTTGCTTCGCGTCTTATCAATAGCAAAGGCTAACTGTCGCAAACGAAATGCTTTCAATACAAGGCTCGATACAACTGGATCCTTTCTCTTCTAAGCATGTTGCGCAGGCGGGCTCACCAAGGCAGCCTGAGGAGACAATTGAGAAGGATGAGACCATCAAACCAAAAAAGAAGAAAGCCAGAAGAAAAGACACATAATATTTTTCGTCTGGACCGCGACTTCCGAATGTGCTAAGTGTTCAGTGGTCAACAAGACCTACCATCATGACTCTACTGTGCTATCCAAGTCTCAGCAACAGCGGAACGATAATAGCTATAGCCAGTACTAGTAAAATGTGGGCTTCTGCATATTAAACCATAGTATATACGAGTAGACTCAAGCAAAACGTATCAGGCGCTACCAGGGTTCGAACCTGGGTTTCGGGAAATTAAATATCAGAATCCCGAGTGATAACCACTACACTATAGCGCCATGGTCAATGTACCAAAATCATCATGGCTATGATCAATATCGATAGGAGGAAGGGAGTGACAATAAAGAATGAAAGGGATGACCACGAACCCGTCGCACCTACTCATTGCTCGCAATTCACGAGGCCCAAATAACCCAATTGCATCCCTCAGCTCTCCAACAGAGACACATACTGCAGCTGCTGGAGTTTTCCGCTCGTCCGGCTCTCCACCATGGGTCCTTCAGGGATACGAATCGGACGATATCGTCTCCGAGTTGAACATTGAGGAACCTATAGTGCTCCATGAAACTTTTACAAAACATGCAAGATTTCCTGGGACAGTCAAAATTGTGGTCGAGAGCACCACTTTCTGGTTTGCCACTATAATCTATCTCCATGGCCTCATCGCCACTCACCACACCATTCAGGGCCCATAAAGAAGTCCTCTACTTTGCCTCTCCATTCTTTGAGGCTGCTCTGAGCGGTCATTGGTCTGAAACAGGACGACCACTGTCCATGTCCTCTGTTATTACCATCTCCCAGCCTCCTGTTGTTCCAGGAGACAAACCCGACTTGGAAACTGAAATGACATTTGCACCTATGGATCCGTCTACTAATCAAGTCGAGCCTGATGGGCTGCCTGACTTTGATGGTGTAAGGCTTAGTGAGAGTGATACAGAGGGAAGCTCCCTCTCAAAATGTCAGGCGAGAGACGACAGCCTAGCTAAATTACAGGGATCAGACTCGATCCGCAAGAAGCTGGAAGACACGTCTTCTAGCGCTCGTAAGCTTTCCGCAGCTCATGCAAAAGTCAGGAGACGGCCGAAAGATAGTCCCGATGCAGTGATAGTCCTGAAAGAGGAGAAGGTAGGGTTGGGTCTTTGCTCACACATGCATACTTGTTCTCAGTCACTTGTTTAGGCTAATACCTTCCATGACTTCCTCAAATTTGTATACCCCCAGTGCGTTATCCTCTTCTCAGCTTCAATGGGATCCATTCATTCATCTAATTCAGCTTGGAATGTACTATCACTTGGAATAACGTTGAAAGCTTGATGAACATCTCCCATAAGCTTTGCGTTACATCACTTCAACAGGAGTGCCTTCAATTCCTGATCACACATGCGGCCGGCCGACCCATAAAAGCCATGCGGATAGCCGAGCTTTTCGAAGAGGAGGAACTCTATAGAGAAGCCAGCCGTTTCGTGCTCGACAATCCTGGTGGGTGGTCCGAGCACGATCTCAGCACACTTAGCAAGGAGACACTGCTCAAGTTGGAGAAGAGGCATGTCTTCACACAATCAAATCTCAAGATCTGCTAACTCAAAAACCTCAGACGAACCTGGTTCCTCGAGCGCGTTCTCAAGCTAGGCTTGACCCAGGTCAACAAAGAATATCAATGCGTAAGCTTTCTTTCCTTGACTTCACCGAACGCTCAATATCATTATTATTATGTCAGTGTGTCACTTGCCCAGATCCTCCAGTCTGCGCACGCCTTTTGGATGAAAAATGGAGGCAAGCATACGCAGCCGTCTTCCGCTTTGGCCCACCCCAGCCCTCCATGGTTTTTCGATATCTCCGTCAACTTGAGGGTGTCAGTCCCCCTCTTTCTCTCACCCAAACTGCCTGTCAAGCCAGTGCAAAGGCTTTCACCGTTACCCGTACAATAAATTTTGCTCCACTCTGACTCGAGTCCAGCTAATGTCATTTTCAGTGTTTGATCGTATGTTCTCTCTCGGCGTGAGGGCAGAAACTGTACCTCTCAATGGACGCGTCTCCGCTGCGGCAGTTGCGGGTGCGGCTACAGGGCCTCGACGCCATTTTCTTTATTGCACTCTCAAACCAGATTCCTCCAACCGACCAAGGAGGTCTCGCGAAGCACTATAACCCTTGCTCAGCGATACACACATAACATGAATGGAACCATAAAATGCTCAATTTCACCCTCGTGTGCCTGCCAAGGTAGACCTAATTGCCACGTTCTACGCCACATTCCTTAATCAAATTGAAAAGATATAAATAACGGCGTTAAGAAACGAGAGTAGAAAAAGATTTATCGCGATAAATAACTATGAATACTTAACACTACACATGATATAGCTGAAAATGTATGAGATGTCCGAACGAAGTGAAATAAAAAGATCCACAAATGGCTACAAGGACAATATGAACATGAGAAACATGAAATCATCATGCAGCGCCTTTAAAAAGCTGAGGGGCATGCTCGATAAGCCATTCAACAAGGAGAGCTCGCTGAGCCATGTCGCTGAATTCAGCCCCAGGATCCGGAGACATGATAAGAGTAGCTGCGATATCGACTGAGTATAAGTCAAATGAGAGCGGACAATTAGCACTCACGTCCGAATACCACCCCAAGATTTCTAGCATTCATCAAGTTCCTCTCGTTGCGCTCGTGTATACTAATCAGTGGTTCAAAGATCAACTAACTCAAGATAACTTTTGAGATACGTACTGGTTAAGGTGTATCATTAAGGAACGGAGCGTACAGTAGTGTTCGCTAGGCAGCTTCTTAACAGTGTTCGCCAATGTCCAATCTCTCACCGCTGGGTCTTTAATAGTAATGCCTTGGACGAACTGTATGTACAGCTCATGTGTAAGGAGTGGATTAGGTAAAGAACGGAAGTAATTCTTGAGAACGGATGTGACACTGCTGATGTCGTTGAATCTGTCAGTGTCGAGCAAGTCAAACGTCGTGTAATCGCCGCGTTCGAACAATTGTGTAATTAATTTTGATTGGCTAGCGCCTCCTGTTTTACGATAGATGCCTTCATAGTCTAGAGCTAAGATACACGTCAAAAATAGATCACCCAAAAACTATGAAGTTTCGTCATACCGACTGCTTCCACTGCCTGGATGCATTTTTCAACAATGATTGGAACCTGCCGATCATCACCTTGACTGTCTGCCTGCACCTGCTCAAACAACTCTCGACCAAACATTGCAGGAACTGCAATAACTGAATGAGATATAGTCAATGACAAACATACGGACAACCTACTGGGATGAGCTTGCGAGTCTTCTGTAAGATGCTGGGCACAAGGGACTTGAACAGCACCCGTGCAGCGAATGTGGATTGATGTGTGACAAACTGGTAGTCGTAGTCAGACTATTAGTAAGACTCAAAAACACACAAGATCACATACTCGTGCAACGAAGTTGAGAACCCCATAACTTGTCTCCACATTGATCACAGCGAGTAAATCTCAACACGCTGACTTGCTGGAAATTGTGGTCCAGGTGGCCCTTATTCCGTTGCGAGTCTTGAGCTGGCGCGGGAATCATTTTCGGCTTGTGCGAACCAATCCACTTCAACTTCCGCGGTGTAGTACTAGGCACATCTGTGTCTTGTTTAGGCAGCTTCATGAGCCTATCGGTATCTTCGTGAACAAGGGTCGATGATCCACTCGTTGATGCACTGATAGAAGGCGCAGATTGGGTAGGTACATGGCTCAGGTTCCTAAGTTTCTCAAGGGAAGGTTGAATTATGGGCTGGGTGGAGGGGGGATTGAGAGGCACTTCAGGAATGGCTTCCAATCGGCGGGAATATATATTGCTGAGCTGTGCAAGTTCCTCATTGCGGGCATTAAGAGCCGTTGTCTCCTCGAGATAAATATCCCTAACAGTACGAAGCTCTGCAATCTCGCGCTTCAATGTCTCTCGTTCCTCAACGAGTGCACCCAGATCTCCTTGGTATTGCCTCTTGAGACTGTCCAGACGCTTCGTAAGAGACCGCCCAAGATTCGCCGTAGGTTTCTCATGTTTCAAGCTGGATGGAGAACATTAGATAAATAGGATGATGTTAGATAGCAGGATTGTATACCTGTTCGCTGAGTGGAGCTCTTCCATCTCTGCCAAAGTCATATCTCTCTCGAGCTTCAGCCGTGATAAATCATGCTCCAGACCGGATAGATCATCATTCAGCTCTTTAGACATTTGCTGCCTCAACTCGCGTCGACGATCTTCTCCAGACATCGCCGTCAATTTGGCTGCTTGACCAGATAGTAGAACACGTAACCGAGTGACTTCTGCCTCAGCGTCACGCCTAGCCTTCCATTCCCTGTCATGCTCTGCCTGTGCCACTAATACGCCGTCGATGAAGTTTTTGCTTGTCCTCTGTAATGTACGCTCAGTGCTCGAATCAAGAAAAAAAAATAGGAATGCTACCTTCATTCCATCAAATTTCTCCTTGAGATCATCACAGACCGTTTCTCTCGATTCCAATGTCATAGCCACGTTCTCAACAAAATCAACGTCCAGTTGAATTTGTTTGATACCCTGCTCTCGGGAACCCTTGATAATTCCATGTAACTGAGAGATCAGCGAGTTTTCGTCCGAATCCGACTCCGTGATGTGAAGACCATTGACCGATTTGGACGGTTCGCTACTGACGGATATCGCCTCTACGTCATCTAGACTAAGATTGAGAGTAGGCAATGGCTTGTTCTCTGATGAAGGTATCCTATTCATTCCCATATAAGCAATTCAGATGGATGATGGTGTCAGCTTTAGCGACATACATGCTGAGTGTCTGTCTTTCCTCTGGCAGTAATTCTGAGAAGGACTGTTGCTTTGGTTCATCTGCTGTCTTAGCTTGAGGGTTTACAGCTGTCAAATCTTCCTCAGATGACCCGTGTGACGCCTTCGGCGTGGAGGGACCATCAGATTCTTGAAGGACAGTGGTCACTTGGTCCAAGGATTTAAATCTATTCCCTTGCACTGAGCTCAAAAGCTCGGAAAAGTCTGTAGGGTTTAAGGAGAAACGGATAGGAGGAAGAGCAGGAGCAATGAAGGTTGCATGCGAAGTTCGCTCGACAGGTGAAGACTCTGACAAGTCATCCGAAGCATCGTGTTGGGATGGGACAGAAGCATCCTCGCTCAAAGGCGAATGTATATTATCGTTATCACTGATTGGAGCTGAAGACAGATGATGCTGGTCAAGAGTAGGACGTCCATCTCCTGAAGTTTCGGAATCTGATCCATCTTCAATGCCGCGTGGTACATCTACTCGATGATGCGGGGACGTAGATCTCGAGCTCACAAATGATTCCCGTCCCTCCATACTCCGGTTTGACGTTAATGACAGTCTATTTCGAGGATGTGATTGACCATCAACATCATCACTTTGCCTTGAGATTGCTGGGCTTCGAGATCGTGATGTCTCTCTTGACCGACTAGGTAATATTTTGAGATTTATTGTTTGATCTTCCTCGGTAACTATAGAAAATAATTCAGAGCGCGGCATTGGTTCCGTCACAGAAAGGGATTGATAACTATCAGTGGAGATTTCCTGAGAAGTAGAGACAGGGGCCAGCCCTTGTCTACCAATAGGTTGAGCGTCTGATCCTGGGGACGCCTGACCACTAGGAGACGATGGATGAGTCGACGTGTGATCTGAAAATGTGATGGAAATGGGAGATATCGTTGCATTATCATTTCCCGTGGGAAGGACTAAACCTGCATTAATGTGGCGCTCCTTTTCTGGTCTGGAAGTATTAGTCAGGCCTTGAGATGTGCTTGGGCGAGCGTTGGATTGGAGAGGAGGAAGGCCTGATCTCTGACCGAGAATGGGCTGTATAGGTTGAACGCTATCGTCATAACTACGCCGCCTGGCCTCGAGGTTAATACCAGAGACTTGAGATTGGGAATAGTCAGGTCGGTCGTTCACGTAAGGTGGTGGAGCCATAGTAACAGCCGGATGCACGAGGTTTCGGAGCTGCATATCTGAAGGTGGGTCGTTCGTGGGTTGTGATGGAAGAAATCGAGTGTCTTGTCCATTTGAAGACTGCAAAGGACCTCTCGGCTTGACAGACGGCCGAGCAAATACAGGGTCCCTTGCTATGGTTGATTGAGATCCATCATGCTGACCGACTAGATTTCCATTCAACCTAGATGGTGATGGGACCTGATCTGTTGACGACTAGGAAGTATGTCTATGAATCAATTTTTGAGCGACTCGAAAAGGCAAACATACACTGCTTTCCAGAGGATGATTTCGGTCTCTGCCCTTTGAAGAGCTGCCACCACCATGGCGTTCGCGCTCGGCCTTTTTCTGTGTGTACTTTCTGATCTTGATCATACGTTCATTGTGACACTTCATACAATATATGCCTTGACTGGTTTTGGCGAAAATGAGCTCGTCTATCCGATTCTTGCATACTTTACATTTGAAGCAATGCGCGTGATACGAATCATCGCCAGTCATAATGGCTTCGTCAAGGATGGGGAGATGGCAGACATTGCAATTGTAGGAACAGTTAACACATATGGGTGAGCCATCGGAGAGTAGAAGGAGGTTGGTATCTGCAGTAACTTGATTGCCGCATTTCGCACACTTGAAGCAATCGACGTGGAAAAATGATTGGCTACAGGTACGAGAAAGTTAGTTTCATATTTCATTTATCGGATGCATTGAAGATTTTGGTTTAAGCGTTGCAATGAAACATTCGCATCATATTTACACTCTGGAAAGTGTGACGGGGAAATACAGTGGATACTTGTAGAGACTCACCCAAAAGCCACCACAAGCCCACCCTGTTCGCTGACAGCAGACTTTTTGCATCCGGGACACAGTTTATCCTCAAGATCGATAACATCCTGAAAACTGCGGCTAGACTGTTGAATGTCGGAAATGGATTGCTCGTGGACAGGTATCGTGACGGGGGTGGAGGTCATAGAAGCGAACATGCTGTGGTCGTTAGGCAAAGATCGCGCAGCTAGGTGAGATATATATTGTGCTAGTGCCGAACAATATCTTTGCACCCGGGCAGCTAGCACAAAATGTAAGCCTAAGCGCTGGGTATCCTGGAAAAGAAAGGAGCAGAACGAGAGTGTGGAGGGAGAGAAAAAGACCTGGGCAAGTGATAGGAATGTACTTGGCGGGCGTTTCAACGCGAATGTCACATGAATGTCACATATGTCACGCAAAAGTGGCAGTGTAGTTTCCCCTGACAAAGTTATCAGCAACTGACAACCTCTTCATCGGGGAGGAATAATGGTTGCCACCATTGAAAATGCATTTTAATGATCACTGGTGATATTTGTCCATCCCAGATGATACGGAGGGTGACCAGAGTGTCTTTTTTCCGGAGCACATGCCAAGACTCCTGACTATCCGGATCTCACGTCAACTAACATCAATCATTTCATCAGAACTCCAGATCATGATAATATCTTAATTGAGAATTACCATCAAGATGTGGTCCGTGCGCGAGTTCAATTACTTTAAGAATAGAGAAAGAGACTAAGTGAGATTTTCCCATCTCTTGTGCTCGGGCATGTACTGTCGCCAGTGAGGTCTTTACCGAGGCACAGTCTTTTGCTGATTGCAAATTACACATCCGAACTCGTCTGTTGGCTTCGGCCTCCAGCAATTTTTGGAAACTTCTCCTGATTATTCAGGACTATATAGTAGTAGTTAAACAGATAAATTCCCTTTTGTCTTTTTCCTCCACCTGTCTGAAATGGCTTTAATCACAATTTCTGGGTTTCCTTGTTCAGGAAAAAGTCAAAGGGCACATGAACTAAGTCAATATATGACTTGCAAGATCCAGGACTTGGGTTTAGAGGGGATATTCCGTTCTGTCCAGATTATTTCAGATGATGTACTTGGTTTGGAGAGATCAGTCTATGATGGTATATGGTGTGCATCTTCCTTGATGGTTCGCTTATACATCAATTGTAGAAAGCTACTCTGAAAAGCCAGCCAGAGGAACCCTATTCACTGCTGTGCAGCGGGCTCTTGCCCCTGACAAAATTGTCATTCTAGACTCTCTTAACTATATCAAGGGATTCCGCTACCAACTCTACTGTGCTGCACGAGAGGCCAAATGTCGTGTTTGTACAGTATGCCCCAAACTTGGCTTATCTCACAACCCAGCTGACTCAGGGGTAGGTTTATGTTGCCACAAAACCTGACCTTTGTCGAGAGTGGAATAAAAGTCGTCGAGATGATTACAAGTACGCTCCAGAAACGTACGAGTCCTTTATTTCGGATAGCTCTCCCACTCAATGCATTCGCAGACTAGAAAATCTTTTCCTGCGATACGAGGAACCATCATCAATGGTACGATGGGATGCGCCCCTGTTCATAGCACTGTGGACCGACGAGAGTTTGGCAAACGGTGCAATCTGGGAGGCTATCACAAAAGGAAACATTAAACCGCCCAATTCCGGGACGCTCAACGTCTGTCCAATTCCGATTGCAAACAGGATCCTAATGACTCATGATATTTATCAGGTCGTAAAAGCCCCATCCGATGCGCTTCAGGCTCTTGAGCATACGACGAATATTTTGGTTTCAGCGATCGTAGCTGAGCACTCCGCGGGCCAATTCACTGGAGGACCTGTCAACCTGGCACTAAATGGAAGCGTCAAGGTCACAGTCATCCTGCCAGAACGAAATATCACGCTGTCCGAGTTGCAACGAATGAAGCGACAATTTGTAAATATTCACAGAAAGTCCATTATTTTGGGTACAGCGGAAAAGGGCGCTGTAGACTGGGATGAGACGAAAATTGCAGGCGAGTTTGCTCAGTATTTAGAGGAGAATGTGAGGCAATAGAACAATAGAAATTTAAAACACAACCAAACATAGGCCATCTCGGCGCCCTTCTCACTTGCTTTCTCACTTGCTTACACTCACAGGGTACGATAGACTACATAGTCGTTTGCTTTGTTTTCCGTCTACCAACATGCCTCTACCTCACGATGGCACGATCTATCTCACAGGCTGCTCTAGGCCTGGAGAAACCTCCCAGTCACGCCCAAAACAGGCCATGATTATTCGCATGTCGGACAAGACCCTCGACCTTCTTGAAGCTATGCCACAGCTTCATTTCGAATTCTCAGATAACCCGGTATGCGTGTCTAACTTACCTGCCCTTCGCCTACAGTTCTCACTACCTTCTAGGGCTTGACCATTGATGACACATTTTTTCCTGTGACTTCTATCCAGGAGTCTTCTCCCCATGATCTATACCTTCGCACCTCTTCAGCTACTAAGCGTAATGCGCCACTTAAACTCTATGCCAATATCACTGGCAAATTTGCCGTTGAGCGTCAGCTCGACGATCGCATAACAGACAAGGTTCGCGCGAGCGCTGCAGACGCTCAGAACCAACGTGCTGGACATACTACTATCTTCGTGAAAACGCCTCCTGACCTTCCTAATGGCAAGAAGAATAAGGACGCCTCAATGTTCCGCAAACTTGTCAAGCCAACTCCAGCCACCTCCACCTCCACCGCCAGCTCGTCTAGTAGCGCATCCCAGGTGCCTCCTCAACCGCAGAGGAGTAAAGAGGCTCTCCAGGACATACGCAACCGAATGATACGCTGCATCGCTGCTGCTCCACGTACCTCGGAACAGGTTGTCAAGCTCGTTGGTGGGAATGACTCTAGCGCAGCCGTGAAACATGATATACTTGATCTACTTGATGAGGTACTGTGATGTTAGTCATCTCAAAAATACGCCCACACATCATTAACTACAGATTGCGGAACTTGTGCCCTTACCAAGTAATTCCAAGGCTCCAAAAAGCTATCGTCTCAAGGCTACATCATGGCTCGAAGTTCGTCCTTACGAGACTCCAGGGCTGACAGAAACCGAACGCACGAACATGGCGAGATCTGCCAAGCTTGCGCTCCGTGCTCTCAAGATTCCAGAGTCTGATCCCGCCTGGAGTTATGTCCAGTACCGGAATCCAAATGGTGATGTCTCCTCCGGCCTTGCCGCTAAACGTTCGGCTGATAGAATTGGTTCATCTGAAGCCGGACAGGGTTCTGAACCGCCTAAACGCGGACTTATGTCTACTTCAACAAAGAAGGTCGCGAAAGCAAAGGACACTGGTGATCCCAAACCCCCAACCTCGCGGCCAACGAGTAGCAGTACCCGAGATGATGAGCCTGCAAAATCGCAAGTATCTCAACCTCCAGCAACTCGGCGACCTGGTTCTGGATTCAAAGCTAAGCAGCCAACTCCCACTGAGTCCCGTGAGTTTGCAAATGGTCGTAGCCCAGTCGTAAATGGGAAGGCTGTTTTAGGGGAATCATCAAGCACCCG
>Ga0153937_1000941_pt1 | contig 10872 bp, 13 predicted proteins | sample TSNY021MetaG_FD_104680 | JGI IMG/M metagenome (GOLD analysis project Ga0153937, IMG submission 104680) | Attine ant fungus gardens microbial communities from New York, USA - TSNY021 MetaG | ecosystem: Host-associated > Fungi > Mycelium > Unclassified | place: USA: New York, Robert Murphy County... | reverse complement strand
GCATTAACCACAACACTTTGTTTTAACAAACAAGCATGTATCAATTTATGTTTAAATTATAACTCAAATTAAAGCAAAAGTCAAGCCGGTACTCTTTTAAGCAAAGCGGGTGATGGGAATCGGAAGAATATCCCTTCAAAAAAAACTATATAAACAGGAGGTTTCTGACACCTTATCTTTTCATCGTACCAAAACCGTACCAACCTAAAACTACATTTCCATCAACCGCTTGCCCTCATACTTCTTATAAATATTATAGATCGTATGGAACTCCTCAATGGTAATTGCATGGCCACCAACCAGTTGTCCACAAGCAACTCCCGGCTTTCCATAAGCATATTGCTTTGCATTAATATTCACAAAGACCCATTCAATCCCATAATAACTGTTCCAATTCTCCTTTACAGTAAAATTTTCGCCTTTTAAAAACATCATAAACTCATTATCAATATTGGATTTTAATGAATTATCTTTAACTAAGAACATCATTATAAAGCTCCTCCCTCTATTATTACCAACGAATTATTATCCTCATAGGCATAAGCCTCCTGACGCAACTCGCCATGGTAGATTTTAAGTAATCGCCTGAACTCCGAAATAATATTCGATTTCAAAACCTCTTCTGAGAAGATTGTCAATACCTCTTGATTATACTCTCTGCCTTTGAATACCCCTTTGGAAGTCTGACAACTCCATGATACCAAACCAATCTGCTCAAAAGCCTTATACAGGTCAGCTTTAAAACTCCGGTAATCAATACCTATTAATATTTCTCCATCCCAAGCATAACATGGAACATATAAGACTAACTTTTCTGTGTAAATCATCTTTTCCTCCGTCTTACACCAAGCAGATATGCTTCTGTAAAGCCAACTCAATGTCCTTTTGCTGTATGCCAATATAACGCTGTGTAGTAGCAACTGATGAGTGCTGAAGCAGCACCCTGACCATCTCGACATTATAATTGTTGTCTATATATATCTTAGTTGCAAAGAATTTTCTATATGAGTGAGAACCATAGCTTCTCAATGGCAGATTCATCTTCATAAATACTTTATTCAGATGCCGCTCCACTTGACGGGTAGAAACATCAAATAATTTACAAGACCTCTTGATTCCCCATTTATATGCATACTCTTGAATGAAGCTGTAAATCTCGAGCGGCACAGTAAAAGTACGTTCCTTATCGGTTTTCTGCTCCTGAATATCCAGCCGCCACCGGTCACCATCTTTGATGAAACTATCTAATCTCAATTGCAGGACATCCCCCAGCCGTAAGCCAAGACAAGCCTGTAAGACCTCCACTGTGGCGATACGCTCATTAGGTTTAATTTGCTTTCCTTCTAATATAAACCCATTACGCAATAAGGAAATACTATCCTCATATTCTTGCTGTGTCAATGCTACACATTTCTTATTCAAGTGCCAGACCTCCATTCTTTCAATGAGTCGTATAATCTCGCAAAAAAAGTCGTATTTCATACCATCCACAACCCGAACACCTCGGAAACCACGTATTTACGGAATATGTCGTATAATGCATATTTTACGACTTCCAAATAGGCGCTGTATTTTGACCGTATTCGGCTTGTTTTGATGCCAGACGGAAAACCGTCCATTATACCCCGAAACCGCCTGTATGGGGCGATTAGAGCGTTCCGACAAGAAAAGCGAGTTTATCGACCGGTTTATAGTGGTGTCTGTTATACCTCTCCAATAGGAAGAAGTCAAGTTCCAATTGATATAAATTTCCGTTGTTTTCACCCATACTTCTGGCCATACTTATTCAGTCACAAAGTACTGGAAGATCTGCCAACCTTATGGTATACTTGACGTGGCAGTCAATCTGCTGGGTGGTTTCCCCCGAAAGGGGGTGGACGTCATTAGCACATATGAGATTATAAGTACGATACTTAGTACCGCAGCTGTTGTAGTAGCCGTTTTAACATATATGCATGATAGAAATGACAAAGACGACACAAAAAAATAACCGCCCAGCCTGACCAGCGTTGACGGTTATTTAACCTATATTCTGGAAGCCACTCAGTGGAGTTGACTGCCTTTGTGTCTTTATTATAGCATTATGGAGCTTCAAAGTCAAATTACGTTTTTCCGTAATTATTTACTAGAATGCTCACCAATCTTCTGCACCGTCTATGTGTGACAACGCAGTACGTCTTGTATCTTTATTATACGTAGAATCTTACAAAATCCCTTGATACTTGGAAAGTTTTTTCTGAAGAGTTTCATTTTCTGTAATCACCATTTTATACATTTCACAAAGATCAACCCAAAGAAAGAACAAAAACGGATTTTACAAGCTGAAGATTTTATTGAACAATTACCCCCTAGTAGAAAAAGAACTCATGCAGGAGTATGTTATGGGATATCTGGATAAGATCATTATAGATAGAAGAGTCATATCTATATTTTCCTTCGATTAAGCGATTTTCGGCCAAAATACAGGTAGTCAATAAGCAAAATACTACCGGCTATTTTTCCCGTACATAGCCATTTTCAGCGAAAAACCAAGGGATTTTTGCCTACTATTTATGATTTTTGCTCAAATACAGACTCTAAATAAACAAATAATTAAACAAAAATAGTTCAGTAAACAATTCCAATAAACAATTTCAAAAACTGAATCCAGTAAAATATTGACCAACATATTGACCATATCCGGTTGAGATTGAAACATATCAATACAATATAAATGAACTCCCAAGAAATCAACGCTAATTTATATAAGTACCAGTTTATCACATCGCAATACAAGGTTCATTTCAGCCAAAAGCAGCTACCCCATCTCACTTTTATAACCTCGGTATTTTCCTATGGATACGTATGTTTCATCTGCTATTGATGAAATGCATCTGTGAAATTAGTTTAGGTCGGATTAACATCAATTTAGGTCGGAAGTTTAAAATCTATGTCGGATTATAAAAATCTATGTCAAAAGTTATAAATCTGTATGCGAAGTACATCAGTTTTGGTCAAAAGTTCAGTTTGACCACCTCATAGAATTACCATTTCAGGCTTAGCTCAACAGGACAAAGTACCCCGAAGCAACTCAAAATAGTACACTATAACTCAGGATAGAATCACTCGGCAAAATCTCATCATATCGGCCTGTTTAACTTTACCCCAAAGAACCGCTCCTGGCAAAAACCGGCCATCTTATTCAAATTCCACTCAAAACCACAAAATAACTGGTAAACTTGAAAAGGAGTTAATAGACGGCATTCTGGCTCCAGAAATCCAAGCGATATCCACATCCCCTTTATAACCCAAATACTAAATATCAAGTAACAACTCCAATAACAAAAGACCTTCAAAAAATCTGAAGGTCTTAAGGTTACAAATACAGGTCTATGCTTTTGTGCTTAGAACAATGATAAGGCTAAAGTGCTAAAACAGAGATGTCAACCTCACTGAAAATTGAGATTGACATTTCCCTTCAAATATGATACGTATATAGTGTGCTTTAAAAATACAGAGTTCCTTAAGTTTACGATGATGGATGCATTAATTGGATGCATCAAATCCTAAAGAAAGGAGCGACGTATGAACCATCAAGATGGCAACTATGATTTTGTTGGCTCCCTGATTGTAATGGGCTTTGTACTAACCGCCGGATTTGTATCAGCTGTACTTGCGAGAGTATTTCTTGGGGCTGACCTCATGATAGCCTTTATAGGCTATACTGGCATTTTGCTGATGATTATCAACAAAATAGTTAGCACATAACAAAATCATAGTCACGTATGGGATTGTATACTCCAAATATACAGTCCCATAATTATTTTTATTACAATTATAATAATAACAGGTCGACTAAAATGTCGAGAAATATAAAACCTCATACAAAATCTTATACCTAATACAAAAGACCTCCAGATTTCTCTGAAGGTCTTAAGGTTACAAATACAGGTCTATGCTTTTGTGCTTAAAACAATGATAAGGCTAAAGTGCTAAAAACTAAATCTTAGCTACTGACAAGCTCCTGTAGGTATGGTATTATTTACTCAAATCCAATACCATCAGGATTATCAAAGCTGTCAGCTCCGCCGCCTGTTTCGCCCAAATTTGGATTGATGTCACCTTTGGATAAGCCTTCAAGGTTTACACCACCGCCTGCTGCTTCTGTTGGGGCTGGCTGTGTTGGAGCCTGTGTAGTTGGCTGGGTTGGAGCCGCTGTGGTTGGTGCTGTCGTGGTGGGTGCTTTTGTGGTAGGTGCTTTTGTCTCTGCAGGTGCCTTCGTAGCTGCTATAGTTTCTTCGGCTGCCTTGATTGTTTCTTTTATGACTGCCTCTGTAGCTGCTGCTGTTGTTTCCTCTACGGAAGTACTGGGTTCAACTGCTTCTGTCGTTTCTTCCACAGTTACCGGCTCTGTTTCAACGGGCTGCTGATTTTCATCTACATATATAATATGCACATACCCCTCTTTTTTACCGTCCTCTGTGTAAGAAAAACCATGCCATCCTTCAAGTACAACTCCACTCTGCTCACAAGTGTTGATTAAGTAGATCTCACAACCGCCTGGTACACCATCGCCTTCTACAGCTGCTTCCCATCTCGGTTCCGCGTGAATCGCCGTATCGTTAGTCACCATTACCATTTTAGATTCCATATCAATGTCTTCCCAAACAAAGGCTGCTTCTGTACTCTCTTCAATGGCCTCCGTTGTCTCAACTGTAGGCGCTGCTACCTCAACACTCTTTTCACCAAACAATACTCCTATTCCGATGACTGCTATAAAAGCTGCAGCTCCAATCGCTCCATACATTAACTTCTTGTTTTTCATGATTTTAATTTTCCTTTATATCCTGTTACAAATACAGGTTTATGCTTTTGTGCTTAAAACAATGATAAGGCTAAAGTGCTAAAGACTAAAGCTTAAATACTGACAAGCTCCTCTGAGTGTGATATTATTTACTCACCAATATTACCGCCATCAGGGTTGTCATAACCAGATGCTCCGCCGCCTGTTTCGCCCAAATTTGGATTGATGTCACCTTTGGACAAGCCTTCGAGGTTTACACCACCGCCGCCTGCTGCTTCTGTTGGGGCTGGCTGAGTAGGTGCCTGTGTTGGAGCCTGTGTAACTGGCTGGGTTGGAGCTGCTGTAGTTGGAGCTGGCTGTGTTGGGGCTGCCGTAGCTGGCTGTGTTGGAGCTGCTGTAGTTGGTGCTGTCGTGGTAGGCGCTTTTGTCTCTGCTGCTTTCATAGCTCCCTGTACAGATGCCTCCGTGGATGCTGCTGTTGTTTCCTCAACCGTGGTCTCTGCGATGATGGTACTTTCCACCACTGCTGTCGTTGCTTCTTTTAGCTTGCTCTCAGCAATCATAGTCGTTTCCACCACTGTTGTTTCTTCTATTTCAGTCGGTTCCTCGGTTGTAATTTCCTCTATGCTTCCTTCAACTGATACAGGCTTGCTGCTATTCGTAATGTTGGCACCCAAAATACCTATTGCTAATACACAGATAATTACTCCCGCTATAACAATTCTTTTTTTCATGTTCATAATCTCCCTTTATTTGCAATATCTTTTACATCATAGCACAAATCTGCCATTTTGGATACTTTTTATCTGCCATTTTGGATAGAATTATCATAGAGGTGATAATAATGGCAGAACGCATCAATCAACATTCTTTCCCTATCGTTGGAAAAAATCTCCGCCGCTTGAGGAAAGAAAGAAACTTAAAAGCAGTTGAAGTTATAGCCAAATTGCAGTTAAGAGAAATAGCAATAAACACGGGTACATACTCGAAAATTGAAACAGGGAGAAACAACCCCACAACAATGCAATTGATAGCGCTTAAAGAAATACTTGACTGCGATTATGATGAATTTTTCAAGCTATAATTCTTCGCATGGCACTTCTCCCTGGGAGTGCTTTTTCTAATCTCAAGATACTCTTAAGGTCTTGAAGTAATGATACCCCTCTTGTAAAATCAACACTATTTCATTGTCAAAAGTGCTGCCAATACCCCCTAACTATTTGGTACATTCAATCATTTACTTTATCTTCCGTATTGTATATACTGTCTTGCTATAAAGCAGAAAGGCAGATACTTATTATGACTATGAATACACAGGATATCTTAGAAGCCGCAATCACAGATCGCATCCAGAGCTTGATTCAAGAACTAAAAAAAAATACCTCAAAGGAAAAAGCTGATGACGTATTAAAGAATATGGATTTAGCTCAGAAAATTATTGACAGCTTGCCCCAGCATCAACAGGATGTGATTAATCAAATACTAAATCAAACTGTGGATGACTATGCCGACATCGAACTCGCCCTCTATAAGGAAGGTCTCCTTGACGGCATCCGTATTATGAAATACCTTCAAAAACTATAAACCTGTCAGAAGCCACCGGATAAAACTGATGGTGGCTTTCATACTCTCTGATCAAATACAACTCTACTGCCAAAACACCGGTTACTACCTTCTTTACAATCTTCTTCACTTCTTCTACCTCTGTAAAGTATTCTAGTTCGCTCGGAGTATTCTCCGACTTCTCACTGTAACACCCCAGACAACAGCGTCCTGCCATCTGAGGTGTGGTGAGAAATCAAAGAAAAATGCGGTGCTCAAAGTAGGTTTGTAAAACACCACACTTCTTACACCGCATTTTTATATTACGTGTATGATAAATAGACAGACAAAGCCTTACAAATGCACACAATCTCTTATTGTAAAACAAAGCTCTTTCGCTTATAATAAGATTGCGTGTGTGCCGCAGACTTGTCTGTACGTGTGTGGGTGGTCTTGTCACCTCTACCGGGCTCAGTCCTATTGGCGTAGGACTGAGTGGTACACCGTTTCTTATTCAATTTTTCTTTGATTCTCATTGATAATCTTACCATGGTTTTCTCATGCTTGCAAGCTCTTTAAAATAAATCTATGTCTCCAATAGTTTTCGTAAAATAACAGCCTCCATGCCTATGAAATCTGGGCTTATGACCACAATCTAATGATGTCTGGGCTTGGCTGGTGTATGCGTCTAAATATCTGAATTAACCTCTTTCCTCTCTCTGTTAAATCATTCATTGTTCTTGGTTCGGATTAAGATCTTCTCTCAATTAGTAATAGTTTACCTCGTACACCATCTCACGACTCAGTTTAATGGCAACTGTTTTACTTTCCTATCTTACAACATTATTCGCATCATCAATTGCCAGATTACTCAAGCTGGAATTCTAAAGTGGGCATATAAACCTGTATATAGAAATATCAATTATCTTTCAGATCCGATAGTTGTCATATAGTCTTGGTTTTTGCTCCTAACTCCACTTCCCACAAAACCACCAAAGCCGTGTTTTCGCCCGTGTTCCATTTTACCGCCAACGGCAGGGATGTCCCCACCCCTAAGCCCAAAACGGCAGGAAACGGCAAACGTGAAGCCGTGTGAGGGCAGTTTGTTCCGGCCGCCCAGATGCCGGTTTTACTAACACCCCCTTACTATAATTTAAAGCTCTGTGATGCCCCAACTTTTTATTGGCATCAAGAAATTTCAATAATAAAATCGGAACTAAATCATACCACATTTAGGGATTTTTACCTACTCTTCATACTACATTTTCACCTTCATTTCTATTTGCCCATGTTTCATTTTCGCCTTCACTTCTATTTGCCCATGTTTCATTTAGCCATCATTTTCTAAGTATACAGGACACTTATTTTCACGCAATATCGTGGCTTGCTTTTCGTAGATACTGTCAAATGCCCCTAACACCTTGATTATCTTTTCAATATCCGACTCCTGAATATCTGCAAGCTCATCTCCAATATGACGGCAACAAAGAATATTACCGCATAGGATGTCCAGAACTCTGCCGTCTTTATCACACCATACCCGATTAAGCGGTAGTCTCAACTGCTTCCCTTCCTCGTTGAAAAATATGTCAATGCCATCTTCCATATCAATATGCTCGATATAACCACCAACATACTCCTGCATTGCCTTCAGCTCGTTAGGGAACTCAGGATGGATATAGCCTTGATACACGACTCCTTCATCCGAAACTCTCAATAAAAATACCTTCATACCAAATCCTCCTTCAAAATTTAGCTGTATGGCAATTCTTCCGGAGCATAATCTGACTCAACATATAGCGGTATCTCCTCTGCAAATGGCTTCTGTACAGACAATGGCTCAATGCCCCATTCGTGAAGCATTTCCAAAAACAGGCACCTGAGCCGATTCTGGACTTTAGGTGCTTTTACATTGCCTGAACCTGATGCCTCCTGATATACTTCTGGAATGCTTTCAGTAAACTTATTAATAAATGCCCCGTACTCCTCCGGCGTCTTATTTAGTTCCAAAGCTGTCTGGGCGATTACCGCTACAATCGGTGCATTGTTCTTCCTCAAAAATTTATTCTTATCTGGAAATGCATGACTCAGATACTCAAACAACTGCCTGAGCGTCTCTCGCTTCTCCTGACTGTAATCTCCACGAATAGTCTCCGCATATTGCAAACAATTAGCAGTGCTTATGCTTGTGTAGGAATACCCCTTAGACATATTATCAAGCAATAACATCGTCTGAAGAAGAATACAAAGATCTTCCTCCCTTCTCGCCTGAGCCGCTGTGATATTGATTGCTTGGGTAAAGAAATCAAAGCTCAGTATCTTTTCATTCAGGAAAGATATCAAATCTGTACCCAGCTTCGGTTTGGCTTTCTGGATGGTAGACAACTGCACACCCGAATTGATGTTGTAAAATAAAGCCTCTGCCTCTTCATCTGAACAGTTTTCCAAACATTGTATTGAAAATCTGTACCCCTGAATAATATCTTGAAGTTCTTTCGCCAGTTCTTCGAATGTAAGACCTGCTAATTCAAAAATCTGTCCGTCAATATCCACATCCGGAGTGCCGGAATGAAGCTTAAATTCATTGCAAATAAAACTGAATATTGTTGTCAGTCTCTGCTGGCCGTCAAGAATCTCATACTCAAAGGCATCTTTTCCTTTCTCATCCTTTCCTGCCGGAGCTTTCAAAAAGACTACTGCCGGAATAAATGAATCTGCTAAGATACTCCATATCAGATTGCTCTTTACAAGAGGACTCCATACACCGGCTTTCCGCTGATATGGCAAGGGAAACTCACCTCTCAACCTGCCCTCTTGATTCCACTTGTAGAGCTTTCCAACACCAATCGGTAAACTAGAACGATTCAATTGCACCACACCCCTTTTCAACATATTTTTAACCCACAATCCCAATCGATTGACAGGTGTGTCGTAGCTTAACTCTGAATCGGATGATTTGCAACTCCATTTTTACAAAAAAATAGAGTTTGACGTAGAAATAAGCCAAATCCTATCAAAAGTATATAACTCAATATTTTTTATTCTCGACAAAAACTGCACGCTCAATCAGAATCCTATCCAGATAACTCCAGTGCTTCTTAAATGCTAAATAGATCAATCTGAAATTGTTTGCATATTTGATTCCTTGATAAATATTTCTCTTGATTCATGATCATCACCTATCCCATCACCATCCTATATACGGTATATAATCTCATGAAAATTGTTAAACTTTTTCTTTTCTCAAATCAACTTAAGACCGCTCATGATTATTATTTATTTCTGTTCTTCTTATCTTATATACAGTACTTGAACTTGAGTGACAACTGGTATTTTTCTTCGTTTCTTCAAAATTCGGCAATTATCGAAGAATTAAACAATATTCTCATCTTTCATATTAAAAATAGTGCGAAAGCATGTGGCGATATCTGCTGGCTCCATGTTATCAAACACTAATTCTCCACCACAGAAATGACACGCTACTGCATCTGGCTCAAACGTCTCAATCATGACCACCTCCAAGCCAAGCTCCTTATGCATATCAAGCAGTAATTGAGCCTCTTCTTTAATTCTTGTGACAATCAATACCTCATATCCGACTGCAAATTGATTGCCATCTCGCTTTACAACTTCAGCTATAACAAGTCCCTTCCCCTTATAATTTTCCTGTATCTCTTTGAAAGTAAAAGCCATAATAAAACCCCCTAATTTTATCGTTGTTCTATTATAACTCTTATCTTAGAATTGTCCAGTCAATTGTGCTCTAATGGGGCTGTCTCGCCTGGTTTTTACATAAAAGGTCGTTTATCTCCCGTTGCTTCTTCGTCAAGCCAAATGGCGGTTCTATCTCTGTGAACTTTTCACTGATCTCATTTTTTTAATTGGTGATCTGTTTTTTATGACTTGTGATTTTATTTGGGAAACTTGTGATTTTATTTTTGATGCCTGTGATTAACACCTGAGCCGATGTATTTGTTTGCTCTCCTAAATTTTTGCGTCATTAATATCTTGTTTTTTTAGTTGAGATGCATTCTCTTTATCTTCAGATGACCAATTGGATTGATATTTGCAAAATTGTGCTCTGATTTTTTTATGAACGAGTTGGTGACTAACCTATTTTACTATTTTTTGTCTGATTTTTTTGATCTTCAGACAGAAAGTGAGGTATGTGCATGAAAAAAGATAAAAGCACATCAGTAAAAATCCCAACGGCTCTTTTAGAAGATGGCCAAAAGTTTTATGGCACCGACAACAAATCAGAAGCAATCAGAAAGGCTATCGGTGAGTTTATATTACTCCCCTATAAGCAACAGGTCGTTGATACTTATTCGCTCCATCAGATTCTACCAAACCATGCTGAACGAACGAAGCTAACTCAGATTTCACTTCGGCTACCTGAAGAATATGTTTTGTTTATTAGAAAAATGGCTCAATCACTTTTCCTGTGGGAAGCGGGATTCCTAACATAATCCTGACGGCTTATATCGAATAGCTTCAGGAAGAAATATTCATCATCAGGATAGCCATATCCTTGCCGTCGCATTGTT
>Ga0153937_1000925_pt1 | contig 10943 bp, 11 predicted proteins | sample TSNY021MetaG_FD_104680 | JGI IMG/M metagenome (GOLD analysis project Ga0153937, IMG submission 104680) | Attine ant fungus gardens microbial communities from New York, USA - TSNY021 MetaG | ecosystem: Host-associated > Fungi > Mycelium > Unclassified | place: USA: New York, Robert Murphy County... | reverse complement strand
CTCACATCATTCTCCACGGAAGGAGGTGAGGTTGGCACATGTATGTAATAGGGACACTACTTGTGCCCAAAACTACTAACCTACTTTGTCATGCCAGCTTTATGAAAGAGTAGAGACTGTTGAAAAAAGTGAACTGTCCTAATACAAAATATGAATTAGTGCTATTGTTTAGGGTGTCTCAGAGAGACACGTGTATTTTCTTAAGGGGCTTAGGTTATTCTTACTGACAACAGTTCTACCGTCGATGTTGCAGAACACACCTCGTGTTGCCAACAGAGCACTTGCTCTGAGTATTACTTGTTTGTCATCTTTACATTCTCCAAGAATGGTCTTGTCCCATATGATGTGGCGATGTTGGTCGATTCAATTCTCCTCTCATACACTATATTTCACGAGGTATTTCCAAAAGCTCGTTATCAGACACCCGATCCGTCAGGTTGGAATCATTTTCAGCCCAGCTCCCTCCCTTTTTCGGTCTCCATCCGCCTGAATGTTTGGAAGTTAAGTCGAACCTCTTTGAGTTCAAGTCTGTATAGACTCAAATTACAAGGATCATGCCGAAGGGATACCTCTAAGCAACGATCTGGTTCGAGCAGCCTCATCTCAGACATTTAGACGATTCGGATGGTCATAATATGGCCAATGAAAAGGTCTGTCGATGAAAAAGAGTTTTGCAAGCCTTGAAGCCGTCTCCTTGCTGTTCTTTTCAAGTACCCAGGAGGTGATTCATCGGCGGCAGTTCTACTAAAGGCCTTATTCCTGGAATCGTTGTGCCTTCCGGTTCATATACTGCTGGAACACGAATGATTTCTGGTTCTAGATTCTTCTATGCCTGAGAGTACAGTGAAGCAATATCAGCTCTGCCAAAAAATGTGAAGCCCGCCACTTTGCTAGATTCATTATGTAATGCGTATTTTTAACATTGTGAAAATTAAGCGGGAATTGCAGAAATTATTTCTACACAGCCCCAAATCATATTCACACCGGATAAAGAACGATCATTGTTTGACATGATCCCAATGAATTGACAACGAGCCAATCAACGACGTACAGATGGTTTGTACAGATGGTCATTCAAGAAGTAGCTTTTCATGGTTACTATCAGATGATTTTTGCCACTTACATGCAGGCTGCCGGGTCCTAACCACCTCACAGGGATTTATGATCGGTTGAATCACGTGAGACCTGCCTTTCTGGTAACTGAAACACACGCATTGTACAATGGGAACAAACGTATGATCTTTATTGGAAAGTGACTCTAAACGGTAGCTTGGCCCCACGACATTTCGGCAATTGCGTAATTTGCCGACAAACTACGAGTGCAATTATGCCCTCGAACTATAGTCCAAAACTTGGTAGCATTGCGCTACAGAATCCTTCTCCACACCTGCAAACAGTCCATGTCTCGCCGTCAACTTGTCAGGATCTCTCATTGTTCAAAGGTATGCTGCTTCATGCTGCCTACCAGGTGACTTGCTCATTATAAACAGACATACTCAGGGAGTACCGCCGTTTAGATGATACGATTACCATGAGACTAAATAGAGCGAATGCCGCAATGCGGGATCAACAGCGTGAGCACAACAAGGGTAGTCGAGAGAACGTTCAGAATCAAGCATGTGCCTACCTTTGGCATGAATTGGTCGGTAAGGATAAACCAGGGTTGGTCCATTGGGCTCTGACGCTTTGAGCCTGGCACAGAGAACTGGAAACGAAGAACACAACTCGTGGAGTATTGCACAGTCGTGGTCGATCAATCATTCAAGGAGAAACGAGAGGTTCTTGAGAATGAAAATGTGGACCCTGGACAAAGAAGGTTGATCCAAACAGCAGTGTATGCCAGCCAAGTGAAGGTGCAGGGATGCTTTGAGATCCTGACCGCCTGTAAGGCTCACTGTCTTCTGCATAGCGGAACCAAGTACACAACGAGATGACAGTAGAGACTATCATACGCAGACGAGCCGTTGAAGGTGCGACCTCTATGAGGTCACCCTAGTATGTTTCTCTTGACACTCTAGTGTATTTCAGCATTTCGGTCACGATGCCAATATTTTGTCCCACCGTTAACCGACGAAGAAGCGCGGCGACTATGGGAGGCAGCTCAATAAAAGTAGTATAGATCAGTCTTTCCAGCTAGGCAAGATACCTAATGGGTTTGAACGACAATGAATATGATTCTTCGCGTTGTATCAGAATATTTAGATGGAAACTGGGCAGATTTTGCAATGCATCACGCGATCTATTTATCTATCTGTCTGGCATCCTACACCCTATGTTGTTCTCTACCGCCGTGTCCCTCCTACCAGCCCTTGTCGCAGCCCATTCCCACATTATCCTGAATGATCAGTCAACAATCGCAGACAACTCCTTGAACATCATCAAGGTGCCGGTCCAGCTGGGCGTGATGAGCAGATGCCCGGATGCCCTTCTCTGTGAAGCCACTTTCAACGATGTTCTTGCTCAAGTCTGGGATAAGGTGGATTTGTCGTTGGTTTACATCGCAAAGTAGAGCCAGTCCTTTGGTTGAAGAGATGCTCAACACATAAATTCAATCCTCTCATCTTCCCAGGTTCAATAAATCTGCTCCAGATTTTGGGCTGACTTGTCTCCATGGACCAGAAGAATGCGCAGGAAATGTACAGCAATTATGTGTCAGCAAGTATGCTGCCCAAAAACAATGGTGGAATTTTATTCAGTGTCAGAACTTCGAAGAAAGAGCAATGATTGGGACACCGAAGCTTGCATTGAAGTGCGCTGATGTTGCACAGGTAGACTGGGAAGCGAGTGGTGCTGGGGATTGTGCAGGTTTAGATGGTAGCGGTAAATCGCTTGAAGGCATTGAGCTTCTGCACGAGAGTGTGAGATTGGGTCAGAGCCTCCAGATTATGTATGATCATGGAGACTGTTATCGTTTCAGAACTCACTAATCGTACATCCAGAAAAAGCTGTACAATCCTCATCAATTCGCGTAAGGTTTGTATACACGATGAAACCTGGAGGGAATGCGAAGTGAGTGAAATGTTATCGAAATTTCTTGGCATTGATTGTTCTTCAGGGTGGCCATTCTGTCAACGACTTTATTCGTCAAATTAACGAGGAGTACTACAGACTGAACACTATCGTATATTAGTCGTATCTTACAATGCTTCCTCTTATGTATATTCTTGATGTTTTATGATGTCGTAGTACCTTCCCTTCAGCATTCCTCTAGTATTCTGAAGCCCTTTGGGATGTCTAACTCTTTGAAAGAAGGTATAGTCATCCCCACAGAAGCTCGTAAAGGATGACAAGGACATTAATTACTATTAGGGGTACTGCAGATCGGCGAGTTAAGAAGACTGGCCAGAGAGCAATGGGAGTAACTCACTCCGCATAAGAGTCCGCACAGCATTAATAAGTTCTATTAGACGAGCTTTTACACCAACATCCTGGTCTCCGTAACCCATTTGATCGTATCCCTGATTATAACCTACACTGGGATTCTGTACCTGTCTCCCTCTGGGTGAAGCCCAGCCGACTGTGAAATGATCAGCATCATTTCTTAATCGGCAGACATTGGAGAGTACTTCGGACTAGAAAACGTTCCTCGTTCAGAATGGCGATAGCATTCACGAGAAGCAGAGACACCTGAAGCATGGTGCCAAACATCTTTTACTGTTCTATAACACTGTCTGTAGATGAAGCAATCGTGATTTATGAGTCTTGAGGTCGGAAAGAGGGTGTGTGATGCGACGCGCCTACGTTGTGCAATGTGTGTGACATTTGGCCATGTGACATCCGATTCAAAGTTGTGACTGTACTTTCCTTCTGCCAATGCAGACTTTCTGTTGGAAGGGTATGCATTACTGTTACAAAATATCAAGAATAACTCTGAGATAAAATCTCATAGGCATTGTACGACGTTCCCTAGTTTCTAGTGATCAAGCAAGACGTCCAAGGATCACATGTCAAACTCGGTCCTAGTAAGTACTTTCAAGCTCAAAAGCTCAAATACCAGTGCTTGTCTTCCTGAATTTAACCATGGTGAAACAGTTTCAGCCCCCTCCAATGGCTCAGAGGCAAGATGAACCCCGAAAATAGGGAGAAACAAACAAAGGAGGAGATAGCGGAGGCAAAGAAACAGGTGACAGAAGCTCAGAGCATTTTTGAAGTACAACCTGCGGCTTTGGAAAAGTCAGTGAAGGAAAGAAAGGAGAGGAAGGACCGGATCTTGTTGAATAAAAGGACTTGCGACAAACTTGTCAGAGCAAAGGAAGTAAGCAAGCCCTCGATTTTTATCTCAGCCCTGCCCAGGTTTAACTGTACTCCAGCATAAATATTCTACGGCCAATTTCAAGATCTCGCATAGGAAACTTAATATGCTTGGAAAGCAAATTTCCGGGAAGCCCATTGACTGGGCAATCTTGCAGATGCAGTTTAGTGAGAAGCGCGCTAGCACCAGAATAATGAATATGTTGGCGACTGCAAAAGACCACGCATCGCGTTACAAAAAAATGGATTTGTCCAAGGTTGTTGTTTGTACGTCTTCTGCGAACTTTCGTCATCCCTTACTGGTGACATGATATCCTGGTAGCCGAAGCATGGGTGTCCAAAGGCGAACGCCCTCCGAAAACTATTGAACCTCGCGGGAGAGGCCATGTCGGTTTCCGACAACAGCCTATGTCGAGAATGACTGTTATCTTGCGACATGGTAAGACGGTGGAGGAGGAAAAGGCTGAACGGCGGGAAAAGATCCTGAAGCGCATCGTATCTGCTGGTGTTACCCGCGAGGACATCCCTCTACGAAATCCTTCCCCCATGTGGAGCTGGTAGTTTTTGAGGTTAATTTAATTTCCTTTTCATAATTCAATACCTGGTTTCACTTGTTTCACCTGTAGAAAACAGTGTTTTTCGTAACCTGAAAATTGATACCCCTATGCGCGATCACAGTCCGACATGGATGGATCTACGGCTTTCTAGCCCTGACCTGACTGGGGTGCCAACCCATATCTGCATCCTCCTAAGGCTCTTCACAGAGATTCGGTACCGAGGCATCCCTACTGAACACCGTGGCGTATACACTTTTTTTGCGGTTGCCGAAAAAGAACACCATTGGCTCCCGGCAAAATTCCACGAAATCACCGCAATGAGAAGGTTGGTATTCCCCCTTCCATGGTTGTGCAGAGTATGAGGGACACCTTCACACAATATGCTAACCGCTCTCCACGCTTGCACTTCCACATACCATTGCTCGAATCATACTCGAGTTTATCACGGTACACCTTTGCCGTTAAGGGTGGGCCTCGCAGTTTCCGAAGCTACGTACCTCCTCCATGATATGTAGGCCTAACAATTTCACCCTCGTTGTCACGGCGAGTTTTGCCCATGAGAAGGTGGTCTCGGGCTCAAGCCCCATGGCTTTTCTCCAGAGATTGGCCATGAGTACCCTCATGAGCTTCAAACTGAGTTCCTCACTTCAGTTTCTGAAGGGACATGTTAAATGGCATAGCCACATCTCAGGTATTTTGCCCATAGCAGAGGTGCAATTGTCCAAGGCTCCTGTATCCTCTTTTTTCAAAGATAACAAAATTGTTACGCGGTACTCGAACGCAATCCATGGTAGTGTACGAAATACACTACGAGATTCTACGTGATCAGACACAAGAGAAAGTCGGATTACTTGCAACTAATCCAAAATGCTTGAAGAGAGGAAAAATAAATCGGAAGAAAAGAAAAGAGGGAGGGAGTAGGAGGTTGTTAGCAAGTGAGTCATTGCCTACTAAGTTATGTTGCTAGTCCAAGCAAATGGTGAGGGGTTGTCAGACAGAAATGAGACGAAATTTCTTCGGTCTTCGGATCTATACGGCTGCAGCTGTTCGTGATGTGAGTTCTGGTTTCGATGTCGTGGTGGCCACAAGGGCGCGAGTGGTCTGAATAAGGAAAGAATCTCATTCTGTATTCACCTATGGGTGCGTGATCCAAAATAACGCTCTAGTACAAAGGGACACAGAGGTGCTGATGTGTTTGAGCCACCTTCCTCCTTTCGGGTATGAAAATTGAATCTTTTTCTTTTGGTTGAGCCTGAAGTTCAGGAATTGTCGCCCTTGATTAGTGCCATGATTGAACGAAGTGATCCACTGGTCATGGCACAATTTCTGAAACTTATCCCTCAGCGCGTCAAGAGACGTAAAAGGATTCGGGCTCTGAAGAACAAGTGTATTTTTGCTGCTTTGTCGGCTTTAGCGTGTAGGTGCAAATTTGCTTTGTTAGGGCAGTCCCAAAATTCTATAGAATTGTTGATGTCTCTATTAAAGAACGATCTAAAATGCGGTGCGGTGATGAGTGATTCGCCTTGGTCAGAGTGGTGGGATGGGTCGACTGTTTTCTTGGCGGCTGCTAGAGATTATTGAGATGTAGTGGTTAGTGATATTTTCGTCTCATCATTCCTTTATCCATTCCATATCTGATATATTACTTCTGTAGTTTACTCCATGGCTGCGCAGGTACACAGTAGTTGTGTTCCCTTTTATACACCACCCCTGGGTAGAGACACCTCAGTCGTCCTGTTTGCGGTGGTGTCTGAGGTGAGTGCAACTAGTCTATGTACATAGTAGCAGCTATTTGTGAGTGTACCTAGCCTTATACTTCACTGTAGCTGAATAGTGTCGTCCTTATCGCAGTGACTCTAGTGATGATTATGAAGTGATTGGCCTCAAGGGTTGAAGCTTTGCAAATTCCTATGCGGATAGCCACATTGGGGGCAGTTATTGATCCTGATACAGCCTTAGATGATAGAATCTGGAAGCCTGATTTCCAGTCAGCTGCTATGGAGACAGCTTGGAGGTGGGGTTGACAAGTGTGATGATCTTGGGATTAGACAGCGCATCTTCGCATGGGCAGTTGAATTTAGAGTTCCTTTTCCTTGTCGTTGTTTTTGATGCATGGGTCGAAAGAGATCCTACTTGCGAAATCATCAATGATTCAATGACCGGGTTGGGATTCAATGCTGAGGGGGTCAAACCGTTCGCTCAAATGATTGAGAGATTCAATAGAGTCTATTATTGGGCCTTTGAGTGATTTAAGGTTAGACTTAAATAGGGGTGAACTCCTGGCTGAGACTCCATTTTTCAATGATTATTATAAATGGAATCGAACACGTCGGCGTGACGTGACGCCGACCGTTTCAGCTTGTGCACCTTCCCTTGTAGATAATTATTATGCCACCTAGCTGGTGCATCCTAACTACCATCCTCTTTACCTTCCTTTCTCTAACTACAACATGCAATGCACAAGGAGCCGTATTTGAGAATACAGCTATTGTGCGAACAGCTGAGCTTGGAGGGTCTATTGTCCACGTCACGACAACCTATGCGATTAGGAGTCTGGTAACTGGGCAAAGCACATACACGATCACATTTCCTAGGAGGGAGAGAGATGCTTCAAGCTTTCTGGAAGTTAAAATCAAGGGTCAGAAGGATCCCCTGGAAATTCGTGAGCGACCATTCTATGCCAATGCGTCAGTTCACCAACATAATGGACTGGGAACGTTTGCCTAACTGATGGTCCTAACCCAGAAAATTCACGGAGGTTGATGTTCTACTGCCCAAGGAGCTGGGAGTCAACAATACGTTGAATCTTGTATTGGAGACGATTCAGACACACGTCACAGAACCTTGGCCTGAATACGCGACCCAGAAAGATGAACAGGCAATGAGATATACCACGGACCTCCTTGTCCTCAGCCCATACGCAACGTTAGTTCAACGTACTAAGATCAGGTAAGTCTTCAACGCCAAATTGAAGATCTAGTTCTTTAATGAAAGCAGGGCACTGGTACCTCGTATCATCTCATACAACGAACCTGAAGTCAATTCTTTTACTTCCGATAATGTTGTCTCCAAGTCTGGTGCAACTGTCACTTATGGTCCTTTCAACGGTATCCCTCCTTCAGCGAGCAATGATTTCCTCAAGGAGTACCAGCAGCCGGTCAGTGTCCGTTACTACCACGAGCAGCCGGTACTCGAGGTATTGGATTACAAGCGCTCTGTGGAAATCAGCCACTGGGGTTCGAACCTGAACACTGAGGATCATATTGTCCTTCATAATGCTGGGCCCAAGTATGTTCGTTCACACATGCTCCTCATGAGAAGATCGTTGAAGTCCTTTAAGGTTGAAAGGGCATTTCTCTCGAGTTGACTATCAACAATTGGCTTATTTCGGCAAAACAACACCCCATATTCTGCACTCTCTTCGACTGGAGCTTCCACCGGGCATTGATAATGTCTACTACTACGACCTAATTGGCAATGTTTCAACTTCGCGCTTCAATAATGCTCCTGCAGTGCTGAAGGGTCAGCCTGTCATGAAGCCTAGTATTTTGGAAGCCAAGCCGCGTTATCCTTTGTTGGGCGGTTGGAATTATACATTCACTCTGGGTTGGGATGCTGATCTGGCATATGCTGGAGCATACAACAAGTCAAGTGGGGAATATATGGTTGAGGTCCCCGTGATGATCGCCATCCCTGGTGCAGTTGTTGATAATTTAGAGGTCAAGATTGTCTTACCTGAAGGCGCTACGTGAGTCCCTCTAGGTCTCAGCAGGGTTCATGGCCGACATGATTTCTACAGGGATATTGAGGTCACTACACCTTATCCTTCTCGTGCACTATGGCTCGATAAGCAGGTAACTTATCTGGATACGATTGGACGCCCTGCTATCATGTTTGAGTACAAGGATTTGACTATTAAACACGCACAAAATATCTACGTGAGTTTTATCGTAATGGAACCTTCTTGTTCTAACTATTTCTCGGCTGACTTAACAGGTCACTTACAAACTCTCCTCAAAAGAGCACTTCAGAAAGCCCTTCGCTGTTTCAGCGGTTTTCTTTGGATTGTTTATCTTTGCGTATGTTGTGAGACGGATTGATCTAACAATCCATGAAAAGAGCAAAACCGCATGAATTCATCACTTTTGCATTCTCTAACTTGTGAAATATTCGATGGTTAGATACATCGTAATGATCAGCAAGAAGATATCTTCATCAAGGAACATCGGCCTGATTCTTCAGGAAAAGTCGGTTGAATGCATGAAGCGTCGCGGGGGAGCATGGATCAGGTGTCCTAGTCCTAGATACAGAGTCAACATGAATCATCTCCCCTTCGGCGATCGACTAACCCTCGCAAGAATGTGAAGATGCCTGGTTTACCACCGGGTACTATACATTCATAGAACAACCCGCCATTGCTTAATTTGCCCTCCTCGTAGAAAAGCATAGAGCCCTGCCATCTCCAGATACCATAATTTCCTGACCTCTTATAACTACTCAAGAGTTGAAGGGGGAAATCAGGAGTCCCAGTCATATTTTTTATATTGACGGGATAGATCGCAGTCGAGTTGATGACCTGGTACAATTGGCCCTGCCGGATATAAAACCACTCGGGTTGGCGCTCTTCTGTAGCTGCTGTGAGGTTTCCAGGCGCTCCTACAGGGAGTTGTCATCATGGGATGAGAAGAGAAGGAGAAGTTGTAACCTTCATCATGAACATTGAGGTAACGGGTTTCCGGAAACCCAGCATCTGCTCTCCCTATAATCGAGATGTAAGCAGCACCAGGGACAAGGGATCCCATTTCATCGTCCCATCCAGTGAGGTGCTCGAAGGTTGGAATGGCGGTAACGCGATTTATAAGAAACAAGACCCAAAGGACTAGAGCATAGAATCTGGACATGATTTAGCTGAACTGTCTGGAGAACCGGCGACGTGTCCCATGGTAAATTGTCGGATAGAATCTTGTGATGTGACACATCTGTAGAATATACTTAGAATATACTTTGATCTTCCGTCCAGTGGCGTGGCACATGACTCGCATCAATTGTACGCTTTTTCAATCTCCAGCGACAATGCTCCGCCAGTCTCATTCTTATGTCGCCCGTTCATTATCATACCCATCTGTACTCACATTTACAACTACTGCTCCTTTCTCTGCTCGACATTCCCTTCCTCCCGATGAGTCACAGTCACTCGAGCCGCAGGTCCCTCGATACCTTCGTCGCCAGAAGTTGCAAATGGAGAAGAAGAGGGAGGAAGGGCGTAGAGCCCTTTTCCGTCAGAATGATACTTCAAAATATCGGTCTAAGCATTTGACCCTTGACTCCACTACAGCAAGGGAGACGAATAAGGGGAGACTGAAGCTCCTCGAACCTCATGTGCTTTCTCAGCGAATCAAAAAACTATGTGATCGGGACAAACTGGATGATGCAGTGTCGCTACTCAAAAATTCGCCTTTGGCTGCACAGAACACACCTGCATGGAACACGCTTATCTGGGAGACCATGAAAGTCAAACGATACAAACTCGCGTATTCGCTCTATACTGATGTATGTCGCCTCAGTTCTTTTAACAAAATCCCTTCTCAAAACAAGTCTTAGATGAAACGACGCGGGCACAGTCCCACCACACGAACCTACCAGACTATGTTCAATGGTCTTGCGCGCATAGACGACTTTAAGGCGTACAGCCAACAGCTCAAAAATGCAATGTTACTCTACGATTCCTTCATACGACATCTCAAATCGATCCAACGAATAAACCCTACAAATCCAGATCTTTCCGTCAACCCTCTTGCATCCTACATTAAGATATTGGGCAATGCAGATTGCTATGGCCAGGTTTACGAAGTTCTATATTCTTTGGATTCCGAGGGCCCTCTGCCCCCCAACCAAATTATTTATACATCTGTCTTTCATGTACTTGCCTCCCGCCCAACTGTAGACATGCCCACGTTTCGACGCGCGGATACCCGAACGTTATGGGCTCAGGTCGTGAAAACTTCCAAAAAGAACCCAAATCTTGTCATTGACGCCCCGCTTGTTACCGCCGCCATATTCGCTCTTGCACGAGGTCAAACCGTGGATCATGAGATCGGATTTCAGATTGCTCGAGATTTCTTCGGTCTCGGTTCT
>Ga0153937_1000924_pt1 | contig 10944 bp, 9 predicted proteins | sample TSNY021MetaG_FD_104680 | JGI IMG/M metagenome (GOLD analysis project Ga0153937, IMG submission 104680) | Attine ant fungus gardens microbial communities from New York, USA - TSNY021 MetaG | ecosystem: Host-associated > Fungi > Mycelium > Unclassified | place: USA: New York, Robert Murphy County... | reverse complement strand
CAGTATTTTTGCCTTGATTTCTAGCTTAAGTTCGCACCTATGGGGCTTGACCCGCAATCCCCTGCCCTCTTCCGTCATTGCGGGCATTGGTAAGCAAAGCTTCCTTTTCCATAGCTATTTTATATTCACAAACAGCCGCTGACGACTATTAAGAGAGGGGATTGCGGGTCAAGCCCGCAATGACGGGGGGGAGGATGGCTATTACACGGGCCAAAAAATTTTGCCGTCTTGCGTCTAATTTCATTCTTTAGGGCCTAAGCACATTCCCGTAGTTTCCCCAGTACATGAAAACAGCTCTCGTTGGCTGTAATATCCAACGAGAGTTGTTTTGTTCTTGTATTACTTATTCGTTTTCAGAATATCCATTTGTCGCGTTCAATGGTTTTCAAGATATTTGTATATCTAAATTGTATCCCGAATGAAATTTCTTGAATAACAATATATGTTGATTCAATTGCAAATTGCGGACTATATCCGTAGATTTTCTATTTATATTGTAGTATGCTTAATTAAGTAGCTGATAAGGATGAACAAATAAGAAACGGAGGCAAAATTTATATGGCATTTGAAAACAAACGGGCTCGCAGCCTGCGGATAGCATATATAGGCGGAGGGTCTCGCGGATGGGCCTGGGGCTTTATGAAGGATTTGGCTATGGACGGAGATATGGAGGGCGAGGTGCGGTTGTATGACATAGACCAAGAGGCGGCCAAGCGTAACGAAATCATCGGCGGGCGCATATCCGCGCATCCCAACGCTCTGTCCCGCTGGAGCTACAATACAGCGTCCAGTCTTAAGAACGCGCTTACAGGCGCCGACTTTGTGGTAATATCCATCCTTCCCGGCACATTCAAAGAAATGCGGTGTGATGTTCACGAGCCTGAAAAATTCGGAATTTATCAGTCCGTTGGTGACAGCACAGGTCCCGGAGGACTTATGCGCGCCCTGCGAACCATTCCCATGTTTGTGGAGATAGCCGAGGCGGTTAAGGCCTTCTGCCCGGAAGCGTGGGTTATTAACTATACTAATCCAATGTCCCTTTGCATTAATACTCTGTACGAGATATTCCCCGGAATCAAGGCCTTTGGATGTTGCCATGAGGTTTTCGGCACACAAAAGCTGTTATGTAGTATGCTGGCCGATCAATGCGGAATTGAGGGAGCGGGACGCGAGCAAATTAAAACTAACGTTCTGGGAATAAACCACTTCACCTGGTTCGACAAGGCCAGCTTTGAGGGGATAGATTTATTCCCCATATATCACGAGTTTTCGGAAAAATATTATAACACCGGCTTTACAAAAGATAAGGACGATAATTGGATGAATAGCTCATTTAATTCATCCCACCGGGTTAAGCTTGATTTATTCCGCCGCTATGGACTTATCGCGGCGGCAGGCGACCGGCATCTGGCCGAATTTATGCCGCCCTGGTACCTGAAGGACCCCGAAACGGCGCAAAGCTGGAAATTCGGACTGACCACTGTAGACTGGCGAGAAAAGGATCTGGAGGAAAAGCTTGACCGCAGCCGCCGCCTTGCCAAAGGCGAAGAGGAGATAGAGCTTAGCGGCTCCGGCGAGGAAGGACATTTGTTGATAAAGGCTCTTCTGGGCCTGGGCGATATGATCAGCAATGTAAATATCCCCAACCTGGGACAGATTCCAAATCTGCCTTTAGGAGCTGTGGTTGAGACAAACGCGCTGTTCCGGTATGATTACATCGCCCCGGTTTTTGCCGGAGAAATGCCTGACAATGTGCTGGCGCTGACAATGCCCCACGTCATTAACCAGAAAAATATTTTAAAGGCCGCAATAAATTGCGACCCTTCATTGGCCTTCAGCGCGTTTATGAACGACCCTCTGGTCAAGCTTCTCCCGGAGGAGGGCAAAGCGCTGTTTAAAAGCATGATAGAGGGGACCGCAGCGTTTTTGCCGGATAAGTGGAAAAGACACATATAATTGTCCTTGGCAAAGGCTATACTTATAATACAATGCTATCAAGTTAATCTATGAGATGAAAACTGTGAAGTTTTCTATCCCCATATGATGACGCCTGTGCAGCCGAGCCATTTCGAGGGGGATAAAGATAAATGAGAATACTGCTGCTCTTGCCGTGGGAGACCGATTATAAAGCATATAGAGACAAGTTTTCGACCAAGCTGACTTATGCGCCGCTTACTCTTGCTGCCCTTGCCGCGATGGTTCCGGCAGAGCTTAACGCGCGGATTGATATTTGCGATGAGATGGTACAGTCGTTCTCTTATGATACCGCATACGATGTAGTGGCTGTCAGCTTCGTTACGTCCAGCGCTGTCCGTGCTTACAAGATAGCTGAGAAGTTCCGGGAGAAAGGCGCTCACGTTGTATTCGGCGGGTATCACACTACATTCATGCCGGACGAAGCGGCCCAGCATGCGGACACTATCATTGTAGGGCCGGCCGAACGGGCTTTCCCGCAGTTTTTGCGTGATTTCGCAAATAAAATTCCTCAAGCAAAGTATGAAATGCTCTGTATTACACCGGATGACTGCGTTATACCTCACCGTGACCTGTTGCCACAGAAAGGATACTTGAATGTACCCTGTGTGGTGGCAAACCGCGGCTGTCCTAACAGGTGCGAGTTCTGCGCCATCAGCGCCATGAACCAGCCCTGTCCGCGTCCGGTGGCCGCTGTGATTGACGAGATAGCTTCATTGAAAACTAAGCGGCTGTTGTTCTTTGACCCTAACTTCTTTTACAGCAAGCCATACGCGCTTGAGCTGATGGACGGACTCAAACGCCTGAAAGTCAAATGGGGGTGCAACGCTACCGTACAGATGGCATATGACCAAGAGCTTGTAGAGGCTGCACAAAGAAGCGGGTGCGGCGGAGTTTTGTTTGGCTTGGAATCATTGAGCCGTGAGGCTATGTTAGCTGTTAAAAAAGGGTTCAATGACCCGGGTAAATATAAGCAGGCTATAGAGGTTATGCATGAGTCAGGCATAAGTGTGAACGGTTGCTTTGTTTTAGGGTTTGATACTGATACTAAAGAATCCCTTTTGACCCTTCCTGAACAGGTTGAGTATCTTGGCGTGAACATCGTCCGCTATGCCATCCTTACACCGGTTCCCAATTCTAAGCTGTATAACCGGCTCAATGATGAAGGCCGAATTATAACGACAGACTGGACGAAGTATACGCAGAATAAAGCGGTGTTCCTGCCGAAGAACATGACTCCGCAGAAACTCGAAGAAATATATCAAAAGGTTTGGCGTGACTCATACAAGATGGGTAAGGTCTTAAAACGCGCGAACAACGCCCCGTGGAGCAATAAGATGATTTTACTTGGCGCAAACCTTGGTTTTAAGTATGTCGCCACAAACGTTTGAAAGCAGGTAGTTTATTTGAAAACGAAGAAGCTCACAACGGTTGAAGCCGCGTGTATCGTCGCGGGTAACGGAATAGGCGGCGGGCTTATGGCGCTGCCGTTTCTCGCGCAGCATGCGGGTTGGCTCGGCACAATTCTTGTCTTATGCTTCGCGTATTTCGTGACAATTGCGCTTCACTTTATGGTTGCTGATATACTGCTGACTACGAAGAATGGCAGCGGCATTTTATATATATTCAGTGAGTTTTTGTTCAGAGGAAAGCTGAAAACGCCTCTTACGGCAGGGTTTTTCGTATTGCTTCTTATTACGTTGCTGTTCAATATAAGCGCTTATATAGCTGGCGGCGCGGATATAATCTCCGACGTAACAGGCGCGCCCCCGGCAGTATCAAAGATAGCTTTATACGCGATAGCCGCGATAGTCCCAATATTAGGGTTGAAGGCGCTTGGTTTGTCTGAAAAGGTAACGGTTCTCGTGATGATTGCGGCGGTTAGCGCGCTCGCTGTTATTTCATTCGTGAAAGGAAATAACTCGCTTCCGGCGCTTCCGGCGGGTACTGACGCAGTCATTGCTCTTTATGGTTTGGCTATGTTTTCGTTCTCCGCGCTATTCTCCGTACCGCAGGCTGTTGAGGGATTGGAGCATAACCCAAGGGCAATCAAAGCTTCTATCATTTCCGGTGTTGCTATCAATCTGTTTATGAGCTTGGTTATATGCTTCTCGGTGCTGTACACCTCACAAACGGTGACAGAAGTGGCGATAGTTGGTTGGAGCGAAGCGCTCGGTACGCCGGTAAAGCTCATCGGCTCTTTGTTGGTTCTTGGGGCTATGATAACATCATACTGGGCAATTTCGCTTGCGCTGTCCGACATGGTGTGTGAGCAATTTAACGTGAAAAGGTTAAATTGGTTGGTTTATTTAATATCGACGCTCCCTTGCCTTTTATTGGCACTGTTCAGCGGAGCGTCGTTTACGTCATTCATAGGAATTGCAGGCGGCGCGGTGGCGGTTATCATTGCGCTTTTGCTGTTGCCCGCGTACAGAAACGCGTTTAAGGCATCAGAGAATAGGAACATATGGATAGTGGCTCGTCCGTTTAGAGGCACTGTTTGGCTGACTTTGTTTATCGGGGCGTGTTATATCCTGATGGCGGTCGGGTCAATGCTGGCCGTTTAGGAGGTTTACATGAAGATAGCTTTTCTATCCCCGGCGGGGGCAATGCACAGATATAACGGCAGCTTCGGTAAGGGCTTGCGCTATGCGCCTCTTACTATGACAACGCTGGCGGCCCTTGTTCCCCGGGAGTTAGAGCCGGACATGAGGATTTATGATGAAACAGTTGAGGCTATTCCTCTCGACCTTGACGCCGACATCGTTCTTGTTACGGCCATAACCGGCACAAGCTCAAGAGCGTACAGGTTTGCGGACTACTTTCGTTCAAGAGGAATTACCGTGTTTTTAGGCGGCGTACAGCCGACTCTTGACCCTGAGGAGGCTCAAAAGCACTGTGACGCTTTATTTACAGGCGTTGCCGACCACACTTTCCCGCAGGCGCTCAAAGAGTTTAAGGCTGGCAAGCTACAGCCTATTTATAAACAGCCTTGTGAGCCGATTACTCTTGCAGGGCGCCCAATACCGCGCCATGACCTTCTTAAACCCCATGCGTATATAACCGTTAACACTGTGGAGGCGGTAAGAGGATGCCCGTTACCCTGTACGTTCTGCGCGTATCCTGCGGCGTTTGGCAGAACTCCGGTTTGCAGGCCGGTCAACGACGTTATTGCCGAAATTGAGCAGTTAAAAGGCAGATATGTTCTGTTCCCTGACGTGAACCTTCTGGCCGACTTGGACTACGCCAAACGCCTCTTTACAGCGATGATACCGCTAAAAAAAAGCTGGTTCGGGTTGACTACTTCCAGCGTTGGCTTCGATAATGATTTTTATAAGATACTCGAAAATAGCGGTTGCAAGGGCTTGCTTATAGGCTTTGAGAGTGTTAATCAGGCAGCGCAGGGTTATATTAAAAAAGAGATTAACAAAACTGACGGCTACGAAACGTTGGTCAAACGGCTGCACGACAGCGGTATTCTCATTAACGGCTGTTTCGCGTTTGGCGGTGATGACGACGGAAAAGACGTTTTTAAGCGCACGGTTGAAGAGGTCCAGCGCCTGCGCATAGATTTGCCCAGATATTCTATATTGACCCCGTTCCCCAATACAGAGCTTTATCACAGCTTGCATGAACAAGGACGCATTTTTGAGTATGAACCGGCTATGTACGACGTGGAGCACGTTGTATTCAGACCAAAGAATATGACGGCTGACGAGCTTTATGAGGGTACAAAATGGGCGTGGCGTGAAACGTATAAGACGAGTAATATACTTAAACGCATAAATAAGTTAAGCGCGATAAGTTACATGACGAACTTTGCGTATCAGACATATGCTGATAAGTTTGTTCACTTTACAAAAGAAGTTATGTGCGACAACAGCGATATACCGGAGGTGACCCAATGAAGCTATTATTTATCCTTCCGGCGGTTGGGAGAAAAGACGGCCAGGAGTATATCGGGACGTGGAAGATGGAACCGCTTATGATTGCCACGTTGAAGGCTCTTACGCCGCCCGATGTTGAAACTTATCTTTTCGATGACCGTATTGAGAGTATTGATTACTCCATCGACGTTGACATGGTTGCCCTGTCGGTTGAAACTTATACCGCCAGCAGGGCGTACAGTATTGCCGCGAAGTTCAGACAAAGAAGCATTCCCGTCCTTATGGGCGGTTATCATGTTACCGCTGTCCCCGATGAAGCTGCCGAATACGCTGATTGTGTCATCGTTGGCAATGCGGAGTCGGTTTGGAAGCAAGCCATTGAGGACTTTCAGGGCAGCCGGCTGCAAAAACGATATGACGGCCAGCGGGGCGGCATACCGCTCATGCCCGACAGGAGCGTATACGGTACAAAAAAGTACCTTCCTCTGTCCTTAATTGAAACGGGCCGCGGTTGTCCTAATCATTGTGAGTTCTGCGCGATTACGTGCTTTTATCGCGCGAATTACACACCTCGTCCCATACCGGATATTGTCGCCGAGATTAAGCAAGCAAAGAACAAGCTTGTGTTCTTCATAGACGACAACCTATCCGCGGACCGTGACCATCTCATGGCTTTGTGCAAGGCGGTTACACCGTTGAAAATAAAGTGGACAAGTCAGGTATCCTTGGCGGCAGCGAAGGATGACGAGCTTTTGCAGGCCATGAGAAAGAGCGGCTGCCAAGTTCTTTTAATCGGCTTTGAAAGTCTTGACAGGAAGAACCTGGACCAGATGAATAAGAGTTGGAACTACAAGCTGGGTGAGCGAGACGAGCTTGTCCGAAAAATGCACAAAGCAGGTATCGGCATCTACGCGACATTTGTGTTCGGATTTGACGCGGATGCCGATGAAACCTTTGAGGACACAATTAAATTTGCTATGAAGCACAAGTTTTTCTTTGCCGGGTTTAATCACCTGTTGCCGTTTCCGGGTACGCCGCTTTATGCGCGTTTACAGGAGTCCAATAGATTCTTATATAAAAAGTGGTGGCTCAAAGAAGGTTACAGGTATGGCGATATTCCATACCAGCCGCTAAAGATATCTCCCGAAGAATTGAAAAGCAAGTGCGCAGCTGTCCGGCGCCGGTTTTTCACTCCATTTAACATATTCAAGCGCGGGCTGGCTTCCATTTGGCGTAACCCTGGTTTTATGATTAACGTGATTTTCTTTTCACAGAACAAAGCTCTGGGGAAAGAGATTGACCAAAAGCTGAACCTCCCTGTGGGAGCGGGACTTGATGAAGAAGGCGTAAAATGAAAAATTTAACTTACGAATACGCAACGGAAAAGGATGGGGAGGAAATTGCCGCATTGCTTGAAGATACAGAGTTTAAGGGCGGCATATCCATTGCTTACTGCCGCAGACCCAATGCGGTGCTTTCGCTTGCCAAAGACGGCGACAAGTCAACATTTGTGATCGGCAGAAACAGCGAGGGTAAGATTATTGGCGCCGGTGGTTGTACCATTAACGGCGATATCGCCTACTTGACAGGGCTGCGCGCGTCTGGGCCGGGTAATATCCCAAAAGCGTACAAGCTTATGCGTGAGTTCTGTGTCCAAAACGGAGTAAAGCTGACCTATACGACTATATTGGAAGATAACACAGCCGCACAGAAAATGCTTGAAAAGAAACGCGCCGGTATGCCGTATTACCTGCGGCACTCGGAGCTTGTTACCAATATTATACGAAAAAGGTTGCGCGTTAAAGATAAGAACGCTTTTGCGCTGGAGGAAGACGGGTTCTATGTGCTGCGCGGAATTTCCGGCTGCGAGCTTGCGCGTGGAAAGGCTGTTGAACAATGGGACCACAAGCAGTATGTTGTTAAAGAATACGGCTGGCAGCTACGGCTTCTTAAGCCTTTCATCAAGTGGTTACCGAATAAGAACGAGGTGTTAAAGTTCTTTACTTTGCGTGAAGTCACGGTGAGCAATGACGGCGCTCTTGAGAGCTTTTTACGTCACGTTTCTCACATACCGCTACAGGGAGATTTCTTTCTCTATGGCGGCGCGGACTGCCCTGTAAAATCGATTAGGTACCGAAGTATAGTCTATGTGGTTGATTGGGATAAAAATATTGACGATGTTTCTAAAATTCAACTTAATGTTGAGGTAGCCAATTTGTAAGGGGGATAGCGGAGCTTTCCCCCTTACAAATCGTCATTGCGGGCTCCGACCCGCAATCCCCCACCCTCTACTCCGTCATTGCGGGCTCCGACCCGCAATCCCCCACCCTACTCCGTCATTGCGGGCTCCGACCCGCAATCCCCCACCCTCTTCCGACATGCCATTTCTCTTTTACCAAGAAGAGAGGGGATTGCGGGTCAAGCCCGCAATGACGAGGTGACGGGGGGATATGGCTATTTCACGGGTTGAAATAATTAAGAGCCTCAACAAGAGCCAACAGGGCTAACGCCTGACCATAAGCCATTGGAGCCGTGATAATATTTTTATAATGCTCTCTGTTCCAGCCCATTGCAGTTCCCGCTGAGACGTTTTCCACCGTGCCGTCCTCCGTAATGCTATCGCAAATACCCATTATGGCTTTTTCCGCGCAGGGTAAATATGAATCGTCCAAAATCCCCTGCCGCAAGCCGTTTAACAGCCCCGCCGCTATGCCTGCCGAGCCGGAGGTTTCCAAATAACTAGTTTCATCATCCAAAACCGTATGCCAAAGACCTGACTCGTCCTGCAGCTCCCTAAGAGCGGAGGACTGAGCCTTATAGGTCTGTATGAAATAATTTTTTAGTCCGGTTGGAATGAAGTTTCTGTTAATATTGAGAAGCTCCATAATTCCGCAGGTAAACCAGGAGTTGCCTCTGCACCAGAATACCTTTCCGAAATTACTGTTTTCGATAAAGCTCCAGCCATGATAAAACAGGCCTGCTTCCTTCTCATATAAGTATTTTATATGAATCAAAGCCTGATACCAGGCTTCCTGTATCCAGGCCTCATTTCTATACTTAATCCCCATTTTGTTAAGGAACAGCACGGCCATAAAAAGCGTATCCACCCATAGCTCGCCGTCGTTGAGAGTTACATCATGGCCTCCTGCCACAGCGCTTGTCACATGCTGAAAGCCGTCTTCTTTTGTACGGGGAAGCTCATTCATAAGCCATTCCGCCCAGCTAAAGCTAAGCTCTTCATGCTCTTGGGCCCACAATTCTCTCAAAAGGCCGGTCATCGGTAAAAGAGGAGCAGTGGTATTAATATTCCTCGAAGGCAAGCCTTTCTTCATGTTTATTTCATACCAATTTTTTAAAAAATCCAGATACCTGCCGTCCTTATAATAATCATTTAATCTGCTTAGCCCTAAAAGGCCGACGCCCTGGGGCCAATCCCACTCCCAAATACCAAAGTCTCTTGAGTACAGGCCAACCTTTGTACCCTCCGGGCTGTTCATCTCTCCTTTGACGGCAGGCGCTTGCAGATTCATCAGCTTTTCAGCCGTTAAATCAGCCTTTTTTCGGATAATATCAGAAGAAATTTTCATTTTTCAAGCTCCTTTCTTAGTCACTCTTTCGCGGTACTATCAAGCTTCAGCTTTAAATCCTGCAAGTCTTCTTCGCCCTCAATAATCCGTATGTCGAAGCGGTAGGATCGGGTTTCCCAAGGCTCCAGGTATTTTACGTGTCCTAATTTTCGTTCCTCTGCCACCCCAAGAGGGGTTGCGTTGCCGGGCTCAAAACCCAGGGCGTATTCGCCCTCGCCTACCATTTTCCATTGAGTGAAGTGGTCCAGAAGCTCGCCGTCAAACTCAAGCACTACGCCCAACTCCAAATTGTGATTGTAAATCCCCGTAAAAGTCCGTCCTTGTTCATCCTTGCAGAGACGGTAAAAATAGCACATTTCCTGATAATCCTTTATAGGCTTCGGAATTTCCAGCTTTTGTTCAAACCCTGTTTGGGCGTGAGGGTCCCGGGCCTCTGCGTGGCTGTAGGGGATGATTAATTCGGCGCTTTCATCAAGCAGGGGATAACCCATGTTAAAATGATAGAGTATCATATGCTGTTCTCTTCTAAAGCCCCTGTTTGTGACATGGTCCGTAAAGGAAAAGCCCTTTTCTCCGCAACCGACGGTCACCTCACGGCGCATGGTCAAATTTTCTCCGAACAAAACACCCTGCCGCATATTGCCGGAAATTACCGAGCGGCAGCCGGTTTCGTCTTCCAGTAGCCTGGCGGAATATTCCTCCGCAGGTATGTTGTTGATACGGCCATGCATGCCGTAATGGATGCCGTCCTCATCACAAGCGGCGCCCATGTGAGTCAGCCCGCAGGTTGTCAGAAAGCCGGCGAAGAAGCCCCACAGAAAGCCCCGGCCCTTGTCATCATAACGGGAGGATTCCACCAGGCCGCAGGGAGCGATATAGCCCATGTTTACGCCTTTATAGGACAAATATGGGAAGTCCATGCCCTTGTCGGCGCAAACGGTAAGGTTAAGTGGGCAGCTTTGGATATCGGTGGCGCGCATGCCACTGGCGCTGCCATCCACCGATACATAATCGTTAATGCGTAAAAGCTGGGACGGATGCCCGATATAAGGGTTGCGGTAAGTAGTGTTCATAGCGTTTCCTCCTGTAATTTGTTATAGATTTACTATCCTGGATAAACCGTGTAGGGGCGGCATCCTGCCGCCCGTATACGTCACTCTTTCGTCATTGCGGGCGTACCCGCAATCCCCGCCCTCCTCCGTCATTGCGGGCTCGACCCGCAATCCCCTAACCCGGATAAACCATGTAGGGGCGGCATTCTGCCGCCCGCATAATGCCTGCATGATACGGCAGACTACGGGCGGTGTGCAGATGCCGCTGACAACTATGTAGAGAGGGGATTGCGGGTCGAGCCCGCAATGACGAGAGGGGGACGGTACGCCTGCATACATATAACAGGCGGTGGGCATATAACGGGCGGCAGGATGCCGCCCCTACAGCCTCGCCGCCAGCTCGTCGTCGCTTAAATGATTTTCCTTATTCGACAGCAAACTAAT
>Ga0153937_1000913_pt1 | contig 10968 bp, 10 predicted proteins | sample TSNY021MetaG_FD_104680 | JGI IMG/M metagenome (GOLD analysis project Ga0153937, IMG submission 104680) | Attine ant fungus gardens microbial communities from New York, USA - TSNY021 MetaG | ecosystem: Host-associated > Fungi > Mycelium > Unclassified | place: USA: New York, Robert Murphy County... | reverse complement strand
TTATTTGTCTGTAGAACCAAATCCGCCTTTTCGAATGTCATTTGATTCAATATCTTCATTTGTTTTTAAATAATTGAAAAAGACTACCTGAGCTATTGCTTCTCCCTTTTTTATTTCTAATTCTTCAGTAAAAAAATTATAATAAGCACATTGAAAATGTCCATCATTATCTTCATTGCCATAGTAATCCGAATCGATAATTCCGATACTATTAGCCATAACTAATCCTTTTTTGAAAGGTCCTGAACTTCTATTAGCTAGTATGAAGAATTCATCTGGTTCACAATAGGCTTTCAATCCTGTTTTTACGAGCGTTGGTTTCATTCCAAATTGATATGGTGGAATGATTGTGTCTTCCGCGGCTTCAATATCATATCCTGCAGCATTTTTTGTACTACGAACAGGAATATTTATTCCTTTATCCTCAAATCCTTTTGCTATTTCAAAGCCTCTACCTGTTTTTTGATTCACTTTAATTACCTCTTCCTAACTATGACAAACAACGATGTCTTCATAATTAAATTCATCATTTTCTGTTTCTAAATATATTATCACTTTTCCACTCTCACGTGTTTTTTTCATATCAATAATCCTTTGGTTTGAAGAACCAATATATTTTAAATCAGTAAAACTATTTTTTACAATAAATTTACCATCTACCAATATATCAATTTGATCCATAATGGTTTTTAAATCTTTATCTTGTTTCACTTCTTTTTTTATTTCTTCGTAAGTATATCCAGTATAACACCAAATTGTTTTTGTTGGATATTTTTCTCTAATTTCAGTTACCAATTTAGCAATAGATTCCCTATTTAATGGATATAAAGGATCCCCACCTGACAAAGTAATTCCCTCACAATAAGATTGATCTAATTCTTTTAATAATTCTTCTTTCGCTGTTTCATCAAACAATAAGCCATCACTTGGATCCCAAGTAACTTGATTATGACAACCAGGGCATTTGTGATTACACCCACTAGCCCAAAGAACAACACGAAGTCCTTCTCCATTCATCATATCTGCTTTTGTTATATTATGATATCTCATGATTTTCACCTACATTGAAACCCTTTCTGATATTTCTATCATTTTTGGTGCATTTAATCTTGTATCACCGTGTACTCTTGAATAAGATAAATAGCCATTCATCCGATCGATTTTGGTTAAATCATCACTTCCACATTTCACACATGATTCCATATTAAGTTCTTGATGTCCACAAGCATTACAATAAGATAAAGCTAAATTCACACCTTCATAGAACCCTTTTTTCATTGCTCTTTCTATATAAGTACGAAGTGCTTTTTCATTATAACCAATATTATAACGAACATATTGAATCTTGCCACCATTAAATAACCCCCAGAAACGTCCTTCTAAATCCTGCTTTTGAATTCCATTAATATCTTCCCAAACTCCACAGTGAAAGCTATTTGAAACATAAGCGCGATCAGATACCCCTTTTACTTCACCATATTTAGCTTTAAATTGTTTTATTTGTAATCCACATAGATTTTCTGCTGGCGTTCCATAAATAGCATACATAATTTGATCTTCTTTTTTAAATTCTTGAATTTTTTTATTAATATATTCCATCACTTCTACGACAAAAGCTCCATCTTCCACAATGCTTTTTCCATTATAAAGAGCTTGTAACTCATTTAAAGCCGTAATTCCAAAAGAAGCTGTTGCATATTTTAATACAGGTTCAATGTTGTCATATGATTTTAGATTTCCACCATAGAAACCACCTTCACAAAAACCAATAGGATTTGTGCTGGCTTTTTTCTTTGCTAAAAAATGATAAGTTCGAACATGAATTTTACGAACCATTTCTAAATAATAATCTAATACTTCATAGAAATCTTTTTGTTCTTCACGAGCTTTTGCTAAAATCATAGGTAAATGTAAAGAAACCGCTCCAATATTAAATCTGCCAACAAAGACTGGCTTATCATTCTTTCCTGCAGGTTCATATCCGCCTTTTTCATAATAGGGACTTAAGAAAGCACGACATCCCATTGGGCTAACAATTTTTCCATATTTTTTATACATTTCAGGAACATATCCTTCTCCTGTTAATGATAAATAATCAGGATACATTGTTTTTGCACTACATTTTAAAGCTTGATTAAAGTTTTCGGCTAATAGAGCCCCTTCACTATGTAAGTTTTCATCATATAAGAAAACTAATTTAGGAAATAACGTTGGTTTTCTAAAGCCTTTTTTGCCTTGGCCTTTTGCATGGGTTTGTAACATTACTTGCGTAATCATTTGTCCAAATTTATCAAGCTCTACTCCAAATGAGAAAGCAACAAACGGATAATCTCCACGAGAGGAACCAACACTATTTAATTTATATTCTATTCCTTGATATCCTTGTTCACACTCACGAACAACTTTTTTCCAAGCCCATTCTCCAGCTTCTTCTTCGCTTGCTTCTGGTTTAATATTAAAATATTCTGTTTTATAAGCTTCATATGATTTTTTGGCATAAGGCGTTAAAATGCTATCTACTTCTGGAACAGTAAATCCTCCATATTGCATTGCTGCCGTACTTAAGATAACATCTCCCATGACATCAAAAGCGGTATCAAGAGTCTTTGGTTCATTATACCAAAGAGTTCCCATCTCAAATCCACCCTTCATAACATTACCAACATCACACAAACAACAGTTAATGGCATCCCTTCTCGCACTCATATCATGAACATAGATATAACCATCAGCACATGTTTCTACTTCAACTGGAGTTAAGAAAAACTTTTTATATAATTCTTTATTCAAGGATCCATAGGTCAAGCTTCTTTGAGTTGAAACCAACGCACTATCTGTATTTGAATTTTCTTTATCACCTATATAACTTAATGCTTGCGCTTTTTTATATACTTTATCTAGGATGTGCACAAAATCAGTTTTGTAATTTCTGTATTCACGATAACTTTTAGCTACCAATGGATTTACCTTTTCTAATGCTGCTTCAACACAGTTATGAATTTGTGAAACTTTAGGATCAGTTGTTTGAGTACTAAGTAATTCGAGTACTAACTCAACAACTTCATCCTCTGCATCATCAGTTAAAGTTACCATTGCTCGTTCTGCACTTTTTCGAATTGCTACTTTAATTTTATCAGCATCAAATGGTTGTTTATTCCCATTTCTCTTGATAATTTTAATTTCTTTTAATAGTTTTTCTTTTTGTTTTTGATTCATATTAACTACCTACTTTCTCTATTCAATAAATCCATTTTAACAAATTAAAAAGATTAGCGATGTTGCAATTGCAACAGTTTAAACTTTTTGTTATAATTTTTATAGCGAGGTGAAGAAATATGCCCTATTTAAAGGAAAAAATCGAAAACCGAACATTTGTCAATACATTGACAAGTTGTGTGAACACTAATGTAAAAGAATTCAAAAAAGAGGAATTTGTTATCAATTATGGTTTAAAAAAACAAACTATTGGTCTAATTCTTGAAGGTGTTGCCAATTTAATCAAGATCGATATTGATGGCAATATCACGATTTTAGAACAATTATCTGAAGGTTATATCTTTAGCGAAATCTTCATGTGTTATATGAAAGATTCAATTTCCGTTGTTTGTGCTACAGATACAAAAATTCTTTTTATTGATTACAATTTAATTTTAAAAGATTGCAAAATGAAATGTGAGAATCACAATAATGCTGTAAAAGAAATTTTTCAACTTTTATTAGATAAAGCAAAACTTTTAAATGAAAAAATTTCCATTCTTTCAAGCAAAACTACCCAGGAACGAATCATTTCCTATTTAGAATTTCAACAATTAAATCAAAATAAAAAAACGATCCTATTACCGTTTTCCTATTCTGATTTAGCAAATTATTTAAGTGTCGATCGAGCAGCCCTAATGAGAGAAATCAAAAAGATGGAAGCATTAGGAATTCTCAAGAAGAATAATCGTAAAATTACTCTTTATAAACAATAATTATGATGAATAACATAATTCAAAACCAAACAATTGGCTTGCTTAACACCGATAAAAATTACTGAATCATACGCTTCACAGTATTAATTGCATTTTTTTCTAAACGAGAAACTTGTGCTTGACTGATATTTAAACTTTCAGCAATTTCCATTTGTGTCTTGCCAATAATAAATCGTTCTATTAAAATATTTCGTTCTCTTGTCTTTAGTGATTGCAAAGCTTTATTAACACTAATTAAATTATCCTTATCAGTATTGTATTCTTTCTTATCTGCAAGCTGGTCAAGCACAAAAATAGTGTCTCCGCCATCATTATAAATCGGTTCATATATACTTACTGGATCCTTTAGAGAATCTAGTGCATAGGGAATTTTATATTCTTCAATCCCAATTCCTTCTGCTATTTCTGTGTTAGTTGGTTCAATTCCATTCTTATGAACAAATTCTTCCTTAAAACGTAATATTTCATAAGCCGTATCTTTAATACTACGGCTTACCCTAACACTAGTATTATCTCTAATATAACGTTTCACTTCTCCTAAAATTAAAGGACAAGCATAAGTACTCAAACATAAACCATAATCTAAATTGAAATTATCAATTGCTTTAATAAGCCCAATAACCCCCACTTGAAATAAATCATCTAAGTTATACTTCTGATTATTAAAACGCTTTAAGATACTTAAAACAAGTTTTAAATTTCCCTCTACTAATTGATCTTTTGCCATCAAATCTCCATTTTTTTGATAGGCAATAAATAATCCCTTCATCTCTTCATTACTTAATACTTTAATATCATTTGTATTAATTCCTGTGATATCAACTTTATATCTTGCCATAAAATAAAAAGCCCCTTTCACTCTAGTATTGAGTAAAATTGGCTTTTTTTATGCAAATGATCAAACTTTCATTAAATTTTTTAAATTTCTAATTACTTTCTTTTCAATTCGACTAATATACGATTGACTAATCCCTAAGAGCTCAGCCACTTCCTTCTGAGTATATTCTTGCGTATTATTTAACCCATAACGTAACACCATAATCTGTTTATCTCGTAAATTCAATTTATTAATTTCTTGTGACAATAAAAACTTCTCTTGATCACTTTCAAATTCTTTAGAAACAATATCTTCTTCAGTTCCTAAAATATCCTCAAGACGAAGTTCATTCCCCTCAGCATCAAAATTAAGGGCATCTTCAAAAAATATTTCTCCTTTTCGCTTCTTATTCTTACGAAGGTGCATTAATATTTCATTAGAAATACAACGAGATGCATAAGTTGCAAGCTTAATATTTTTATCGATTTTATAGGTATTGATTCCCTTAATTAATCCAATCGATCCAATACTAACTAAATCTTCCACTTCATAACCAGTGTTTTCATACTTCTTAGCTAAAAAGACGACTAGCCTGAGATTATGCTCAATTAGCTTATTTTTGGCATCTTCATCTCCATTCTGGGATTTAATGAGGCAATCAAGTTCCTCTTCTTTACTAAGTGGCGGTGGTAATTTGTCCGTACTACCAACGAAAAAACATTCATTATACTTTCTTTTTAACCATTCAATTATTTTTCTAAACATTATATTTCCTCCAAACATTTTGCATTTAGAATACAATTAATTCCATCTAACTTAAATTTTTCCTCACTAATTCCAATTAAATAATTCTTAGATTTATTTCCATCTATTTCAATATATTTTGGTGAAATACATTTAAGTAAACCATGATTATTCAAAGAATTATAAGGAACATAAATAGGACTTCTAATTTGCACTATTCCATGAAGTATATCCTTTTCAATTAAAATGATTCCTTTATTCGTAACTGGATCCACTAATTTATTTCCAGTATCCAAAAAAGCATTCACTTTAACCTCGGCCATATTTTTAAAAACTATCTTCACTTGATAATAAAATTGATAATTACTATTGAGTCGTTTTTGAAGTTTAATATAGGCATAAATCACGATTGGAGCAAATAATAAAAGGAAAAGATAACTTAAATTAATATCCTTAAGAAAAAAAACGATACCTTCATTTTGATAAGTAAACTCCAAATTTAAATAATATAAACAACCGCCCAAAATAGTACTTATCATATATAAATACATCATATTTTGAATTGTATGACGAAGATTTTGATAACCAAAACTAACTAATACCATAATAATCGCCATTAAGATTTTTAAAAAAAACAAAGTAATCGTCTGCATAGGAATAAACAAAGATATAATTGAAATCCCACCAAATAAAGAACCTAATAATAACCGTCTCATTTTCACATGTCTTTTTAAAACAACACTTACTGATAATAATAAAAGAAAATCAAAAAAGAAATTTAAAAGAATTACTAAGTCAATATATACTTTCATTTATTTCACCTAATTATAGTATAAAAAAAACAGAGAGCATAAACTGTCGTTTTAAAGAAAAACCTTTTAATTAAATTGAAATATTTTCATTAACAAAATTATTTGCGTTATTATCTTCGCTCTTTGGTATAAATGCTATACAGATAAAAATAAGAATCACACTTAAAATAATTAATCTTTTCTTCATATTATCACCTAAAATTATTGTATAAAAAAACAACAGTATAATCTGTCGTTTTAAAGTATTCTCTTGTATAATTCTATTTATATTTTAATTCTAAGGGCAAGAATTAGCAGAACAATCAATAATTGTACCATTAAAGCCTTTTTCACTAACCCATGTCTTATCACTGGCATTTTTAACATACGCGGTATGGGTAGTTTTAGAATTAGTAAATATATAATCATAAGTTGTAACATTATCAAAATTGAAGGCTTTTAAATTAAGAATAAAATCTGAATTAGAAAATCCAGTACTAGTAAACATAGATTGCATATTTGTTACATTTGATGTATCAAATTTATCACCTAAGTCTAAAGTGAAGATAGTGCTTCTAGATCCAGTATAAGCAAACATCTCTCGCATAATTGTTACATTAGAAGTATCAAATTTATCACCTAAGTTTAAGGTGAAGATGGTGCTACTTTGTCCAGTATAATAAAACATAACATACATCGTCGTTACATTTGAAGTATCAAATTTATCGCCTAAATCAAGCGTGAAGACTGTGCTTCTATATCCGGTACAAAAAAACATCCTCCACATATTTGTTACATTGGAAGTATCAAATGTATCGCCTAAATCTAAGGTAAAGACAGTGCTACTATATCCAGTATATTGAAACATTGCATACATATTTGTTACATTGGAAGTATCAAATTTATCACCTAAATCAAGCAAGAAAGTTGGGTTACTATATCCAATATAAGAAAACATAGAATCCATATATTTTACCTTGGATGTATTAAATTTATCTCCCAAGTTCAAGGTAAAGACAGTGCTACTATATCCAGTATTATTAAACATATTTTGCATATTTGTTACCTTAGAAGTATCAAATTGATCTCCTAAATCAAGCGTGAAGGCTGTACTTTTATATCCAGTATAATAAAACATTGATCCCATATATGTTACATTTGAAGTATCAAAGTTATTGCCTAAATCTAACGTGAAGACGGTACTATTATAGCCCGTATTCTCAAACATATAAGACATATTTATTACCTTAGAAGTATTAAATTTATCCCCCAAATCTAGCATAAAAACAGGACTATTATATCCAGAACGAGAAAACATATATGTCATGTTTGTTACATTTGAAGTATCAAAATTACTTCCTACATCAAGCGTGAAAACGGTACTACTATATCCAGTACCAAAAAACATATCAGACATATCTGTTACATTGGAAGTATCGAACTTATCTCCTAAGTCTAATGTGAAGACGGTACTACTATAGCCAGTAGCATAAAACATTCTATCCATATTTTTTACATTTGAAGTATCAAAATTAGATAAATTAAGTGTTTTGAGAGAATACAAATTTTGAAATAAATAACGAGAATCAGGATTCGCCGAAACTCCACCATTTCCACCAATATATACTTCATATAAACCATTGGAATCGCGATCATAATACCAAGCCATTATTGACTTATCTTGATTCGCTGATACATCCCAAGAACCCAATACTCCATTTGGAACTGTATTACTTGTAGTAAATTCGATACTTTCAATCTTGTTTTTGACTAATGGCCCATTTAGGAATATTCCTGTTTCAGCAATACTACTAGTTGTTCTTAAATAGGTTGTTTCAAATTCAATATTACACTTGATATTACCCTTATCGATAGTATTAATAATAATCCCCCAATTATCATAGTCCCAAGAAGCAGTACCATTTGTACAATTAACTGTAACATCATAATTACCGCTTCCTTTTACTGGAATCGTAGATTGTGCTTCTCCATTGACTAGGATAGCCATATCGTTATTTTCTATATCACTATTAATATTTTTTAAATTTTCTCTTTTATTATATATTAGAAAAATATTTAAAATTACTATTAAAATGATAGCAACGCCAATATATTGCTGTTTTATATTTTTCATTTTTTCACCTAGTTTAATAATAACAGTTTCTTCTTTCTTTAGCAATATACAACTACACATTAAAAAAGATAGAATTTTGTCTATCTTTAGTATTCCAATATATAATTCCATTTATATTTCAATTCTAAGGGCAAGTATTACTCGAACAATCGATGATTGTTCCAGCAAAACCTTTACCACTGACCCATGTTTTATCACTAGCGCTTTTAACATAAGCAATAGAACTTGCTTTTTGACTACTAAATATAGAGCTTGAACTCGTGACCTTATCAAAATTGAACGTTCTTAAATCTAAGGTGAAATACGATTTACCATTGCCAGTAGATTGAAACATTCCAGACATACTTGTTACTTTTGAAGTATCAAATTTATCGCCTAAGTTTAAAGTGAAGACAGTGCTTTTATATCCAGTACAATAAAACATATAAGACATATCTGTTACTTTTGAAGTATCAAATTTATCGCCTAAGTTTAAAATGAAGACTTTGCTACTATATCCAGTATTATAAAACATTCTATACATTGTTGTTACCTTTGAAGTATCAAATTTATCGCCTAAGTTTAAAGTGAAGAGCGGACTACTATATCCAGTATTATAAAACATAGAAGACATAGTTGTTACATTGGAAGTATCAAATTTATCGCCTAAGTTTAAAGTGAAGACCGTACTATTATATCCAGTCATAGAAAACATATCGAACATGCTTGATACATTCGAAGTGTTGAATTTATCTCCTAAATTAAGCGTGAAACTCGTGTTGTTATATCCAGTATTATAAAACATATTTTGCATCAATATTACCTTAGAAGTATCAAATTTATCGCCTAAATTTAAAGTAAAAACAGTACTACTATAGCCAGTATTACGAAACATACCAATCATGGTCGTTACATTTGAAGTATCAAATTTACTGCCTAAATTAAGCGTGAAACTCGTGTTGTTATATCCAGTATTGGAAAACATACTATCCATCGTCGTTACATTCGAAGTATTGAATTTATCGCCCAAGTCTAAGGTAAAGACGGTACTACTGTATCCAGTACTGGAAAACATAGATTGCATCAATATTACCTTAGAAGTATCAAATTTACTGCCTAAGTTTAAAGTGAAGACAGTGCTTTTATATCCGGTATTTGTAAACATATAAGACATATCTGTTACATTGGAGGTATCAAAATTTTCTCCCAAGTTTAAAGTGAAGGCAGTATTGCTATGACCAGCATTAAAAAACATCCCAAACATATTTGTCACCTTCGCAGTATTAAATTTACTTAAATCTAAACTGATTAAATTTGAGGAATCATATGCAAAACCAAACATATAACACATATTTGTTACATTTGACGTATCTAAATTAGTTAAATCGATTGTTTTAAGCTTAGACAAATAATAAAATAAATAACTAGAATCAGTATTAGCAACAACACCACCCTTTTGTCCTATATACACTTCATATAATCCATTGGAATTGCTATCAAAATACCAAGCCATAACAGCACCATTTTGTTGTTCAGAAACATCCCATGATCCAAGTACTCCACTTGGAACTATATTAGTTGTGACAAATTCAATACTTTCAATTTTATTTTTGATTAATGGTCCATTTAGGAATATTCCAGTTTCATCAATACTACTAGTTGTTCTTAAATAAGTTGTTTCAAATTCAATATTACATTTGATATTGCCTTTATCTATAGTATTTATAATAATTCCCCAATTATCATAATCCCAAGAAGCTGTACCGTTCGTACAGTCAACAGTAACATTATATTTGCCACTTCCTTTTACTGGAATCGTAGATTGTGCTTCTCCATTTACAAGAATAGCCATATCGTTATTTTCCATATCACTATTAATATTTTTTAAATTTTCTCTTTTATTATATATTAAAAAAATATTTAAAATTACTATTACAATGATTGCAATGCCAATATATTGCTGTTTTTTATTTCTCATTTTTCTCACCTAGTTTAATAATAACAGTTTCTTCTTTCTTTAGCAAATATACAACTACAAATTAAAAAAGATAGAATTTTGTCTATCTTTAGTATTCTCCTGTATAATTCTATTTGTATATCTAATTCTAAGGACAAGTATTACTAGAACAATCGATAATTGTGCCTTTAAAACCTTTATCTAATACCCATGTTGCATCACTAGCACTTTTAACATAAATGGTAAAAGTTGTTCTAGAACCAGTAAACATAGTACTATAATTTGTGACCTTATCAAAATTGAAATTTCTTAAATTAAGAATAAGATTGGGATTAAAATATCCAGTATAATAAAACATAGATTGCATATTTGTTACATTTGATGTATCAAATTTATCGCCAAAATTAAGTGTGAATACAGAACAACTATAGCCAGTATTAGCAAACATTCCCAACATATTTGTTACATTAGAAGTATCAAATTTATCGCCTAAATCAAGTGTGAAAACTTTACTACTATATCCAGTATGATAAAACATAGCGCGCATATTTGTGACATTAGAAGTATCAAATTTA
>Ga0153937_1000902_pt1 | contig 11010 bp, 8 predicted proteins | sample TSNY021MetaG_FD_104680 | JGI IMG/M metagenome (GOLD analysis project Ga0153937, IMG submission 104680) | Attine ant fungus gardens microbial communities from New York, USA - TSNY021 MetaG | ecosystem: Host-associated > Fungi > Mycelium > Unclassified | place: USA: New York, Robert Murphy County... | reverse complement strand
TTCTACGAGCCATGCACTCAGTCATTTTTCGTCATGTCTGCCTGTGTATTTTTCAAAAGTCAGCTTCTACTTGACCTCAATCTTGAGAAATCCGCTTTTCGAATGGGGTCAGAGTTTGAAGTGTCACCACACAATCCAGTCGTAGAAAGCTCGGAGTATGCATACAAAGTAAGAACATAGGCTAATGACTCCTGAATCAATACCGGATATCAATTGTGTCTTCCATTCGACAGGCAACGAACTTGGTACAGATCAATGCAGACGGTGTCAAGGTTGCCGCAAACTACGTTTGTCTACTTGCTCTCATCTGATATACCCCTGTCGAGTTCTGATCAGCGAAAATCCCTCTTCCTCCATCGAAAGATAGATTAAGAGAAAGCTTGAGGAAGATTCCTATACACCTAGAACTTGGCGAACGCATCCCCTGCACATTTGTCCACCAGACCCTTATGATCCAACGCACCCTCTAACCAAAACCTCTCTGGACTGGATATTCCTAATAGCTTCCCTCAATTTCAGCTTTTGGTCACTACTTGAGGGCACAAGTCAAAGATACGGTGTCGAATGGTATGCAAGCTGGGAAGAAGCAGAGAAACTAGATGGAAGGCGTCAAGTTTTCACAGGATACTGGAGTCTGGTGGCGTCACTCAACAAAGGTTATTCCCCTTAGTCTAAAGCTTGTTCCTTTCTTGGGCTGACAGCATGCATAGCTTTGTGGGACGAGGATGTACCTTTCATTAACCCCGAATTCTACTCCTCAAAAACAACGTGTCCGGATTCTCTGATAGAGCATGTATTCCGGCCGGCGCCGCAATCAATCGAGAGCATGCCATTGATTCAAGATCGAATACGTATTATACGCGAAAATGGACTCATACTTTGCAATGTGAGCTACCTTGCGTTCGTGTGATTTTGTGCCTGATTATGAATCAACCAGAGCTTCGGAGGTTCTTTCAAGGGTTTCATTGATGAATTCCACCACCGGCATCAGCGACAGGGTTCTGCCCTTGACCTCGTCAAGATGATAGTTGAAACATTTCCCTCGTTCAGAGACCAGATTCAGTACCAAGGCAGAACAAGTTCGTACGCAATGTCCACCATTGACTCAACTGCAGTGCTCATTTTCCCTTAGTCCATTTTTGGAAACGAGCCCAGATTCTCGTAGCAGAGCTCTGGGCCGCATTTTATCCCGAATCTATTTCAATTTCTCACCCGCTCTTTCCGGGACCGTCAGGACCATGCATACAGGAATTGACGATGTTTGCTGATTATCGCGTACCCCAAATTCTCCACCACTTGCGAATCCTAGATTACCCTTCTTCTTTGATGCGTATGCTCCAATCAAGTGCAGAATTGGCCCCTGGATGTAGGGAAGAAGTAAGTTTGCGTGCGGCGAGTATCATTGCCGTTGAACGGGTGCGGGAACGAATAACACAGTCTTCAAAAGAGGGTTCAACTAATATAGACGACCCAAATCATTTGGAAGGTAAAGATGGTGATCGAGAAGCACCTGGATGGGGAGGTGAGACCGAACGAGATATGGGAAGAGTAAGTAGTGTGTTAATTGATTTTTACCTGTGGGACTTAGCCAAGAGGATTGAGAGCGGGGAGGCGAAAGTAGATGAGATCGAGACTGCGGAATTGGCCCCTATCCATCACACTCGAAGCATCTGGTACTAGACTTGTAGTCCAAATACACTAACTTATCTCTTTGCCTACAAGGCACTGTCTATTCATTTTTGGACGGAATGGATTGCGTCCGTATCTCGGGATTCGCACATTGAAAGCAAACCATTCTTTTTAAGTAATCATTATTTTTTTCTACTCCATGGACCATGCGTATACATCCCCATGCATTGCATCGATTGTTTATCTATATTCTATGTTCGACTTCTCGAGCTCTACCATCCTTACTCTCTCCATATAGATATTGCATGTCTACTCAGGGTTCGAGCGTCGGCTGGAGCCGAATCACATCGCTGTTCGTTTATATTACCAGAATGAGGTGTACGTTCGTTTCTCACTCTGAAGGAAGATTTAGAAATTACGGACTGCGATTGGGCATCGTGTAATAAACTGTTGATCCCAAAAAAAAGAGGGTTTAGAGATTTAGAAACTAATAATAGGCGTGAGATGTTATCAATGCTTATCTACTTATCTTTCTCTTTTGCTTCATGCTACAACCCATTCGAACACTGCTAAGCAACATCGTCGAGTCATGCTTTTGATTCGACTTCATGTTCGCTGGATAGATAACTTGCTCAGGTTGTCCTTTATAAGAAGTCCAACATGAGACGCTGATCACGAGGACCACGCCTGAGTGGTAACATGAGATCTAATCTGATTGCATGAAAAATTGATAGCTCAATTTCCCTACTCAGGCTCGCCCTTATCTTGGTTGAAGCATTATCCATCATGGGAATGTTGAGATTTCCCAAACTGGCGGTTCGTGGAGTGTGGAGCGATCAACTCAGCCTCCTTATAAACAAGTTTGCAAACGTACATTCCTTAGCTATTGTTTGACTTGACGAGAATGGAACCAACCCCCTAATTTAGACATCTTTCTGAACCCTGTAATGTTGCAGGTCATATGTGATACATATGACGCTGAGGAAAAGAGAGCTGAACTTGTTAGGCTAATCTAATCGACAATGTTCCCCAGTGCATTTACGTCCGAAACTAGCTGTTTCCTTATCCATCACGACTATATGGTTATTTTTCATAAAAATAGGATGACTGAGTGGCAAATATCAGCTGTTGGATGTTCACACAAGACTCATTGAACAACTAAACATTGCACATTAAAAAATTCATGTAGCAGCATCGAGGTGGTATGAGACTTCAAGCCTCGGTTACAATGCTAGAGCTATATCTACCTGAACTTACAAATGTATGAAAATTTCTTCTAAATTTCTTTTTTGTTTTTGAAGCTGAAGAATGAAAAAACACATAGAGAAATGGGACTAAGACAAAACAACCCTAGATATTTTTTTTGAATCAGACCTGCTACCACTATGCCAAGTAGATACATGACTCCATAACAGGCAAAGGGTGCGCGATCACAGTTCCGGCGAAGTGCGAACTAAGAGCCCCTTTAAAATTACTTACTACGACACATGCCTTCCAGCCTTTGACTCTAGATGCTTGCTCTATTATTACTTGAATGTTAGGGGAAAATATATTCAATGTTACTTACTTAGGCCCTGTTCTGCAACTCAGGTAGGATAAGCATTATTGGATAGGATAAGCATTATAGTGTAGGACAAGGAAATGATATATTGTAGCCGGCAGGATCCCGGACCGGTGACGACTTGAGCTGATGTGCACAGTCAGACTATATGTCAAAAAAAGGTTGCCGAACACATTTGCGTTGGATAGCAACATGAAAATCATTTATATTTCCTTGTCCTATCCTACACATTCAATTTGACAGGCAAGTGCTTATCCTATCCGAGTTGCAGAACAGGGCTACATTATTATCGAGGTGGATCAAAAGCCGTTTAGGACAGACCCACTCAAAAGACCCACTCAAAGTAATGTAATTATATAATATCAAACGATTACAAAATTACCCTGTGAAAACATGTGTTTCTATTCCAGGATTCGACTGATGCGGTCCGCATACATGATCTAAAAGGTGTTTGTTGAGGACCTTTCAGTCTACCTAATCGTTGACCAGTCTACCACATGGGGACTTGAAAAAGTTATTACTATCTATGTCCACATGAATTCCCATATCCTGGAGTCAGTCCTCTCTGTGTTGGTGCAAACTCGTACTATCTCTGCTACCGCGTCCAGTGAAGAGGAATCAGATCCACTCCGTCTTCGTACCTCCAAGATCTTCCCGTACGACACTGCATAGGTTAAATTGAACTAGACAATAACTTCTCAAGTCCGTGTCCTCCAAGGGAATCGTGCTTTTGGTAGCAGCTATGAGACTCCGAGATGTAAAAGATCAGGACAGCTGACTTTCGCGGTACAGGAGTTCAAATAGGTGCGTTCTCATATGACTGGGCTTCCATCGGGTCGATTCTCACCGGTGCACATCGCAATAGGATATTGATCTGAGACAGAATAGATGACTGGATACCAATTCTGATGATAGGACAATTGGAGAGGAGGGAGATGCTTAAAAGAAACAACATATCAGCATCGTTAAGGCAAATTGAGAACCTGAAAAGACGTGAGGTGTGATCAGAACCTTGAAATCTGTACTTACCATCGCGGTCAAAAATAATGCCATCTGTCACTGGGTTACTTAAGTTTGGTACTGTACTGAGAACAGCTGATATCTGAGGCCCCAGATAAGAGAGCTCGAGGTGAACATACTGACCACCTGCACAACGCCTTCTTGCGGCCGCCGAGAAAGTGGACCAAATAACATCCTTTCGTCACGGAGACAAACAGCTCCACCTCCTTCACTCGTCAAGAATACATGCTCCATGTTAGGGTGATATTGAACTCCGGTTACCTGGGACCTGACCCGCAGGGTATCTTGAGCCAATGATGGATGGCGATCTCTTGTGTCGTGCCGGAGGATACTGCCATCTGGACTGGAAAAATGATATTAGCCCATTCGATGCGCTAGTCGCGAGTATAGTACTACCTTCCACTCAGATAAACTTCTTCCTGTCTTGGGTGGCAAGAAATAGCACGGACTGCATCCTACTCAGAGTGAATTGACATCAGCATCCTCACAAAAGTTACTTACCGTATGCCAAGAACACGTTCCACAGGAGCGTTGCGGTGACAGCTGCGCACGAGAGGACCCGAGGTACGAGACGTCATACTGGAATATACCACTTCCATCATCTCTGATTCAAAATCAGCTCTGATGCTTTCAAAGTATTTTACAATTCATAGACATACAAGCACAGCACTTACGTGAATATGTATCGATTGGAGACCGAAAATGAAGGCTGAGAATGCTAGTCTGCCAGCAATCGGTCAGTTTGAGCATCACAATCACAAATTGTGTATTCAAAACTCTGGGGCCAACGAACATCCCTACCAGCTCTCGGACGTCCTCCTGGTAGAAATCCCATAAAAGAATCTTTAGATCTATGGTGACATGAGAAGGAACTTGTGACACTCCAAAACACAATGAAACAAGCACTGACCATCACCCCCGCTCGCCAAGAATCCCCATTTGGGAACGTAAGTGCGTTGACACAGGGCGTATGGGCATTCAGACTCCTGTATGTTTCATTGAAACGTTTCAACAAATACACAACCCATCATGTCGGAAGAATAAAAACTAGTCCCGAGGCACGCCGACTCAGCAGCCAGTCGAACCAGGCAACTCGAGAAAATCTGATAGAGACGGATCGTGGGGCTGGCGGCGCCCACTTTGGAGTGCCGTCCCATTCAATCAATCGCAGTTACCTTGCCGGCTAGAAAGGCCCATTGATCGATATATTGGCTTTACCTTGAATACATGAATCTGTCGGAAAATATCGACTCTAACACGTCGACTCTTGATTTCGATTGAGCGTTGTCATGCATCTATGGATTCCGAATAGAGACGAATATCTCGAGCGGCTCATATTGTGTATTGCGTGAGCCTCAACGTTAAGAATGTCAATGTCGCTGTCTCATATGCTTTACAAAATTGTCGAGTGGCAGTGCAGGATCATAATTTCGGATCATGCCAGGGACTCTCTGACAAACAAGTTTTATACTGGGAAAATCAAGCTTCGTATGAGCATTATGCCCAAGGCTCTTTGTCGTGTCGTCAATCTGTGTCATAACTACGATCAATCATGTTACAACAAAACAACCCACTGAAAAATAAGCAAACAGAGAGATGAGAGTAGGAGCCATAGTAATTCTAAATGTGTTGGTTTAAGTCAATATTGATAGGCAGAGAGGGGGTAGACAACAAAGCAGACATGAGAGCAACAATTGAGTGAGGAGGTAGACACAATATCTATAAGAGCAGCTGAAGTTAATTACGGGGAAAACAGTAACAATAGGGGAAGAAGGGTACATAAAGAATCTCAAGGGCCAGTGGGACCATGAGCTATTCGACCGTTAAGATCATTGAAAGAGGCAATAAACATGAAAGAAGGAAAGAGCAGAAATCTATAGGAAGTCGGTGTCTATGATGTATAAGCTGCATGCCGTTTCCGCATAAATTTAAACCAAGTCCATTTCAAAAAATAGAGAGGGAGAGAAACAAAGGAAAGCATTCGAGGGTTCAAAACCCAAGACACATATCTCCACGTCATCTAAAAGCCTAAAAGGAGAATAGGAACATCGAGCCGACAAAAAACCGTCTATGAACACCAATCATCGCACAAAATCAATGGACATCTTCTGTAACCCCGACGTCGACGTCGACGAGATCACTGGAGGTAACCCTCTCGCCGCAGCTTCAAACTGGCTGAACCCAGGCAACTCTACTCTCTCAGACTTCCTCGCCTTTCCTGAAAGCTTCTTATCCACATCATCCATCAACATATCAACATCATCGGTATCCTCTTTCTTGATCCTGACGCCATCCTCATCAACACCATCGACACCGTCCTCATCATCCCTAGGAACCTTGAGCGGCGGTAAGGTGATTGGAGGCGAACCGCTACGAGAAGCCGGCATAGACCTCGGGTCCCAGAGGTTGGTACTGAGTGCATGTGTGGGCACCGTCAAACCCGTGAACGAGTGAACCCTTCCACTGCCACTTGGTGACTGAGCATGGCACATGGATGACGAAGGCACGATAGGCGTCATGCCAAATGCCACTCTAACAGAGTGCGCAAGGTGACCATGATTATGCTCCCTCCTTCCACCCCCGAAGGCATTAGCGATAGCTGTCATCTGTCCGGCAGCAAGACTCGAGGTCCATGAAACCGGGGAAGGTGCCCTGGAATTTTGGGCACTCGATATTATTCCTGCACCAGGCGGCAAAATTGGAGGAGGACCAAGAGGGGTGTGCTGCCCTAAACCCCCAGGGCTACTCCCATTACTACTCGGACCACTAGACAATTGTGGTGTGGGTATGTCCGAAGACGGTGCCAAGTGTTGGGTATGATGAGGATGAGAATGGTGGAATGAGGGAGGCAGAGCGTACCCCAACGAGTCTTTTCTGGAAAATGTTTGCTTCACCAAGGGATTGCGATGCTGGTGTACCAAAGCTGAAGAGTTTGTTGGACTACTGGCCCTAATATGGCCTCTGTCATTGACCATCATATCTCGACCCCTCTCATGACTCTCCATGGCCGACGGCGGAAGTAGGACGGGGGAGGGAGCCCGTGATGGACCTGTCGAGTGTATATTGAGTGTCCGGAGAGGACCAAGGAACGGAGATGTCGAAGGCGTGTGAGCCATGTCAGTAGTCCACTTAGTAGAAGAAAAATGGGGTGGTGACCAATCCGAGGAGCGATGTCGCAAATTTGACTGGGGATTAACCTGGAACAACTTCTGAGAAGGCGAGCGTGAATTTACCGCAGCAGAGTCTGAATCTGAACTGATAGGAGACGGTGAGTCCTCGCGAACATTCGTACCAACTAAATGGCGATAATGAGCATGCGGGGTCTGCGGATGATAAGGATGGGAGTAATGATGGACACCGTAACCAGCACCAGCCGGTCGTATTTGGTCGACAAGGTGCCCGGATGAGCGTGATTGGATCAAATTAGAACGGTGAGAAGATGGAAGAGTTGGATGATGCCAGGGGCCACTGAGGCGCCGCTGGCTCACCTTGTCACCGTGTCCATCTCGTTCGGCAGGGAATCCACTCCAATGCTGCTCTCCTGTGGTGTGGAGAGGAATGTGGCCAGGACGTAAGGCAGGGGTAGCAGTGGGACTTGTAGTAGCGCTCTTGCTGAGGCGGTGGCGGAAATAAGGATTAGAAGCCTCGACGTGAAATCGATTTTCAGATTCCACACGACGAAGAGCCTCGGCACGGCGTGCCTCAAATTCCGCTCGTCTGAGGGACTCTTGACGTTCCAGAGCATGTAATTCATCAACAGCAATAGAAGAGAGAGTACCAAAAGCGGTGGATTGGGGCGGTAACGGCTGCTGGATAGGATGTGTACGACGAGGATGAGGCATGTCGTAAGAGCCGACGGCTGTTGGCCGGGCAAAAGATTCACCCTTAAACATGTGTCAGTAAACAGAAAACCAATCAACAATGGAGGGTTCTGTCAGCGAAGGACCGACAAACACTCACTTCATCATCGCTATTTGCCCTGCTCCTAGCCTTCTTTTTTATACGCGATAGGACAGAAGAACTGCTTTTAGTGAGCGGTTGCTTTTCTTGCCCTTGGCCTTCGATGGGGGTGGACTCCAGCCTCGGCTTTGCAGCTGACTTTTTAGAGGAAATAGAAAACTGTGGGTCATTATGTGTCCGAGCGTGACGGGTGAGTTCGTCTGAACGGGAGAAACGCTTTTCGCAGTTAGGATAGGTGCATTGAAACGGTCTTTCGCCTGTGTGGGTACGAATATGGCGGGTCTGGTAGAGTGAGCAGCAAACACAAGACAAAGGGAGGGACATACCTGGTGTTCAAGACGAGAGAAAGCACGACCACAAAGAGGATAGGGGCACTTGAAGGGCCTTGCAAGCTGCTTGTCGGCTGGGGCAAGCTCTGGCATGGGGATAGGGAAGATAGAGAAGATGTGGGGAAGATACTAAGGCACTGACTTTTTAACTTTCGGAACCTGCTAAGTCCTTGCTAAGTCCCTGCTAAGTCCTCGGATAAGCGCCCGGCTCACGCCGAAATGGACCATCTGCACGTCGACACCACCTGATTTCCGCCTCCTCGAAAACAAATCCAGTCCCATGTGATACGCCTTTTCCCTGTACAATTTCTGCGTCTCCCTTCCCTGAACAAGCCCTGCTCTGCTCTTTAGCCTGCGATCCCCAGATCTCACCCGAGATCCTGACCGCAGATGCGGGGTATCAACGTTCCTCCATTGTCAGGGCTGCAAGCACACTGTCCGATACCCTCGAACGTTGAACAGCATCAGCATCACATTCCGCTACATTCCATCCGTCCATGTTGCTGCTGATCAATCACCCACTATGTATGGTACTTGCACAAACACATCCAAAGTTCAGGGGGAATTGCAGTGGTAACCCCTTATTACCATGTATAAATACTCGTCTCCCCATCATTATAGACCAACACCCTTTACGTCATTGCCCTTTTCCAAGTACCATTTCTTTGATTTTTGTCCCCATGCACAGTGCGGGCTCATTGACCTCTGCACACAGCACTGATCCCACGGCTCTCCATATCGTGACACCTGCCACGATTCTTCCAATGTTTCCTGCAGCAAACCCATAGAAACATGCACTGTATAGGAATTATTGTCACCAAATACTCAGGAAACCAGGCAGATGGAACGAACGTTCCCAAAAAATTACATAACCACACAAATACAAACTTGATCGGCGTTACTGCCGGCCAATGCTGAATCTCGGTGAAACCCGCCCGAAGATGTATCTGGAGAGCCCGGCTAATTTCCTCAAAGCTTAAGACAAAGAACAAGCACAGAGGTGCATGTATGTTCATTCACGTAATCATCATCTTGGCCAGGCGGTTCGTTCTGCGTGGCTTCCCCTTCGACAATTAAATCAAACCAGCCTTCCTCACGTTGGGTATCCATTAATCTTGTCAAAGTATCTCTGAGAGTCAACCTCTCAGCTCACTTGTGATTTTACCCAAGCATCATTGTGTGCTCCCAAGCCTCAGCCACTGGCTGGGTATCACCGGTAGAAGAACATCAAACAGTTACCCTCGTGGGGCTTGTGGAGCTTTTCCGTGTTCCATCATGAGGGAGGCTTCCGAAATATTCGAATTCGTGTCTGCAAGGATATGTACAAGGTTTCGTACTGGGCTTGAAGACTTTCGCCACTGGCAGTCAGTTATACATTGACTTTACTTGAACGTGATCTTCCTTGCAAACACTGATTCTTCCGACAACCAAGTATACGGCACAGCGCATGCTTCTAGTCTTTTCACCGTGAATGCCGAACTAATTTCAGCAATTGTATACACACACATGAATCCGTGACTGTGATAAAATTATTGCAGGAGAGCTCATATGTCTGCCTTCCAAAAATCATCGTTCCTATCCATTCATGATCGACCTCTCCCCCCATCGTCGGGGTTAAGGCTGGTTGTATCTTCCACCATCATCATCTGACAAGTCATTAATATTAACACACTCCCCATAATGAGCATTTCCAAACATTCGATAGGAAATCGGTACTAGCTGTTTTGAAGAGGAAGGGATAAGAGTTGTCGCAGTCAAGCTTCATGTATACCTAGGTCTACCTTATTCGCGGCCCATGAATTCTGCGTACTTGGCATGTTCTACTGTTCAATTTTAGGGGGTGTATTTTTATTGGCACCGCTAGAACTTCGGTATAACCTCTGGTGCCTAATTCTCTTGTATTAATACCCTGACTTTGACTGAAAACTTAGGGTGGCTGGTAGACATAGGTTCGCATCGAACAGAAGGATACGAATTCTAGAAGCTGAGAAGTGAAAACGTGGTGTGAAAGAACCCAAGGGGAACCTCCTGGGTGAGTGCCACTAGTCCCCTGCCATGTACTAAAACGGTTATGATTCTGTCAGATTCTACACCACTTCACACGAGTTGGATTCGAATAATTTCTGGAATGGTTAATTAATATTTTTCATATCCTCTCCACAGCCCCAGTTACAGAAAATTTTTTGGACGTGCTCATAATGCAACTGCCAAGAGGAATCACGGTTTCGTGAACTCCCGAGCACGACTTGACCCGAATCAATCAATATGTGACACGGATATCAGGATCGACCCACTTGTTATTGGTCAAAGGGCACTCAGATCAGCTCATGAGGAGCTGGTTTCTTCCTTGACACATGTCTTGACAACCGGGGTATGGACATCGGCTATTCTGAGGACATTAGTAAGTCCACCCTGCAATGCTGACCGCATCACACAGCCTCTGACCGGAAATTCATGTAATACGACATACATATGATTTGTACATATGGTCTCGGAGTGGGATAGTACGAA
>Ga0153937_1000894_pt1 | contig 11083 bp, 10 predicted proteins | sample TSNY021MetaG_FD_104680 | JGI IMG/M metagenome (GOLD analysis project Ga0153937, IMG submission 104680) | Attine ant fungus gardens microbial communities from New York, USA - TSNY021 MetaG | ecosystem: Host-associated > Fungi > Mycelium > Unclassified | place: USA: New York, Robert Murphy County... | reverse complement strand
TTTAACGGATGAAGAAGCATTTGAACAGCGGCAATCCATCGAAGAAGGACTGTTCAATATCTTTGAGAAATATCAAGATAATAACGAAAACAGGATAGCTAATTGAGAGTTGCCGTGGTAAAACGATTTTATCGGCAACTCTTTTTCTATCTGGAAAAGGAGTTTGAAATGATCGCAATATACGCACGGCAATCGGTGGACAGAACGGACAGTATCTCCATCGAAAGCCAAATCGATTACTGCAAATATGAAACAAGGGGGGAATCATTCAAGACCTACATAGACCGTGGTTACAGCGGAAAAAACACCGACCGCCCCGGCTTTTCTGAAATGATGGCCGACATCGAAAACGGCTTGATAACAAAAGTGGTGGTCTACAAGCTGGATCGTGTCAGCCGCTCCATTCTGGATTTTTCGGGTATGATGGAGAAGTTTGGACAGCACAGGGTGGAATTCGTGTCGACAACTGAGAAGTTCGACACCTCCTCGCCAATGGGCAGGGCCATGCTCAACATCTGTATTGTGTTTGCCCAGTTGGAAAGGGAAACCATCCAAAAACGCATCGCGGACACATATTACTCGCGAAGTCAAAAAAGCTTCTATATGGGAGGGAAAGTACCATATGGGTATCGCTTGGAACCCACGATAATCGATGGCGTTAAAACCGCCAAGTATGTGATTTATCCCGAAGAAGCGGAACAGGTCAAACTGATTTACGAGTTGTATGCCGCATCGGAAGCTTCTTATGGAGATATCATCGTTTACTTTAACGAGCACGATATCACCAAAAACGGTAAGCCGTGGGGCCGGACAAGGTTGGCAGATGTGCTGCGAAACCCGATCTATGTGCGTGCCGATCTCAGCGTGTATGAATTTTATCACGATCAGGGTACCATCATCGCCAATGATCCCTCCGACTTTATCGGTACAAATGGCTGCTACTACTACAAGGGTAAGGATTCCACCGGGCGTAAGCACATGAACCTTGAAAGAAATCATTTGGTGCTGGCACCGCATGAGGGCATTATCCCGTCGGAACTGTGGCTCAAATGCCGCGCCAAATGTCTTGCCGCCAAACAAGTCAGGCCATACCAAAAAGCTAAGAACACATGGCTTGCCGGAAAAATAAAATGCGGCGTCTGCGGGTACGCACTGGTTGACAAGCATTATAAAACGCGGAGATCCCGATATTTTCTCTGCTCCAACAAGATGAACTCAAAAGCGTGCGAGGGGCCGGGTACGATCTACTCAGATGATTTCGAGCAACTAATTTATAAGCAGATGGAAAAAAAGCTCACCCAGTTTCAGACCTTGCACAAGAGAAAGAGAAGTATGGCTAACCCACAACTGACCACATTGAACATTGAGCTGATGCAGGTGGAGGAAGAAATCAAGTCCTTGATTGCGAAGCTGAGCGACGCGGACGATGCATTGTTCCGCTACATAAACCGACGCATCACCGAATTGGATGGCAAAAAGCAAGAGATTGGCGTAAAAATCTCGGAGTTGAAGATGCGGCAGGATACCGACGTTCGCGTCATCAACGCCCACCTGACGGCTTGGGATAATCTCAGCTTCGAGGACAAACGCCAGACGGTCGACCAGCTAATCAAGGTAATCCACGCCACCAGCGACACCATCAAGATTGAGTGGCGGATATAGGGATGAGGAAAAGCGTTCTATCCTGTACGCTTCGGCGAGGCGCTGCGGATCGTGCAGGACCATCTGGACTGCAAGAACTACTACGCATTTAACCCGAATTTCGACTCCAAGCAGGCCAACAGCGTTGTGCGGCAGCGCGCCATGGCAAAGATGAAAAAATGAGCGTTGAGCCGGCTTGGCTGAGGCCGCCCTGTTTGGGCGGCCCTTGCATGTCGCCGGCTAACAGGCGGCCCCGCGCATATGGCGGTGCCGCTGCCTGATTGCGTGCGGAAACAATTACAGCAGGGGCAAGGGCCTTGCGCCTGCAGGAAGTCCCGCTTGCGGTGGCGTAAAAAAGGAGGTGTTTGGGCAACACCTCCTAAATCTATATTTCTTTGCTAAAAAGCTCAATAAATATCCCACTTGGAAACAGTGTACCCCAGCTCGTACATGTTGTCGATGGCGTCGCCCAGCACCTCCGAGTTGGTCTTGGAGACCGCGTGCAGCAGATAGATGGCGCCTGGATGGCTCTTGCTGGTAATGGTGTCCAGCGCCTCTACTGTCAGCGGCTGGTCGTCCACCAGCCAGTCCTTGTAGGCGAAACTCCACAGGATGGTCTTGTAGCCCAGCGACTGGGCCAGCGCAAGGGTTTGCTCGCTGAATTCGCCCATGGGCGGGCGGAACAGCCACATCTCATAGCCGAAGTTGGATTTCATGTAATCGTGCAGCTGCATAATGTCCTTGGCGGCCTCCTGCAAAGGCATGTCTGGGAATGAAAGGTGCTTTACGCTGTGATTTCCGATCACATGTCCCTCCTCGATCATGCGGGACACCAGATCGGGCTTGTTCTTCACAAAATCCAAGGTTACAAAAAACAAGGCCTTGGCGTCCCGTTCCTGCAGCGTATCCAAAATCGCGGGGGTGTAACCGTTTTCATAGCCTTCGTCGAATGTCAGGTAAATTTTGTTGGAGGAGGGGGCAATGAAATAAGCGCCGTACTGCCCGTACTTTTCCTGGTAGGAGGTGGCGCCGTTGGGACGTCCCAGATCGTCGGTGGGCCCGCCGGAGCCCCATGCTTTCTTTTCGCCATTAAGAGCACCGATTTCACTGAAATCGGTGCTCATGGCAGGTGTGGAATTTGCGAGAGAGCCGGCCCTGGATTCGGTGCGATCTCTCGCATCATCGTCTCGAGTCAGGCCGCTTTCCAGTCTGTCTTCGCCACTGCGGATCGTATCGCCCGCTTCATTTCCGAAGCTTTCCATACTGTCTTCGGCCCTGTCTGCATAGCTTTCAGCGCGGTCCCTAGCCTCATCGAGTACCCCGGATCCATCGCTGACAACCGGCGGCTGCGTGGCGGGGATCGACGTGTTCAGGTTGTTGTTGCGGCGCTGGCAGCCGGCCAGCATCGAAACAGCCAATACAAGAGCGAGGCATAGTCTGAGAGTTTTCATCTAAGTGTTTCCTCCATCTATAAAAATGTCGATATGTGGCATTTTATCTGTCTAAAGATAGTATACCACTACGCGAGCTAAATATACATAAGCGCTTCTTAGCTCCTGACTATTTTTCACAGGTCGTCTGCATTTTACGCATAAATCGAATAAAGTAATTTCTTCCATTCTCTTCATGAAAAAGCAGGGCAATGCGCATCATAAGCTATTGGCTTTACACAAATTTTACAAAGCAGCTCAATATGGCTTGTTTTTCCTCGAAAAATAGTGTTATAATAACTTTGATTTTAAAAAAATATAAAAGCAGAAGAGGAAGCGAATGAGCATAATCAACGTCATCTCCCTGTTGGGAGGGCTCGCGCTGTTTTTGTACGGCATGACCCAGATGTCAAACGGCCTTGAGCGGGCATCGGGCGGACGCCTTGAACAGACCCTGGAAAAAATGACCGACAACGTGTTCAAGGCAACGGCGCTCGGCGCGGTTGTAACAGCCGCGATTCAGTCCTCCTCGGCGACAACCGTCATCATTGTCGGTTTGGTCAACGCCAAAATCCTGAAGCTGCGGCAGGCCATCGGCATCATCATGGGCGCCAACATCGGAACCACCATCACCGCGCACATCCTGCGCCTGAGCGAAATCGGCGACAACGTCCCACTTATCATGAGCTTTTTGAAGCCCACCACCTTGGCGCCGCTGGCGGCCATTGTGGGGCTTCTTATGTACATGATCTCCAAAAATAACGCCCGCCGCGATGTTGGTCAGATTCTGATTGGCTTAAGCCTCCTGTTCACCGGCATGTTCGCCATGGAAGGAGCGGTGCTGCCCCTGCGGGATGCACCCCAGTTCTCCAACATGTTCGCAAGCCTTACCAACCCGATCCTGGGCGTTCTGGTTGGCACTCTCGTGACGGCGATCATCCAGTCCTCGTCCGCGTCCATCGGCATTTTGCAGGCACTCACCGTCACCGGGGCCATCACGGCGTCAAGCGCTTTCCCGATCATCATGGGGCAGAATATCGGCACCTGCATCACACCGGTGCTGGCTAGCATCGGGGCCTCCAAGGGGGCCAAGCGCACGGCTTTTGTGCATGTTACGTTCAATGTGCTGGGCACAATCATCTTTCTGATCGGAATTTACACCTACCAGACCCTGGTGGGTTTCAGCTTCTGGGACGATCCCATCTCCCGCGGCGGCATCGCCAACTTCCACACGCTGTTCAACGTGGTGGTTACCTTGATCTTTCTGCCCTTTACCATACTGCTTGAAAAGATCGCCTATTTGTTCATCAAGCCCACCCCCGAGGAAATGGACCGCCCCACCGATGTGGACTTGCTGGACGATCGCTTTCTGGGCTCCCCCAGCTATGCGATCAGCCATGCCCGCACCGCAGTGGTCAGGATGGCCCACCTTTCGGCGGAAAACTTCCAGCGCTCAATGGACCTGCTGCACCAGTTTGATAAAAAGAAGCTGGAGAGTGCCCGGGAAGTAGAAAACGTCATTGACCGGCTGCAAAGCCGTGTGGACCTGTACCTGCTGCGCCTGAGTCAGAACGAGCTGACCGAGACCGATAACATCGCGCTTTCGGAGGTGCTGCAAGTGGTGAATGAGTTCGAGCGCATCGGCGACCACGCCGACAACCTGTGCGACTGCGCGGTCACATTGGACAAGAGCGGCACCCGCTTTTCAGCCAAGGCCATGGAGGAGCTGGACACTGTGGCCGACGCCGTGTCGGAGATTTTGCAGCTGGCGGTGAACGGCTATATCGAAAAGGACATCCACATGGCAGCCACCGTCGAGCCGCTGGAGGAGGTCATCGACATCCTGGTGGAAACGCTGAAGGTCCGCCACAACGAGCGCCTCAAGGAGGGACTCTGCTCGCTGGACTCCGCTTTCCCGTTTACCGATGCGCTGTACAATCTGGAGCGCATCGCGGACCACTGTTCCAACGTGGGTGTGCACGTCATCAGCTACTCCGGCTCTGGCAATGCGCTGGACCGCCACGAGTTCCTGCGTGAGATGCGCCGTACTCAGACCCCCGAGTACAAGCAGAAGTTTGAAATGTACGACAACAAGTATTTTGACCGCATCAAGGATCAGAGTTAGCGCGGGGCTTTTTGAACGCAGAGCAACAGGCCCAGCGCTCACGCAGGGAAAAGCACGGGAACGGGAGTGTTCTCGTGCTTTTTGTGTCTACATAGCGCCTGTGTTCTAGAGATATTGCGAACCAAGTAGATGCTAAGTATTAAATGCCGGTCTTGATAAATCTGGCTTTCATAGCTGCGCGGCAACGATGGAACACTAATATCGAAAGGAGGTGCAAAATGTGAGCAATTATACAAACTTTATTGGAACCGGCCACAATCCCGACGGCCCTGATCTTCCGCTGGGCTTTGGTATGAAGCTGGCCCAGGAGCCCAAGGCGATGGAGTCTTACGGAAAGCTTTCCAACGCGCAGAAATCAGCCATGATCGGTCGCATTCAATCCGGGTCCACCGGCGAGGCGGCAAAGAATCTGATCGCGGAAGCGGTCGATCAGCTGAAGAATAGCAACGGAGGCTTTGTATAAATTCCGCATGTATATGCAAACGGCAGCCCGCTCTTATGTAGATCCCAAAAATAATTGATTACCCAAATTGGAGGTTTAGTATGAATATAGATCAAAACAATGGTGACCTGTCCGCACTGCCCTTGAATGCGATGCAGGAAATCCCAGCGCCCAGTGCCGACGCCAAGCAAGTTGTGGCGCTGGTGAAGCAAAGCGGGCGCGTGTCGGGATACCAACTATCCGACGGACGCATTCTCAGCAAGCAGGAGGGCGTTCAGCTCGCCAGACAGGGCGGTATCCAGGGCGTTGGCATTTCGTCGAGAAAGGGCAACGAATACCTGAAATCGCTTCCCGATCAACAGGAGGACAACAATCTCGGGAATCTGCCCTCGGTTTCGCAGTAAAGCTATAAAAACAAATTTTAGAGCGGCCCCCGCCCCCGATGCCAATGGGGGCGGGGGCCGCTTCCTTTACCCGGAAAAGGAGCTACAGCAGCTGCTCTTCAATTAGTGCAAGGTCGAACACAGGGGCGAAGCAGCTTTGGTTTTGACAGAGATAGAACGCGCTTTCATGGTCCCTGGAAGGCACATATGCAACGGTAAAGGGGGCTATCTCCGCGAGAGTCTCGTGTATTTCGGCAGACTTGGCGAGCACAGCGGTCTGGGGGTGGAAAAGTGGGCCCAGCTCCTTGGCGATGCGATCTCTTGCGACGGCATCCGGGAGCACGCACACCAGCTCCCGCGATGGGTACACGGCCTGCATCAGCGCGGTCAGGGCGAAAGTGCAGGCCGTAGGCTGGCGGGTGAACATCTCCCCGTAAAACCGGAGCTGCCTGTCCGTCGCATCCCGCCACCTGTTTTCCCCAGTCAGAGCGGCCAGCCGTGCGAGGCACCAAGCCGCAACCGAGTTGCCCGAAGGCATGGCGCCGTCAAACTGCTCCAGAGGGCGGAAGATCAGGTGCTCACCGTGGTCGGGCGTCAGATAAAAGCCGCCGGTTGGAACAGGGAACCGCGAGATGACAGTCTCCATCAGCTCGCCGGCCCGCTTTAGATACTGCGGATCAAAGGTGGATTCGTAAAGCTCCAGGCATGCCCACGCTAAAAACGCATAGTCGTCCAAAACGCCTTCCCCTCTTGTCGCGCCGTTTCGATAGCTGACAGCCAGGCTTCCGCCGTCGCCGGTCATGTGCCGCTGCAAAAAGCCATAAGCTTTCACGGCGCTCTCCAGGTCGGCGGGGTCCCCCAGAGTCCGGTAGGCCTTGGCATAAGCGGCGATCATCAGCGCGTTCCAAGCGGTGAGGATCTTGTCGTCCTTGTGAAGTGCAAAGCGGTTTGAACGGTACTCCCGGAGCTTTTCGAGCAGCTGCTCCATGTGCGGGTCAGGCAGCTCGGCGCTTCCGTGCCGGATCAGGTTGGGAATGCATTTGCCCTCGAAATTGCCCTCAGACGTGATATCGTAACGCCCGCAAATTTTTTTCCCGTCCTCCACACCCAAAAGCTGTACTGCTTCGTTTGGATCGAAAGTATAATATTTACCCTCTTCTCCGTCGCTGTCCGCGTCCTGGGCGGAGTAGAACGCCCCTTCGGGGGAGGTCATCTCCCGGCCGACATAGTCAAGGGTTTTTCTGACCACCACCTTGTAAAGCGGGTTTCGGGTGATCTGCAAGCACTCCAGCAGCGCCATGACGAGCAGGGCGTTGTCGTAGAGCATCTTCTCAAAGTGTGGGGCAAGCCACTTTTCGTCGGTGGAGTAGCGGGAAAAACCACCGCCCAGATGATCGAAGATGCCGCCCTTGTACATTTGTACCAGGGTATGCTCCACCATTTCGAGCGCATTTTTCTCCACGCCGAGCTGATGGCAGCGCAGCAGGAACAACAGGTTGTGTGGCGATGGGAATTTGGGCGGTCCGCCAAAGCCGCCGTACCGGGAGTCAAAGCTTTTGGCGAGCTGACGCGCCGCCTGCTCCACCGGCCCGCGTCCGGGCGGCTGACCAGGCGGTTCCCGCTGTTCACCGGCCAGCGCGCCGGTGATTTTGTCGCCGGATGCGACCAGGCTGTCCCGGTCGCTGAGCCATTGATTGCTCACCGCACTCAACAGCTCCAGCAGTCCGGGATGACCATACCGGCGGTGCTTGGGAAAATAGGTGCCCGCGAAAAAAGGCTTTTGCTCCGGCGTCATCAGAACAGTCAGCGGCCAGCCGCCGCTGCCGGTGAGTGCCTGGCAGACGCCCATATAAACGGAGTCGATGTCCGGCCGTTCCTCTTTGTCCACCTTGACAGCTATGAAGTTGTTGTTGAGAGCCCGTGCAACCTCCTGGTCCTCAAAGGATTCCTTTTCCATCACATGACACCAATGACAAGTTCTCAAAATCAGAAAGTCAACTGTACCCAATAGAAAGAAAAACCGGCTTATCTTCGGCTTTTGCTTTTGCAAAGGCTTCACTGCACCACGGCCACCAATACACGGGATTGCAGGCGTGTTGCAGCAGATAAGGCGAGGTTTCGTTTATCAATCTATTGGGTACTTTCATCGAATCCGTCATAGGGCATCACCACCTTTTAAAAAAAATTTGTAGCATCTATAATTATCTCCAATCCTGTGCCAGATAATACTTCCAATTATGCCGGCACACTAGATAAATTGCGCGAAAACCGACGCCCCTATCACGGTGAGAAGACCGGAAAGCGCAATGGCAAGACCGCTCATGGCGCCTTCCACCTTGCCCATTTCTGTCGCTTTGGCTGTGCCAATCGCGTGTGAACCGGTGCCGATTGCGAGTCCTTTGGCAACCGGCTCAGTGATGCGGAACAGCCGGCAAATCCACTCGGCGGACACATTGCCCAATATGCCGGTTAGGATGATTGCCACCACCGTAATTGTTGGAACGCCTCCAAGCTCCTCGGAGACACTGATGCCGATTGCGGTTGTAATGGACTTCGGCAGCATCGTGACATATTGCTCGTGGGTAAAGTGAAACAACCGGGATAACACATAAATACTGCCCAAGCTCGAAAGAACGCCTGCCGCGATACCTACAAGGATTGCGCGCAGGTTCTTCTTCAGCAGCTCCAGCTGCTGGTACAGGGGAATTGCAAGGCAGATCGTGGCGGGTGTCAGCAAGTAGCTGAAGTATTTTGCGCCGTTGTAATAATCGTCGTAATCAATGCGCAAAATCAGCAGGGTCAATATGACGAAGATAATCGCGATGAGCAGAGGATTGACGAGCGCGGAGCGAAACCTCTTTTTTAGCCGCAAGCCAATCCAGTACCCCAGAATGCTGATAGCCACACCCATAAACAGGGATCCTGACAGGATTTTCTGCACTGGCCGTTCACCGTCCTTTTCCAAGGCGCATAACCCATTGGGTGACGCGCCCCGTGACCGCAATCACGATCACGGTTGTCACCGCAATGAGCACAAGCACCCGCAACAGGATCGGGCGCACAAGTGCATAGGAATTCATAAGCCCCACGGCCGCCGGAACAAATAACAGCGTCATGATTTCAATGAGGAAGGAGCCAGTCTCCCCCACGTGTTCAAGCTTGAGCAGGCCGCTGCACAGCAGCGCAAACAGCAGTACCAGCCCATAGATGCTGGCCGGAATGGACAGTGGCACAAGCTGCTTGATCACCTCCGCCACAGCGGCCAGCGCCGCAATCACCCCAAATTGCATGATGTATTTCAAAGCCCAGCCTCCGTTAGTCCGTAAGAATAATATGGCTTTTTAAACATTGTACTCGTAAAGCGTGTCTTTCCACGCGCGGATTGGCATTATCGGGCTCTTGGGGAAGATGTAACAGTTTTTGGGCATCATCGGGTTGTAGACCGACTCGATTTCCACCACACCTGCCGGACCCTTATCCGTGTTGATGTACTTTAGCGCACCCTTGAGCATAACTGAAAACATCTTTCCGAACTCTACGCAGTAGACCGCCACTGCCGCGTCGGCTGGGATATCCGCCAGATGACCCTTTTGCGCCCCCGCGAACACGGCGCGGCTGGTGCTGGTCAGCACACATTGGTGCAGTGGAACGATCTGCATGGCCCCCGCTTTGTCCAGCCAGCCGATGACCTTATAGTTAGCCGGCGCCTCGAAATACTGTCGCGTTAAAACACTGATCGCCTCCGGCGAATTGCCGGGGTGAATCCGCTCCGCGATCATCCTGGATTCCAACTCCAGACCGGTGTCGGCAGGTACCTGTAAATCGTGTAGCTCCTGGAGCTTGAGGAAGTGGATCGGCAAATACCCATACAGCGTATTATAGCGGTACCGCGGAATGGAGTTGAAGCGCTCGTGTATCTCGCCGGAGGACTCGTTGTGGTCGTATATGGCGCGGCCCCACTCGGTGCGGCCGGCGTTGTCAAGCGACAAAAAGGTGATATCCGGGCGGACAAGCTGGTTGATTTTGGAGTAGCCGTGGCAGTACTCGCCCCAGACAATGGTCTCGTTGTCCAAACGGTACATCGAGTTGAGCAGCGTGATATGGGGTGCGCGGTCCTCTCCCACAGTTCCGTAGAATTCCAGCTTTCTCACATCCGCCAGCGAATGCGTGTTGATATCGTTTATGGTATACATGGCCATTACACTCCTTTACGGTTCATGTATTCTCCACCAGCGTCGACCCTGTCCAAAACACGCGGGAGGGGTCCCCGCGGCTGCCGCAGGCAATCTTGTGCAGTGCTTCCATTTGGATTTAGACATGAGCGCGGTCTCCGCAAAGTCCCATTCCATATCCAGCCGTGTGTACTTATCCCGGCAGAGGTTGTTGAAAGCGCAGAGCTCCCATCTTTGCTCCACCCCACCGAGATGTCCGCGGATAAACCGGCCAATTGCAGCAATGTTCTCGTGCGAGTTGGTCGCACCGGGAATAATCGGGGTGCGCACCCACAGCGCGGGGCTTCCATGCCGCGCGATATACTGTGCAAGTCTTGTGGCGTTTTCCAGGATCCTCGCATTGTCCACACCGGTAAAGCGTTTGTGCTGCTCCGCATCGAAGAGCTTGAGGTCAAGCAGAACGAGGTCTGTGTGGGGCAGCACCTTTTCAAATATGCTCCAATCGACGAGCGCGGCGGTGTCCAGTGTGGTGTGCACGCCCTGCGCCTTTAGTTTCTCGAAGAAGGCGGCCACGAAGTCCGCCTGCATGAGCGCCTCGCCGCCGGACGCGGTGATGCCGCCCTCCGCGGCAAAGTAAGCGCGGTCCTTGAGCACCTCGTAAACAAGACTGTCCACATTCCAATCCTCGCCCTTGACTGCCATTGCGCCGGCGGGGCACTCCCGCACGCAGGTTCCGCAGGCGATGCAGCGTTCGCGGTTGATCTGCATACCGTTTTCGTCTAAGTTGAGCCCCTGCCTTGTGCACGCGGCGGCGCACAGGCGGCAACCCATGCAGCGGTCGGCGTACCACTCGATCTGCTTTTTAAACGAGAGGCTCTCGGGGTTGTGGT
>Ga0153937_1000881_pt1 | contig 11184 bp, 10 predicted proteins | sample TSNY021MetaG_FD_104680 | JGI IMG/M metagenome (GOLD analysis project Ga0153937, IMG submission 104680) | Attine ant fungus gardens microbial communities from New York, USA - TSNY021 MetaG | ecosystem: Host-associated > Fungi > Mycelium > Unclassified | place: USA: New York, Robert Murphy County... | reverse complement strand
GACAATAGACATTGTTCCATGTACCAGTCCACGGTACTGAGGATTTGGATTTTTGGCATCGTCAATGAGCTTCGTCCTGAAAACGCCGAAACGATCAGCGGACTCGCAGGATGGGTCCTTTGAAATCATACTTAATAGTTTCCGATGGAGTAACAGCAAAAACAGCCTCCATCATGCCTGCGCCCAGACCCGCTGGTCATAGAATCGTTCAGCGTCCACATAAATCGATATGAGGAAGAGAGGGTACCAAGAAGACTTCTTGGAGCACTTATTCTTCCCTGTGCAACATCTCAACCATCGTTTGATTGGTATAAAATACCTTCATACCTCTGCATCCGCCAACTTGTGCTTAAAATGATCATAACTCATAAACCGCACTCCGGCCTTCGCAGCGTTGCCAATCATTAAAGCAGAGCATCCCGAGTATAGGCCTCTAAACCCATGTTTCTTGATCGTATCTTTGACGATAGCAATAGGTCCCTCTTTCTGTCTTGCAGTTTCATAAGCTGTTCTCGTGAGAGGGGTCAAGGACAGACTTTTCCCGAGAATTGGGAGCGAGTTTTGACAAACTCAGTGGGATAGGTTATGAACCTGTATGAAGCTGAACGTAATCAACTGGGAACGAATACGAAATGCGATTTTACTTACGCTTCAACTGCTCCGGCTGTAGCACCCGCGATCCTGGCGTTGAGAAATGCAAAAGCCGATTATGAGAAGGGACCATTGACAGGGGTCATGAAAATGCATTTACAGTGAGTGTGAAGTCTTCTCCTTCTTGAAAACCATGCTAGTGGCAACAGAGAGATAATAAGTGAGAGGTGAAAGGAACAATTACGTCCGGAAATGCAATTCCCTATTTTTGGCAAACTCTTTGCTGTCCCCTCGTGACATCTGGCTTAAACGATTAAAAACATGTCCTTTTCATATCAAGCTCACTCCCTATGGTATGGATCCGCAATACTTCCACATCCTTACCAGCTCAATCCAGAACATAAGGCTATTTCAACGCTCAGCTGACAAAGAATTGGTAGATCTCACTCGTCAGCACATCCCCTTGTCTTGTCCCAGACGCCTCGAACTCCTCTGTGCCAGCAGCTCAGTATGGGAGATACCCGAAGACATTTTCGCACTCATGGGGGCCACAACCAATCTACCTAAGCCTCTTCGCATTACATCTGGAATAGGTCTACATTGTACATATGCCCGTTTAATAGACTCAATAGTAAACCACCTTTCCCATCTTCTTTCCGAGCCCGTGGAAGACTGCGAGTGTACGTGGACAGACTCGGAATGCTTCAGCATTTTTGTGGTACTATCTTGGACTCATCTTCCGTCACTCTCAACCGGATGAACCCCGATCAAGCTCCTGAATCTGAAAACCCTGAGATGGATACTGAGGGGAAGACAATGACTGTGCCTTACATACATACACAATGCAATGTTCGGACTTTCAAAGAACCTTGACTCAAGAGGGGGAAAAATCAACCATCTAACCAGCTCGCCATTCGTATGGACAGTGTCGTCCTCGACTCAATAAACAAGGCGCGGGGAATAAATCATGCAAGTTTCTTACACTTCATTCAGATTTAGCTTCCAAATATTCATAGCAGCTTCCGATCCCTTCAAAACATTGTCCATCCCAACTTCTCACACACACAGGGACAACAAAAACCCTATCCTCGTTCACTTTACATCTACTCAAGTCAAGGAACTAACTAACACATTTCGAGGTTCGATCATACCAACTACTTTTATCAAATTTCAAACCGACAATTCAACCCTCTGACTCTTTCTAATCGCCTGCCTAGACTCCTCATCAGCTAACGCAGGTCTAACCCAGTCTTCCAAAAACGCATCCACTTGTTGTGGCGCTCGGCCAATAAAACTTTGAGGATCCAAAAGTCGATCAAGTTGACCTTTAATCGGGTCAAAGTAACTTTCTTTCTTAATCCGTTCAATGAGATCGTTCTCGAGTCCGAGCTGCTTGACTTGATACCCAGCTTCTTGCGAAAGAATCTTTTTCGTTGTTGTTGATCAGCAAAATTGAGCCACTCAAGCCAATTGAAGACATACCCTTATTTTTTCATGAGCTTCTTGTCTATCGCCACCTTTTTTGACCATTGCCATGATCACATTCTCAGTAGCCATGAAAGGCAGCTCCTGAGAGACGTGGCGAGCAATGACCTGGGGATAAACAACAAGTCCTTCAGACACGTTCTGAAGGGTAGACAAAACGATATCGGCAGTTAAGAATGCTTCAGGAAGGGTGATTCTGCGGTTGGCGCTGTGTAGATAACATACGTACTTATTCACTTCACATGTTGACTGAGCAATAGATGAAAAGCCTGCCTGTCGTCAAGAGTACGCTCAAACCACTGTACGCTGCAGGTCATCAGAGCATTTTGGTGCATAACCATGAGATGGCGAGAGAGACTACAGACACGCTCAGAGCGCATGGGGTTGCGTTTATACGCCATGGCCGAGCTTCCTATTTGGGTGGACTCAAAGGGTTCTTCTACTTCCTGCGTAGCACATTAACGAAGACTTTTAAACAAGAAGGCAGAAGACACAACCTTCAGATTGGCAAGGAGCCTCAAGTCTGTAGCAATCTTGTGTGCTGTGGCACCAAGCGAAGCCAAGGGAGCAAGAACATCAATGTCGATTTTACGCGAGTAGGTCTGTGAAGTGACAGGATAGGCATAATCGAAACCAGAAAGGTGAGTAACAAGCTTGTCCAATTGTTTGACCTAGAACAAGACCTGGGTCAGTTATTCTATCCTTTCTTCTGAGGGTATTCACCTTCTGGTGGTCACCATCAAACAAAGTCAAAAAGCTAGCCTGGGTACCAGTCGTACCCTTCACACCTCTGAAGCCAAGATCGTCCCTAACTCTCCTCATGTTCCTCAAGTCCCACAACAGTTCCTGAATCCAAAGAGTCGCGCGTTTTCCAACAGTGGTCAACTGTGCAGGTTGGAAGTGTGTGAAACCAAGAGTTGGAAGAGCGCGATGTTCCGCTGCAAAGACTGAGAGACGCGAAATGAGAACACTCAGAGAGCGTATAAGATAAGTGAGGCCGGTGCGGAGGAAAATAAGGTCGGCATTGCTATTGAGGACCATGTGAGATCGTAATCCGAAAAGACGTTCATAAGACTGACTCAGTGACGTAGCAAGATGTAGCCCCAAGACTGTTTACTGCGAGTAAGATGGGAATTGAAGACCCGACAAGAGGACATACTGAATGATACCCGCGGCAGCGGGCGCAACCTTTCCAAATGTATGAACGTGAGCCATAACATCGTGTCTACGCTTTTTCTCCTCGGCAGCAGCAATATCAAATTGTTCAGGTGTCAGATCCTTCGGCCATCATGAATGGGAGGACATGAACATTCCTGATTCACCAGGACTTACCAGATTATCCCTCATTTGAACAAGTGCTTCTTCCGGGATCGGAAGCCCCAGTTCTTTTTGAGCGATGGCAAGATTCAGCCACAACTGCCTCCAGGTACGGAAGCGCATCTATATTTTCGAGAAAATTGAGGGAACTTATTGAGTGAGGTGTCTTTCGTGTGCCCTAGTTTATCAGACTAACAGCAGGGGAAAAGAGATTCGCCATTTCTTTGCTCGCATAGCGGCTGAGACGATTGTCAGTTCGTATTCTCAAAGCAGAACACAACCAGGAGGTTATACTGACCTAGATAACGGTGTCTTATATGTACTATATTCTTCCATCCTCGCGATGATAATTAAGTATGGATTATTCGTTCTTCCAGATGGTGGCAGTAAAGAAACAGGAATACCATGATCAATGATCTAATTGATATTCCTGATTTAGCACATTGTCATCTGACGACAATGAGCATTGGTTTAACGCTCTTTTTTCAATTAACTTCTTTGTTTTGACGATATTGGTTTGTTGTGTCACTGTCCACTGTTCAGATTGTTGGATGAACAAAATGTATGCAGCAAGCTAGAGGAATAGTAATACAAGAATCGTATACTCATACAGTGGCAGAAGTAGCGGGAAGACAATACCGTTATTCCATGACAAATGTGGGACGGTCGCAACAGGAAACGAGGATAGGGAAGGCAGAGCCGCTCGTTCGCTTAGAACGTACCTTGTTCAAATGACAAGCATAGGATTCGTCTAGCGTGCATGGGCATCAACATCATGAAAAAGATCCATGGATCAAGGCATCCCAAGCGCTTTTACCCTGAAGAGTCTGAATGAACTTGGCTCTAGGCGTTCCGGATCTTCCATCTGGGCACTGATGACATGGGACCTGATCTGGGCTTCCTGGTCCGTTAGTGGTCGAGGAAGCAGACAATACAGGAACATCTCCGGAGGGAAGTATACTCGGAGGCAACATATATTCCGCCTTAATATTGCTTCCATCTCTGTTTGTGGTCACCGGTGACGTGGGTACAGACATAGTAGGTCGAAAATCCGCAGTGTCCGCTGGCATTGTCGTTGGTAGTGAATGTGCTAGTGGAGGTGTAGTAGGGTGCAGCCGAGGACTTGTGCGGGAAGAAGGAGGGCTACGGGATAAATTACGGAACAATTGAGGATGAACAGGAGGAGGTGAATGATATTGAGTAGGTGATATTGCCACTGAAAATGGTCCGTCTGTGTTTGGTGCATCAGCATGTGATTCCTGTTGTATAATTGGTTAAGCAAGCCTAGTTTCTATCTCTGAATGAAGACCAAGACCTACCACACGAGCTAGCTTAGACGGAGGGTACGAGGGATGATGATGCGGATGCCTTGTCCAGGGATGCTCCTGAGAATTGCTAGCGTCCAACGAGGGAGTATGGACCATGGCTGGTGGTGTTGCTGGAGTGTATGTTCCAGAGGAGCCGGAAAATGAATATGCGGGAGTAGTAGTGCCCGAAGAGGATCGTGAACCAGGCATGGAAAGGCGTTTCTATTCGACGATAAGCAGATTCCCAATCCTGCCATTCGTTTGAGTAAATACTCACGGGCGTTAATATACTTCCCAGGACAAGCCTCAAAGCCTCGCGGTGCTGGAGGTTATGTTTGTTTCTTGGGTCACAAGGTGGATGATGTAGAGGGTCATGATGACCCGGAGGTGGATACCTATCCGCGCTCGTTCCAGGCGATCGTAGCGGGTCAACGGAGGGCGGTCGACTAACTTGAGTTGGCTGCAGATATCATAGTAAGATAGAGCATTTGGATAGTCGTGCGATAAAGACAAGAAATGTTGCAAGGTCAGAGGTTGGAGAGAGCTGATTCACAAGGGTCGAGTGCGAACAAGAGAAGGTACAACGTACCATGGTCCAAACCACGACTCAAAAATGCACAGCTACTTGTAGTAAAGGATGGAGTTTGCAAGCTGCGAAATGGTAAGAGATAAGGACGAACTGATAGAAAGCGAGGCCAAATCCGTAAATGCCGAAATTCCCCGTGAATACTCCATATATCCAACCCCGTACTTCAATGAGCGTTTGGTTGTTGGAGCCAGTTTCACCACATTTTCCTTTGTGTCTTATACAGCTTGACTTAGAGTCTCAATCATCAACACACGTTACATGCCGAAAGCTCGCCATACCGATGCATCTTCCAAGAAGAGTGAAATCGTCTCCGGCCGTCCGGAAGTGACTGAATTAATAACGAATAATGTCACGGTAGCTGAGGTTTGATGTCAATGATCAGCCGTCAGTGTACCTGTCAGCTGATGACACTCTGGGCGTTGATACCATGCAATTACCCCATGCAATGCCTCAAGCTTGCACTTGTACCGACTGCCACCTTTGTTGAAAAGAGACCAGGCGGCTGTCGCTCCCTAAATGTCTCCTACATTGCCGACATCTGGGACTCAAATAGATTAATATGAGCAAGCAATGGGAGGGTATACTGAAGGGTACATAATCCATAAAGAAGTGTAAAAATGCTTCATTGAGCTATCAACAGCCACAAATTTTGACACTACATTATGATAAGTGGAGACAGAAAAATATATCCAAAAGTCATGTATTTGGACAGACTGGCTAGATGTATATTCAGCTGGAAACTCAAACAAAATGGGAGACAAGTGGAATGAGCAGTTGCCAGTCAAAGTGCTGACGTTACAAGGCAGATGTTGACTAATCAATTGACATCAAACCCTGGCCGATGAATTGTTTGTGTATAGACACATTGCACCAAACAACATGGGGATTTGTTAAAAGCCAATCAAGTCCGAGTGACTCAGAAAATGGAGGATGCCTCAGTCCATTCGCAAAGGTCAGTCGATTATTATCATCTTGTTCATCTCATGTTATCGTAAAAATATGCTAGGATCGAATCGGCTCGTGTATAATGGTGAGTTCAAGATTGGCCGAACGACTGCCTGTAAGCGTTTGTTGTGACATGTACACTTGATGTCTCGGTCCATTGTAGCTAACTCAGAGTATGAAAAGACCATGAGTAATTTTCCATCGAAGCGCCGAACTTTCTCACGGCGCCTCCACCAATAACGAGATCGCTACGACACTACATCACATTTGCTTGGATCACAACCCATGACCACATAGATATAAGTGGATCAAAATAACTCAAAACGTAAGGAGGCATCTCAATTTATTTCGTTCACGCTCGCTCTACTTTTGTCAAGGTGCAGGATCCAGTCTTGCGAGTTCCTTCTTGGCAACGAGAAATAACATGATTATTCGAAGCTTGTTGACGAGTGTTTTGAAAGGCTGCCGCTAATGTTAAATGTTCAGCTGCTATCAGGAATTTGCAGACAGTGACAGAAAGTGGTCTTGGGGTGCCGCCACGAAGATCCTTGCGAAGATCCTTGCACTCTGCATGAAAAGTATGATGCCTATTATCTCAGCTCAAGTTGAAAACCGGGTGCTAAGCCCACTCAGGAGAGGTTCTCGCTCTCTTTGAAAGATCAATCATGCACATCCAAAATGCCTTTGCTTCTCCATTAGGCGCCGAATCATTTCAACCGCTAGTGGTTTTACGTGTCGGCGCAAAAATAGTGCCACCCGGTTCGAGTGAGCAACATCGTCTCGTCATCTCATCAAACCCTCAGTTTTTGACTCTGACTGTGAAGTGATTGACAACTAGTACTTTTGTTCACTATTTCTTCGTGTTTTTTGTCCTTTCAATATTCACGCTCATTTCACTCAATTCCCCGGAACACCTTGTTGCTTGCCTAAGGTAAAGACTGCCCCTACCATTTTCAACCTTCTCAACTTTTTGATAGTATGGTCAGCTTGAACAACAATGTATTACCAAGTCAGGTTGCTGCTACCTCATTCGAAGCACTTCTCGGCACATCTCGAATTGGGAATTCAGAAGCCAGCAACAGAAAGCATATCAGAGATCTAAATATTGACACTGTACTTCATTTCTCGCATTTTTTTGTTGCCGCTGATGTGCTCATGGACATACTCATAGAGATCAATCGCAGACAAGGTGATTCACGCCTTTATCTTTTGTTCTGTGTTCCCATCCTTATTCTATCCTTATAGTATTCGCTGGCACCATCACCTCGTTCTTGGGGTATGCCGTTCTTAATGAACTCACCGGAATTAGACGATCTTCTGCACAACCCCGATCCACGACGAGACAGAAAATCGGACAGAGGGGGGACAATATGTACCAGCCGGGGTATTGCCAATCTTGGTTGCCTCTTCATCCTCGTAGCAGGGATGTTGATGCTTTTGTGAGTCTTGACCATCTTGCTCTTGGTCAAGTCATTGACCCACCATTGAAAACAGTGCTGGTTCGTATTGAGAATATCAATGCCCATAATGTTTTAATTTTCTCTTTCAGGCCTTCCTGTTCTACAGCATTTTACTAAGAAGAAACCCACGAATCAAGGTGGCTTCAACCTTGGTGGCATTAATGCGACTGGACAAGTACCCAATATGCCCGGAAACTTGGGGCTCATTGACAAGGACACACCACAGGAAGCGTATACGAAGAAATCATATACGCATCCTGATCAAGTACTGCAATTAGTCTTTTCGGATGAATTTAATCAGGACGGACGGACGTTCTATCCTGGAGATGACCCATTCTGGGAAGCCATGGATCTACATTATTGGGGAACCGTGGGTTGCTGCTTGACATTATCAATGTTCAGACTGGACTTTGCTGATTTATATCTAGAATGATCTTGAGTGGTATGACCCACAACAGGGTTCGTTTTCGCATTGTGACCCTTCCCTCGAGTGTCATTCAATGAAATCTCAGTGACAACTGAGGGTGGAGCGCTCAGACTGAAGCTGTCTCCGGCCAATCCAGTCGATAATCATGATTTGAAATATCGATCTGGCATGGTAAGGTGTTCACAAAAGCAACTGGTCTAGGGCTTACGTTCTCTACAACAACAGATACAGTCTTGGTATGTGTTTATTCCATTAATGATCATAACATGTCCTCTGACGATGATTTCAGGAATAAATTTTGCTTCACCGGTGGTCTACTAGAAAGTGCGTTGCTTATGTCGTACTCTGTAATACAACAATCTGACATCATGCAATGGGCTTAGCTTCAGTGACGCTCCCTGGAGGCACTAAGGTTAGGTATGTATCTATCGTTCAGACACCTCTTTCCAACATAGATTGTGCCCTTTTTCGCCATGCCTTGTAAAGATAGCTACATAAGCTGACCTATTCCAATTTTTGAAATCTCGTCATCAGTGGCTTATGGCCAGCCGTGTGAGTGTTCTGAACCTACCACTGCAGGAAATTTGAGGAGTGCTGATGGCTTTTAAACTTCTGCATCCAGCTGGGCAATGGGAAATTTAGGTTTGTTTTCTTCTTTCTTTCAGAGTTTTTTTTAAGGAAGCTTATTGTGAAAAGGACGTGCGGGATTCGGGGCGACTCTGGAGGGCATGGTAGGCTTCATTTATACATAACATCTGAATTCAGAATCTCTCACCTCTTATTTACCAGTGGCCATATTCGTATGATGCTTGTGATGTCGGGACACTTCCAAATCAAACGTATCCCGGGGCTCAGAACCCGGCAGCGGCTTTGGTTGGAGGTGATCCTGAATGGGGTGGCGTATTGGTAAGTCACTGATGACTTTTCAATTGTCTAACAGCTCGGTGATGTCTAAAATAGTCCTTTCTGCCTGGCCAGCGTCTCTGTAAGTTCGCAGCTCATGTGTTACCTGTATGCAAGAATTGGGTTATTGAATCAATCGGTTTTCAGCCGCTTGTACTTGTCCTGGACAGTCTCATCCGGGACCTGTTCGATCCGATGGAAGTTATGTGGGTCGCGCTGCTCCAGAGATCGATGTATTTGAGGCTACGATCGACAGTGGGATCGGAAAGGTCTCTCAGTCAGCTCAGTGGGCACCATATAACGTGAGGGTTTTCCCTCTGTGCAGTGATCATTCAAGGTTAATACTACCTCTGACACAGGCTGGTTATAAATGGCTCAACAACTCGGACAACTTGATCATCTACGATGCTCAGAATACTGTGCTCAATTCGTATCATGGTGGTGCGTTACAACACGTTTATGTTCATAGGCGACGACCACATGATTTATGTCCTGTTAGGCGTTTATCAGCAAACTACCAGCGGTTTAACAATCACGAATCAAGATTGCTATGAGCTCAACAAGGGGTGTTTCTCCATCTACGGCTTCGAATACGAGCCAGGGTAAGTGTTCCAGGTTTTCATTCTTACTTCCAAACTAAAGCAAAGACGTGTGATAGCTTCGATAAATCCTATGTCACCTGGATCAATGATGGGACAAAGGCATGGACCTTGATGGGAGCAGGCATGGGACCAGATGCAGAAACTGAGATACATGGCAGACCTGTACCTGAGGAGCCAATGGTGCATTTCATGGGAGTACTTGAGAATATTGGCTAACAATCCGATTATAGTACATTATTGCCAATCTGGGTTTTTCACAGAATTTCGGCTGGATTGATTTCGATAATCTGCAACTGCCAGCGACAATGAGTATAGATTATATTCGTGTCTATCAGCCGCAGGATGCGATAAATATTGGTTGTGACCCGGTAGACTACCCAACCATGAAATACATCGAGACGTACGTCCCTGTCTGCACATCTGTTTTGTCACTTATCGGATTTGCAATCTTGCCTACCACTGCCAGGTATGAGGAAGCATATACCAATTTCAATCTGACACTATGGAACGCTCCAAACTATCCGAGCGAGTGGCCAAAGAATCGCCTCGATGGCGGTTGCTAATCGTGATCTATATTTTTAATTGGATTTTAGAGACAATTTATAGTTCAGCAATTCATATCTTCCATGTTGGTACTCACCTGCGCGACTGTTATCAAACATTATCATGATGCACCATCGTCCAGTCAACAAATTTGTTCGCTATCTTTCTCTTCTGCAACTTGAGCGCAGGCCCCGTCTTTTGCTCTAGCTTATCATGACATTTATTTATGATTGATTCTACGTTACTGCTACCAAGTCCCTTTCAACATTGATTGAGCAAGTGATCTAAGAAATGTCTTTGCTTTCCAAGATATGCTGACAATGCTTCTCTCAACTGTCAGCGGGGCTCCGGGCTTCGGAAAACTCACTATTAGTGACATATGCCCTGGTAAAAGCAATGGATAGCATACAGCCTAGGCCCACAGTGGAACACAAAGTGTTGGATCTGATGGCAAGGCGGACAAATCGTCAAGTGATATCGTCTTATCTTTGTTCAATCAACTTATCAGATGAGAGATGGTTGGTCGTGCGTACTATTTTGTCGTCAGAGCATAGTACCAAGTGTGATACGCTCACAGCACCTAGTAGTTAACCCTATAGTCTGAATCTAGTTGATGCGAACCGTGTCATCAAACACGCCAAATCTCTTCTATTTACTGTGTTGAATCAACGTACTGTCAGTACTCGGAGAAAGATGTCTTTATAAGTAAAGAATCCATTCTAGAAAATCATATAGATTGACAAAACTAAGACGATAGGCACATCTCAAAATGGTCTTGATCTTGCTTTTCCTGTCAATCGGGCTTGTAGGATCCATACTGTAGCAAGAGTCAGCTAGATACAGTATGTTGGAGAGGTGCGACACTCGGTTTTAATCTTATCCCTCTACGATGGATCTTTGTCATTTTCCGGTTGCCAAAAAATTGTCGAGACCGATGCCATAAATATAAATGTCATCGTATTGGACAGGAGAAAGAAATATTCATGAAGTGGTTAGTTGTGGAAGAACACCAATG
>Ga0153937_1000877_pt1 | contig 11208 bp, 17 predicted proteins | sample TSNY021MetaG_FD_104680 | JGI IMG/M metagenome (GOLD analysis project Ga0153937, IMG submission 104680) | Attine ant fungus gardens microbial communities from New York, USA - TSNY021 MetaG | ecosystem: Host-associated > Fungi > Mycelium > Unclassified | place: USA: New York, Robert Murphy County... | reverse complement strand
TCTCAGTAAATTATGAATATCACTGTAGATGAAGTTCACCTGTTCAAGAACACTGTCCCTGTGTCCAATTCCTCTGCAATGCGCAAGAAAGCTTTTTCTGAGTGAGGATTTTTCTCTGCGTTCGTCCAGACAGATGCAGTCAATCCATAGGCAGAGTCATTCATTAATTTAATAGCCTCCTCATCCGAAGTAACCTTCTGTATACCAACGACAGGTCCAAACGTTTCTTCCTGGAATCGAGTCAAATCAAGATTCATGCTTTGTTGACTGGAATTCGTACCATCATAACGTCCATTTCTAGCAAAGGAGCTACTGTCAAAGGGAACTTGGCCAGCTTTTGGATTGCACTCACCGTGATTAACATTGACCAGGACTTGAGGCGCTACATAGGTTGTCCCACTTATTGAAGTGTCAGAGACAGGCAATATAGCGTGGTGGGAACATACGCTTGTGCAATGGGATGCAGATCTTCCGGGATCAATGCTTTTGCCCCTGCCTGAACTGGACGTCGATTTTAGATGCAACACACAAAGAGTAGCAGATTCGTGATTTACTGGCATCGGCCACCTGTTTACGAATTCTTTCTGCACTTGCCAAGCTCACAACGGGGCCTAAAGTTGTCTCTTTCAGTGTTGGGTCCCCAAGTTTATAGCGCTAACGAGCTGATGTTAGAGCAATCTATTGCCTTCAGTGGCTGTCATGCAGGCAAACCTTGACCAGATCAATGAAACGGGAAACAAATTCATCGTATACTGTTTCATGAGCGTATATTCGCTAGAGATTTCAAATCTATGTCAACCACAAGCAACCCTCAAGAGTATACTAAACACACCTCTACTGCACAACAACTCTGACCAGAGTTGAAATAGGCACCTAGGGCATGATCAGACCTTGGATCTGATGGCACATCTTACCCACCATCTACAAGCTCAGCTACAGTGTAAGTGATATCTGCATCCGATCGAACATACGCTGGATCCTTTCCTCCAAGCTGAACAAAGACCATTATAAAGTTTATGGCATCTCTTTCAAGTAATAAAATCTTACCTCTAGCGCAACTCCAGTGAACCCAGTTGCCGTAGCCGCGGACTCGGCCACAGACCTTCCTCCGGGAACGCTTCCAGTAAAAGACACAAAGTCTACAAATGGGTGTTGAACCACGTATGTCGTCAGATTGGGCGGCAAGTGGACAACCTGTATGATATCTTCTGGAACACCAGCCCTCGTAAGTGCCAACGCAAATCTTTCCCCTGTTAGTGGCGTTTGGGGAGAGGGCTTTAGGAGTACAGCATTTCCGGCTATGATAGCGGGGAGAACGGAGTTTACAGTGACGAGATACGGAAAGCTATGTTATGTGAGCTTGGAGATCTTGAGAATTGTCTATGACTTACTTCCATGGCACAATTACCAACACAACACCAAGGGGGACACGCTTAATGTACCGCCTGAAACCAGGGTTATCCGTATCTTGCAATGATACATCCGCAAGCTGCGATTCCGCGATTGAAAGCATATAATTTGCTCTTTCGAGCGTTCCGCGGATCTCGCCTGCAACTTGAGATATCGGTCTGCATTCACTAGTTTAACATCTCATCATAGGTGTGAGATAAGAGGATGCGTACCGACCCATCTGAGAGGTGAGTTCTTGGGTGATTTCGCTAGACATTTTTTGGAACTCTTCCTGTACACGGCATGAATACAATGACTTCATATCGAAATGTTGGCTCCAACCATGAAGCGATAACCGATTGCCACGCGCTCCTTCAGGGGCAGATTGCTCCATGTCTTTTGCGCCTCACGAGCTTTGGTGATAAGTACATCGAGCTCATTCTGTGCTGGATATGACCTGGACACCAGGGGTTGCTGATTGTGAGGCGATATGGTAGTCTGGAGAGACATAGCAGGGAAAGCTTTAATTAGACTCTGATCTTATCAGGACATGCATCACATGACTGCAGAATACGCGTCCTCGGTCAAGTCGTCCTTGCCCCATCCACAATGCTTGAATCGACTGTCTACCGTTCCCCTGGCTTTGATTTCTCAAACCAGATCAGGTTTGAAAGTACATGCAATACTCCCAGTAAAATTCTGAATCACAGCCCAGAAATAACTTCCTAGCCGATAAGGGTCTACCGCTGCCCAAGGCCACTAGTACAGGAACCACTATTGTTGGATGCCTTTTCAGAGATGGTATCATCCTCGGTGGAGATACACGAGCTACAGAAGGGGATATTGTTGCCGACAAAAACTGCGAGAAGGTTCCTTCTCTCAACACTCTTCGTTACAGTCGACTGACCATTTGAGCGTTAGATCCATTACATCACAGAATCCATTCGCTGCTGTGGCGCAGGAACAGCTGCAGACACCGAATTCACAACTGCTTTGATTTCATCCAACATGGAGCTTCATGCTCTTTCTTCTGGCCGGAAGCCGCGCGTCGTCACGGCAATGACTATGCTCAAACAGATGCTTTTCAGATACCAGGGTCACATTGGAGCTGCGCTGGTTCTTGGAGGTGTTGATCCAACAGGACCTCATCTTTTCACCATACATCCCCATGGCTCAACGGACAAACTTCCTTACGTGACGATGGGTTCCGGTAGCTTGGCTGCAATGGCTGTTTTTGAAAGCGGATGGAAGACCAACATGAGTGTACGTCAGCGACCAGTGTTTATCGCATGACTGTTCTCATGCAGACATTCACAGCGACAAGAGGCCTTGGATCTTGTCTTCAATGCCATCTCGGCAGGTATTTTCAATGATCTTGGCTCCGGATCCAATGTCGATGCATGCATCATCACCGCTGAGAACACGGAGATGCTTCGTAACATCAACCTACAAGTAGACAGAAGCACTGTGCGACCTCCAAAGGAGCGTGAGTACAGGTTTAGGAGAGGAACGACAGCATGGACCAAGGAAGATGTAAGGAAATTTGTTGTAGAAGAGGAGATTACTGTTAGCGATGCGATGGATACCTCATAATCATGCTAATATGTAGACAAAGACAAAAATATAAGACAAGTATTAGAAACTACTGCCTCCATGTCAATCACCGTCGAAATGAGTGAGATCACAATAATCAGGTCCTAGGATAGATTTACTCGTCTGGAAATAATCCATTTTCCGGTCTTTCGCCTATGGACGGAGCAGCCATCTTAGCGTTCTGTCAAAGACATCGTTCTTCATGGCTACGCTTTTTCCATTGTACAGAAGAATGTGAGGGAAATTTGTCCCTTGTGGCGAGAATTACTCTGTGTTTGGTTGAGCAATTATTTCAGCTGAGGTGGAGGCAGGGGCTGAGTAAAAGCATTGTAAGGCGATATCAAAGACATTGGGCATTACATGCAACTAAGGATTGAGTTTGAGTGCCTTCGCAATGACAGCTTCGTTTTCTCCGGGATTCAAAGAACACGATATCATGCTTAAGCAGACTCCGCGTGAGAATTCGAGCGAAGTGATAATCTCAGTTAATAAGTGATTTGTTGACAATGTCTATCGTCAGCGACACCGAGCAAGTTCTCCATAGCCTCTGTTCCAAACATATTCACTGATTCTTGCAGCTATCTCATACACAACATTCGTCTATCATACCTCAGGGAGGTTGACGACCTTTACGGACCCAGAATTGTCGCCTTTGACTCTTCCTACACCTCTAATCCCTACATCACCCATGCAACCCTCGCAGACTCTGATAGATGGCCTGAGCTCAACATGCCTCAAAGCCCCATAGTCAGTCCTGATGAGCCCGAACGCCCTACCGGTTTTCCAGGTGCCAAGCTGAAATATACCCAAACCGTCATGGCAGGCAAATCCGGCGGTCTAGGACTCCGCGTTCATGGAAAGCGAGCTTCGACTTCTAACCGGTTATCAAAGTCTGGCGTCCAAGCGGCTGTCTTGCAGGATTCTATCTCGCCTTCATCACTTGCTCAGGACCCTGCCTCGTCCTCATCCATCACCACCAAGGAGATCACCGCTGCAGTGGACCGGTCCAAAACAGAAGAGGCAAACGCACCTTCGCCTCTTACAAAGATCGTGACAGAGACCTCATCGTCGAAGCTCGAGGTCACGGTTGAGGCTCCATCTGCAAATGAGGAAGCCCCAGTACAGAAGGTCGTGCAATTTGTCCCCAAGTTCAAAGGTGCTGCTGAAATGGAGAGAAGACGAAGAGTACGGATGGCTGCACGTCTTGAACTCGACGCTGCTCTTGTACCCCCGTTGCCGCCCCAACCATTCACCTTATCTTCCTCCGAGGACGAGCTCCAGCCTCATTCGAGCCGTGAGTCCTTGGATGATAGTGATTTTGGCAGTCAAAGAGCGCACGATACAGTCGACGAGGCAGATGAATTTGATCCGTAGGTCTGGTCTTGGCCTCTGTCTAAATTATCTAACTCTTATACAGTGACTTTGCTGCTTCTCGTACAGCCATGAACTCTGACCTTTCTGACGACATTTCTGTCCTCTCAGCAGGTACCAACTCTATGTCAATCTCTTCCGTGCCTTTATCCCTCACTGCCAATATCGGTCTGCGACCCCGCTTAAGCCCTGTCTCCGAAGCCGATCATGCCGTCCTTCAACCCCGCAGCGATCTACTTTCAATTGATAAGAATCACGAAATGTTAACGCCTGTTATCAGTACTAGCGACAATGACGAGCCCGCACACAAAATCTCCCGTGGTGGTCTCCCTGCTTTACGTGGTCCCAGCAAACAACTCGCTCCTGACGATCTTTTCATCCATAAGAAAGTTCTTCCTATCAAGTCTCAACAATCTGCCTTGTCAAGAATGCTTAATGGTGGTAAATCATCCAATCCCTTCACAGAAACATATGCTTCTGTCTCTGGACGAAGTGCACCAGCATCAACTGTCGTGTCTGTCTATTTCCCTCACGCAAAACGGCCTGCTGGAAAGCCTATGGATCTCACCATTTCCAGAGATGCTACGGTTGAAGAGGTCATCGGGTTTGCTTTGTGGACATATTGGGAAGAGGGATGGTTGCCCAAGTTGGACGAAGGTTTGAGTGGACCTTCTGATCCCAGATGGGATGATAAGGTGTCTGCCTGTGGATGGATCCTTAGACTTGCGGAAGATGATGGAGAAGTAGACGATGATTTTCCCCGTGTGTTTTTTTCCGCTACAAGGTGCTGTTTTATCATTGAACGGATTTTTCATCTAGCACCCGATCGGCTCGGTAAAATTATCAAATTCAATGCAGACGCATATGTTGTTCTTGCTGCCTCGCCTGCTCAAAGTACGCTAATTACTCTAGTTTGAATGGCCGTCAGTCTGACCTGTATATCACAGTTCAATTGAACCGTGAGTATGAAACTAAGATCCAACGATCGACCAAAACCGTCAAGAAACAGCCCGAAAACAAGCTTGTCCCTCTGAATGCAGTAGCTCCCTCTGCCATCGGCACATCCAGCATCTTGACTGCAAGTTGGGGACCCAGTGCATCTGCACCTATCTCAACATCCCTTGGTCCATCAAGTAGTCACGGCCCACAGATTTTCTTGCGAGTTCGTGTTGACATGGCTGACGCTGGACATGTATCGACAACCATTCCAGTGTGAGCTCGCTTTTCCTTCTATTTTTGTCTGTGTTGCATGATCCTGGATATTATAGGTCCGCAGGAATGTATATGCAAGAGGCCCTGGAAATGGTTTGTCGTAAACGAAAACTGGCTGACCCGAAGGAATACGCGCTGCTCTTGGCTGATAGAAGTATTCTTATTCCCCTTGATCGGACTGTTGCCAGTTTGCAGGGCAAGAGGGAATTGCTACTAGTCAAGAGAAGTATTCTACCTTCGCTGGGAGGGAATATTGTGAGGGGTGTTGGCAGGACTACAGATCCGAATGGTGTGCTTTCATCATAGAGAGTTCTGGCTTGCCAACTGAGAACAACCTCAGCTTCTATTTTTAAGAATGCTGATATGCCAGAGACACAATATACAACGACTGTAGATTACACGGCTGCATATAAGGTCAGATTTCTCTGTTCTTTCGCGACTGATACTCAGAACCACATAGAAATTCACCGTCTACCGTAAGATACCGATGCTTGTTGCTCGACAGCCGCGAACGCTCGCTGTTGATGGCGAATGGGTACATGTATGTCCTACCTGCTATTTTTGAGGGAATCTCCATAACCTTTTTTTCCACATACAGATTATGCCCTCGAGCAACAAAGCAAAAAACGTTTTTGATAGTGGTCGCACATCCTCTTATCATATCAAAACCATTGTAGATTGTCAACAATCATCCAAGTCTTCCTCTGTATTCAAATTGGTTCTCACGCGTGGCGGAGGTACAACTAAACGATATGATTTTGAGGCAGAGAATTCCAAGATGGCAGCAGATATTGTTCAAACGATAAAGAGCTTGAAAAATTCGCTGGAGAGGTCTGGAACTATTCATAAATCGAGGAGATCAAGGCAGGTTGTCTGATATTCGTGGTCGCACAATCCCAGTCCCACTTTGCGGACTCGGTTTGATGGAAAAACAGTTTCAGTTATAGCAGTATAAATTCTTTGGAATCATTCTTCTTTCTCTCGATTTCTTGATTTTTTTCAACTGGGAGAAGACACAATTTAGTTTGATTTTTGTGATCTATACAAAAATCCGCTGATGCATCAAACCATTCTTGGCTCGTTTTCTGAGACAAATTTCTTTACTCAAAATCCGTGATAGTGGACCTGAATCATCAAAAGGACCTAGAAATCGATTGGATCTAGCTTTATGAGTCAAAAGATTGAGATAAACTCAATTTGACTTAGAGGTGGTCAGGACCAGATCCGGGGTTCTATGAACATCATGCCCACTCAGCGGTTGAGTAGAACAGCGTAGCCAATACCTCTAATTTCACGCTGTGCTAATTGCAATGCTTCCCACGAGGATACTCAGAAATCGCAGTACTGATCAGACACTTCCAAGGTTCTTGAATCATTTGGACGAGTCACTTTATCGGTCATATTCTTTCTTTTCCTCTGTGATACAAACGAATACTAATTCTGTCTTGTTTAAAACTGAGCGACACTCTTCACTCCATCTTTGACGGCCTGCCAACTCTCACGGTCTGATATTTTAGTGAACCACGCATTGACATTAGGTCGCTCTTGAATGTAATGAACTCCAGCAGCCGGGAGGAGAGCACCATAGGGAAGATGAAAGACATCTGCTAAAGTCATCTCCTATGAATCATTTGGTAAGTTTGTTCGTTGATGGCAGAAGAAACTTACATCACCCGCAAGGTACGGCTGCCTCGACAAAATCTCCTCATAGACGTTTAATTTTTCTGCTAGCTTATCCTGGAGTTGTTTGGCCCTTGCTTCATCAGCCGGCATGTTGTAACGTCTAAGCTCATCAGCTCATCAGCTCCTAACCAGATAGGAAGGTTGATGATGGCTTACTTCTTGATAACACGCTCATAGACGAGAGGTGCAGCAAATGCGTCAAAGTTCGATTGTTCAATGGAAGCTGCTTGTTCAAAAGCCGCCTGCTTCATCAAACCTTGTGGGATAAGGCTTGTCCCCGAATGAGGTTCTTTGGCATCCAGATATCGACAGATAGCACGACTTTCATACAAAATCATTCCATTGTCGTCCTGATATGGTCAATTTCGTGATGGATGGTGCTCAAACCACTTACGATGTAAGGTACTTGTCCAAATGGCTGCTTAGCCATAAACTCGGGAGATTTGTGTTCACTCTTGGCAAGAGCCACCTCCTGGAACTCAAAAGGGATCTTCTTTTCGTGAAGCACCATGGCAACACGTTTCGTGCAGGTAGAGAAAGGGGAGCCGTAGAGTTTCATGACCATGATGAATGGGATGTGATGGAAAGGGTTTGTGAGCTCTCATGGATTTATATCTTGGCGCACGTGAGAAGTCCCAGGTGAGAAAGCGATGACTAAAAGAAGAGACTATGATAAATGGGGTGTGAAAGAAAGATTTTGTGAGCTCTCATGGATTTATATCTCGACGCATGTGAGAAGTTTCAGGTGAGAGTAAAAGAACAATCTAAGTGGCAAAGGCAGATCTGGCACGTGACATTGACACATACTGTCGACATGCGACTGCTACTCAGTGTCAATCCATATCATGATAGTTTCCTTCCCTTTTACCTTTACTTTTTCTGTTCCCGGCCTTCCAAATCCATTTTCTTCAGGTTATTCACGCCATTTCAGACCGTCATCTTGCTCGCAGGCTTTCCAAGTATCCCGTGAATATCAGAATGGCAAGGCATTGGGGGATAGATCAACGGCCATGCCGACATCCTCATTTTCCTCTCCCTCGTCCAGACCGAAGTATTTAAAGCGTGGCTGGGACTCTGAGCTTGTTGAAACCACTGATGACAGCCAATCGTCCACAACTCTGGTCTCTACGAGCGACTATCATGGTCCTCCTTCAAAAGGATTTGTGGGTGTGTCGGATGTGCATGACGAAGGTGTGCGGTATTTCGCTTGCTAAGTTTTTCTTGAGCTATGGACTTGATCCTTCATCCTGCCATGCGCTTTAAGCAGGGCTGGTGGTTTCCATGCTCCACACACGTGTTGCAGGCGTAGTCCTGGGGTCTTTTAAACGGCCGCAGGCTGATTTCTGGAAAGTACTTCTGTTTACCTTGTTCCTGTATTTTCTGTATTTTTTTTTGCCTTCTTGTTCGTCATTTTCAGTGTATTTGATATCCACTTCCAACTCTTTCATCCTACCACAACCAATCACTTATCGATATCATCATCCCCCTGAATAATTATGCTGATCGAAGACATTATCTATCTTATAGATTTTTACCCTCCTTGCAAGAAGCGTCGTGGCTTAGCCGGTTCCATCGTCTCAACTGCGGTCAATGCTGCACTTATCGGAACGGCGGTCGGGCTTACTGTTTACCGGCTGTGAGTCCCTTCTTTCTGTCATCCCCTGATTTATTCATGTCAGAGAATTGATACTGTATTCGCTTTCTCAAGTTGGCGAGGCCGTGGCAAAGAGAATCACACAATCGAAGTGGTAGATCCCGGCAGTTCTGATTCTGAAAAGGGATCATCCCTTCCACCTCCACCACCCTATCAGGAACGTGAATGGTCACTTGTTTCGCACCCCGTTGAATCTGCATCCCCACTGTTGCTTGCCTCTGCTGGCAGTGGTACCATAGCAGCAGCAACAACAACACCGACAACGCCACGTAGAAAGATTGTCTATCGTAGTGGGAAGAGAATACAGAGAAGTCGCGCCCCTCTGCCTCAACCTGCCCTCAGTCCCGAACGTGTTGTATTCAGTAGCTACGCACATGCTGGGCCTGATTTTGGACAAGATAGCGAAAATGATGGCGATGATCAAGTATGTTTCGAATGCTCTCTTTATCACTGAGACTGACGAAATTCATAGATGAATCGGATTCAGGATAGGCTGGCGCAGCTGATCGAGGAGGGAAAGCGAGCGCTGAGCAGAGAAGTGGTAGTCATGAGTGATGCAAAAGAAGATGAGGTGGACGATGGCAGTAGTGCTTGGGAAGAAGAAAACGATTACCACCACCATCACCAATCCGTATCATCAACAAGAAGATTAGGTTCCCCTCGCCGCGTGACAAAACGTGCCCGGTCTCAGAATCCCTTTTATGGCTTCTGGAACCACTCACCTACAACCCCGAAACGAACGCATTCAATTATAAGGGAAGACGAGAATGCGTGGGAGAGTCCTGAACTGAGGGAAACAATGCGACTGGCACGAGAGAAGATCATGGCTGGTAGAGGGATGTCATAAGCGGGGAAATGCTGTGCGTCGCCTCAAGCATAACACCATCCACCTATAGGCCTGGACCTATCTGCTAAGAGTTTGCTAAGAGTTTGCTAAGAGTTTGCTAAGAGTTGTGAACACCACCTGTGTATATGTGCTCTACATGTTTGCTATGTTTGCTCTCTCGCCCTTCTACCTCAGACTTCACGCACATTCATTGCTGTGGTGCCAGACATGTAATTTTTGCTGATGATTTCTCGTATCTAGCTGATGAATCTCTTCGACGTGAATAGTAGGTGCAAAGTTTATGTACTAAATATGATGTCGGACTAGAATGATATAATAACTGAAGCTGTTTAGAACTCAGAGTGGGATAGTGCAACGCTTGTCGTTATCATATCACAAAGCTCAAATAGTCATTCCATTCTTCTCAAAATATATTTACAAGAGATCAAATTCAGAATGAGGAAATCAGAAACATCGAAGGACTTTAGGAGGCATTAAAGGTCAAAACGTTGACACTGACAGCTGGTGCATTGTATGTGAACGATTTCCCAGTGCTGATGTTGCTCGTTTGAGGCGTGATAAGATTGGGGTTCTGTGGAGTGTTGCTACTGGTGGGATTTCCAGTAAGAACTTGTGCAGTTCCACTTGTTGCTACATTATTGAACGCCAAATTAAAGGTGAGGCTAGCTGTGCTGCTGCCCGTGTTGGAAATCTACCCAACACAATTGTCAGTGAACATGAAAAAGTGTTTTGAGAAAATGATGACCTTGATGATGAGTTGGCCAGTAGATGTCTTGCGAACAACACTCCAAAAGACAGTTCCAGTACTCGAAGGCAAAGTGCTTGGGATATACTGGTCACCACGGTTTTGACTGAAGAGCTTTTGCACGTAGAAACTGGTCGACCGGTAGACGCTTCCGGCACTGACAGAGGTCATATAAATCGTAATGCGGAGAGGAAGATACAACGCTCACTCGAAAGCAAGAAGATTGGGGGTCTTGTAAAATCAATAGGGTGCTTCTCGATCAGAGTCAGAACCTCACCCATTGGTTATTAGTGACATGCTAATGTAAACTTGTAAGACATCGAGCGCAAACCAGATCTATAAGCTACTTACACCTAGAAGAGGTGCATAGGATGCAGCGAATCTAACAGGGCAGTCAATTCAAGTTCCAAAAAATGCAGCAGGGCATACACAATATCACTGTTGCGCTCTAATCCCGTCATAAAAGCAGCCTCGCCAGCAGCACCTGCAGATGTTAATGCAAAATTTGAGTTATTACAATTGAGCAGCCTACTCTCTACTGTCGGGAAAGTCAGACGACCGTCAGAAGGAGAACCGAAGATGTCATTTGGGTTCGTTGATATGGCTGCGTATTCACCCTAATAGTCTCTGATCCACGGGGAATCATAGGGACTTTTGTCTCAACTTACCTCAAAGTAATGGGTGCCATCCCTCTGAATAAATTTAGTACATTCT
>Ga0153937_1000874_pt1 | contig 11225 bp, 10 predicted proteins | sample TSNY021MetaG_FD_104680 | JGI IMG/M metagenome (GOLD analysis project Ga0153937, IMG submission 104680) | Attine ant fungus gardens microbial communities from New York, USA - TSNY021 MetaG | ecosystem: Host-associated > Fungi > Mycelium > Unclassified | place: USA: New York, Robert Murphy County... | reverse complement strand
TAGGTTTATCGCTCTTAATGATGGAGTAGACACAATTTCCCGCAACAATAACATGCTAATGATTTTTAAGAACGTCCTAAAGGAATGATTTTGTATGATAGATACTTACATAATAAGAAAACTGGAAGCCGAAGATTTACAAAACGCACTGCGCCTTGTTTGGGAAACCTTTCTTGAATTTGAAGCACCGGAATATTCTGACGAGGGAATACAAGAATTTAGGGATTTCATTGATCTTTCCGTGGTTATGGATAAGCAGTCTAAATCTGAATTATTCATGTGGGGCTGTTTCGATGAAAACAAGGTTGTCGGAGTAATCGCAACAAAGCGTCCGTGTCATATTTCCCTTTTATTTGTCGATAAAAATTATCATCAGAAAAGGATTGCCCGGACTTTGTATAATACGGTTTTAGATTACTATAAAACCAATAGTAAATGTTCAGTAATGACGGTCAATTCATCCCCATACGCGGTAGAAATATACCGCCGCTTTGGTTTTGTTGATACGAACGCCGAACAAATAATGAACGGTATTCGGTTTATACCAATGAAACATGAATTTAAATAGATGATAAACATAATATTCAGTGCACGGTGACCAGCTCGCCCTTGCGGGTCTTGTCCGGGTTCTCGGCATTATCGGTTCTGTCGGTAATCGTTTGGGCAATCGTTTTGCTCTTGTTTATACTTGCCGAAGCCGGAATTGTATCAGACGGAGGCTTGGCATACAGTTCTCATGCTCCGGTACGGTTTCACATTAGAAAATAAGAAAATAATATCAGGAGAAAAGGCTAAACCGCCGCTTCCACGCTGATATTTTTACAGGAGAACGGGCTTGATGATATTGAAAAGCTCCGGGAAAAGGCACAGCAGGCGAAGGATGATTTCAATAATATCAACACCCGCGTACATGGCATTGACGCTCGCCTGAAAGAAATTGCCGCCCTGCAAAAACATATCGGCATTTACAGCAAAACCCGCGATGTTTATGCCGCCTACCGCAAGGCCGGTTACTCGAAAAAATACCTCGCCGAGCATGGTGACGACATCGCCGCGCACAAGGCGGCAAAGAAGTATTTTGACGAGCTGGGGCTTCAAAAGTTACCGACCATAAACACACTCAAAACCGAATACGCCGCGCTGTCGGCTGAAAAGAAAAAGCTCTACGCCGACTATCATCCGGCGCGGAAATATATGCAGGATATTCTTACCGCGAAGCAAAACGCGGAGAACCTTTTGAACTACCGCGAGACCATAAAAACGAAAGAAAATGAGCGGGTTTAAGTTTGATGTTTTTCGATTTTTCAGCGTTCCGCAGGAACGCGCAGCAGACGCAACGCGGCTTAAAAGGGAGACCGGCCGGAGGGCGGTTTCCCTCAGCGGGATTGGGCGCCGCCCAACAAGCAATTTTTACGGTTCGAGCGCAAGCGAAAACTGTAAAAATGCCCGCGCTACAGCGCGGGCCCTGCTTGCTAAAATTATAAGATCTAATAAAAGCGGTTGTCAGCATTCCTGCATGACCTCCGCTTTTCTCTTGCTTATTTCAAATTCATCCGTGTGCAAATTACACCGCTATATCTTTCGCCGGGGTTACCCATTTGAGAGGGTTGGTGTCATCTGGAATTTCATTGCTCATCGCTAAGCTGCGCTTTCCGCTCCAGAACATGCCTTTGCAGCAAGGAAATCTTTTCCCAACACAGTAAAGTGCGTTCCCTTTTTTTACAGTAAGGCTTACTATAGGAATGTTCCGCATCATTTCTTACAGGGGTTTACCTGCTAATATTTCCTGATAATCTTTGTAATTCTTCTCCAACAAAGCAGGGGTATCCAGCTCATACAGACAATTGCTGCTGCACTGCCCGCAGTGGAGGCAATCTTCAATCCTTGCCATCATGTTCTGTGATTTTTCTGTTAAATGTCCGGCAGAAGGTGACCTGCGGATTAACAAAGACATTCTGGCGCAGATATCGATTTGAATTCCAGCCGGGCAAGGCATACAGTAACCGCAGCCACGGCAAAATTCTCCTGACAGTTCGTTTCGGTCACGATTAATCAGCTGATCAATCTCATCGGTCATAGTCGGTGCATTTTGAATATAAGATAAAAATTCATCCAATTCTTTTTCTCTTTGTATACCCCAGATAGGAAGCACATGGTCATACTGGTCTAAATAAGCGTAAGCTGCCGCAGAATTGGTAATCAGTCCACCAGATAGTGCCTTCATGGCAATAAAGCCCATTCCTGCCTGCTTGCATGCTCGAACTAGTTCAATATCTTTCTTTGTAGAAAGATAAGAAAATGGAAACTGAAGGGTTTCATAAATCCCGGATTCCACCGTTTCCCATGCAAGCTTTAACTGATGGTTGGTGATTCCAATATGGCGAATCTTACCCTGTTCTTTGGCTTCTAACATAGCTTCATATATTCCGCTGCCATCCCCCGGTTTGGGGCAAAATCAATATTGTGATACTGATAAATATCAATATAATCTGTCTGCAGTTTGGTCAGGCTTTCATTCAAATCCCTCCAAAAGCCTTCAACAGTACAAGACTTGGTCTTTATTGCCACATAAATCTGTTCCCGAATTCCTTTCAAAGCCTCTCCTAACTTTTCCTCACTATCACTGTATCCTCTGGCACTATCAAAAAACGTAATCCCCTGGTCATAGGCTTTTCGAAGAAGGTGTACGGCCGTCTCTTTTGATACCCGCTGTATCGGCAAGGTTCCAAAACCGTTTTTATTTACTGTAATTCCTGTTTTACCCAATGTTATATTGCCCATCTCTTACCTCCGCCTTATTTACATCTTACCTTAATGAAATCAGCACGAAAACGCCATCTTGATAAGCACAGACTAACTCTGTGTACAATCAACCTTACATAATTATCAAAAAAAACTCATTGTTAAAACAACCCAAAAAGGCAAGCCTGCTTTCGTTCGCTAATTATGGTGAATAGACAATCAAGAGGGCGAACATCAATCGCTTTTTGAATAAGTATGCTTATATTTAATTATGACATTCCTATTGCTGAATTGATAAAGTTTCTGGATGAGGCGGCCTACCTTGATTAGTGTTCCTTTGATTCTTGAAAAGCTCAAGATCGCGGATATGAAAGCCATCAACACCTCGAATCGTAATTATTCCGCAATCATTCGGAATGCAAATATCGCTAATTTTGCGAATGATCATATCATCAATGTTGTCACGGCTGAAGAATTAAGCTCTTCTCCATCAAAAATGAGAGGTGCCTGTTTCGTAATTGGTAATCAGTTTCCAATAGATAATTTGGAGGGTATTGAAACAGTAGTATTTCCTAAAGATACTCAAATAGATGATTTAATTACTCAAGCTAATCAAGTCATCACAGAATTCGAGCGATACCAAAAATATATAATGAAAATCAATGAAACCGCAGCCAAAAATAATAATCTGTTGGAGATATTCGATGTTTTTGCAGAATACTGTAACAATCTTGTCATTCTTGGAGATTGCAGCGGCAATATAATTTTAAAAGCGAATGCGAATGAAAAACTCGCACTTTTGGAAGAAACACTTGAGAGCAATATGAAACAAGGTTATGTTCCATATGATTCGTCGTATCAGTCGGGAAGATTACAAGCAAGAGCCAAGATACTATCCTCTTCTGAACCTGTTTTGTCATATGAACGATTTGCAAGCAAGCATACTCGGATGGCATACAGGGTTCGCGGATACGATGGTCAATTCGAACATTATCTTTCCATTTTCGAAGTCTACAATCCTTACGGATACTTTGATATAGATCTTTTAAAATATACAGCTGACTTGATATCATATACGCTCCCAGCCAAAATTCGCCTTCAGATTGAAGCGCCATGCGATTATGTCTTAGAGAGTTTAATCAATGGTTCATTATCAGACCAGAAATCTCTTGACAATCGAATGAAGAATTGCAGAATGACCACTTCTGATTATTACATGATAACCTATATCAGAATCTTAAATAGCGAGACCGTTTCAAATGAAGACAATCTCGATCGTACGAATCAATTAAGCGTCAAGAATACGATTAACAAACTATTTCCATCTTTAATCAACATTATGTACGATAATGGCATTCTACTGTTATTGCAGGCTAGTTCCAGAGAAGAAATAAATGACAAAGTCAATTCGATAAAAGAATATCTTGAAAATAGTAACTTGATTATAGGCCATAGCAGAATCTATGGAAATCTCATGGAAACTCAAAAAAAATATGAGGAAGCAAAACTCGCTACGGAGGTCGGTTCAAAAATATATTTTAATCGAAGAGAATTCACGTTCCAGGAATTATATTTTGAAATAATGATTGTTTTGACAAACGAGCAGACAAGCATTGATAAATTTATTGTCGACGGACTGCTCCAACTAAAAGAACTTGATAAAATCGGGAATACTGAGTATTTCAATACACTGTATGAATACCTATTATGTGGAACAAATATCAATGAACTCAGTCGGAAGCTTTTTATTCACCGAAACACTGCTCTATATCGAATCAATAAAGCGAAGGAAGTTCTTAATGTTGACATTACAAATGGCGACTATCTATTTCAACTGTATCTTTCGTTTAAATGCATACAAGTGCTAGATGCACTGGATATCAAGTCTATACAACAATAGTCGTAAAGCAAATAAATTTAGGGATGTTTCATACTGAGGCAGAAGACCAACGCAGCTATGGACATTGAAAAAAGTATAATAAAAACCATAGAATATGTGCCGCTGTTTGTCAGAATATTTCCCGCAATCGTTGCCACAAAAGAAGAAGGCATGGAGCTGGTCAAAACAATACTGTAATTGGAAGCGAAGTTAGAGTCACCATAAGATGAGCGAATAATTGGACCCGCAGAGGACGGAATGCAGCCGAATGAAGCGCCGGCTAAACAAGCTCCAATCGCACCGAGAAGGATAGAGTTAGTGGGCAGGGAAGCAAGAAGCAAAACAGGAGAAGCAATTGAAATGACAGTGGTGAAAAGCATGACTGTACGGCACCCTGCTTTATCAAAGATAGCGCCAACAAAGAAACGGCCCAGGCCGTTGCTGACGGAAATAAGCCCCGTCAGCAAAACAGCCGTTGCAGAAGATGCTCCCATAAAAAGAAAGTAATCTGTGGCAAAGCTGATCATCGATATTCCGATGCCGGTTACCATTAAACAAAACATGTAGTATTGCCAGAACCCCCTACGCTTCATCATTTCGCAAGAGGGTATATCCAGGGCTTCCGAGTCGTATTTTGATTGATCCTGTGAAGAGCTCTTCGGTGCGGGCAGCACTGTGCCTAGAGGCGGACTTTTTACAAGAAAAGCAACCAGAAGCATTACAACGCCAATTACTAAGGCAAGTATCAGATACGTTTTTCGCCAGCCAAAGTTTGGCATATCAATGAGATAGCTGGCAAGAGAACCAAGTATTAGTGCGCTGAATCCCAACCCCAGCTGCATGGTACCTGAGCAGATTCCTTTTAAATCCGGGAACCAATCGCCAACCACACTCATGACGGTAACGAGATACACGCCAATTCCCGTACCGCATAGACATGCATATGACAAATACAGAGCTATGACATTTTCACCGCTTAAGCGCGAGGAAAAGAAAAAGCCAAGAGATATCATGACACCACTGCAAATCAGCAAAATCCGATAGGGAACCTTTTTGGACAGTACGCCGGCCGATAGGTTGCCTACAGCAACAAAAACCATTGTTAATGTATGATTCAAAGCGAGTTGGGCAGGATCCCAGCCGAACTCAACAGCATATGGTGTCTTCAAAATGGACCAGGCATAAATAAATCCAGCAAATAATAGTGACAATGTTCCGAGGAATAAGTATGCCCATCTGCGCGATATTTTATATATTTCAATTATCATTTATATGGTTCCTGAGTTTCATACCACTACAACTATTAACAACCAAACTCATGAAATCAAGTAACATTGTCTGATCCGTCGGAAGCACAACCGCCGAACAACCTTCTGTAATAACCTTTTGAACATCTTGCGCCCTTGTTCCCGTTGCCGGAGAAGACGGTACCGCCATAAACCAAATTTTATATTTCATGCATGCATCAATAACTTTATAGTATCCGTCATTTACAGACACAGGATATGATCCATCTGGATTCATGCCCCCCAGCACTTGGGCATAATCTGCTTTTCCGAACATAACCATATCTCTACCAGGTTTAAGTTCAGGCAGGATTTCTTTGATATTCTCAACACCTTCAGGATCTTCAATTAACGCAACAAGAGAGATCTCTTTAACCTGTTTGATATATTCGTTAAAGTATATGGGAGCATATCCATCTGCGCGAATAGAACGGCATGTACTTGCGTGACCATCTGGCGGGTATCTTAATGCATCCTGGGCTCTACGACACTGTTCTGCTGTATTAACATGAGGAATTAAAATTCCTTGTGCACCCATTTCCAGATAACTTCGCATAAGCCACGGAATAATATCGGGCATTCTTACCATAGGAACCACTTCGTTCAGTTGAGCAGCGATTATCATACGCTCTACGGTTTCGCGATCCGTAACAGCGTGCTCTGTATCAATGATCGCGAAGTCAATTCCTGCAGAACCAGCGATCTCGATGACTGCGGTATCCTTTAGATAGTTAAAAAAACCAATCGGTACAATACCGTTTTCAATTTTTTCAAATACTTTATTCTTAGGAAATAAATTTTTCATCAATATGCCTCCGCAACAATCTATTTTGAAACGATGTCCTGATGGAATCCTTGTTCAGCATCAACAATAGCCTGCATTTCTACTCCACTTATTTTCGCAATGATAACCGTAAAGTGTGACGGTTTTTCACTGTTGCCTGAAGCAACGATAGTTCCTGGCATTAGATGTCCACAAACAGTGCAGTCCTTGTTTGAGCCGACGCAATGTGCATGAATATAAGGCTGTCCGTCACCGCCATCAGATCCAATCATGCGCCACTTCTGCAGGGGGGTCTCAAGGTATCCTTCAATATTCGGAAACATACCATCTACCAAAGCATCAGCATCTTCTTTTGGCAAATTGCATACTGTATTCCCAATAGTTCCCTGCAAACTCATTTCGCAGTTTCCTTCCATCGTGCCAATAACAACATTCGTCGGTGAAAACTTTGGATTGATAGGAAAATGCTGATATGTAAAGTTTATGCCTGCGCCGCTTCCGTCAAGAATAACGCCTGTTTTAATATCATTTTTTCTACAGATATCATAGAGGGCAAGGAGAATATCTTCTTGGGGGTTAAGCCTTACATAATAAACTTCTTCAATTTTACCGCTATAGGTTAATCTATCCATATAACCATGCCTTTCTGCGAAAGGTACAAAACAGCCATGAAACTGTCTTGCCCCAACGCTAAGTTTGTTTGATAGAATAGGAATTGGGGAACAGGCACCTACAGAACACGCAGAGGTGAGTGGCGGTGAGTGAGTGCGAAACGTCAACCCCGCATCCATATATGTGCCGGTGGCTCTGCTTTGCTATGCCTTCCTTTAATTACTCAGCTTTGTGTTGAGCTTCAACCTTATAGTCCCTCTTACTTCCCTTTTGTAAGGGTTTCATCAGCCAAAGCTTCCTTAAGAATAGGAATACCTACTGTCACCGAGTGAACACCAAGGCAAGAAACCGTTTCCAAAACAACAGACAACTCATCCACCGTTGCACCAAGTTCTAGGGCTCTTCTGATATGCCGTTCAATTCCCGGTTTATAAATTGTCGTCGGAGATCCATCAACAGCAAGCCAAACGAATTCTTTCATCTTCGGACTGAGATACAGGCCCTTTAAGGGGGCGAGTAGGTACTCAACAAAGGCATCGAAGCCCACCGGGTCCAGCCTCAACGCATACTCATAGTCCTCTTCCCAATAATCAATTTCGTTGACCACAAGCTTTGCCTTCGTCGCTTCCTGCTCTGCAGAAAGAGTTCCTGTAGGATATGTGCCCGCTGCTTTCAGCTGGGTTGCAAGCTCTTTGTAGCCTTCAATGAAAGTATGAGATCCAATGGTACTGGCAATCACTAAAGTTTCAAGGATTTCACCCTTGGTAGCTCCCAACTCAATAGCATGACGAATATGGTTTTTCATTCCGGGCACATGCATATGAGTAATAGATGCATCAATAGCAATTGCAAACATCTCCATATCCTTGGCAGAGATGACGTTGTTTGCAAAAGGGACAGCGGAATAGCTTGCGTATCCAGAAATAATATTGGGATCGATGGCAAGAATATCATCCCACATACTGCTGGTCTTCCATTTCCAAATTCCTCGTTTAGCGATAAATTTCGCCTTAGCAGCTTCCTGTTCCTGAGTAAGGATCATTTCTTCGTTCATAATTATGACCATCCTTTCCGCTACGCTTAAAGTGACAAACACCCTCGTTGTTCCTGTCGTAGCCCGTTAATACTTTTTAGATTGTTTTCTTCATTGGCAGCCAAAGTAATCGACACTCATCCCTTTATGCGATGGCACATTGGTACTCTGTAATCTTGGTTTCGGAGTGAGGGACCGATTTAATCTTTTAGCGACTATCCAGTCCCTGCTTCTCCTCCTCACATATGATTGCGCATTGTGGCACTGCTTAACTCGTATAATTAGAAGTCACACAAATCTGACGTGTGGGATATGTAAAGTTATGCCCAGATGATATACGCCGTGAACACTGTCAGGACAATATTACAAATAGAGATTGGCCAGTTCGCACGGAAATAGTCCGAGAACCGATAACCTGCCTGAACAGTAAGGTTCATCATCGGGTTGCACATGGGGGTAAGGATAGATGCATTAACATGGTAAGAAGTAATCATGGTAAGCAGGTAAGGATTGATACCAGAAACAGTTGCAATACTTAGAGCAATAGGAACTGTAATCGTAATTGCGGCATTGTTGCTCATAAAGTTAGAAATTACCTGACCAAGCAACGCAACAGTGAAGCAAATTGCAAGCGTTCCAAAACCAAATCTATTTGCCGTATTCATAACGAAGTTTCCGATGGCAAGCCCTGCGCCAGAGGAGCTAATGACGCCTGCGAATCCAATCATGCAAGCCATCAGAATAATAGTTTCCCATTTAACGTTGTTAATAGCCTGTTTAGAGGTACAACAGCCAGTAATAATCATAAGAGCAGCAGCCGTAAACGTGACAAGTCCCATGTTCCACTTGTTAAACACAAGAACCACGATAGTCGCCGCAAAAATCAAAAGGCAGAGCTTAGCCTTGCCGGTAAGAGGTGCATTTTCGTCAGTATTCACATTACTGTCAACTTCAATTGGGACAGGGGGGAATGTGAACACCTTATCCATCATCTTCATGCCAATGGTAAGATAATAGATCAGGCCAATGATAATGCCAATAATCGCCAGGGGAGCAGGCGCAAAGAAGGAGAATCCATGATCAGCACCTGTAAATTCCTGATACATGGCGGACGCCGCAAGAATGTTTGTAGCGCCCATGAGATTAACAGTACAACCCATTAAGCAACCATTCGCCAGCGGTAACCAACAATGAGACCGCTTAAGAGAACCCTTAGACGCAAGAATCATGCCATCCACCATTGGGATAAGCATTAGCAAAGTAGCCATCGCGTTTACACAAGTTGTCATTGCGCAACCAACGCAATACAGCATTACTGTAGCCCGCTTCTGGCTTCCTTTTGTGAGTTTGAACAACCTATGACCAAGCCACGTAGCTACGCCCGTCTGGAAGAATCCAGCACCCATCATGCACATACCGATCGTTGCCCATGTTGCAGTGCTGTTAAATCCAGCCAACACCTCTGTTGGTGAAGCAATTCCTGCGAAATACAAGAATGATGAAATAGCAATGCTTGTTACAACAAAAGGAACTTTAGGAGTGAGGAACAAAACAAGTGCCGCCGCCAGAGTTAAGAGAACAATTGTACTAGCTTCCATAACTATAATCCGCCTTTCTGCGAAAGGCACCTACGGGGTTATGAAACGCGGTGTGCTTTCGCTCTTTTTATATTTATTTGATATACTTGTTCTGGAGAGTCGGCACACTACAGAACCCGAGGAGGTGAGTGGCGGGGCGGTATAGCGGCTACCCCGCATAACTATATGGTGTCGGTCGTCCGTAAAGGCATCAACGAATGGCGCAAACAACATCCCATAAGCTTATCTCTTACAAATCGACTCGATATTGCCGGACGGCCAGTCCCTGCCGATGCTCCAAATATTGTTTTGGAGGTACGCCATGTTCAAAATCTTTCGTAAAAATTGCTGTGGTCTGGACGTACACAAAACCTGGATTTATGCTTGCATCGGTATTACCGACGTGAATGGTCGAACGGACTACAAGGAAGCGCGTTTTTCCACTTTTTCCAGAGGGATGCGTGAACTTGCCGACTGGCTGGCTAAGTATGAATGCAAAGAAGTTTGCATGGAATCGGCGGGTAGATACTGGTTTCCCGTGTTCAACATCCTTGAGAAAACCTGCTGGGTTACGCTCGCCCACCCGAAGTACACCAAGCCACAAAAGGGCAACAAGACCGATTGGAAAGACGCTAAGTGGATATGTGACCTTTTCATGTGCGATATGATCAAGCCGAGTTTTATCCCGCCGCCTGACATTCGCCACCTTCGCGACCTGGTGCGCTATCGGTTTAAACTTACCAACATCCTGACCGGGGAGAAAAACTGCGCCCAAAATTGCCTGACTATATCTAATTTGAAACTTGATGATGTTTTCTCTGATGTGTTCGGCAAATCGGCAAGCTCAATCACCACCTATATTTTAGATCATCCGGGAGAACAATTTGATATTGCGCCATTTGTGGATGGACGCTGCAAAACCCCAATTGAAGAAATTCAGGTTGCCGTAGATGGTTCCATCTCGCCTGAACATGCAATCAAATTGCGTACAGTGCTGAGCCACATTGATGAAATCAAGGCCCACAAGCAAACCATTGAAGCGGAAATCCTGCGACTTGCCGCGCCATATGAAACGCTGCTTGAACTGATTCGTACCGTTCCGGGCTTATCCGCCGCCCCGATGACCGCCATTGCGCTCATTTCTGAAATCGGCGTGGATATGTCCGTGTTCCCGACGGCAAAAAACCTCAGTTCCTGGGCGGGCTGCTGTCCGCACAACGATTCAAGCGGCGGAAAACGCAAGAGCACCCGCATTTCACGCACCGGCGTATATCTCAAACCTATTTTGGTTCAGGTGGCAAACGCTGTCGTC
>Ga0153937_1000871_pt1 | contig 11238 bp, 12 predicted proteins | sample TSNY021MetaG_FD_104680 | JGI IMG/M metagenome (GOLD analysis project Ga0153937, IMG submission 104680) | Attine ant fungus gardens microbial communities from New York, USA - TSNY021 MetaG | ecosystem: Host-associated > Fungi > Mycelium > Unclassified | place: USA: New York, Robert Murphy County... | reverse complement strand
TTCCTCCTTGGCCTGCACCTCGGCCAGCTTTTGGTGAATGACCAGGGCGTCCTGTTGGGGGATGACGACAACGCCATCCACATCGCCGACAATGATATCACCAGGATGAATTACCTGTCCGCCGCATGCGATGTCAGTATTTACTTCGCCGACAGGATTTTTATAAGGTCCTCGCGGCGTGGCGCCGATGGCGAACACTGGAAAGTCAGATTCCAACAGGAAATCCAGATCCCGAATACAGCCGTCCACAACGATTCCCGCAACACCCCGGGAGATCGCGAAGCGGAACATCACATCGCCGCAAATGCTATGGTTGGTGTCCCCGCAGGCATTGACGACAATGACGTCGCCCGGCTGCGCGAGGGAGAGCGCTTTGTGAAAGATAAAGTTGTCGGCTATAGAGGATCGCACCGTCAGCGCCTGCCCCAGCAGCTTTTTCGCCTTGCCCATGGGAGAGATGCGGGCATCCATCGCAAACAGTCTGCCGGTTACATCCGCGATATTCGCGGTGGGGGCATCACGGAACAGTTCAACAACTTCAGGATCGGTGCGCAAAAAGCTTTTGTTAATGCGCATGCCGGGGTTGCTTATTCCCATATTCATCGCTCAATCCTCTCTGAGACATTTGATGATTTATTTTTGTCTGGTCTGCAGGCTGTGATAATTGACCGACGCCCTGGCCTCACCCAGCAACTTGCCCTCCGACAGCGCCCGTTCAATTTTTGCTTCCTTCTCCGCGATCTCACCAGTGACCTCCAGGACCTCGGCTGCGTGCTCCAGCGGGATGGCGATAACGCCGGTGTCGTCGCCAAGCAGAATATCGCCCGGTTTGATCTGTATACCGGATACCGCTACCGGGATATTGACCGCATCCACCTGCACGCGGTCCTTCCCGGTCACCATGTACGTGCCCTTGGTAAAGATCGGATAGCCCAGTTTACAGATAGTCGGTACGTCGCGGCAAACGCCGTCGATGACTGTTCCGCCAATTCCGCGGTTGGCCGAGCTGATGGTCATCAGGTCGCCCCATACCGTGCAGTAATCCCTGCCGGCATTGTCAATGACTACAACCTGTCCGGGCTGTACCTCATCCAGAAAATCGCCGACAGTTCCCTTAACTGTCCCGCAGGGGACATAGTGCACGGTAAACGCCTGCCCGCAGAGCTTCGCGCCCTTGTTGACAGGCTTGATACCAAGCAGACCGCAGGGGATCCCAAGGCGGTCTGCTGCATCGGATACACAGCAAGTGTCCATTGCCGCAAACGCCTTTATCAGATTTTCCGCATCCATTTTCTCAGCCATGATCATCGCTCCTCATTTGAGCATTTTTTCGTAGTTAAATTCCTGATCCACTTCCAACGCCGATTTGCCGGAGCGCATGGCGGCGACCATCGCCTCCTCTTTTTCATACAGTTCCTCGGCCTTTGCCAGCACTTCATCGATCTTTTCCTGGGGGATAATTACCACGCCGCTGCGGTCTCCAAAGGCAATATCGCCCGGCCGAACCTGTACGCCTGCAAACTGTACCATACAGTTGGTCGATTCCTCCATTACCCTGCCGCGGGCGGTGGAAACAACCGTACCGCGCGCATACACATTGAACTCCGCCTCAATGCAGTCATCCAAATCGCGCATGGCCCCGTCAATCACTACACCGGAAACCCCCTTGAGCTTTGCGCCGTTTGCAAGAATCCCCCCCCAGCAGGAGGTATCGATGCGGCCACCGTTATCAATCAAGATCACATCGCCGGCATTTGCCGCTTCTATTGCGTTGATGCCCAGGTGTGTTTTGCTCTTGGTAAGCCCTGCTGCGGTCAGCTTGACCGTGACCACCGGGCCGATTATCTTGCCCATTGTATGCCACATGAGCCGGATACCGTATGTGGCGCCCTTTAGCCCCAGCGCGTCCTCTGCGTCCGCCAGGTTGGTGGAGGAGAGCTTTTCAAATCGCTTTCGATATACCTCGTTAAACCGCATGTTTGATGCACCTTTCTATTGCATTATATTTGGATACAATTTAAATTTTAATTGTATTCAATCCTTTCCACAACTATTTCGTGTGCAAATAAGCACTGTGTGTAGTATAATAGATTAAGCCTCTTTAAAATGCCATTTTCATCTCTTTAAAGGCGCTCAACGTACTATCCTTTACATTATCCAAGTGACGATCCAGCAAATCATGAGCCAGTTCGTGGTCACGGGCGATAATCGCATCTGCAATGCCGATATGCTCCAATTTGGAGGATGCTAGGCGATTGGGGGTTTGGGCGGAGATGCTGCGAATCATTTCCAACTGGGCATTCAGTGAATTCGTATAAGACAGCATCTTGGAATTCATGCAAAAGCGCATGATAAGCGAGTGCAATTTGGCATCCGACTTATAGTAATCCTCGTTGGGACTGCTTTTATCCAAACTCTCCAATTGGTTGCGGATGGACTGGAGCTCCTGCTCCGGCACCATTACAACGCAGTTTTTCAGTGCATAGAGCTCAAACAGCTTGCGGATGTCGCAACTTTCGATGATATCCTCATAGGTGAAGCCGCGTACAAAAGTACCGCGATTGCGCGCCTTTTGCACCAGTCCCTCAGCCTCTAACCGCCGCAGGGCCTCACGCAATGGGGTGCGGCTAATATTGAGGATACGACAAATATCGTCTTCTATAATGGCTTCGTTTGGCTTGAGTTCGAATAACACAATCCGGTTAAATATATACTGGTAGGCAATATCACTCAAGGAGGGAGCGACTGTATTTTGCTGTAACTTCATACCAAAACATTCCTTTGCTATTTTGTATTTTAATTGTATACAATATAGCAAATTTAAAAAGATAAGTCAAATACCTCTATCCATGCTCGTATGGCAGTGTGAAGAATAACGCTTGGCAATATATACAAAGTGATATATCAATTATTCAATAATTTATGTTAGTTGCAGTATATCATATTTTATAAGCTTTGCGCACGGCATTTCCATTAAGATTGTTCGGAATTTCCGTAAATTTCAGTATAGGGAAAGGAGCCATCGCATATGGACAGTAAACACCTGATAACATTTATAACCTTAGCAAAAGAGAAATCGCTCACAAAAGCATCCATGAAGCTCAACTATGCTGTCTCAACTCTATCTGAGCATATAACGATCCTGGAAGGTGAATTGGGAGTCAAATTGGTGGAACGGAACGGGCGTAATATTCACATCACAAAAAACGGTGAAAGCTTTTTGTTATTTGCAAACAAAATCATGCAAACGTATCGAGAAGCTTGCGATACCATGTCCTATTTTGCCGGTGTGCAAGGACTGAAGATTATTACAACCGAGTCTGTTGCATTGTATACCATGCCGCCAATTTACACGAAATTCTCCACAATGTATCCGGATATTGAGCTTTCCGTGGATATGGGAAACCCCAATACCTTTTTTGACAAGGTGCGAAATGATGAGGCGGATATTGCTTTCCTGTTCGCCTGGAATGCCATCCGGGAACCTGGATTGCTGTCAACCTTTCTCTTTCAGGAGCCGGTCGTCTTTGTGTCCCACCCCACCCATCCGCTCGCGCACAAAAAAGCCATTCTGCCGGGAGATTTTCAGGATGAAATGTTTATCTTTCCGCAAAAGGACTCCCTTTATCGGCAGGCGCTTGTCCATATTCTGAAAGAACATGGGGTACATATTCAGTCTAAGTTATTTATGGATAGCGGCAGTATGATCAAGAAATGCATCCGGCTTGGTCATGGCATTTCTCTGCTTCCCTACAGCATTGTCCAAGACAGCATTGCCAAGGGTGAAATTGCACAGCTGAAATGGTCGGGGCCCTCCTTTAACGTCTCAGCCCAGGCGGTTATCCGACAAAAAGAGCAGATTATGCCGGCAATTTCAGCAATAATTGACCTGGCTGTCAACCTGCTGCAGCCCTCCACGATGCAGGGGAATATAGAAAGCGCCCTGCCCATGATATAGCGGAGTTTTGGGATGTTTATATTTTCTGGAGCCATCCATTCGGAGCCTGAATAACTCCAGACTGAATATTGGTCAGAGTCTTGTAAAGCTTAGAGAGCACTGGGCCCGGCTGCTCCATACCACTTGGGATAAAGATATCCTTTCCATTGTAATGGATGCTGCCCACCGGCGCAATAACCGCGGCCGTCCCGCACAAACCGCATTCAGCGAAAGACTTGACCTCGTCAATAAGGACCTCACGCTCCTGACATTCCATGTGCAGGTATTCTTTGGCAACATGAAGCAAAGACTGGCGGGTGATAGAAGGCAATATGGTATCCGACTTAGGCGTTACGAGCTTTTGATCCTTTGTTATAAACACAACATTTGCCCCCCCGGTCTCCTCAATCTTGGTGCGTGTTGCTGCATCCAAGTAGAGATTTTCATCAAATCCCTCTTGCTTGGCTACATAACCGGGATACAAGCTCATTGCATAGTTTAGTCCCGCCTTGATATGGCCGGTTCCCTTAGGGGCGGCGCGGTCATATTCACTGATACGCACACGAATTGGCTTGATACCGCTCTTAAAATAAGGGCCCACAGGGCTGACAAATATCCGAAACATATATTCCGACGCAGGCGCTACACCCAGCACCGGACCAATTCCAATCTGGAAGGGGCGGATATACAAAGAGGCGCCGGAACCATACGGCGGGACATATTCTGCATTGATACACACAACCTCTTTTACCGCATCAACAAATCGTTCTACCGGAAATGCCGGCATCATGAGACGTTCACAGGTCATTGCCATGCGTTGCGCATTCAGGTCCGGACGAAATACAACGATTTCGTCCCGATGTGTTTTGTATGCCTTCAAGCCTTCAAAGCAGGTCTGCGCATACTGCAATACCGATGCCGATTCGCTTATGGTTATGTTGGCATCCTTGGTAAGCTCTCCAGCATCCCATGCTCCGTCGCGATAAATGGATATATATCGCGTTCCGAGTGGCCGATATGAAAACCCAATGTTTTTCCAATCTAATTCGTTTTGCATGCTGCACCTCCACATAATTGTATACAAATTATCTACAATATTGTATCGTAATTATCTGTTTATGTAAAGATACAAATTATTTGCCTCGTTTTGCCATACGAAGGGATGAGGAAATAAGTTAGACCCATATTCTTGCTATATGGCACAATTTTGTGTAGTATAGCGTCAAGGGATAGAGCGAAGATAAATTAAATGCGCAAGCGCGAGTAAACAATACCGTCATAAACATTTCTTTAACATTTACCTGATACTATTAGAGCGAATAGACCTGTTCTGAAACCCCTGCGCAGCGTCTGGGCGGTTCTTTTTCCGCCCTGCTGCGTTGTCGTCCTCACCGGGCGTTAGCCCGCTTTCGTCCTCCGCCTTGCAGGACGAAAAAATACCTCGCCCAGCCACTTGCGGTGGGTTTCAGAACAGGTCTAATGAATTAAAATTGGAGGCTGCTTTCATGATAAACATACTTGTGGTGGAGGATGATGTTAGGCTTAATCAAATTGTCTGCGCCTGCCTGAACGACAACGGTTATGCGGCAAAGGGATGCTTAAATCCCAATGAGGCCTATGATTTGATGTACAATAATTTGTTCGACTTGATTATCTCAGACATTATGATGCCCGGTATCGATGGCTTTGAATTCGCGGAAACCGTGCGCGGCATCAACAAAACCATTCCTATCCTGTTTATGACCGCCCGCGATGACATCGCCTCAAAACAGAAAGGGTTCCACGCCGGTATTGACGATTATATGGTCAAGCCCATAGACTTGGACGAGCTAGTGCTGCGCGTGGGGGCACTGTTGCGCCGCGCCAATATCGCAAGCGAAAAGAAGCTGACGGTGGGCAGCCTTTTGATGGACGCGGACGCTATGACCGCCGAGATAGACGGCAAGCCTATACCTATAACCGTGCGGGAGTTTAATATCCTTTACAAAATGCTTTCTTATCCAAACCGTACATTTTCCCGCGCGCAGCTTATGGATGAGTTTTGGGGTATTGACAGCGAAACGAGCCTGCGGGCTGTGGATGTTTACGTCACCAAGCTGCGCGATAAATTCTCCAATTGTAAAGACTTTAAAATTACAACTGTGCATGGGCTTGGGTACAAGGCGGTACTGTCATGAAAAAGAAAAAAAACGAAAATGACGGCAGGGTCAAATCAAAACCTATTTCATGGATGCAATACGCGCTGACCTATTTTGTTTTGATGGTACTGTCCTCCGGGCAGGGAATGATATATGCCACCTACATGGGCTTGGAGAAGACGCCGCCGGAATATATTTTTGGCATGCTGGGGTATTGGGCGATTGTATCGGCGGTTTTTCTTCTTGTTACACACCATCAATTGCGCAAAAAATTTGAAGAACCTATGCGTCGTTTGAGCCTTGCCGCCAAGGAGGTGGCGAGCGGCGATTTTTCCGTGTACTTGGAGCCGGTTCATTCGTCCGACAAGTATGATTATTTAGACGTTATATTCGGGGATTTCAACAAAATGGTTGAGGAGCTCGGCAGCACTGAAACAATGAAAAACGACTTTATCGCCAATGTATCCCATGAAATTAAGACGCCGCTTTCTATCATACAGAATTACGCCGAAATGATGAAAAAGGAAAACCTTCAGCCGGAACGCCGGAACCAGTATGCCGACACGATTATCACCGCCTCCAAAAACTTAACGGCGTTGATAACGAACATTTTGAAGCTCAATAAGCTTGAAAATCAAGAGATCACGCATTCCTATAAAAGTTATGATTTATGTCGACAGTTATCTGATTGCGCTCTTACTTTCGAGAGTGCCTGGGGGAAAAAGAATATTGAGTTTGAAGCGGACATTGAAGACCGCGTAATGATCCGTGCCGACGAAAGCATGCTGGAAATTGTATGGCATAATCTTTTTTCCAACGCGATTAAGTTTACCGAACCCGGCGGAAAAATCTCTTTGACGCAAACCTCTGACGAGGATAGCGTCACGGTATCCGTAGCTGACACCGGCTGCGGTATGGACGAGGAAACCATGAAGCACATCTTTGATAAGTTTTATCAAGGAGATACCTCTCGCTCCGGCGAGGGAAATGGCCTCGGCCTCGCGCTGGCCCTGCGCGTCATAGAGCTTACAGGTGGTTCTATATCTGCCAGGAGCGAGCTGGGCAAAGGCGCTGTGTTCACCGTAACGCTGAACGTTGAACCATAAAAGTGAAGCTCTGGAGGGATAAGCGAAATGAAACGGATGAAAAACATCATGCTGCGCGCACTGTGTCCCGGCGCGGCATGGATGGTTTTGCTGACGTTGCTGAGCACGGCGGCGCTTGCGCTCACCTTCAGCACAAACCGGCAGAATACGGCTTTGGGATACGCTTCCTACATATTATCCGCTTACACCCTGACTTCGCTTGTTATCAGCGCGTCGAACATGCCTGCAAAAATAAAATCGCTTATTTACGGGAATAAATACGGAAGCCGCTATATGACAGACATACCGTTTCGGGTAAAGGTTTCCTTATATCTATCGCTTTCATTAAGTCTGCTTTATGCCGTTTTCAAGCTGCTTGCCGGGATATTTTACGCTTCTTTTTGGTTTGGCGCCGAGGCCGTGTACTATGTCGTTCTCTGTGCGGTTCGATTCCTGCTGCTGCGTCATATACGCAAGGAAAGCAATGATTTGAGGCGGGAATTTCTGCAATACCGTTTTTGTGGTTGCTTGCTTTTTGCGTTGAATATTGCGCTGACCGGAGTGGTTTATCAAATGATCCACAGCGGAAAAGGCTATCACTATCCCGGCTTTCTCATTTACGCGGCTGCGGCTTGGGCATTCTACTGCTTTACCATCTCCGTTGTCAATGTGGTGAAATACCGCAAGCTGAACAGTCCGGTCCTGTCCGCGGCCAAAGCGATTAATCTCGCGAAAGCGTTGGTGGCGATGTTATCGCTTCAAACCGCTATGTTTGCATCTTTCGGCGGAGATAAAAACTTCGAGCGTATCATGAAGAGCATAACCGGGGGCTGCGTTTGCCTTGCCATTTTCGGAATGGCGGTATTCATGGTGGCGCACGCCAATAGGGAAATGAAAAAGCTTAAAACTAACGATTCTATATCCTGACCCAAAGGAAAATACAATACAGAATATGCAAGCCGGACAATTTACCCGGCTTGCGTATTTTTTTACGCTTATACTGAACACTGATTAAAAAGTGATAATAAATTGCGAGGATATTTTTCGACCAGCTAGGAAGACGACGCATTGCGACCTATGGTCGCATTGGGGCATGTCGCCCGCCAAGGAGGATGACAACGCTGGGCGGAAAATAGACCGCAAGTTATGTCGCTTTTTAGTCAGTGGTTAGTATTAACATTTCTCAAACAATTTTTAAGCAATTCATAAACATTTTGGCGGTAGACTGTGGACATCAAATCAAACGGAGGTAAAGAAAATGAAAAAAAGTAGTTTTGTAGCAATGATTATGGGAACCATTGGAGGGATTCTTTTGTCCCTGGGCATGTGTATGTGCCTGCTGCCTGAATGGAACGCGTTTACACCCGGCGTTGTCATGGGATGTATCGGCTTTGTCGTGCTTCTTATCATGGTGACCGTGTGGCGCAAGATGGAGGGCAAGGAGCCGATTCGCCTGAGCGCAAAGACGGTGGGAACCGTTCTGCTCGGCATTGTGGGCGCGATCCTGCTCGGCGTCGGTATGTGCTTGATAATGGTATGGAGCCACATGGTATTGGGAATCGTTATCGGCATTGTCGGTATCGTTGTGCTGCTCTCCCTGATCCCGCTGGTCAAGGGCTTGAAATAAACATTAAAAACATGGAGGTTAATACCGTGAACAAATTTATGAAAACCCAAAAGCAGATCGAAAAGAGCGTGGTATCGGGCTATAAAAAAATCGAGAATAGTGTCGTTTCTGGCTACAAGAAAATTGAGGATGGTGTCGTCTCCGGTTATAAAAAAATTGAAGACAAATTCGTCGAGGCGTTCCTGACGCCGGACAGCGATTCTTCCGAAGAAGAAACGCAAGACTGAAATATACGGCCAAGTCAGAAAAAGGAGAATGGAAATGAACGAAATCACGAAAAACGGGAACGGATTTGTCGGCTACGAATATAGGGACGTCACCGTGAAACGCGGCTCAACGACCCTTTATGCCGACAGTTATCCGAACTTCGGCTGGACGCTTGAAAGCACGCACACTGCCATAGGCGGCGTGGGTGCTGTCACCATGAAATACAAGCGCGACCGAAAGATTCGCAACAAAGCCGAACTGACCCGGCTGCAAAGGCAGTTTGAGGCTCAAGTCGCGGAAATTGAGGCGTTGGAATTTTCCAAAGGGTTGGGCGCGTCCACTGCCGCCTATGTGATCGGCGTAATCGGAACGGCGCTTATGGCCGGTTCGTTGTTCGCCTACCTTGCCAATATGCTGCCGCTGTGTATTATCCTCGCGATCCCCGCTTTTGTCGGCTGGATCATTCCGTATTTTTGCTATGTAAATATCCGCAAAAAGAAAATCGAAAAGGTCGCCCCGCTGATTGACAGACAGTACGACACCATCTACGAGGTCTGCGAAAAAGCAAACGCCCTGCTGGCAGGGTAACCCCAACATCCAAAATTTTTATTAAACACTTTTCGCATATTGTCTTGTTTCTTTTCAGCTCATTCTTATTTCCTTAATATCTGTACCAAAAAAATGATTATATAATTGCATAATTAAGCAAACCGGGTTTCCCGCAACAAGCCGGTGTTTATTTAAAAAAAACGTATTATCCTCTTAAAAAGCGATATAACAGTATATTTAAATTTACTTATGCTATCACTCTTTGGTAATCATTTGATAAAATATAATTGTAGCAATCACAAGAAATAATCGGAAGGAAAGCATTTTTATAGCGTAAAGGTAATTTTATAGAACCTATGAGAAAAGGTAAAATTCAGCGCTTTTTTCTGTTTTAGCTATCAATTTTAGCTAATTTGATTACGCTAATTTCTGCTATTTTTTAATTGCTATAATCCCCGTGCAAAATTTAGTTGCACCAAAAATATGACGGAGTAAAGTTAGGATGGACTACAGTATGTCAGAACTTCGTGAGTTGCGGAATTATGCGGACGAATATATTGATTACAGAGATTCCATTAAATGGCAAGAACTTGAATATAAAGAATATGAATTATTACAGGAGAAAAAACGCCTAAGAGAAAAACGTAAAGATTATCATGAGCATAGCCTTGGTAGCCACGAACGAGGTGAAGGTTGTTCTAGATACTATGATACAAACTACCCTTACAGAATTACCTGTAATCGCTGCTGTTGTAATAATTGTTGCGGTTGCCACATTAAGGAAGGCCCTACCGGACCGCAAGGTCCGATTGGCCCCACTGGGGCAACCGGCCCGGCAGGAGCCACTGGCCCGACAGGGACAACCGGCCCGATTGGGGTAACCGGCCCGACTGGGGCAACCGGTCCGGCGGGTCCAGATTTGCAGTTGAGAGGAGTTCAAGCTAGTCTGCTTGCAGGAGGAGGCTCTCGAATTGCGGATAATGCCACTATCCTCTTTGATACCATTTTAAATGATCAGAGCCTTGATATCAATTATAATCCATTAACTGGTGAATTCACCGTAACAGGGACTGGAAATTACTATGTAGCCTGGTGGGTTAATACTGCAGCTTCTAGTTTAAATCCAAATGCTATTTTTTCTATAGCAGTAAATGGTTCTCCATTTTCTCAAGGAGCGTCCCCCATTATAACAGGCCAAGTATCGGGGTCGGCTTTAGTCACTATTGGAGCTACTCCGGCAACAATTTCACTTGTAAATGTTAGTGGGCAAACAATTAGTCTTGCAAGCACTCCCTTGCAAGCTAATATCGTTATCCTTGAATTTGCTGTTTAAAACAATAGGAGACATGTTAACATGAGTATAGAATTACGAATAGAACGTACAATTGCTGGCAGTGTATCGCCTGGTGCAAATGTCATTTTTGACCTTAATCCACTTCTATCAGGTAATATAAGTTATAACCCGGCGACCGGCGTAATCACATTTAATGAAACAGGGACGTATATCATTAATTGGTTTGTAGTAACCCAAACCACATTTTCCAGCAATGGAGTCGTTTTCGCGCTATCTTCTTCAACAGGTGATTTTATTGAGGGAAATTCTCATTTAGTTACTGGGGAAGTAAGCGGATTTGGCATAATTAATGTTGCGGCGCCAGGGAAAACATTGTCGCTGGTCAATGCTACAACACAAGA
>Ga0153937_1000860_pt1 | contig 11317 bp, 13 predicted proteins | sample TSNY021MetaG_FD_104680 | JGI IMG/M metagenome (GOLD analysis project Ga0153937, IMG submission 104680) | Attine ant fungus gardens microbial communities from New York, USA - TSNY021 MetaG | ecosystem: Host-associated > Fungi > Mycelium > Unclassified | place: USA: New York, Robert Murphy County... | reverse complement strand
GCCAGAAGAGGACCTCAGAAGGGAAATAATACAATTGCACCATGACACCCTGGTAGGAGGGCACGGAGGGAGATGGAAAATGATGGAGTTGATTGGCAGGAATTACTGGTGGCCAGGAATAATAAAAGAGGTGGGAAGATATGTGGAGGGATGCGATACTTGTCAAAGGTACAAGAACCAAAGCGAGGCACCAGCAGGAAAACTAATGCCCAACACAATCTCAGAAAAACCATGGAGTCATATATTGGCAGATTTTATCACCAAACTGCCCTTAGCCCAGGGATACGATGCAATCCTAGTAGTGTGCAATTGTTTTAGTAAAATGGCGCATTTTATAGCAACAATGGAGAAAACGTCAGCAGAGGAACTTGCAAAGCTGTTTTGGGACCATGTATGGAAGTTGCATGGGCTTCCAGAAAGCATCATATCAGACAGGGGAGTGCAGTTTGTGGCAGGAATGATAAAGGAGCTGAATAACTTGCTGGGGATCCAGACAAAACTCTCAACGGCCTACCACCCTCAAACAGATGGGCAAATGGAAAGGATAAACCAGGAGCTAGAACAGTACCTAAGAGTCTTCATTGATCATAGGCAAGAGCAGTGGCTAGATTGGTTGGGAACAGCAGAGTTCACATACAATAACAAGGTCTATGCAGCAACAAAAACATTGCTGTTCAAAGCAAATTATGGTCAAGACCCAAAGATGGGATTTGAAGGAAGAAGGAAGGGGAAGTACAAAGCAGTAGAAAAATTCATAGAAAGAATGAGGAAAATCTAGGAGGAAGTGAAAGCAGTGTTGGGGAAAGTGCAGGAGGAAATGAAGAAATTCACAAACAGAAAGAGAAGGGAGGAGGAAGAATACAGAGTAGGAGACTTAGTACTGCTAAGCACAAAGGATTTAAAGTGGCAAATGAAAGGAAGGAGATCGGAGAAACTGACCAAACACTTTGTAGGCCCCTACAAAGTAAAAGGAATCATCTCAAGTAATGCAATAGAGTTGGAATTATCTAAATCTATTAAAATACACCCTGTAGTTAACGTAAGTAGAGTATGACTCTATAAACCACAGGTGGAGGGACAGAAGAAGATACCACCAAAACTGGTCATCATCAAGGGAGAAGAGGAGTTTGAAGTAGAGAAAATTTTAAACAAAAGAATGATTAGAGGGAAGGAAAAGTTCCTGGTGAGATGGAAAGGCTACATGGCAGAAGAAGACACCTGGGAAAATAGAGAGAACTTGGAAAATGCGAAGGAATTGGTAGAAGAATTCAAGAGGGAGTACAGGAAAGAAGTCAAAGAACTAAGGCAATAGGAGCAAGAGGAAGAAGAAAAGGAGTTCAGTCATGAATTACCTAGGGAATTCACAGCAAAACTACTGTACGGTTGGGGAAGAAAAAGATATGAAAGGGAAAGGGAGAGAAGATGGGATGAAAACTGGGATCAATAGAAAAATTCCTCAGGACAAGGAAACTTGAAGGGGGGGCCATGTTATAGGAGCCCTGAGCAGGAAAAAGTCTCCTGTGCATTTAAACATCTAGTCCAAAACCTCAAAGCATACAATGGGGTTGAGATATAAATAGCAGGGGAGCTAAGGAAGCCAAGTCACATGATAAGGTCACAAGGTTGTAGAACATTCTGGAGGGACATATGATCATGGACTAGTAGTAGTACAGCCACTATAAAAGTAGTATAAGTAGTAGTCCAATCCAATGAAGAACTCTATTGAGTTCTTCTTGAACATCCACCTAGGGTGATCACTAAGGACATTCACTGTTCATTGCTAACATACCTGTTAACAACTAAGAGGTTACTAGAGAAGGGTACAGAGTTAGTGGTGATACTAATACTATATGAGAAGGGACATAAACATTTAGCACACACTGAGGATTTAATGGATTTAAGTTGGGCATTAATGAGCCCAACATGGGTGTTGGTGTTTTTCATAATGATTTGGATTTGGTCTAGGTTGAGGAGAATGATGGCTTGTTTCCTAGATGAGTCCTTTGTGATAATTTGAACTTTTTTGATCTTTGGAGTAGAAAAGACAGCTTGATGAATTTCCAAAATTTTTTTGTTAGGGAGTGCTGGGAATGCTTCTTTGATGTGAAGGACATTTGTTGCAGATTTGACAGCCTACACAAAGGTAAGAGAGTTGGATTTTCTGTTGAATTTTTCTAGGGATAATTTGGATTTAGCCTTAACTTCTTTAGATGGGCAAGGGGGTAGGGGGGCAGGGTCTTCCTGATAGTCATGTGACTTGACTTGGATTGATGCAAAGTAGTGGAGATTTTAGTCTAGCTGCTATTGTTGAATTTAGAAGCAACATGTTGGTAGAGGGATCTGTTGTTGTTGTTAATGGAGAGTTTGTTCCAGCCAGCTTCATAAATAGCTGAGATCAGGTCCCATGTAGCATGTCCAAAATTTGCTATTTGGGAGATATCCTTGTCAGATTTGTCACCCAGGTGCCTTTGTCTAACAAATGTTGCAATTCTTAGGAGAGAGCACACTATGTTATCTGCATTGCCAAAGAGGGATTTATTGGTGCCAAAGAGTGAGATAGAAGAGAAATTGCTATCCTATAGCTGAGGGTTGACAGGTTGATTTATCTGATAAGAGATTACAGATGGATCCAGGTTGGGTGGGGAGAGAGCTGTGGCTGTACTGATGCCATGAGGCATTGGAGTATATATATTGAACATGTTGTTGGCAATAGAGGGGTTCTTATGGGAGGAGGTTGGCTGTATTTTGGCCTCAACTTGTTCAGTCCATGATAGGTTGTTGTAGCAACTTAGCCTGAGATGACTTAATCACACTCCAAGTCTGAGTTGACAAGGAGAACTTGATGGAGTCCCTATTAGATTCTGTACACTACTTATATAACTACTATATGGTCTGTGCACTACTTTCCCACACTCATCATATGACATGAGCCTTGTGACATCCTGACATGTGACTGTGATGTGTGACATTTATTATGTGACACTTTCCCACACTCCTTTCTTGTAGTAAGTCCAAATAAGAAAAGAAAAGAAATATAAATAATAACTTAGCTGTTTTGCCAAGTCATGATAGTTGTCAGACTAAGCACACATCCATTCAGCATAATCTACAGAAGAGGAGTTAGATTCCATGGACAGATCTCTCTGTCTGTTGCTTGAGGGCAACCTGGAGCAACCTCTGGTGTAGTTGTCTTCGCAATCTATTATTGAGGTTGTTTGAAGGCTATAGGGTGGGGCCTGATAGTTGGACTGAGGCTGGGGAGGAGAAGAAAATGGTATATTTGCTAGATCTCTACTGGGCGCTACCATATGATGGTGGTAAGAGAGAAGTGCTTTTGCTACCAGAGTGTAGTGATGATGTCAATGATGCAGATAACTAATGAGATATTACATAATACAATAATGATGAAATTTATGCTACCCATCAAAAGCAAAGCGAGAGAGTGACCTAAGGTCACTAGCCTATACACTCTACCACTGAGCTACCAGACCATTAATGGCCCACAACATGCTCTAGGATAAGCACCGACCCTTTGCACCCGAGGGAGTCGGTGGTCTGACAAGGCATTCAAAGCGCTTGTCACTCGTCATTTTGTAGCCACCATATTTCGAGGGTGTGAGATCGCGAATATCGATATCATCTTAAATATCTGCAGTGACAGACTGCCATTGGTGCGCAGGTCCAGAATCAAGTGTAGAGATGAGTGTTAAAACGAGAACATAGTTCATTGTCATGTGATCCGGTAAGGTAAATCATACTTGTCTTCGAAGATTTAGCTGCCGTGATAATCGAACGATACAATCTGGACTGTGGTTACTAGAACAGTTACTCAATTCAATGGATTTCCGCACTGGTGCTCCCACTTTTCGCTGTCTGGATCGAGTTCCCACCTGGTTCAACTCTCGGGACAATGATAGCTGCTTCGATCATTCCTATGTCACAGGTTTGTTCTTCGTGTGATAACATCCCACACTCCCTTCTCTCTCTCTCTCTCCAATAGTTGAAGTATGGTGGATCCAGTCGAATTGTTTTCAGCCATCCGAGTTGTCGGTGAGTGTTACTTGGTTCGATCGGCTCAGTAGATTAGGGACTAAATTAACATCCAGAATTCATTGGAAAGCTTGATAAAGATAAATTTCCAGTCATTGATTGTCAAATGCTCTGACAGCGTCAAACGTCGCCTTAAGAGAAAGTTGGACAACAGCATCAGGGATGAACAGTCCTCGAAGCTCACCCAAAACGGATGGTAAGTTGAACTTATTGTGTTCGAGCAGTCATATATTCATGTGGCGTAGCATGCTTGTGGAAGGAAGTGAACTCAATATTGAAATACACAAAAAAAATTCCCGACGATGGAAAATATTCACTCGCGAGCGTGGTTCAGAGGAGGGACCCATGTGCAAAGCTCATATCAAGTTCGATGATTTACGAAAACATTTGTTTTCTAAAACAGGAACAGATCGTGAGCTAATCTTTACCTCGATCGCTCCTAATTTAATCAGAGGACCTCAGTAAACTTCAAGGTGCAATTTGATAATCCAATTCAAGAATTACAGCTGTGGTTGGTCTTCGAGGTACGCTATCATTATTACTGTTATGTTGGTTTACTCTTCAAACACAATGGTAGGTTTGCGATGCTGGTCTAGAGAGACTGAGACCACAAATCCAGACGATACTGCTAGAGCTGAACGAGTTACATTCTGCTCTGGATCGTTTCAATTCTCCAACCAATGCTGCTGGGCTGTTTATTGATCTAGGAGCTGCAATCAGCAAGGTAGTTGATTGTTGACTAGCACGCCCATATGCTGTCTGACTTGAAGCAGCTGAATCCTGTCGCACATGCCGTACTCTCTGGTATTCAGGTCGTATACAACGTTGGTTCCTATTCTATTTTCAACGTTATATGACTGATAGTTCTGGCAGCATTTGAAGACTCAAAGGGAATCCTATGAAGCGATGAAAAGCCTTGCAGAGAGCATCCAACGTCTCTCTGACCAGCTCAATAGGCTCAAGGAAGTTCCAGTCTCGAATGAAATGCGCAGTACTATTAAACGGTTCCCCCGGATCATGGAAGAAGTGGTCGACTTCATTTGGAGATGGCTGAAAAGTCGGATGTGTATGTATCAATTCGTCTGAATGCGTTCGCGACTGATCAGTTGGCTCCAGACAAATACATCTTTGTTGACTCTCAAAAGAAGAAAGCGATTGAGTTCAAGCACAGACTCGATGACTTCGAGGACGAGTTCGATCGAAATCTCACTATAGAGATCCACAAAGCACAAATTGAGAAGAAAGAACTAGATGATTTGAAGCATGCACTTATGGGAGACAAGCTCTCTCTCCGCAATCCATGCATGGAAGGCACGCGCAATGACATTTTGACCAAGATTGAAAAAGAGGTGAAGAATGTCAACGGCCCCAATGTGATTTGGATAATGGGATTTCCTGGTGTTGGAAAATCATCCTTGGCAGCTAGCATTGCCATTCGACTGCAGGATCAGCATCGACATGTAATATGCTTCCGGTTCGACAGGACACGATCTACGACCATCACTACAGATGCCTTGTGGCGAGCCGTCGCGTATGACCTTGCCTGCCTGCACCCCTCCCTTCGAAAACACTTAACCCAAAGCAGCAGGAAGCTCATTTCATCAGATGTTGATCAGCTTTTCAAATTGCTCATCGAGACACCATTATCCTTGCTGAATAATGTTCTGCTTGGAGAACTTCCAGTGATTGTAATTGATGCGTTGGACGAATGTGGTGGTCTCAGGCACGACTCCTCAGAGCAGAATGATCACAGCGCTCTTTTACGCACGCTCCAGCGTTGGGTTCAAGTAAATCACCTGAAGAAGTTCAAGTTGGTCATTACAAGCCGGCAAGAGGACCACACCACCAGAATCTTCCCCGAGCCCATCAGTATCCATGTCAATGTCCCCTCTGGCCATGATGTAGAACCGGGAGGTAGTGCTTCTGAAGACATCCATATATTCCTCAAGTCACGTCTCGAAGGTATGGGAATGGAAGGTGCATTGATCAAAAAGGCGCTCAATTGCCTGGTTCCTCGTGCTGCTGGGGTATTCATTTGGGCAACAACAGTCGCCAATTTCCTCGAGTGGGATCCCAAAGCACGGTTTGCCATGATTGAAAAGGATGGTGGAAAGGGGTTAACAAACTTATATTCCCTGTACTCAACCATAATTAAAGCATCATTCAGACACGGTCTCGAAAAGGAAGACATCAAGGCAGTCATCTCCGTTATCGGTGCAATGATTTTTGCCAAGGAACCGCTCAAGGACGATATGCTTATCATGCTTCCCGGAGTCAAGATTATGGGTTCGGATGTGGACAGGTTAGGGTCCATCCGAAAGGGACTTATGTCGGTTATTGATTCTAGTCCTGTCCTTCGCTTCCATCATCCGTCTTTCAAGAACTTTCTTTTATCTCCGTCCTTTCCCCAACAACACCCTGAACTTTCAGATATCCAGAATCGTGTCCATCAAGAACGTCAGCTCACTGTGCTATGTTTGAAAACTTTGGCGTCATCCAAGCTCCACTTCAACATGTGCAGCTTGGAATCTTCCATTGTAAGGAATGTGGATATTCAGGCTACTGCGGAAACCACTATTTCTCCTCTTGTTTCATATTCATGTCAATATTGGGCTGATCATCTCGCTCACACATCTGACGAAACGTCGATGGAAGCAGTGAATTTTGTGATGTATGAGAAGCTGTTGTTCTGGTTGGAGGCGATGAGCCTATCGGGTAAAACTTATGAAGCAACTTTGATCCTGAAAAGGGCTTTATCTTGGAAGGTATGTCTCCAGTTCATTTCCTACAATACGTCTCTGATGCTAGCTGCTTAGAACCTCAACCCCAGTCATAAGCTGGCATTATATATCTGTGATGCCCTCCGATTCATTTCTGCATTCATCGTCCCGATCTCTCAATGCGCCCCCCAAATCTATGTCTCTGCCCTTTCCTTTGCACCCAAACAATCTCTTGTTGCCACAAATTTCCGTTCGAGATTTCCCAACACTGTTGCGGTCACTGAAGGGTAACCTAAGCAATGGCCAATGGTAGTATTCACTGCAGAGCACCACAAGAATGACGTGTACCGCATCTTTTCACCCAATCAACGTACCTTTGCTTCCATATCAGCATACAATGGTATAATTATGTGTGCCTGTGACTCTGAAACTGGACATTGCATTTCAGGTCCATTTGTTCTGCCTTACGATCGGTATATACATGGTGCCTGCTTCAGTCCTGATGACAAACATATTCTACTCAAGTTCAACAACTGTGCAATAGTCTTGGACATTGTGATAGGTAAGAAGAAGTTTCAGATCGAGGGCAAGGATTTCGTCTTCATTCATCACGGCAAGACAATTGCGTCGACGCATTGGATAGATCAAGATGGAAAATTCATTCGGAGAATTGACTGGGGCGATTCTCAAGATGATGGTGGAGTCCGAACTGGGATTGTGGTCAAGTCATGGGATGCTAGCAATGGCTGCCTGATATCCGAAAAGTTGTTCGAGGTGAATGATGTCACCCGCACCCAATTTTCTCCTGATGGGCATTTTCTGGCCGTAGAAAAGAAGTCTGAGAGTGTCATTGAATTATAGAATGTGGAAGATGGCAAGGATCCCCGGCAATTCTCGTATCCTCCTGGAAATAGTCTGAAATCACTCCGCTTCTCTCCAACCAGTGACTCTTTGATAGCCATATCTCGGGGAAAAAATATCTACCTTTGGCGGCGACTGGACACACAGGAAATGGCATCCCTCAGCCTTAATTTCCGTTCTGCATCACATGCCATTCATTCGCCCCTCACTAATCACCTATTTGTCCAACGAGATCACACAGTGGAAATATATGATGTCTCAGTAACTGGCTCAAAACCGATCTGGGGGACAAATCCTCCAACCACTTCACTTATATCTAGTATTTGTCCATCACGGGATGGCCACAGGCTTTTAGTTGGATGTGAAGATGGAAGTGTAAGGATGTAGGAACTGGACCTGGAGAATTTGGCGATGAATCAGGCTGACACTATGGACACTCAAGCTGATGCCGATATGCCAGAATTCATTGCATTCTTACATTCTGGAAAGGTGGTGGCTACAAGATCAGGGCAATCTCATATTAATTTCTTGGATACGATTACTGGGGAAGTCGTATTGCGTACGGATATTGACAAGCAAGACAAATATCGCATGAAGATTGCATTTTCCCCCGATGAAGATCAGGTAGTGTTTTATCAAGATCTCTCGTCACCATATGCGATACAGTGCACCCGATCAATCGCGTCTCATTCAACCCCTGGCCGACAAAAGATGTCCGGTCTTGGCAGGTTGCCTTCCAACCATGCAACGACCTGGTTATATGCGCCTCAGATGATGACTCAGCATCTCTGCAAGTGTGGCATCGGCAGGATCCCGCAGGTTTCGAATGCACGTATTCTTTAGACATTAAGATCGAAAACCACTGGTGCTCACTCCCGGCACCTGATGGCTTGACCGTCGTCATCGTGCCTTTTGATTCCTCTGCCAAATGTTATTCATGGAATCATGACACTGCCCAATTTAATCCTATCGACTTTGTTGACAATCCAGTAGATATTTACGCGCCTAAGTACTCACCCGATGGGAGACTCTTTGCATGCTGGTCAGGGGGTGACTCTCACGTCCGAGTCTGGGACACACGAACCGGCCAACTCGTTTCCAAGTTTCGAACGTCCCAGGTGTATGCAATGGCCCTCTCACCTACTCTGATCAAACATTCTCCTAACGACAGACTTATCGCTCTTTGGTTTGAAGATGAAAATAAAATACATCTCCTTGATGTCTATACCGGCCATCTGTACGCTAAAATTTGGGGCCAAGGACGCGCAGACATGGCGTTTATACAAGATGGAACAAAGTTGGCGCAGTATTCCAGTAAATTTGGCTTGAGAATATGGGACATAGCGGATCTCACAGATGAGCACTGGGATTCTACTCATGGATATGAGCTCGTGCCTTCCGACATGACAGATGGATGGGTAGTGGGTTGGGACAATGAACGACTGTTTTGGGTTCCAGTCGAGCATAGGGTCAATCTATGCGTGCAATCGTCTAGAGTGATACCCAGAGAGAAGACAACGAGGGTGGACCTCTCTAACACGATGCTTGGCAGAAAGTGGACGGAATTCATTGATAAGGAGTGGTTGACAAAAGTCGAGCGAAAGGGGAAGGAGATAGGAAACCTGTTGGAAAAGTACGTTTTGTCCTCAGCTCAAGTACTCGGAGATGTTCAAATGGATAAGTGAATTGGAAAGTAGGATGAGTCCCATGAGCTTCTCTACTTGAGTTCTTGTTCGTCTCTCTCAAAACATGTTTTTGCTTTGGCGAATGTAATTGTCCAGACTATCTCCTGTACCAAAAGCTCTGTCAAAGTAATTCAAATAAATTGGTAGTTTTTCCTGTTGGGAAGGAAGAAAGGCACATATGGACAAGCACTCTCAGCAAATGAAAAATGGAGTGAGGACTGAGTTGAGGAGAAATCAGGAAGGGTGAACAAGATCAAAATTAGTCCTGTATCAAGAACGAGAATCTGTCATGAGCTTACTACAAAGCCTGCTCTCATGAGACTGATCAGAGTGACTTGATAATGGAGAATGTTGGTGACAAGGAACAGACAGAACTGGAGGGGTGGGATGAATTTAGTGTGAAACCCAGTCATAAGCACACCCAAATTCATCAAAGGTGATTCTTTCCAGCTCTATTAAGAATTATACACAGAAGTGTAACTGCTTATAGCAGCATAGTACAGTGGCTGAGCAACTTGCTGTAGAAAGGTGCCAACAGAGCATAGTGCAGTGTCAGAGTTAAACAATCAATAACAATTAATTCTAACATTATTCTTAATATTACATAATAGTTGACATAACTTATGAGGAGTAGAGCAACTTTCTTAGCCTCAAATTGTTATAAACTCAGCTTTTTATTCTTGATTCCCTGACATTTTGAGGCTCACCTATACTCCTGATCACCAAGCCTTGTCTTGCCCTGCCTTGCCTAGTCCAGCCCCATCCTGCTATCCACTAGATTCCTTGTTGGAAAATTGCCCAAACAACCTAGTGCACTACAACTTGTCCTACTATGTGCTCCCAGTCTATACACCAAATCCCAGAAATCAACAACCTAAATGAGAACCTATAGATCACCCCAGAGAGGGGCCCTGACCAAGAGGACAACACTGACACCAAAGTCTCCAGACTCCAAGCTCAACTTGCCTAAATCCAGCTGGAATTAGCTATACTTAAACAAAAAAAAAGTGCCAATAGTACACCTAAACCAACATTGCCTACTCAAAACTATCATTCCATCACTCCTCTTGACAACATTATTAAGGACAAGAAAAGTCCTACTGTCATGACACAGTCAAAACGGCTAAGCCATTATTTATTTTCTTTTTCTTTTTTTCTTTTTCTTTTAATTAGAAAACTGAGGAATGACTAAAAGAGATATGCAGGAGTCCATAAATAGAAGTAAACATAGGATATGTATAAGTAGTGTACTATAATCAAATGAGAACTCGATTCCACATCTAGAACACTGTCCACCTTGGACCTTGCTCATCCTTACTCTCATAACCATCTCAACCCTCAACCAGTGGTCACCATGATCACTAGTCACCTCCATACATAGCTGGGCCCTTGGCTTAAGGGAACTTGTCAATCAGTTAAGGATTGACAGTAGAAGTACAGTACCAAGCTCAGGTGTTGTGTCTAAGACCTGACCTTGCAATTGAGCAGTGCTCAGTAGTTTACTGGTATTCCTTTTGCTCTATAAACCTTGTGCTAAAGTCCCATTGTGGGCTGTACACACAGAGGAGTAACGCCATATCTTTAGAAAGGCATTTAGGTTAGAGATCCTCTCCTTGGGGTAATAGTATAACCATAGTATTAGGACAGTAGCAAGTAGGGCAGTAGATATCTAGCTGGGTGAAGATCTTGCGCCCTAGTAGATGTAACATTAGTAAGATCACTCCTATTTTGACTTCTCTGGAGATGTAGCACTATGTCTCTGGAACAATACAATTCTCTTATGGGCAGTATACTCAACCAACGGCATACTCTGGCCAAACTAAGGGCAGAAATAGAGGAAAGGGAAGGAAGGGTGTATTAGGGGTGTAGAAAGTTTGGGCACCTGGTCTGTAACTGTAGGAATATGAGAGAAGTAAAAGGGAAACTAGTTTCCCAGAATAGATTTGAGGTGATAGCAAGTAGAGTGATGCAATGTGGAGTGAGAGAGGAAGCAAAAGTAAG
>Ga0153937_1000850_pt1 | contig 11359 bp, 8 predicted proteins | sample TSNY021MetaG_FD_104680 | JGI IMG/M metagenome (GOLD analysis project Ga0153937, IMG submission 104680) | Attine ant fungus gardens microbial communities from New York, USA - TSNY021 MetaG | ecosystem: Host-associated > Fungi > Mycelium > Unclassified | place: USA: New York, Robert Murphy County... | reverse complement strand
CATTTGGCAGCAATTTCAGGATATTTACAGACGGAGGTTATAGCGATTTCTTGGGAAGCAATATAAGTCGCTGCTCTGCTTTGACAGACATCACCCTTGTTGAGTACAGGACCTGCTACAGCCTCAAAACGCATATTTTCATCCTCCGTCTGGCCTGACTTATAATAATATTGCTGGGAAAAGCCCCAAACATTACTACCTGCGCCAGATTTTCCAGTAGCACCGTATGACGCTGCCATAACCATTCCGGAATTGTTGGAAATAAAATTTTGATCAATTAGGCCGTTGGCATACCACTCACGCATCAACTCAATATATTGACGGTAACCGTCTGCCAGGGGTCCATATTTTACGGTGTCGCCTTCCTTGTAGAAATCCCGTTTTACACCGTAAGCGGAGGCAAAATAATCACCATCAATAAATCCGGTCGGGCCGATCATTAAGGGGGCTTCAGCGCCCTTTTCATCTTTAAAGGCTGTTAATACTGTGGTCCAGTCATCAATGGTAACTGGCATATCCAAACCGAGGTCCTCCAGCCAATCGGTGCGGATAAGCAAGCCCACAAATGCCGGCTCCGCTTCTATTGAACCGTCTGCTGCTCCGCGCATCATATAGATGGCCCACATTTTGCCGCTGTCAGTAACGGTCATTCTTGCCAGTTCTTCATCTTGGAGACGCAATTCACGATAGTTTGGCATGTATTGCTCAACATATTCGGTCATATCCAAGTATACCCCATCACCAATGGCTTTATCGCCACCGCCGGGATAACTAACCTTGCCACCATGGTCAATCATATCCGGGTAATCACCGGAGGCCAACAGAACACCATATTTTTCAACTGCGGTACTACCGAGAATTGTATTGTAATCAATGGTGACGCCTGTATCCTCCGCAAGCTTATTAATTGATTCTATGTCGCCCACTGAATCTATATAGTCACCCGGCCAAATTTTCCACATAGTAAAAGTAATGGATTCATCTGTAATTGGAAGCGTTGCTTCCTCGGAAATATCATCGCTATTTGATTCAGTGATGTCAGTTTGAACCGAAGATGTAGGTGTGGATGAACCTGTACCACTCGACGTGCAGGCTGCTGATGTCACCAATAAGCAAAAACACAAGAGTGCGGCAAAAATCTTCTTCAATTTTAACATCGTGCTTCATCGTCCTTTCAAATAAGAGACCTTATAAAATTTTTGATCGATGTAACTCACTTGAATCCTCTTCCGCTGGCTTAGCTTTTCCTTTAACTCGTACTACCAGCACAGATATGAGGATAACAATCGTTCCACATACAGCACATACAATGAACATGTTACCAATACTGGATCCCAAACTCTCCCGGATAGCGTGAATTGTAATATCATATTCGTTTCCCAGTTCCGCTGGGAGGGTTGTTCGGATATCACTTACCGCAGAGTTGTTGACCATATAAGAACCAGATTGAGAGAGTGTTGTCAACTGCTCTTGAGTCAGAGCAGACCGGATAGTTTCCGGCATAGTCGCTGTTGGATTCCACTGCCCCAAAAGCATACCAAAGATGGCTGAACCAATGACTGCTGCAATTGTAGAGATCAGGCCCAATAGACCGATTCCCTGTGGCACATCATCCAACGCCAATTGAGACTGGGCATAGTTGTTCAGCGCTACACCCTTACAGGAGTCGGCTACGCCAACCAGTGCTACCATCGTGATTACAAAGAAAACAGAGGTGCTGGTACTGGAATTGAAAGCAAGTGCCAGTGCCGGAATCAGTACAAACAATCCGGAACCAACCAGAATGACCCAATGCCGTCCCTGTTTTATGACCAGCCAAGCCGCTATAAAGCCAGGCATAATCATGGTGACAATAGCCTTTGGCAAAGTTACCAGGCCGGAAACCGAGGCTGTGGTTCCAATCACCGACTGGCATAGGATAGGGATGTAGTTGGAGATCAATGCGGTAAAGATACCCACGCCAACTAAACCAATTGAACAAGCGGCGGCAAATCCCCGGTTTTTTAATAGTTTAAAAGGCATCATAGGATTTTTCTGTTTGTTTTCAAATTTGATTAAAACCACTAACATGATGAAAAACATCACTATAAAACCAATAATAATTGGGTGGCTCCAACCGAAAGTAGAGTTGAAATTGATGGGGAATAATAAAAGTGCTAATACTATAACCAGTAAAAAAAGCCCTACAAAATCGGTCTTCTTCCTTTTCCCTTTTATGGAGGGAAAATAGATAAATAGCGGCAATGCCCCAATCACACAAATGATGCCCGGATAGATAATGGACCACAACAGTAGATTATAATCTGCCAGCAGCCCGGCAATGGTTCCACCCAGTACAGCACCCAAGGCAATAGCTGCTGTAAAAATACCGTAACCCTTACCTGACTCATTTGGCGAGTAAACATAACTGGCCACCGGATAGATACTGCCAGTGATCATTCCGACAGAAAACCCCATAGCAAACCTGGTGAAAACAAACAAAACAAGATTGGTGTTTGACGCCAGTGCAGTAAGAATTGAGGCAATAAGTAAGGCAGTTGCATCAATGACTGCCATTTTTCGTATCCCCAATGATGCGGTTAAGGAAGCCGCAATTGGTGTGCCAATAGCCATGCTGAGCGTACCAAGCACGGCCACAATGCCATACAAATGGGTAGCATTAAATTGGCTGAGGATATTGGACATGTTAATTGAAAGGCCGGTACCAGATAGAGATACGCAGACAATCATTACTGACGCTCCAGCCATAACAAGAAAAAGTTTTCCGCGACTGAGTTCGACGGGAGCTTTTTTGTTTTCCATATGGAAATCTCCAATCCATTAGCAGCTATACTCGTCCAAGTGTCATTTTTAGTTGAGGCAAGCGGGGTTAACGACTCTTACATGCTCACTTTAAAATAACATCGTGACTAAATGCTAATTGAATTCATGTAACTATCAGCTTTACCCGTTTTCTATCAGATAAAGTACATGGCAGGAAGTTACGTTTGGTTGCTTCATCAAGGGCTATAAGAGAAAATTGAATTTGGCTATCATAATACACTCCTTTCCAGTTGAAGATCTTTTACGGCTGATTCTCTTACACCTTTGTTTCAATGCGATTTGCATAAGCCATTACAAAGTGTGCTTTTAAGATCTTTTGACATGCCGTATCCGTGATTTAAAACCACCCTCCTCATCCTAACGTATTTCATTTTATAGTTTAAATTAACCCACACTTGTGTTATGCTTATAGCAATAATAACAAAGTATATGTATTATTTAACGATCAAAATAAAATGCGTGTACCATTTTACTACTTATTGGAGGGAATATGGAAAACAAGCTTAGGGAGTATGTTGAGGTTGACCGTACACCAGGAAGAAAACTGCCAAACAAGATTTATACGGATACGTTGCCGGATGTATATGTAAGCAAGAATAGGGTGGAGCTACAGGAACTCCACTATTCCACTGAAGGAAAGGGACGGAGAAGCACATACAACTGCCGTTCTACCACGACCCTAGACTTTAATAATAGTCACTTATTTTCACCGCTCAGGAGCAAACTGCATAAGCATGATTTTTTTGAATTAATGCTGATAGCATCAGACGATTTTGAAATGCAGATTGAATCTCAATTATGTGAATTTACCAAATGGGATGTTTGTATCTTGAACCGTTCTGTCCGCCATGCGGAGCATTTTAAGCCAGAAGCGAAAGTGTTTTATTTAGTTATGTCGCCGGAATATCTATTGAACTGGCCACAGGAAGAAGGCATGAGTTTGCAACGGTCCTTATTGTTTACAAAATTTTTTGATAAAGGACTCAGAGATACCTCGTGTCAAAATAAAGAGTTTATTGCTTTTCGATATACAGACCAAGCAATAATAACGCCTATATACGGAATTATTAGGGATATCCGCAGGGAATTTGAGAATAAGAATCCGGGCTATCAATTTTTTATACGCGGATTACTTTACCGCCTGTTCTGTACATTGGTCGACCCCACTCACTATATAACCGAATATATTAATTTAGGCTCCGATGATGGCTTTTCGCTTGCTTTCTCTGCAAAGCAAATCCTAGATAAAAACAAACGAAAAATGACCAATCTTCAAATGGCTGAAAAATTAAACTACAACAGCGAATATATCAACCGAGTATTCAAAAAGCACTACGGATATTCGATTTCTGAATATAACCGGTTGATTTGTATCCGGGAAGCCGCCTCAATGCTGTGCCACAGCAATCAAAACATACATGGGATATGCAAACTACTTGGTTTTTCAAACCGAACTCATTTTTATAATTTGTTCAAGAATGAATATGGCTACACACCATCTGATTACCGGAAAAAGTGCGCTAAGCGATAAATGTTGAACATTGATCTCAAGATTGCTCCACCGCATGAGATGGTCAATTTACACCTATGCCGCAGACAAGTTACTGGAAGGGGTCTGCATAAATGCCTACATGCAAAGTAATGGCAACCACGCCCTCCCTTTCCCAGGCACAGAGGCTCAAAAAGCTCAGCCGGAACGGTGAACTGACAAGGGAGTTAATGGATTCTATTCTATCGGAGGAAAAGAATCCGGCAAATAAGGTTACGCTATTTGGGAACCGTCTGAAAAGGTATTTCCCTGAATCTTACACGCCGACACAGATGGAGGAGACCATTATCAGGCTGTTGGAAAGATGGCTTGCGGCGTATAAAAAGCAAATTATTGAGCAAATAAGGAAACCCCTGAATCAATCGCGATTGATTCAGGGGTTTCCTTATTTATTTGAGTGCCTCAGTTACATCTTTTGACTGCGGTTAGGAGGCTAAGGCGAAGATAAAGGGGACGACTGGCAGTCTCCTGTCAGTCGCTTATTTAGGATATGCCAACACCAATTTTTTGCGAAAGCTCGTTTGCAAATTCCTCCATAGCGTTTTGCTTCGCCCGATAGTCCAGTGCAAACTGATAGGGTTTCCCATCCCGCGTTTTCATGGACAACTCGGCCCAGAGCAACACCGGTCTTTTTTTATTGGGATCGTTCCTTGTGGGCAGGAAATCACAGCTTGCGATTTGCGATAAGGGTATGCGAAACAGTTCCTTTTCTTTGGAAAAGGCAATAATAACCAACAAAACAAGATAAATCAGGGGAGCGAATTTTTCCCCGCCGAATTGATTCTTGTATTTGGTGTAGACCAGATCATCTCCATCAAGCCATAAAAATCCCCGGGGCCCGCCTGAATCCTTACCTTCCGGTATACAGCTCAAATTTTCCAGCCTCATAATTCTTTCCCCCATTTTATATGTTTTCGTCTGCCTTATCGCGTAAAAGAAGTTGCATGACTACCATCGTTAAACAAGGTTATTATATATTACTTTCTGCATAAAAGCAAATTATTGTGCATGAAGATTATGCTTGCTACGCGCCGAACAAAGTTATAATCAGATCGACTGCCTGATGAATAACGAGGGGCCGCGCCGATTTAACAGACAGGCAGACCTATGACGAGTTAGAGGAACTTGCCCCCGAAACATGCGCAATAAAGCCGTCTATATTGAAGCAGCTTAAAGAGGTGAAACAGCCCGAAGGGATATTGCCCATTCTATCATTTGGCTGGCGGATAATTTTCTAAATATTGTCCGAAAAAAGTCTATTGTCCCAATTTTAAAGCTACTGTAAAATAGAATAAAAATCAGATCGGAAAAGGTGAGTTAGGTGAAAAAGATCGGAATTGTTGACTACTATTTAGACGAATGGCATGCAAACCACTATGGGGAGTGGATCAATGCAGCGTATGGGGAGGGAGAATCCGGCTATTTCATCGCATATGCTTATGGCGATAAAGACAAGCCCGGAGGCTTAACCACAGATGAATGGTGCCTCCAAAACGGTGTGGAGCGAATGAATTCAATCCATGAGCTTGTAGAAAAAAGCGATGCTGTCATTGTCCTTTCGCCGGACAATCCGGAACATCATCTGCGCCTTGCAAGGCCTGCTCTGGAAAGTGGCAAGCCGCTTTTCATCGACAAGACTTTTGCACCGGCAAGAGGGGAGGGACAGGAGATTTTCGATTTGGCCGCAGCCTTTCATACGCCGGCCTACTCCACCTCCTGCCTGCGTTATTCCAACGAGATCATAGACTTCAAAAAACAGGCGGAGACCAAAAAAATAGAACAAATCGCCTTGCAGGGGCCAGGCAATTTCGAGATCTATATCATCCATCAGCTGGAAATGATGTCCGCCGTACTCGGCACTGGGGCAAAACGGGTCAAATGCTTTTCAACACCGGCGGGGAGGACTTTTATCGTGGAATACATAGACGGCCGATTGGCCTTCCTTATTCAGTGCGGCGATACGCCTTACAGCCTTCGGGCGGCCTTTGGAGATGGAACGGATGCGGGCTTTCATACCGTCACAGACCTGTGGGAGAATACTATCCGCTCGATATTCACCTTCTTTGATACAGGCAAAGCGCCCGTTTCGCCCTATGAAACCCTTGATATTCTGGCGGTCAGAGACGCCATGGGAGCGGCCCTTATGCAAAACGATCTATGGTTTTCCGTTTAATTGTAATACCGAATGGGAAGCCGAAGCCGGAAAAGCGTCCCGTTTCCTGGGGCGCTTTCAATTTCGACGCCAAAATTACCGGGACAGATATGCCTGATACGTTTTGCTATATTCAGTATGCCGATATGGTCGCAATCCTCCGGCTGATCAGCGAGCAGCTGCCGAAGAGATTCAAGCTTTTCCGGCTCCATGCCCACGCCGTCGTCCTCTACCAGGATCACCATCGTCTTATCGGTCTCCCGCTGCACGCTGACGGCTATGTGGCCTTTTTGAACGGGTCCCAGCCCATGTTGAAATGCGTTCTCCACCAAAGGCTGTAAAAGCAGCTTCATGATAACGGCTTTCTCCAACCCTTCCTCACATGTGATGCTGTAGGAATACCGACGGCCAAACCGGATGGAAAAGAGCTCTATATAGCCCTTGACACATTCCAGTTCCTCCGAGACCGTAACCATATAGTTTCCTGTGATGCTGTAGCGCAGCAGCTGTGACAGGCTTCCTGTCATAGTGACGATCTCCGGGCAGTTGTAGGTATAAGCCAAGCCTTGCATACAATTGAGGGTGTTGTATAAAAAATGGGGATTGATTTGGCTCTGGAGAGATCGAAGCTCAGCCTGCTGCTGTGCAATCTCCGCCTCATAAAGCCGCGATTGGGTTTGGATAATATTATGAGTGGTATCATGGATCTGATCCAGCATTTCGTTGATGGCCTGGCTGATTTCTCCAATCTCATTACACTCCTTCATGTGCAGGCGTGACCGAAAGCTGTTGCTTTTGGCCTTTTTTATAAAGTTGGCTATGTCCGCCACCGGCTTGGTTAAATTATTTTGAATAGTAAAGCCCATCACGAGAAGGATAAGACCGGTAAGGAGAAGAAACGCAAGTCCCAAATTCCTCATATTGATCATGTCCCTGTCGTCAAAGTTTACGGGAATGAGACTGACCACCTTCCAGTCAGCGCTTTGTACATTTTCATATTGAATAAAGTATTGCCCGCCGTCCAGCTCGATGGCACTGCCGCTGGGACAAACAAACTGCTCTGCAATCACGCTGTCCAATTCTTGACCAATGTTCACCGTTCTGCCCGGTATAGCTGCCACAACAATGTTCTGCGCATCAATAAGATAATAATGGGTATCAGAGTCGATATCATAGCCTTTAAAGGCGTTGGAAAATGACCTGGCCTGAAAAAGCGTGACGCAGGAGCCGATGCAGGGCTCGTCCGGCATATAGAAAGCCTCCTCATACACCGGCTGGATATACGCATAATAAAATATCTGGTCCCGCTGGCTCCGGACAACCTCTGTAAAGCCTGTATATTGGGTTGACACGGGGTCATATTGATGGATAATCTGCTCGATAATATTAATTTCTACGGCAGCCAGGCTGACAGATCCGCCGTTTTTGCGCACTAGGGAGATATTATCAAATATCTTGTTGCCGGAGGTGACATAAGTCATCATGTTGCGCATGGTCTGCACATCAGTCATAAGCACGGCGGGTGATTCTTCGGTCAATACCGGCTTAACGTACGGACTGAGGGCGATAACCTCTCCGGCAGTCTTTAATTGAACCAGCGTGTCGTTTATTTTAGATACGGTTTGAAGCATGGAGGATTTGGCGTATTCTACGGAACGCTTTTCCATTACCTCTGAAAAGCTGACCATATAAAAGGCCGCGGTCAGGGAAACAACAACCGTCGCCATAAGTACCAGCATGTAAATCTGTGTACGGATTCGTATTTTTTTCATAACGGCACCGAGCTTTCTACTGCTTTGATTTGCGGTATTTGTAGGGTGTTATGCCGAAGTGTTTTTTGAATACATTGTTGAAATAGTAGTAGTCGTGATAGCCAACTGCCCCGGCGATTTCCTCTATGCCCTGGCCGCCTAAGGCCAACAGCCCCGCCGCTTTTTCCATTCTCAGGTTGGTGATGTACTGGCTGAACGTACAACCGGTTGTTTTTTTAAACAATTCGCAGCAGTAGGTGAAATTGATAAAAAACATTTTTGCCAAATCCTTGAGGTACAGATCTTTCTCGAAATGAGTATCCACATACTGCAATAAGCTGGAAAATGCGCTTCCTGCACTGGATTTTTCCCGCCGGCTTTTGGTATTCGTCACGATCTCCTCCAGGGTGTCCTGGATCACCTGCCAGTAATTCTCGACCGACGGGTACCGGTTATAGAGCTCTTCTGCCGACATATGCATAAAATCGTATATCTCCGGTGCGTCCGGTGAAACTCGGTGCAGCAGCGCAGAAAGCTGGTTGTAAAAGAACAGGAGATCAGAAAATACGAAATCACCCAACAGGGTCCGTTCCTTCATGGATCCTATCAAGCGCGTTATTTCCAACATATTCGCCATTTCCAGACAGGAATGGATTTGCGTTAAAAATTCAGCCATTTCCCTGTGATGGATCCTCCGCGGCAGCTGAATGACATCGTCCGGGAAAATCATTTTGTTGTAATAAGTGCGCGTAGCTTCAGACAGGCAGGCCAAAAATTGATCAGCTCCGCCATACAAGCTGCTGAAGGATATTCGCACACCTGCCTCCGGTGTGGATGTGGTCAGTGCATAATATTTCTCTTCACTCTGCAAATTGCCCAACAAAAACTCACAATTATTGCCTAAACAGAGCCGTAGCCCATAAACATCCGGCAACCCATTTATGGCGCCGTCTATGATGATCCCGCAAAATAGGGGATATAGAATTGTGAAGGCTTGACTGTCAAAAAAGGTTTTTGGATGCAGTTGACCGCTCTTTAGTTTTTCGATGGTATCCAAGTCGGAAGACACCTTTTTGTGAAATAAGGTCTGCCGCATTTTCTGGATAAATTCATCCGCTTTCCTGGGATCAATAGGCTTGATAAGGTAGTCGGCCGCATTGTTGCGAAGGGCGTTGACGGCATAGTCAAAATCGGCAAATCCGCTCACCACTGCAAATTCACTGGCGACGCCCTGGGCACGTGCCTTCCCAATAAATTCTATCCCGCTCATCTGGGGCATCTTGATATCGGTCAGAACGAGGTCAACCCGATGTTTCGTGAGAAATTCAAGTGCATCCAAGGGATTGTCGGCTTTACAAATAATTTCAAAGCCTTGGCCGTCAAAATCAATGGATTTCTCCAGTGCCACCAGCGACCAAGGCTCATCATCTATAAGCATAACTGTAAACGGCACCATAACTCATCCCCTCTTCAATATCTTTCTCAAACATCTCTTTTAGAAACGATTGACTCCCCGCCGCTTGGTACCGCATTGAAAAGAGGCGAACGGGAGGTCAATGTCATTATTGTCCACAGTATATCACTGAAAAATCTCTGTTGCAAGTCAATTTATACAAAGGAAATTGATGCCATGCCGAAAAAAATATAAAAAACAGCCGATATTACTCTATTTTTTCTTTCTTGTAGTTGGGTTATTATATTACTGTAAAGGAGCGTGAGAGTATGAATACCGGAATATCAGCGGATCAACTGGAAGTGATTTTACAAGAAGCGGACTGGATGATGCAAATGGTACAGCCCGACGGCGCCTTTGCCAATTACCCGGACATGCAGCAAATCCGGCCCTATATGGCCCATTTTGGCGCCATTGGCTTTGCGCGCGCCAGCGAAGCGTCCGGCAACACGGAGTATGTCGATGCCGCGTGGCGTTGGGCCCATTGGTACGCCTCTAAAATGGATGAAACCGGATTTGTAACAGATTTCAACTGGATAGACGGACAATGGGTTTCCACCGGAGATATGGATTCTACAGATTCCTATGCGGCTTTGTATATGGTTTTGCTGGAAGAGCTCTACAGGGTAACGGGGGACATATCCAATCTCCAATCCCTCGCAGACTCCGTGGAGAAGTCCGTAACTGCGATTGAAGCCACAATGGATGTTGACGGACTCACGTGGGCAAAGCCCACCTACCACGTCAAGTATTTGATGGATAACGCAGAGACCTATGTGGGGCTGCTGGCGGGCGGCAGGGTGGCTGCGATCCTGTCAAACACAGAGCTTTCCGAAAAGGCAAACAGTATGGCCCAACGCATGTGCGCGGGGTTGGAAAGCCTTTGGAATGAAGAGACCATGTCATATGCCAGAGCTGTAAACCAAGCCGAAGTGGAGGAAAGCAATTGGGATTATTACTATAACGACGCCGTGTCTCAGGCATGGGCCGTCGCATTTGGTATTCCGGATGCGGAACGGTCTTCCGCAATGATGAACTTGTTTGAGGAAAGGCACAGCTACTGGAACGATCCCGGCGCATCGGGGCCTTTCCGCAACGGAGACGGCCCGGTTATGGTAAGGATCGATTATTGGCCTGTGGTGGGATGGGCCCACCTGCTTGTGGGCAACACCGAGTTAGCTTCCGAGGGTGTCGGGAATATCCGCCGCTTCGCTATTGATTCGGGCCGCGCATGGCCTTATACCAGTAAGACCGCGGGAGAGATTATCATTTTCTCGACAGGCGGACTTATCTAAGAACAATCCATTAAATGAGAGATATGGGAAATAATCATGTTAAAACACACCAGTATATCCAATAATGTTAAGCCAAAACAAAAAACGCTTTGGCGGGAGATCTATAATAACAAGGAGACTTACCTCTTTCTTTTGCCCGCCATTGTATTTTTCGCCATATTTGCATACGCGCCCATGTATGGGATTTTAATCGCGTTCCAAGACTATATGGTGGGCGACAGCTTTATCACTGGAAACTGGGTGGGACTCGCGCATTTTCGGGAGATTTTCTCAGACCAGATGTTTTGGCAGGCCTTTAAAAATACACTTATTATAAGCTTTATGAACATTCTGATT
>Ga0153937_1000845_pt1 | contig 11395 bp, 12 predicted proteins | sample TSNY021MetaG_FD_104680 | JGI IMG/M metagenome (GOLD analysis project Ga0153937, IMG submission 104680) | Attine ant fungus gardens microbial communities from New York, USA - TSNY021 MetaG | ecosystem: Host-associated > Fungi > Mycelium > Unclassified | place: USA: New York, Robert Murphy County... | reverse complement strand
CTATAAAATGACTGATCTTAAAACCTTCATTTAAGTAGTAGCAGGATCGTCCATGGGTAAAATCCTTTCGAGGCTTTAGCGTCTTCCACCTTGTCAGGATCAATTCATTGTTTATAAAAATAATCTCATCGTCTTTAAGCTGCACCAATTCATCAGGAATAAATCGTCGACGGTATAACGCAGGCATGGTACTGTCAGATAGGCTCATAAAAACTCACTCCCAGATTTGTTAGCCACATTATATCCTTTTTATATTGTATTTGACAAGGGGTTGATTTGCCATGTTGTGATTTGCCATGTTTGCTTGCAAAAGCTTTCAAACCTGTTATAATATGCTTAACTTTACGTGCGGCAGCAAAAACCGTAATTGTAGCACACCAGTTTGAATGTGGGAGAAATCAATATCAACGTTTTGGGTTTGCACATTGAAAAGTAACGAATAAGAACGATGGAGCAAAATCCTAAAACCCTTAAATATTGATCTAAGGGTTTTTATTTTATTATTACAGGAGTGAATTTATTGAATCGCAGGACCGCCAGAAATCACGCATTTCGTTTAGTTTTTCAATTATCTTTTCATGAACTGGAGGAGCTTGACAACCTTATACAATATTACCTGGAGAGCATTGAAAAAGACGAAGAGCTGGATGAAAAAAACAAGTCGTTTATAATTGAAGAAACCAAAAGCACGGCAGGCTGCCTTAACGAGCTTGACAGCTATATAGCGAAGTATTCCCAAGGCTGGGATATATCTAGAGTTTTCAAGGCTGATTTGGCAATTATGCGTTTGGCGGCGTACGAGCTTTTATACCGGGCGGATATTCCGGCAAGCGTGTCCATTAGCGAGGCGGTTTTACTGGCGAAGGAATATGGAAGTGATAATTCATCTTCATTTATTAACGGCATATTGGGGAAAATAGCAAAAGAGGTAAGAGGTTGACATATGAACAGGAAGGTATTCAAGGTTTCGGAAATAAACCGCTATATAAAGAGTCTGCTGGAAGAAGATGTTATTTTGCAGAATCTTTTTGTAGAGGGAGAAATATCCAACTTTAAGCATCATTCCTCTGGGCATATGTATTTTACATTGAAGGATAAATATGCTGCGATTCAATGCGTAATGTTCAAAACTTATGCTATGGAGCTGGCTTTTGAACCGGAAAATGGCATGAAAGTGATCGCTTGGGGCAGAGCGTCTCTCTACGAAAAAACCGGACAATATCAATTGTATCTGGAATATCTGGAGCCGGCGGGAAAAGGCGCGCTTTATCTGGCTTTTGAGCAAATAAAGGAAAGACTATTAAAGGAAGGCTTGTTTGATGCCTCTCGTAAAAAGGAGATTCCAGCTTATCCTAAAACTATAGCTATTATTACTTCGCCTACCGGCGCCGCGATTTGGGATTTAATAAGCGTATCTCAAAGAAGGAATCCATTGGTTAAGCTGGCGCTTTGGCCCGTACTGGTACAGGGACCTATGGCGGCTGGAGAAATAGCCGATACTATAGATAAGGTGAATGCATGGGGTAAGGCCGATGTTATAATTGTGGGGCGGGGCGGAGGCTCATTGGAGGATTTATGGGCATTTAATGAAGAAAAAGTAGCCAGGGCTATTTATCATTCCAAAACGCCGGTCATATCTGCCGTAGGTCATGAGACTGATTTTACTATTGCGGATTTTGTTGCGGATCACAGAGCTCCCACGCCTTCAGCAGCGGCGGAAATCGCTGTGCCTGAGCTTGCGAAAATGACCGGAGATTTGCTGGATATCAATAAAAGACTGAACCGGCTTATAAAAGACAACCTTGCGCGCAACAGAGAAATGCTCTTAAGGCTATCAAGTAAACGAGTGATGCAAAGGCCGCTGGAGCTTGTTTATCAAAGGCAAATCTATCTTACCGGGCTGCAAAAGCAAATTGATACAGAGATCAACAATCGCCTGGAGAAAAACAAATTATTAATAAACGGCTTGTCTCGCGCTCTGGAAAGCGTTTCACCTCTGCATATTTTGGAAAAGGGTTACGCGCTTATATATGATGAAGGAGGAAGCCTGATAAAAAAAGCGAAAGGTCTTTGCAAGGGACAGGAAATAACCGTCCGTTTCCACGATGGAGCGATAAAAAGTGAAGTGAAGGAGAGTGTTTAATGCCGCCGAAGAAAAAAACCTTTGCCAAGTCAATAGAAAGGCTTGAGGCCATAATAGATGAAATGGAAAACGTAGATACGCCTTTGGAAGAAGCGTTAAAGCTGTATAAGGAAGGCGTGGAGCTTGTGACGGATTGTCAAAAGTCTCTTAACAGCGCGGAGAAAGAAATAGTTTTATTACAGCAAAATTCCGACGGTATATTTAGTGAAAAGCCGTTTAACCTGGAGGGATAAGTATGGATTATAAAAGAGAATTAAAAAATAGGATCCATAAAATCAATAAAGGCTTAGAATCCTATCTAAAGCCTGAATATCCGGAAACCTTGTATGAATCTATGCTTTATAGTCTTATGGCCGGAGGGAAAAGGTTAAGGCCGCTGCTTTTGTTGGGAGCCTGCGAAGCCGAGGGAGGAAACTGGGAGGATGCTATGCCTTTTGCCTGTGCCTTGGAAATGATACACACATATTCCCTTATACATGACGACCTGCCTGCTATGGATAATGACGATTTTCGCCGGGGAAAGCCAACCAACCATAAGATTTACGGTGATGCCATGGCCATATTGGCCGGAGACGGTCTTCTTAATAAAGCTTATGAAATAATGTCAGCCGAATGTGGTAAGAATATTAACGAGCAAAAAATACGAGCTATGAGTATATTGGCGGAGGCTGCCGGAACTCGCGGTATGGTAGGAGGCCAAGCAGCTGATCTTTTACAGGAGAAAAATGAAAAAGGCTCATTAGAGGTATTGGAGTATATCCACGCGCACAAAACGGCCGCCTTACTATCGGCGTCGGTAGAAGCGGGAGCGGTGCTAGGTGGAGCAGATGAGTCAAAACAGAAGCAGTACAGGCTGGCTGGCAGTAAACTGGGAATGGCTTTTCAAATGAAAGACGATATACTTAATGTAATAGGTACTCCCGAAATTTTAGGAAAGCCTGTAAATAGCGACGAAAAGAAGCGTAAGCTTACCTATGTATCTTATCATGGGCTTGATAAAGCCGAATATGATTTTGCGGACCTCTCCAACGAGATATCCGCGTATTTTGATAGGCTCTGCACATCCAATTGTTTTTTAACGGAGCTGGTAAAAACAATGGCAGACCGTGTAAAATAGTTACCCTTTGAAACGAAATGAGGAAAAGTGCTTGTCAGTTATAGAAGAATTAATGGAAAACAGGATTCTTTGGACAGGAATCTGGGCTTGGGCAATCGCGCAGTTGATAAAGGTTTTTATAGAGCTGTTAAGAACTAAAAAAATCAACTGGACTTTAATTTTCGGCTCTGGAGGAATGCCCAGTTCCCATAGTTCCTTTGTGACGGCCATGAGTGCGGCTGTTGGATTAAACAGTGGTTTTAATTCGGCGATCTTTGCTGTCTGTTCGGTTATAAGCATGGTAGTAATGTATGATGCCGCCGGTGTACGCAGGGCCGCGGGAAAACAAGCCGAAGTTATTAATATGCTGGTTAACAGTCTGGAAAACCAAGGTATAGCTCTTGATAAAAAGCTGAAGGAGCTTTTAGGCCACAGCCCTATAGAAGTGGCGGCAGGGGCGCTCTTGGGCATTTTGGTCGCAATAATAAGAGAGGGAGTCTAAATTGGGTTATCTTGAAAGAATAAACGGCCCTGAGGATTTAAAAAAGCTAAAGCCTCAAAGCTTGCCAAAGCTTTGCAGTGAGATACGTCGGTTTTTAGTTGAAAACATCTCAAAGACCGGCGGTCATCTTGCTTCAAATTTAGGTGTGGTAGAGTTGAGCGTAGCGCTGCATTATAGCTTTCAATCTCCAAAGGATAAAATAATATGGGATGTAGGGCATCAAGCATACATACATAAAATATTGACAGGAAGAAGAGATAGGTTTGATACTCTGCGGCAGGAGGGGGGCATTTCCGGTTTTCCTAAAGGCAAGGAAAGCGTGCATGACGCCTTTGATACCGGACACAGTTCTACAAGTATTTCTGCCGCTTTAGGATACTGTATAAGCCGTGATTTAAAAAAAGAAAAAAACCATGTAATAGCCGTAATCGGTGATGGCTCCATGACAGGCGGCATGGCTTATGAGGCGCTAAACAACGCTGGACGATCAAATTCTAATCTAATTGTTATACTAAACGATAATCAATGGTCCATCTCGGAAAACGTAGGAGCTTTGTCAAGGTACTTAAATGAATTAAGGACTGCCCCGGCTTACTTGGGGGCCAAGGCCGATGTAAATCGAATTCTAAAGCAAATCCCCGTTGTAGGGGAGAAGACAGCCAGATTTATAGAAAGAACAAAAGAGGGTATTAAATATTTTTTCATACCCGGTATATTGTTTGAAGAATTGGGCTTTAAATATGTTGGTTATATTGACGGACATAACATTGATGATCTTTTAAAGATATTGAAAAAGGTAAAGAAAATGTCGGGCCCTGTGTTGCTTCATGTTCAAACAACAAAGGGCAAGGGATATAATCAGGCAGAGAAGCTTCCATGGAAATATCACGGCGTGGAGAGCTTCGATATTGAAACCGGAAAGCCAATCCAAGTCAAAATTTGGGATACTTATTCTGAAGTATTTGGGAGGACGTTGCTAAAGCTGGCAAGACAGAATAATAAAATAGTGGCTATAACGGCGGCTATGCCATCAGGAACTGGTCTGATGGATTTTAAAGCGGAATTACCTGAAAGGTTTTTTGACGTTGGAATAGCTGAGCCTCATGCCGTTACCTTTGCCGCGGGTATGGCGAAGGGGGGCTTCCGGCCGTTTTTTGCCGTGTATTCTACTTTCCTTCAACGCTGTTATGACCAGATACTTCACGATGTGTGTCTTCAGAATCTGCCGGTGGTGTTTGCAATTGACCGGGCCGGTGTGGTAGGCAGCGATGGTGATACCCATCAGGGGCTTTTTGACATTTCATTTTTATCTCATCTTCCTAACATGACAATTATGGCTCCAAAAAATAAAAGTGAGCTTGTAAGTATGCTTGTCTTTGCTTCCGAATGGAATGGGCCAGCAGCTATCCGTTACCCCAGAGGGGCGGCTTCACGGGTGTTGAAAAAGTTTAATACCCCTATACAATATGGAAAAAGCGAGACAATAGCCAAAGGTGAAAAATTTTGCGTTTTATCTGTAGGCTCCATGATGGATATGGCATTTAGCGTATTTATGCGTCTAAAGGAAGAAGGACATAACCCAGGATTGATAAACGTCCGATTTGTTAAACCGCTGGACGATGATATGATAGAAAGTCTTAAACTATACGACCACATATTCGTGATGGAAGAGAACATTGCCTCAGGCGGATGCGGCAGTGGTATATTGGAGAGAGCTAACGAAAAGGGAATATGTCTTAAATCCTTCCATAGGCTAGCCTTCCCTGATGAGTTTGCGGAGCATGGTGAAAGGGATCAGATATTAAAAAGATATAAACTTGACGAAGAAAATATTTATCAAAGAATAAAGAGTACGATAACAAATGGATGAAAATATAAAAAGACTTGATATAGCAGTAATGGAGCGGACAGGATGCAGCCGCACTCATGCTCGGGAATTAATCGAAAATGGGCAGGTGAAGGTGGTTGGACTGGTACGATATAAGCCTGGAAGCAAGCTTATGCCGGGGGATGTCCTTGAGATACTTGGAGAAACGAAACCTAAATTTGTAAGCCGGGGCGGATACAAGCTGGAGAAAGCTCTGGTAGAATTTAAAATAGATGTAAGAGGAAGAATTTGCGCCGATATAGGCGCTTCTACCGGAGGATTTACCGATTGCCTGCTTAAAGCGGGGGCGGAAAAGGTTTATGCTATCGACAGCGGCAGCGGCCAATTGAGTCAGGTATTGCAGAATGACAGGCGGGTCGTATCCATAGAAAAAACCAACATAAGAACCCTTGACCCGGACAAGCTGGAGAAGGTTTCTCTTGCGGTAGTAGACGTTTCTTTTATTTCTCTGACAAAGGTACTGGAGCATGTAAAGGCCTTGGTGGAGGAGCAGGGAGAAATAATCTGCCTGGTAAAGCCTCAGTTTGAAGCCGGACGTCAAGCCTTGAATAAAAAAGGAATTGTAAAAGATATCCGTATCCATGAAAAAGTGCTTAAGAATATAAACGCTTATATACGGCAAATTGGGCTTGTATCGGAGGGACAGATAACTTCTCCCATAAAAGGCTCTGATGGAAATACGGAATATCTTATTCTGATAAAGAATGCACTTTAATTTGTACCTGAATATATGGAGGCTACAATGAAAAACGTAGGCGTAATCCCAAATCTGGATAAGGACCCGGAGCTTATTTTTACAAAAGAAGTAATCGGTTTTCTTGTCGAAAAGGGCTGCAATGTTTTTACTTCCAGGAAGGTAGTCAATAAAATACATTGCCCTCAGACTTTCACCGATATGCACGAAATCTATACCCGGTCGGATTTTTTGATAGTGATGGGAGGAGACGGGACGATACTTCGGGTAGCCCGCAACGCTGCGCTTCAGTCTACGCCGATACTTGGAATAAACATAGGAACCCTTGGATACTTAGCGGATGTGGAAAAAGGAAATGCCTTTAAAGCTATTGAGCAGGCTTTGGCCGGAAATTACAAGCTGGAAAAAAGAATTATGCTGGAAGCCAGCATACTTACAGAAAAAACTAACAATGAAAACTATCTTGCCTTAAACGAGGTAAGTATTGGCAAGGGCGTTTTCACTACTATAATGGAGCTGGAGCTCAGGATAAACGATGAGTTTATAGAAAATTTTTGGTGTGACGGTATTTTGGTGTGTACGCCTACCGGTTCTACAGGATACAATCTTTCGGCCGGCGGGCCTATTCTTAAGCCGGATTTAAACGTAATAACTGTAACTCCTGTTTGTGCCCATATGATGTTTAACAGATCCTTTGTTGTGAGCGATAGCGACAGGGTACATATAAAAATCATTGGAGGTGGTCACCACAGCGATGGAGTACTGTCAATGGACAGCCATAACCGGGTGCAGCTCAAGGAAGGAGACGAGATAAGCGTATTCCGGTCGCCTTACCACACTACCCTGATGAAAACGGAAAGCCTTGGCTTTTATGAAATATTAAGAAATAAAATGCGGAGATAGACAGGAGGAGCAGGGTCAATGAAGCTTAAACGGCACTTTAAGATTATCGAGCTAATAAGTGAAAGAGATATAGAGACACAGGAGGAGCTGGGAGAAGGATTGAAGCGAGCCGGCTTTCATGTGACTCAGGCGACTATTTCCCGGGATATAAAGGAGCTGGGCTTAATTAAAATAAATACGGCTCATGGAAAACAGAAGTACGCGGTTCTTTCATCTATGGAAAACCAGCTTAGTGATAGAATGGTGAGGGTATTTTGCGAAGGCGTGATTTCTATTGAAATAGCTATGAACATAATAGTCATAAAAACATTAGAAGGCATGGCTATGGGCATAGGCGCGGCTATGGACGCAATGAATCTTAACGGTATTGTAGGTACGATTGCCGGTGATGATACCCTGTTCAGCGTTACTAAGAACGAACAAACCGCAATGGAGGCTGCTTTGAAGCTTAAGTCCATCATAAAACAGTAATTGCGTTTTCATAAATCAATATGCCTTATCGCGGCGAAAGGAATGGGCGTTATTATGTTGGAGAACTTACAAATCAAAAACGCGGCCCTTATAGATGAAGCAGAACTTGAATTTTCTCAAGGACTTAATATATTAACAGGAGAAACAGGGGCGGGGAAATCTATCCTTATAGACTCCATTAATTTTTTGCTGGGTGAGAGAGCAGGAAAGGATTTTATCCGCAGCGGCAGAAACGAGGCTCAGGTTTCTGGCATTATTTATGTAGGACATGAACAGACAGCTGAGGCTATGGCATCTATGGGAGTAGAGGTTGATGATGACGGCAGACTGCTTTTATGGCGCAGCATTGCATCAACAGGCAAGGGAAGCTGCCGGATAAACGGACGGGCCGTAACCTTATCGCTGCTTCGGGAAATATCTGGTATGTTGGTGGATGTTCACGGACAGCATCAACACCAATCACTGTTGGATCAGCAAAAGCATATGGGTCTTTTGGATAGATTTTGTGGCGACGAACTGGAGAAGGAGAAAGAAAAGCTTAGGGAGGCCGTAGGTCAATACAGGTCGATTTTAAAGAGCATACAAAAAATCAGCAGTGATGAAAAGGATAGAAATGCCCGGATGGAGATGTTGTTATTTCAGACGGGTGAAATTGAAGAGGTAAAGCTGCGCCCTAACGAGGAAGAACATCTTATAAAAAGAAAAAGCTTTTTATCCGGCATGGAGAGCCTTAAGGAAAACACAGTGGAAGCCTTGACACGGCTTAGAGGCAGGCAGGGAGAAGAAGACGGCGCTTTGGAACTAATAAGCAGGGCGGCGGACAATTTAACAGCTTTGGCTGAAGTGGATAAAGATAAGGAAGCGTTAAGGTCGGAGCTGGCTGAAATAGAAACAAGGCTGGAAGAAGTGGTTCGGGAGCTCGATCATTACTCCGACGGCTTTGATTATGACCCGGAGGAACTAAACAATATAGAAGAACGGCTTGACGCTATTGAACGGCTTAAACGAAAATACGGCGGCACGGTGGAAAGCGTATTGGCCCACTACGAAAGTTGTATGGCTCAGCTTGAAAATATATCTAATAGTCAAGACAAGTTAAAGGAATTAGCGTCTGAAAAGAAAAAATTTGGACAAGCTATAGCTTCTCTTTGCGAAAAAATAAGCGAAATACGGAAAAGCGCGGGAGTAAGGATACAGCGGCAAATAGAAGAAGCTTTGCGCGACTTGGGAATGAAATCAGTAAGATTTGAGATTTTAATAGAGCGGAAAAAAGAATTTAATGAGAACGGCTTTGATAGAGTAGAATTTTTAATTTCACCAAACCCCGGGGAACCATTAAGACCTTTGGCAAAGATAGCTTCCGGCGGGGAAATGTCAAGGGTGATGCTAGCTCTTAAAACAGTACTGGCGGGAGCCGACCAGATAGAGACTTTTATTTTTGACGAGATTGATACCGGGGTAAGTGGGCGTACAGCTCAGCAGGTAGCAGAAAAGTTGGCCTTTTTAGGCCGCAGTCATCAAATACTTTGCATAACCCATTTGCCTCAAATCGCTTCCATGAGTGACAGGCATTTTCTTATAGAAAAGAAAACAGAAGAAGAACATACCTTTACCACCGTAAAGGAGTTGGATCAGGAAAACTCCGCAATGGAGTTATCGCGCTTGATAGGCGGGGCAAAAATAACGGATGCCACCAGAAAGGCGGCTTCCGAGATGAAGCAAATGGCTATGCAGCTTAAGGAAAAAATCCGCGGCAAAGCTTAGTTTTACTGAGCATTTGCTCTGGCGGCCTGGTATATGGCCTTGATGTCCTTGTATTCAAGAACCTGGAAGCCACCTATGGTGCGTTTGCCGAAGTAAGTGCATTTCTCCGCCATATCGTGGTAATCCTCCGGAGAAGGATCAATACCAAGCTCTTTAAGGTTTACAGGCATTCCTATGGAGCGGAAATAATTTTCCGTCCGTTCTATTCCTTCCAAAGCCGTGGCTTCCGGGTTCTCAAAATTCATGGATACGTTAAAGACACGTTGAGCAAATTGAGCAAATTTCATTATGTTTTCCTTATATACATATCTGGCCCAATGTCCCCAAATAGCGGCCAGACCCGCTCCGTGGGCCACATCATATTTTCCGCTAAGCTCGTGCTCCAATTGATGCGGCGCGAAATCGGTAACCTTACCAAGACCGGTGAGACCGTTGTGGGATATACTGCCGGCCCACATTAAATCAGCCCTGGCGGCATAGTCCGTGGGGTTTTTCATGACGATTTTTCCGGCCTGGATGACGGATTGTAAAAGCGCTTCGGAAACCCTGTCGGTAAAGTCGGTATCCTTTGTATGAGAAAAATATCTGTCCATTGTGTGCATCATTATATCTGTTATGCCGCAGGCTGTATGGTAAGCTGGTACACTGTAAGTAAGCTTCGGATTCATTATAGCGAACTTTGGCCGGTTAAGCTCAGTTGTCAGACCCTTTTTTATCCAGCCGTCTTCGTTGGTAATAACGGCTGAATTGCTGGTTTCACTGCCGGCAGCCGCTATTGTAGGGATTGCGCCATGCATAATGCCTTTTTTAGGAATTTGCTTGCGCTCATAAAAATCCCAAACCGGGCAGTCGCCGGCAGCGCCCAGGGAGATTGCCTTGGCGGAATCAATTACGCTGCCCCCGCCAACGGCAAGTATAAAGTCTATGCTGTTTTCACGGCAGAGCTTAACACCTTCCTCCACCTTGCTTAACCGGGGATTTGGCAGAACTCCGCAAAGCTCGATATGAAAAAGTCCCGCTTCTTTTAAAGAAGCGCTGACATTGTCTATAAGTCCGGAGCTTTTTGCGCTTTGTCCCCCATAGTGCAGTAATACGCGGCTTGCTCCAAGGGATTTTATTTCTTTACCTGCTAAGCTTTCAGTATCCTTGCCAAAGATTACCTTTGTAGGTATTTGATAAATAAAATTATCCATGTTAATCATTCCTTTCGCAGTGCTAAGGCGCAAATTTTGCATTCGTTTTCACAATTAGAATATATAATAACATAACAATCGAGAGGGGAACAACCATGCTGGCTTTAAAAATTCAGGGACAGGGCATACGCGGTTTCATGCACAAGCTATTGAACGAACCGGTTTTTGATAGATTTGAGGTTAGAGGTGTAACAATTATAAGCTTTACCCGGTTTGAAATCAGCTGTGCTCTGGAAAGCCGGGCAGAGGAGGAAACTGTAGATGGAACGGAACGCCGCTTTTGTGATTGGGCAAGGCTTCGTCCCTGTGTGAAGCAGCTGATAGTAGGAGAAAAAACGCCGCGGCTGATGAAAGTCATATTCGCCTTATCATCGGAAAGAGCTGCCGCTGTCCATGAAAACGCCGCTGCATTGTTTCTGAATGTTACATATGAAAACGGTGAGGTCTTATTCACTACGGCATCCTCAGAAAAGAGCTTTTCTCTTGATAAAGGCATAGATGCCGCGTGGGAGGAAATGGTGCTCAGGTTTATGAATAAGCATGGAATACAGACGGCGGATGCCATGGAATATGAGGAGTAACAGGGAAATAAAAGGAAATTGCTTTGATTCCAGCGTTTCGCCCAGAAGTGCGGCAAAACGCATGCGGAAGCAATTTCCTAGACAAATCATGGATAACAAATACGCGCACAGCGCGTTTTGTTCTTTTACACTATAGCTTTAAAACCGGTTTTCAGGTCTT
>Ga0153937_1000832_pt1 | contig 11473 bp, 13 predicted proteins | sample TSNY021MetaG_FD_104680 | JGI IMG/M metagenome (GOLD analysis project Ga0153937, IMG submission 104680) | Attine ant fungus gardens microbial communities from New York, USA - TSNY021 MetaG | ecosystem: Host-associated > Fungi > Mycelium > Unclassified | place: USA: New York, Robert Murphy County... | reverse complement strand
GATAAAACATGATTTATATTTCCGGAATGTTGAGGTGCTTCCCGAAATAATCGGTCATAGCTCTCCGAGGAATCTATAATCAGGGGTAAACTATTCTGTGTATGTTTTTTGGGGTGGCGCCCAGAGAGATCCACTTCTTACCCTGATCTCAAGAAACTCTCGTTGTTAGTGCTGTGGGGAAAAAGGTATTGTCGTCTGTTCAGAACATTTTTACTCAGAAGATTGATTGCACTTGAGGTCTTGTAAAAATGCCTCTCTCTTTTGGAAATACTACCCCTCAGGGTGTATCGAATCCCACACAATATTTTTGTATATATTTTGGTCTCTAGTGATTGGCAGGGGCCGTACCTCAGGGGGAGTGGTATCCCCTCACAAAGCCTCCATTGACAGGGAAGATGGAAAAAAATAAATCGTCTCATGCCGTTTTGGAAAGCACACGTTGATTTCTAGAAGAAAAAAAACTGACATCGCCGAGGCTGTCGTTAAGGAGGAACAAATGTTGCTGAATTTGGCTTTTAATTTTTCATTTTCCTCGTTTCTTCTTCTTCTTCTTCTTTCCATTGACATGTGTCTCGGGACGGATGTTATTTAATTTTGAGTGGTATCTGATTGGATGAGCTTTTCTTTTTTCGTTTTGACAGGCTTCGATTTATCGATTTATCGCCTAGGGAACACCGAGAGAGAATGTTGGTTTGCGACCGATGATAGAGAGAGAGGTATCATGAACAGTAATAATCACATATCACATATCGCCCATCCTCTCATGTCCAATTTCTTGAGGTTCCCGAGATTTCTTGAGACAGGTTTTGTGTATGAACGTGCGTCAAGAGATTTGATAGTGATTGATGATCATGGGTCATGGGTTGTTGTCTGTTGTGTGTTGTTTCAAAAACCGATATTGGCTCCCTTTCTCCTCATTCAGTCAAGCTTTGTCTCTCCTTTATGATGTTATAGATGTATTTATACAGTCAACTCTGAGACAATCTACGCCTTTGATGACGCACGCCCTGTCATAACACATGGGATTTAACCTCTCTCATACTCCGTTATGAACCATAGCCTAGGCCTTTTCCTGACTGGTATGGGTTATCTCTGAGTTGATGCTGATTGTATCTATTGTCATCAAGTAGTTCAGAGACAAGGCAGTTCCGATGTTGAGATGTTCAGTAAGTAACCGGTTCGTTTCAGTGGAATCGTGGATAGATAACTAATCAGAGTACCACCTCAGCTTTCGCTTTCGGCAAAGAGGACTTTTTGAATCAGCTAGTGAATTCTGGGGTGTTAAAACCACAACTAGTAAACCTTGATTGGGAAAGATAAGGTTTAGGGGGCGAGGCACCCGGGACTGACTGTTCGGGTACATCTGGAAACGTTTTCATTTTGCACGTTTTTGCCCAGTGTAATATCTGCTCACGTTGCTCAGAAATTTTTTCTCCACGATGCTCAATGCTCAAATCTCACGGTTCAAAGTGATACCTGGATATTTTCATGCCTACACCAATCTGGGACTCCGCCATCGCATCAGTAGTCATAAGCCAGACCAGCTATGAATAGCCGTTTTGAATGCCTTGATTACGCTTTGATGGCGTGCGATTAGACGTTGTTCGGACAATTGATAGCAGGATTAGTTTTTGGGGTTACTCGTATGTTTTTTTTATACTTATGGGGGTAACGTAACGGAAATACGAACAATAGCCGGTCCCCCACACCCCGATTGACCGGCATTCAGGGTCAAAACGAGCTACTGGAACAAGGATGACCCTCTGGTTGAGTCATCATCATGACTTGTCTCAAAATTAAAGTGTTGGGGTACTAAGGCACATTTTTTTCTAAAAAAAAAGGCTCATGGTATTAATATCTAATTCCGAGTCAAGTTGTAAACGACTGTCAGAACAAGGGGAAAGAATTATGGCAGAGATTGACGATCTGGTAGCTAGCTGTTGCGTACGTTCAATTTCCGGGCTATTGTGAAAAAAAAGGTCACATTCTCTTTGACCGTAGGCACTGAATTTTCCTTTCCAGCATTCCGTGCAAACGAAAGTGGCAATCATTACGAAAGATGGATTATGCAGGAATAGGGTGGAAGAAGTTCAGAAAGAGATCGGTACTATCTAAGCTGAGTATCTTGCAGGCAGCCTGTCCTTGTCTCGGAATAATTCGATCGAATTGATCTCTGAGAATCTGGAGGACTACAGGCAACTGCACTCCTTGGAAAGCCGACTCTTACTTTCGAGAGAGGGAGATATGAATTCAAAAATCATGAGGGCGTTGGGCGTCGAACGTTGAGAGCGATTCAGTTGCATTCTGTGCAGGCCACGTGCTCATTCTGGGGTGCGTCTTGATTGAGCAATAGCTCTATTTCTATCTTGCTTCAGCCGTTGACTCCATGTTCTAATGAAGATGATCACTTGACTGTAAAATGCTCACTCCTCACTCCACTCTACTATCCTAATTAAATAAGCCAATCGCTTCGTATACACGATATCCACAGTCTTTGCTCTCGATCGTGACCCGTCCCCCCCTGCTGAAATCGGATACTTCGGTGCTCCCTTCTGTCCCGATACTGAGAACCTGTGGTTGAGTATAGTATGGAGCCATCACAGAAGCTATTCGCAATGATCTTTTCCTGTCAGAGGATTTCATTTGAGTACCGATGCTGAAGGTCATCTGGGTGGATCTTGTTCACATAGACTCGGAATCCACGGGAAGATTGGGGACTCGTGGATCACCCTCAAGCATCGAGGCGATTGATTTGTTTTTTTTCTTCGCAAATGGTTGTTTGCTGGCATTGTGTTTCAATCCTGTGACATGATATATGCCCCCCGGCACCCCCCCTTTCTTTCCGACATATGTATGTGTTTTTTTGAGCCCTGATTGAGCCCCGATTGTTTGATTCTTGTTTCTTATCATAGGTTCTGTGGTATTATAACGTCCGGTATGTGATGGTTCAGTCTGTCGGTGTCAAACGTTTCTGTGCGCAGACTGCGAAAGCAATCACATATGTCAATCAAGAAACGACCCTGCTGTGCAATGCTTCTATGTCGTGATGCTGCTACCATGAAGTGGCCCGGTCCCTTGCAGAAATTTTATCGCACCCTGTGCCGACTTAGTTATGAGTTTGGTCGTGTATCCAGAGTAGCACAAGTAAGTCACTCTTGTGGGTCTCTCGTTCTTTTTCTGAAAGAGTCAACTTGCTTATATGACTCATCAACTTTTGTGGCGTTTCCCAAACACATAATCTAGGAGTCACAATTGATTTGACTGAAGGGGGATTCTTATCTCTTACTAGTGGATCGGGCGGTGAATGGGTTCGCTGTCTTTTGAAAGGTGGTGTACCAATTCAAACTTGGACGCCATTCAAATTGTTTGTCCATCTTTCCAAAAAAAGTCATGGATTGTTTTAGCAACTGACTCGACACTGACTCAATAGGTCTTTTGTCAGAGGCTGGTTCGGATTCTTCCTGTGAGCGTTTGTTTTCGTGTCCTTTTCATAGAAACGTAGACATGATACAAGCCTAGTCAAGGCTTTCTATTCACAGGCACAGTGATTGGTCGAGCTTCCGAGTTTGTTACTGATCTATCGGTCGTTGGCTGTGGTATTCCAAACAATACACCTTCGGGAAGAATCTGAGCTCCAAATCTTCTTGGTTCAGAGTGGGAGAGCCGCATTACTCCGCTTACCGTTGTTGTCGCTCTGTAATCATCGATCGTGAATTTCTGCGGGGACTGCGGAGGTTCTATTAGGTGGACCTGGAGAACTTTCGGATCAATGATCTCATCAAATTGAGGTAGTTCTGGTTGCTTGCAGCCCTTGGCGATTGTTGGCGCTTGTATGCTCAAACCTACATTGAGCATGCGAACCTGTAGTTTGCCCTGACATCGCCATAGTAGCCGGCTGGGTGTAGTTGGCAAGGGCAAATGGACGCCCAAGTGCAATAAAGTGATTCCACTGTCGTTAAAGCGCTATGAATGTTCTATCTGTCAAACCAAGGTATTTGCATAGGGATGGCCGCTCACCTGGTCTGGTTGGCATCCGCCCACTTTTCAGCGCGATGATGGATAATCAATCTATGATGGACAAGTCAATCTTGTTTTTATCTGAATGAGATTTTGAACCAGGACTTTTCTCACGAAAACTATCTTTGGTGCTGCCTCAGATAACGCTGCGTTGCTGTCATGGTACTTCAAGAGTTCAAAGCCAGCTCTGGCTCGGCAGGATAACAGAACCATTGTGTTCCTGCGCTCCTTGTCCCGTTCTGTGTCATCTGTCCGTGCAACTATCATATCGATAGCAACTGCCTCCTGCTTTATCACATGTATCTAGGGTCTCCTCGCATCACACAGCCGATGTTTTACGCAAGCGCTAGGAGACAGACCCAGGAACTGGACTTGGGTGTGATTTGTCCTTTTCAGTTGTTCTCTGGAATGTGAACGAACAGTCCATTTGAGATAAAGAAGCGGGTCTTGCCATCGATCTTCCAACATATGCATATATATAGCCACCCCGAATATATACTTGTCAACTGATCAGGTTGTTATGACCCCGTATTAGTGTTCTACCAACAATAAGTGATCCTTTCACTTGGTCTTTATTGTTGTGCGGATTTGAGAACGATTTCCTGTTCCGATGATCTATCATTTTATCAGGAATTTGGTAACACTAATAAAATAGCGCCCCGATCTAATTCTGATCTATATCAAGGGTATGTTGAACATCGTATCGCGAATCGGATCCCCTTGAACAATAACAATATCTCCACCATTCTCATGCCCTCGCCACCAAGGCTATATTTTGTGGAAGAATGTGACCATGATCATTCCGCTTGCTTGACATGGACGACTTATCGGCGTTCTTCCTCACAACATTCTACATTGTTGGAGTTATTTAATCTCACGGTGGCTCTGTCAGCAGGGTCCTATCGACAGAACGGAGTTTTCCGAGTTCATGAACATGGGTTCGCTAGAACGAACCGTTGGTATCGGTAAAAAAACAAGCTGATGTGAAAGAAATATGAACAAATTGACATTAGAGCATTGTGACAGAAAATTTATCTGTAAGGGTTAAAAAAAAGCATCCGTTTGGAATGGACTTGGAGAGAGATAGATCCCCTTAAATTTGATGGAGCATGCTGCAGTTTGAACGCCACAATGACGTGCTCGTGTTGTCTGAGATCTATCAGGTTTGCATGAGCTTTGTTCTCATATTTTCTCGTAAGGTAAGTCATTGGAAAGCTGAATTTATAAGGCATGTCAATGGATCGGTTCATAAGAGGCCGGGTGGTTTCGATCGGCTGAACTTGATGTCGAACTAGACGTGACACACTTTTGAATGATACTTGAGGTGTTCAGCGGTTCGATGTGCACACGGCCATGACATTGGACCCGTCGCCGTTACAAGCTTATATGAAAGGAGACAGCAAGGCAACCATCGTGTGTCCAGTGGAAAATGCCGAGCGACAGCATGGTGTCCCAATGATGATCGACTTGTGATCGCTTGTGATTGTAGATCACGTATCCTCTTCAGTCTATGGCAGGATGACCCGTTGGATTTCCCATCTCCCAAGGACTACCGCCGTCTTCGGCAGCAATCGGGCAGGATCTGCTGTCATGTCGATTCCACGAGATGTTCAAGAGTTCATTGACAATTACCCTGGCGTGGATGAGGATGCCGATGCCTCTGAGAACCTGGCATTTTATTCGAATACACTGCGCTGTAGGCCTGATAATAAACTCGTTGATGAGATACATAAACAGTAGGCACGAAATCACGTTCCAGAGTTATCTTTGGTGATGTTTTCTTCGTATAGATGGCTAGGGGACTACAGGAAATTGGAGTATAAACATGGGTTCATTCAATGGCTGTTTGTAAATCACCCCTGAACGTCAAATGAGAAGCTGATGTCGATGATTCACAGATTCCCAATCCGCGAAGTTGGAGTGAATTTGGAGTCTCAGCCTCTTCAACCACATGAAATTCAATCCATGAAAGCAAATGCCGGAATCATGACACGAGTTATCAGGTCGTATGAGCTGATGCTAGATTTCTATGGTATGCGGCTGCTGTCATCGGCAACTGGACTCCTCGATCGAGTTGTCCCTCCACGGGATTTTGAAGCGCGTTATCGGAACCTTGTCAGTGAGTGTAATCTTATGCTTCGTACACGTTGGACGTTTCGGATGAAAACTTGCCGGGCATCCTAGCCTCCTCTCACAACTATCTTCGTATCTCACGGATCCTCAAATGTCTCTCGGAGTTGGGTCTTGAGCATCTCAATATGGGATTTCTATTGCACGTGCTCAATGAGCAGAGCGAATTTGATGAACTGGCAGCTGGTAACCTTCGAAACAGCATGGACAGATGGTGGGCGAATTGCCTCAGAAATCAGGAAGACCGAACCTGGTTGCGAACAGTTATCAAACGAGTAAGAGAGGGTGGGCCCGTGTTCACTCGAAAGGAGTATGAAGAAGTGTTATGGAGCAGAAAGAACAGCGGATTATTCCCGTTGAATGCCGTGCGTTGATGATGAGGTCAGATCCCTAGTGCAAGTGCAAAATCGTCCGTCAAGTCTAGCTGATATGAATCGTAAAACCAAAAGACACTCACAATATCATAACGGTAAACATTCTCAAGGTAGCTGCTTGAGTGCCTCGAACAACATTTCATTATGCCGTTGCACGTAAAGGGGACTGATTGAGCGGAGCAGGTCTTCAATTGTCTCGAATGTCTGGGTTATTTCCTTGTTAGGCTTGGATTCCATCTTGGGAAGTGTTATTAGTCGATACGAGAGCATAGCAGGAAGCTCTACCTTGTACCCTTGATGTGTAAGCGACACTTGGAGAACATCTCCCTCCAATATCTTTACATGGGCCACTGCTTGCAAAGGTTCAGCATCAATAACTTCAAAGCTACAGATCGCGAGTCCTTGCTCTGTTAAACCACGACAGAGCTCTTTACTGAAGAATGAGTCCATGGAGCTTTTGAGGAGCAAGTAAGGGTATCTTGAATGTTATGGAGAATATATTTTTTCCGATGTATCTGATTGACTTCAATTACATAATGCCACGTTCCTCTTCCGTATACAGTGTGGCGCAGACATGGATATCCTGAAGGCTGTCGAGACTTATGTCAATAAGTTGATATCAACACCCTCGGCTATGAAAGTCTTATTGTTGGACTCCCACACGGTATGCCTCAAAGTCATATAGCATGATGTATTACCCAGTTCAGCTTCTCTGCTAGACACCTATAGTCTCGCTTGCCTCAACGCAGTCCACCTTACTTTCATACCAAGTGTACTTGACCGATCGAATAGACAACAAGAAAAGAGATCGCATGCCTCACATGAAATGTGTCTGTTTCCTCCAAAGTAGCGAGTCGAGTATGGAAGCATTGGAAGCCGAGCTCCGAGAGCCTAAATACGGAGAGTATTACTTGTGTCAGTGGGTGAATCGGGTTGGACGGTACCCATGCTGCGACTGGCCGCTGACTGTCGCTTTTTTAGATTTTAGCAATATCTTGACAAAGGCCAAGATAGAAAGGCTAGCTGAAGTAGACGAGTATGAGGTAGTGCGGGAGGTCCAGGTGTGCTACAGTGATACATATTAGCTGTCATGCATCTTAACCTAATGCCAGGAATATTTTGCAGATTATACGCCGTTGCTTCCTTCCTTGTTCTCCCTGAATCATGCGCCCACGATGACCAGACCACTTTATGGAAAGAGTCCAAATTCCTGGGATCCAGACGCACTTGAGAGCCATGTCCAAGGCCTCATTGCTGTCTTGCTTAGTCTCAGGAAGAAGCCAATAATTCGGTACGAGAGAATGAGTGCAATGGCTAAGAAGCTGGGTATAGAGATTCAGGTACATTTGCGTTGCATGTCAACAGCCCCTCTGCTAATCATTGCAATGTAGCATCGTATTCAAACTGAATCCTCACTCTTCGATTTCAGGTTGACTCAAGTTCCACCTCTGTTATTAATCCTCGATCGTAGGAATGATCCAGTTACACCTCTTCTCACCCAATGGACGTATCAAGCCATGGTACACGAACTTCTGGGCATACACAATGGTCGAGTCGATCTCCGAATTGTTCCTGATATTCGGTCAGAACTTTCAGTACGTTTCTCCTCTGGTGCGGGCTACCTGGCTCACCCTACTTCAGGAAATTACATTGACAACTTCAACTGATACATTTTTCCAAACCCATCATCTATCTACATTCGGTGACCTTGGGACAGCACTCAAGGATTACGTTCAGAACTATCAATCAAGATCTCTGGCATCAGCCCCGGCCAACATACAATCTATCACAGATATGAAACGCTTCGTTGAAGAGTATCCGGAATTCAGGAAGCTGGGAGGAAATGTGAGCAAACATGTTGCACTCGTCGGCGAGCTCAGTCGTTTGGTGGGGCGGGATAAGCTGTTGGATGTAGGAGAGATAGAACAAGGTCTTGCGACGAGCTCGGGTGTTGATTACAAGGTCCGTCTTTTGCCAGTACAATGACCAGAGCTCATAAGTTTTTCGCAACTCAGGCTGTGCAGTCCATCGTGACAGATCCTGCCGTACCACCATGGAATAAACTGAAAATTGCAATACTTTATGCTCTCCGCTACCAGAAATCTCAACAATCGAATATTGCGAATCTCATCAACCTCTTACTCTCGAATAGTGTGTCTCGCGAAGAAGCAAGAGTGAATGTTGCCCTCTTTGAACACTTGGCTATAATCTAATACCTTGCTTTCAGCTTGTCTACGTGGCACTCAACGTTGCAGGAGCAGACCAGCGGCAGGATGACCTTTTCTCAACGGAATCTTTGTTTGCAATAGGCCGTTCTGCTCTGAAAGGACTTAAGGTACAGATCTTTGTCTTGAATTTCTATTATTCCAGCTTTCCCTTACGCTCAATGTCAGGGCGTTGAGAACGTTTACACTCAGCACAGTCCGCATCTGACACAGACTGTGGAAAATCTGTTTAAGGGGAGACTGAAGGAGGCAAGCTATCCTTTCCTGGAGGCCACTGGCCCGAATCAAGGATTTCAACGGTCAGTTGAAAGTCAGAAAGATTCCCCAGTTCTATTCTGACGCTCTTCTTGAGTCCTCAAGATGTTATCATCTTTGTGATTGGTGGTGCCACTTATGAAGAAGCGAGAGCGGTCTCATTATACAATCAAGATCCTGCCGCTGCCTCCAATGGAGCTCTTCCACCTGGGGCCGGCGTTCATCTCCTCCTTGGCGGGACATGTATCCACAATTCGTCAAGGTGCGCATCCCAAAGGAAATTTGCACATGATTTCCTCCAGTGAATCCCTCTTTAGTTACGTTGAAATGCTTCGTTCGGCAGCAGAGAACTTTCCATCAACCATTTACGATCCACCACCCGAGTTAGCATCAAATGCCCCTATATTGAATCTGAATCTTGGTGGTGTCAACGTCAGTCTTGGGGGAGCGGCCGGTAGTGGTGTCTACCGTACCAGCAGTGATGCAGTCGGAGTGCAGGCTGACGGACTTCGTGATGGAGTTATGAATCTCATTGGTAGGGTAAAACAAGGGGTTGATCGTATTGCACAGTAGCGACGGGGTCTGCTGGACCGCTGGACCTTTTTCGCTGAAACTGATGAGCTTGTATATACAATCAATCAATCAATGTTTCAGCTGTCTTGACACGTCGATTTTGATCACGTGGAGCCAACTGAGAACGATACTTGTACTTCTGTATTCTCCTCTGATAAACTAGGGATTCCTAGATAAACGTTTCCAGGAAGGAAACCGGTCACGATGGCGAAAGGTATCTTCAGTAGTCTCAAGGGCATGGATGCCTTTGGAAAGGTTTGCTAATTTAGACTTGCAGTAGATGAATACTAACAATCGGCAGACGACAGAGGATGTTAAAGTCAAGACTCGCACCGGCGCATTTCGTCAGTCTCATACATTCTCATGAAAGTTATATTCATTTAATGTCCCAACTCTTAGTGACGCTTATCGCCGCCGCAATCATCCTCTCTTTCACTTCACTCGAATTCTTGGACTATCGAAAAGTGTTTACGGAAACCTCAATTGTGGTTGATAAGAGCAGGGGCGAAAAGCTCACCGTCAATCTGAATGTCACCTTCCCCCGTGTCCCATGTTTTTGTAAGTAGAATTTATCCATACTTGTGTTCTCAAACTCACCGATTGTTAGTGCTTAGTGTGGATGTGATGGATATCAGTGGTGAAGTTCAACGTGATATTACGCACAACATTCTGAAGATGCGCTTGAACAAGGATGGAAGCATAGTGCCAAATACCTACAGCGCTCAATTGCAGAATGATTTGGACAAAATGAACCAAGTTAAGCAGAAGGGTTACTGTGGCTCTTGCTATGGTGGTCTTGCGCCTGAAGGTGGTTGCTGTAATAGTTGTGAGGATGTCCGAATGGCTTATGTCAATCGTGGCTGGAGCTTCTCAAATCCGGATGCCATCGAACAGGTCCGTCATTTCTTCCTGTCATGTCTTAGACTTGAATATGTGATTTGGCACAGTGTAAAAACGAAGGGTGGGCAGATAAGCTTCAAGAACAGGCTGACGAGGGATGTAGTGTCTCAGGTCGTATTCGCGTGAACAAAGTTATCGGGAATATACATCTTTCCCCTGGACGTTCTTTCCAGTCAAATTCCCGCAACCTTTATGAGCTGGTGCCTTACCTCCGGGATGACGGCAATAGACATGATTTTTCCCACATCATCCATCACTTTGCATTTGAAGGTGAGATGAATTGTCCACCCTTAGTCGCGATACCTTCTGAAAAGGGATCGATCGTGGTTAGGAGACGACGAATATGATTACTGGAAAGCTGCCGCAGGCCGGGAAATGAAAAACCGTCTTGGTCTTGCTGTCAATCCGCTCGATGGTGCCAACTACCGTACCTCAAAGGCTCAATACATGTTTCAGTACTTCCTCAAGGTCGTATCGACGCAATTCCGGACAATGGATGGAAAAACTGTACGTTCTCTCGGCATATGGAATTACATGCATGGTGAATTGACTGGGGTCTATCTAGGTCAATACTCATCAGTATAGTGTCACTCATTTTGAGCGTGATCTTACAGAGGGCGGTGCTGGAGAAACCCCTGGGGGTATTCATGTTCATCATGGTACACAAGGCCTTCCTGGTGCCTTCTTCAATTATGAAATCTCGCCCATTCTTGTCGTACACTCTGATACGAGACAATCTTTCGCTCATTTTGTCACATCGTATGTCTTCCATTTCTACTGCCAAAATGTGTAATGCCAGCGTCATCATTCATTAGAACATGTGCCATTGTCGGAGGGGTTCTGACTGTCGCTTCTCTCCTTGATAGTGTACTGTTTGCTACTTCCCGTGCTCTCAAAAAGTCAGGCACTGGTGGATTCGGCAGTTCTTCAAAACTGATGTAACATTATTTAATATCTCTTACCAATGGTTATTTTTCACAATTACAGGGTTTCAGGATG
>Ga0153937_1000827_pt1 | contig 11491 bp, 10 predicted proteins | sample TSNY021MetaG_FD_104680 | JGI IMG/M metagenome (GOLD analysis project Ga0153937, IMG submission 104680) | Attine ant fungus gardens microbial communities from New York, USA - TSNY021 MetaG | ecosystem: Host-associated > Fungi > Mycelium > Unclassified | place: USA: New York, Robert Murphy County... | reverse complement strand
TAACTACCATGCCTACCAGGAGATAGCTACTGATCGCGGTACTACTATTCTCAAGTCTATTGGCGACAAAGGACCCCTTCATCTCCAGCCTGTTCATCAATCCTATCCGACCAAGGAGTCTCTGCAGCCCAAACGCTATCAGGCTCATCTCACGGGCACTACCTATGTCTACGACTTCCCAGACCTCTTCTCTAAAGCTCTTCAGAATGTTTGGCAAACGAGTCGTGTTACCAGCCTCAATCTCCCTTCACCCAAAATATACCTGCAGTCAAAGGAACTTGTTCTCGATGAACATGACCACCTCGTTGAGGTCGACCGCCCTCCAGGCAATAATACTTTTGGTATGGTTGCTTGGGTCTTCAACCTCCACACACCTGAATATCCTATGGGTCGTCGTGTGGTTGTGGTCGCAAATGACATCACTTTCAAGATTGGTTCATTCGGACCTGTTGAGGATCAATTCTTTTACCTCGTCACCAAGTACGCCCGAGAGCAAGGCTTGCCTCGAATCTACCTCTCTGCAAACTCCGGTGCTCGTATTGGACTGGCTGAGGAATTACTACCATTGTTCTCTGCTGCCTGGAGCGATATCAAACATCCTGAGAAGGGCATCAATTACTTGTACTTGACCCCCGAGAACCTTATGAAAATTGAGGAGAAGGGCAAAGACATTGTCCGGGTTGAAGAGATCGAAGATGAAGGCGAGCGTCGGTTCAAGATTACGGACATCATTGGCCTTCAGGATGGGCTTGGTGTGGAGTCTCTCAGAGGATCTGGTCTCATTGCTGGCGAGACTTCTCGTGCTTACGACGATATTTTCACCATTACTCTCGTCACTGCTCGTTCTGTCGGTATTGGTGCTTACCTCGTTCGTTTAGGAGAACGAGCCGTTCAAGTTGAAGGTCAACCCATCATCCTCACCGGAGCCGCTGCTCTGAACAAGGTTCTTGGCCGTGAGGTCTATACCTCTAATCTGCAGCTTGGTGGCACACAGATCATGTTCAAGAACGGCGTTTCTCACCTTACCGCTGGTAGTGACCTTCAGGGTGCTACCCAGATCCTCGAATGGCTTTCCTATGTCCCTGAATTTAAGAATGCCCCTCTCCCTATCCTCGAAACCACTGATACTTGGGACCGGGATATCGAATACACTCCTACCAAGACGGCTTACGACCCCAGGTGGTTCATCGAGGGCAAAAAAGACGAGACAACTGGCCAGTTCCAGAGTGGTTTCTTTGATAAGGGTTCATTCCAAGAGACACTTAGTGGATGGGCTCAGACTGTTGTTGTTGGACGTGCACGGCTTGGTGGTATTCCGATAGGCGTCATCGCTGTTGAGACTCGCACGATCGAACGCATTGTCCCTGCCGATCCAGCTAATCCAGCTTCATTCGAACAGCGCATCATGGAAGCTGGTCAAGTCTGGTATCCCAACTCTGCTTACAAGACCGCTCAAGCTATTTTTGACTTGAATCGGGAAGGCCTTCCTCTTATCATCTTCGCCAACTGGCGTGGTTTCTCTGGCGGCCAGCAGGATATGTACGACGAGGTTCTCAAGCAAGGATCTAAAATCGTTGATGGCTTGTCGAATTACAAGCAGCCAGTTTTTGTTTATATCGTCCCCAACGGTGAACTTCGTGGTGGAGCCTGGGTCGTACTCGATCCCTCTATCAACCCGGAGCAGATGGAGATGTACGCTGACATCGATGCTCGTGCTGGTGTTCTTGAGCCAGAGGGTGTTGTTGAGATTAAGTTGCGTCGCGACAAGAAATTGAAGATGATGGAGCGCTTGGATACAGAATATGCCACTCTTGTTAAGAATAGCAAAGACACATCAAAAACAGACGAGGAGCGTGCAGCCGCCACTGCAGCTTTGGCCAAGCGTGAGCAGATTTTGCAACCAACATACAATCAAATTTCTCTTCTTTATGCTGATCTTCATGAGTGAGTAATTTTTGTAGACGGCGAACTATTTTAGCTGATTTGAAAATTAGTCGGACCGGCCGCATGGAAGCCAAGGGTTGTGCCAAGCCCGCCCAGTGGAAGGTGGCTCGTCGTTTCTTCTACTGGGCAGTACGCGCCCGCCTTGCACGCTCTGCAGCTCTTCGAGCACTGGCAGAAGCTAGCCCTGAATCTACTTTCGAGAACTGCACTCGCCTGTTGAGCAGTCTCACAGGCATTGAGCAGGCTGTGGATTACAAGGAGGAAGCTGAGGCCATTGAACAGCTTGACCTGACTGTGACCGTCGCCGAACTCAAGGCTAATAATCTTGCCGATCGCCTAGTAGAATTGATGAAGGAAGATCGTAAGGCCGCTCTTGATAGCCTTCTCCGCTTCGCAGAAGGCCTCTCTGAAGATGAAGTCGCTGATGTCATCACTACTTTCAAAAACACGCCACGATCTTAAGGTAAATTGATTCATATCTGGTCTGTCCTGACCTCTGACGAACCTCTCCTTTTAGACCAACTTTTGTGTTAATATTTCTACATAACATGTCTTTCGTCATATACCTGTATTCATAGTTGTATACCTCTGTTTGTTCTTTTGTATCGCACTCATAGTCAGTTTCTTTCACAGTTTTTCTAGTAATCTGATAGAACGAGTGAATAAACAAAATATCGTACACCTAAATTTGGAGTTTCTTGGTTTGACTAATACATAATTACGTCCCATCGAATTAGAATCTCCTTCCTTTTTACTCGTCAAAGTGCACGATGGGGCACCTCATAACAGTCGCAACGTGAGATCATTAGTTAATGTGATGGTTAAAAATGTAACTGCTATTTTCCTCAGGTGGTATGTCATACAGGTCGATCCTTGGCAGAACTACCAACTGAAGATCAAACAGTTCTTTGAATCAATGGGCGTTGGATTTTCAGGCACGTTTTTGTCTGGTAATAAACAGTGCACTATGTTAACGACAACCTTTAGGGAAACTATGAGCGAATTCTTGCAAGTATAGCTATCGCGAAAACTCGGGGTGCTCGATTGCGAGTAGGACCTGAATTGGAGATTCCGTATGGTCTCATTTAATTTTGCCACTCTGGCAATACTTAAATATGGATGCAGGGGATATGGTTGCTTGGATCATTTTTTAGAGGGTCTGTACAGACTGCGGATCAGCATAATGATCGTCATTGAAGTTTAAATAGGGGACACGGTTCTCCATTCCTGGGAGGTACTCGCGAAGCTACTAGCATCCGAAGAGACTATGGGCATTGTATGTGACATTGGGATGTGAGTACTATCTCTTGGCGGAGCACAATAACCTCGATATCGTCAGGCCCATCGTTCACAAGAATGTCATCTACAATTGCCGAGTGATTATTCACGACCGCAAGATCCTTCTCATTCGACCTAAGATGTGGCTTGCGAATGACGGAAACTATCGAGAGCTGCGCTATTTTACTCCTTGGATGAAACATCGCCAGTGGGAAGATCATTATCTACCAAGAATCATACAAGCGGTCACCAAGCAGGTGCGAACTAGGCTCATCCCTTCTTCCACTTGACTCAGCCTTGGTAGGTTAAAGTCCCGTTCGGCGATGCAGTCATTAGCACTGCAGATACTTGTATTGGCGTTGAATTGTGTGAGGAGTTATTCACACCTGACAGGCGAGTGCTTCTCGAACCAATCCATTTCGACGCTTAATCACCCAGTACCAGCCCTCATATCCAGATGGGTCTAGACGGAGTTGAGATCTTTACCAACTCCAGTGGAAGTCATCATGAGCTCCGTAAATTAGGCACTCGAGTCGAATTGATCAAAGAGGCCACTCTGAAGGTCATGTCTCTGTTTTGTGTGGTGTACTTGTATTGACCTCGCCAATAGCTAGGTGGCATCTATCTGTATGCAAATCAGCAAGGTTGCGATGGAGATCGACTTTACTATGACGGTTGCGCCTTAATTGCAGTTAATGGTCGGATTGTTGCGCAGGGGTCTCAGTTCTCTCTGAATGATATCGAAGTTGTATCAGCTACCATCGATATCGAGGACGTCCGAGCACATAGGGCAAGAGCTAGTCGGAGTATGCAAGCTGCTAGTGCCGAGAGGTATCATCGCATTGAAGTCCCTTTATCTCTAAGTACTGGGAAATTTGAAGTTCCAGATGATGTCCGACCTTTCACCGCAAGTAAAGAATTTGCAGTACGTTATCACCGGCCTGAAGAAGAGATTGCGTGAGTATCTTCAAGCAATTGCGCTGAATATGTCATGATACTTTATGAAGACTGGGCCCTGCTTGTTGGTTATGGGACTACTTGAGACGTTCACGAACTCAGGGTTACTTCATCCCTTTGAGTGGAGGAATAGACAGTTGTGCTACAGCTGTAATTGTCCATTCAATGTGCCGTCTTGTCGCAGAAGCGGCAATGCGTGGTGGTACGTAATCCAATGACCCTATCTTTGCTCTTTATTTGATGCGAAACAGACAGACAAGTTATTGCTGATGCACGGAGAATAACTGGAGAGGAAGTTGAATCATCTTACATTCCTTCAGATGCTAAGGAGTTCGCGAATCGGATTTTCCACACCTGCTACATGGGGACCGAAAATTCAAGTACTGAGACGAGACAGCGAGCCAAGGACCTGGCAAACGCAATAGGGAGGTAAGGTAGAGTTGTTGGGGACCAATGAATTAATCTCATTACAATCTACAAGTTACCACACTGATTTAGACATGGACATCGTTGTTACTGCCGTTCGCAATCTATTTGCTGTGGTGACTGGTCATCGCCCTCGATTTCGTACCCAAGGAGGAAGCAATTCGGAGAATCTAGCTCTGCAGAACATTCAAGCACGTTTGCGAATGGTCCTTTCATACTTGTTCGCCCAGCTGCTACCCTGGGTGCGGGGAAGGAACGGTGGTCTTCTAGTACTTGGTAGCGCAAATGTAGACGAAAGGTAAATGGATCTTGAACTTCGAGGTAATACAGGCTAATTAAGGTTCTTAGTCTGCGTGGTTATCTGACGAAGTATGATTGCTCATCAGGTGAGGATTTCGCACTGGAATGAAGCTCTGTGGATTCCATTACTCTTTTCTAGCTGATATTAACCCCATTGGTGGCATCAGCAAGACCGATTTAAAGAAGTTCATTGCATATGGAGTGGACGCCTTCAACCTACCAATTTTGAAGAGGTAGCATTTTGTTTCACTATTAATTTATCTTGTCTGAGGCGCACAACAGCTTCCTCAGTGCCGTTCCAACAGCTGAACTAGAACCCATTACGGAGACATATGTCCAAAGCGATGAGGTAAACAAATTTGTCACACTAAAACCAGGCTCTTGACAAGTATCTGAGTAGGCCGACATGGGAATGACTTATGATGAACTTTCAGTATTCGGTCGTCTCCGGAAAGTAGAGAAATGTGGTCCTTACAGCATGTTCACGAAACTAGTTCACGAGTGGGGGTCGTATTTCTCGCCACTTCAGGTAGGCCGTTTTATTGATATGACTGCCAATCAACTCTCCATTGAACCATGTACAGATTGCAGACAAGGTGAAACTATTCTTCTTTGAGCACGCGAGGAATCGACACAAGATGACGACCTTAACTCCCGCTTATCACGCGGTTCGTCCACTGTCTTTTTCAACTGTCGTATTGACACAGCTAACTTTGAGGATCAGGAATCTTACAGTCCTGATGATAACCGTAAGTGGTGCAAATTAGAATGAGGAAGCAAGGGCACTGACCATACGCCCCTAGGTTTTGATCTACGTCCCTTTCTATATCCTTCCCAATTTCCTTGGCAGTTCAAAAAAATTGATGAAGTGGCTGCCGCTTTACCGGACAAGTCTCAAGCTGGTCTTGATAAAGCCAAGATGGAGTAAAGGTCGGAACGAGGCGGAATTGCATGGGCGAGTTCCATATACAAATACATACAATAAATGTGAATGAAATACAAGGTGAAAGCCGTAACAAGGATTTCTGTGATCAAGTTCGTAAGAAACGAGAGAAGGCGTTTTGTACTGCAATTTTTTTCATGATAGTTGGTTGCGGGGCTGAAAAATGCAAGTTGGATTGATTGTTGTCAGAAGATCATCAAGGATCATCAAGGACCACTCACGGTCTTGTATGTTCTCGTCCTTCACTTTCCTCCTGATGCTCTCCATCACATCACCAACCGCTGCCCGATCAAAATCTCCTCGCGATTTCATTAAACCCTCCACAAACGCCAAATTCGGGCCATGTACTTTCGCAAACGACCAATACGACAAGAACACGATGTCCTTACTTGCTTCCAGCAACGCAAGAATCAACTCCAACACCTCCAAGCTACTATCAATCTCCTGAGCAGGTTTGAGACTAGTGAAGAACAACCGTATCTCGACAATATCGTCTCTGAACCGTTGAGCAGCTGTTGACATTTTGAGTTTGGGAGAGTTGGCGAGAGCGTTGAGGTAAGTAATCAGCAGAGCATCTAAAAGGTCTTCGATGAGGAGTTCGAGAAGGGATGGGTTGAGATATGCTTGGTAGTCAGACATGTAGTCTCGTATTGTCTCGACAATTTGTTGCATTGAACCTTCATACCAAGCTTGACCAAATAGAGTTTTCGTGGCGGGTTTTAGATCGTTGAAGACAATGTCAATTAGAGTCTGAATGCATTTCTTTGCTACATCGAGGTACCCGTCAACGGCGTCATTAAGACGTTCGCTGATAGGTGCACGGTATTTTTCGTGAACAAGAGGTTCGAGTCGTGCGAGAAGAGCTTCCGCGTAATCTGCAGACTTGATTTGGTCGTTTGCAAGAGCGATACAGTACTCCACCAAACCACCAGCAACTTCATCTGGTTTGTCAGTTTGTTTCTTTAATTCTGCTTCGATAGTCTTGACCCATTTATCCTGTAAGCCACGCATGACACGATTTATCTCGCCGACTACACGCGCAAGAATTGCACCCTGACCACTCCCGGTTGCAAGATCGATTTGTTGATTAACCATTTGAAAGAGTATAACGGTACCTTGAGTTTCATATAAACCCGTACTGTCGACTTCGGGTGGATTCTCTCGTTTGGTGAACTCGGCAATCTCAGTTTTGATAAGATTGTTGGACCATTCATCGAGTTTTCGAACGATGAGTTGGGTGTAATCTTCAACGAGAGTTTGCTCTTTACCATCTAAGAGTGGCGGATCAAGAAGGTCCATGGAAACATTGAGTTCTTTCATGTTCTCTTTGTACTCTTTCAACCATTCGAATAATGACAGAAGAAGATTAGCATCGGTTTTAGAGTTAGCGAGACGTTTGACAATGGTGTTCAACGCCTTGTGGTATTCCCGTATGTAATGGCTGTAGATGTCGTAATCCGGAGGAAAGCATGGTACAACATCCTTTTCGATTCGAATAAGGTCTTGATACATCCATGATATGTCTTTGAGGAAATGGATAGGATCTTTCTCATCTCGTTGGTAAGCATCTTCAAATTTAGCTTGGATGGATTCGGTGATTGCTTTGACGATCTTTGAACGATAGTGTTTGAGGACACGAGCAGTAGCTACCAAGGACTTGAACTTGAGTGCGGCATCCACTTTGGCAGCTTTCTGGACAAATCTGAGGGCCACTGCCTGTTTAGATCATTGACAGTAAGCACAAAGAAATCTGCAACATTGAAAACATCTTGGACACCTTTTCGTCCTCTCGCCCCTCGAGTTCGGCAACTTTGATGAGCTTGACAACGACATCAGGTTGTCCTGCCCGGATGAGGTTGAGAACGTTCCTAGCGAGCTCGAGAATATACTGATCAAAAGCAGCGATGACACTATTGAGACGCCCAAAACTCTTCTCAAGCGTTCTTAGAGAACTCTGCTTGGCCTTTTTAGCCCGATGCATTGTCTGATTCCGAAACTGTTCAAGCTGGTTGAGTTGGTAGTGTATGGTAAGGAGATTGGGAGCGGGACCGAGAATTTCTTCACTGTCGGATGCAAGCATACGCTCAATGTCGTTGAGCTTGGACTCCATTTTTAAGAGGTTATTAACCATCTCTTCCGTTGATTCGAAGTTACGGTGTACCATAGATACCTATACTTCCTTAGAAATAAAACCAGCTTCACAAATAACGGAGATAAGAATGAGGACGTACCCGGCTTATCTGGTCAAACGTTGGAACGTCGATATGTGGGTCATTGCAAGCCTTCTCAATGGCAAGCATCTCATCCTTAACAACTTGCACATTATCCCTAGTTCCAAAAAGCTTTCTCAAACCATCCCTTGTAGCTTGTAATTGCTCGCGAACACCATTTCTAAGGCGAACATCTATAGAAGCTTTCTCCTTTTCCAATTTCTTGCGGAAGGTAGATATCTTGCCAAGATCATCTGGAGACTGAAGATACTCTCCTACAGCCTGTGCTGCGGATATTGGAGCAGTGGTCATGATTGTAGTAGTTGAGAAGCGCTGTGCGTGGGATAGGAGGTGTGCAGAGAAGATCTTCCTCACGTGCCAAACCAAGAATAACCCTCGGACATGTTATTCACACTATATGATAGTTTCTTGATTCTTCAATGTATCAGCAATGGACCGCGACTCAGGCTGACGTTAATAATGTTGTCGTGGAAGGCCTGGTGTAAGAGTTCTTCTACCTGCCAAATTTAGCACCTAATTAGTGACTAATCAATACACCGGCATCGTATTCGGGAGTTGATACAGGCTTCAGGTACAAGAATCATCAGAGGACGAGTATGGCATGTGGCCAATTGAAGCAGTGGGTCCTCAATCCCCCGTTCATCCCAGACTTCTCAAATATCTACGGCAGTCTTCAGTGCCCCTTCTCACCTTTGTCCAGTCGTTGAGTGTATTATTTAACAGCAGCAGATGCTCTGAAATTGCAGAATACCGTGTATCTGGTACTTGATGAGAAAAGAAGTAAATCTTCATCCAGGGTTCAGACCTCGGTCGGGGAAATACTGCACAAGGCGCTTGGTGAGGTCCAGGAATGATGGTGAAAGGCCAGAATATCGGGAGAAATAGCACTACAGTGAATTTGTGCCGTGAAGTGAAAGTGAGGATATGATGACTGGTCGCTGTGAAGAGTTTGACAAGCTTATCGGTATGTGTTGAACAAATGCTGATTCGCAGTTAGAAATATTACCTAATATTGAACCGTACGCCATGAAGACTTCTGCAGGAGAGAACCCTCAGTGTTCTTGTTTCATAATCTCAACTGAAGACAAGTATTTGGAGACTTTCTCCGGGATATTTTTTTCCCCGAGTCTCTGTGGGATAGTGTTCTTAGGAGGATATCCTTGGAAATAGAGAGCGAGGGCTGGAGAGCAATTAGTTCTATATCGACTATGGTCGGGATTTACAACAATATCACCTGCTTGTGTATTTATAACTGACATATATGGATTACTCAACAGTGGCTAATTTCTAATGGGAGTCCTCCGGCGAGCATTTTAAGTTTTCCGATTAGATACTAAAAATTTGAAGGCAGTTAGGTCTCACTGTTTGATTTTACAGTAACTTGATCTACGTACGGATAAGCACTGTATTCGAGTGATTACTTCAGCCCTTTTTCCACACGTGCGTCGCGTCGTCGCAGAAACCGCTTCATTTACCTCAGGTCAGCGAGATCATTTATGTGGTCCCTGGTTTGATGCGGAGGCCATTTTATGGGCCAGCAGGATAGATTCAGACAAGGTTCAAGACAATAGAGATGAAGGTCTGAATGTCTTAAAATCACGAAAGCAGTAGCGATGATACTGTGCCACATGTACCATGTTGCCACACCGCGGGATTCGGTGGGGCGAAAAAAATGGTTTCATCGATGTGGGTCCATTGAGGAGCTATGTCTCTGGTGGATCACTAACCAGAAGGATCTAGTATCTATTGTCACCATATGGAAGGACAGGATGGAATGAGCGGAGTATTGAGCGATACCGAATTGAACGAGCCCTGCCCGGAAAGGACAGCAAACTGCAGGCATCTCAATTAGTGCCACTGATCACTAACTTAAGGAGTTATTTGTGATCAATGATTCATTCTGATAAATTGCCGGCTTGACCAAATTACCGGCTTGACCAAATGTTCAAGCATCAAGCATAAGAGATCCATAAGTTATATCGTGGCGCATATGAAGAGCTAACCCTGTGGACTAATCATCCGAAGCCATAGTTCCATTCCTGGGATTTATAACGAGGAGTAGGTCAATACGTCGATGAAACCCGCGGCATTCACTCGGTCACCAGACTAAATAGTCTTCGTCATAGCAACTCCCTGAACTTCTGTGTGGGGTTTGTCCTTTGGCATCATACCACACATCCCCACGAGTTCGTTTGAAGGAGTATATAGTAACTGGATCGAGGTCAGTTTGAGACTAGACATGTCTCGAATCCCTGATTCCAACTCGATCAAGTTCAATCCATAATTTTTATTGAAACAGACAGAAAATCAAGAGCACCGGTTGTCGAGGAGAGAGAACCATCATAATCCATCGTGACGACTAGGGCGTATGGCGATCCGAAACTATTAGACTAGACTACAATGCAAGTGTTACTGCGTATATGGGAACTGCGAGCGAGCGAGCGCCTACTGGACCCAGTGAAACCTCCTTAATCGCTTCTCTCACATTATTCTTCAACTATAATGGCGCACTGGCCGATGACTGACTATGATGTGGTCTGGAAAGTTGGCACTTGAACTGTCAGAACAGAGTGGAGTACAGAATAGGTCAGAGGATATTGAAACCTGAATCGTGTCGGCTACTTGGAAGGTGACAAAAAGCATTTGTATCTTGTATATATTGTACCGTCATGTCCCCGGCAAGTTTTTGATCTTTTTTTGTAATTTCCTGAGGCCAAGAAGCTGCTTGAATTCCGGGGATAATGTTTTAGCGTTTTTTCATCATCTATGAGATAAATTACAATTACTTGAATCCAATTTGCTGATATTCGACAAGGACTACATTAATCCAGAATAGTCTGCTCAGTTGATCGCGATGGGAAGTTGTTTGTCTCCGAGACGTGGCAGGATAGTGCCGAGTACTAGGGAAATCGACGACCATACGCTGTGCGTTTATATAATATATGCCTCGAGTAAGAGGAAATCAAAAGAGTCATTGAAAGCTTCGTCATCACCGTGCATCTATCTACTGAAGGTATCAAAAGTTGAAGTTGGGCATGTCCTCAGGTGTTGGAACAGGGGGGGCGAAGCACTGAAGATGACACTCGTGCTCCTCTACTTGACGCCAATGATTCGCAATTGCCCAGATCCAGGATCATAGAAACAATCTCATCACCTTTCATAAGAAGCAAGGACAAGATTCACTGCGTCGTTTGTTACAGAAGTGGATCTTGTGCATGGATGTCAAGTATTGACAGTCAAAGCTCAGATAATGAGCCTAATCTCATTGTAGGTATTGCTGCCACACAACCTACAATGCAACGACCAAGACGCTTCAACAGAAGATAGGGCGGGTTCGCAGAGAAGCATCCAAAATGGCAGTGTAGGGTCCTTGAATGCATACAAGATCTGTAGGAGTCCGACGTATCCACCG
>Ga0153937_1000821_pt1 | contig 11527 bp, 13 predicted proteins | sample TSNY021MetaG_FD_104680 | JGI IMG/M metagenome (GOLD analysis project Ga0153937, IMG submission 104680) | Attine ant fungus gardens microbial communities from New York, USA - TSNY021 MetaG | ecosystem: Host-associated > Fungi > Mycelium > Unclassified | place: USA: New York, Robert Murphy County... | reverse complement strand
TCTGCGGAGCCAACGACAATCCTATCTGCTTTACGGATTAGAAACCAAAATGTATGATACAGATAATTGGCAACGTCTTTTTCGGTTATGTCAAGCTGTCCTTTTACTATATCTAAAAACACACCTTTCATCGGCTCCGCACAATAGCGACAATTTAATTCCTTTTCTAAAAACGGAATGTTTTCTACCCATAACCTTAATTGAGGTACAGTTAAAGGAATAAGATATAGCCTATCAGTTTCAATAATCATGCACATTTTTCCTCTCAAACCTATAAACTTGATACTGCGACTTGTCACCCAACCGTAAAACTCACTTCCACCCAACTTTTCCATCTCTCTTATTTTACCATATAATTCTGTAAGGCGCATATGATTTTCACTATTCAGCAGAAAAAGAAATTTAGGCTTCATAGTAGCGTAAGCTGCATTTTCACATGCGGCTTACAGAATATCTATGCTATACTGGAGGAGAGCTAAAACGGTAAAGGGGGATTTCCACATGCGAATCCTGATCGTGGAAGATGATCCGGAGATTTGTGAGGCGATGCAGTTCGCGCTGGAACGGGAAAAACATATGGTAGACATCTGCCATCATGGCGACGAAGGGCTCCAGTGGCTGCTGCAGGGCGCACACGATTTGGTGATTATGGACCGGCTGCTGCCCGGAATGGACGGGGCCTCCATTGTCCGGGAGGCCCGCCGGAAAGAGGTTATCACTCCGGTTTTGATGATAACGGCGCTGGGAGAGGAAAGCGACAAGATAGAGGGGCTGGACTGCGGCGCCGACGATTACCTTGCGAAGCCCATTTCGATCAATGAAATGCTCGCCCGTGTCAGGGCATTGGGGCGGCGGCCGAAAAGCTGGGACAATTCCCCCGTAGTTTCCTGGGGTGGCATGGAGCTGGACACGGTGAAACGGGAATTGCGCCTCGGGAGCGAATGCGCGCAGCTCACGAAAAGGGAAACCGCCATGCTGGAGTTCTTTTTGAAAAACGTGGGCGTCGTGTTTAGCAGGGATACCCTGTTTCAATACATCTGGGGCGCCGCCTCAGAAGTGGACATGTCAAATTTGGACAACTATATCCGGTATGTCCGCAAGCGGCTGCTGGAGGTAAACAGCCCGCTGGAGCTGGTGACGATCCGGAATACGGGATATTGTTTGCAGGAGATCAGCTTATGAAAGCGTTTCAGCGTTGCCGTGTCCGCATTACCGCTATCGTCGCCGCAAGCACAACTTTGGTGTTGGTTGTAATGGCGGTTTATTCCTACCTGTTTGCGGCAAACCAGGTGCGCGAACAGGCGGCGGAGCAGTTTTCATCCGAGCTGAACGCGATCTGTTACACCCTCACCACGCAGGATACCGTCAGTCATACCTGGCTCACGCAGACCGAGCGCAACAACGGGATGCTGATTGATGTGGAGAGCGCCACCGCCGGCAGTGTGTATTCGGAACAGTCCGAGCTTCGCGGCGAATTGACGCGGCTTGCGCGGGAGGAGGCGGAGCGGCTTGGCCTGGACCCCTACGGCCGTCCGCTTGGTAATACCACTCCCGATTCCGTCTCTTTCCAAATGCAAACCGGGCACGGGGATTTCCGCGCCGCCGTTGCCAGAATGGACGCCGGGGGCCGGTTGCTGCGCATCACGGTTTTGAAAGATATGTCCCAGGAGCAAAGGCAGATAAACCGGCTGCGGCTTGTCTTCGGAACAGGCGTGACAGCCGCCGCCGTGTGCCTGCTGGTTCTCGGCTGGGTATTCAGTGTTTGGGCGGCGCGTCCGCTGGAGGATGCCCGGAAGATGCAGGGCGAATTTATCTCCGCGGTTTCCCATGAGCTGCGTTCCCCGCTCTCTGTTATCCGGATGAATGCCGAGAATATGGAAAAGACCGCCGGGGAAAAGTCCTTTGAGCTGTCTCTGCGCTTTGCCGGCAAGATCGTGAAAGAGTGCGGCCGCTTCTCCCGCCTCATTGACGATATGCTCCGTTTGGCAAAGGCCGACGAGAACACTTGGGCTATGTCTTTTCAGCCGACGATACCGGACATCATTCCACTCGCCGTTATCGAAAATTACGAACAGGCTGCCGTTGAAAAGAAGATCAATCTGACGGCGGATATGCCGGATACGCCGATTGGAAAGGTGGTCTGCGACAGCGGGCGCATCGAGCAGGTGCTGACGATCCTGGTGGACAACGCTATGCAGTATACGCCGGAGGGCGGCACTATTCGGATCTCTTTGGGCAAGGACAGGCGGCACTATATATTCCGGGTAGAGGACAGCGGAACCGGCATATCGAAGGAGCAGCGGGAAAAGATATTTGACCGCTTCTATCGCGGCGACCCGGCCCGCTCCGCCAGGGAGCATTTCGGCCTGGGCCTGTCTATCGCTATGGAGATCGTCATGCTCCATCAAGGCGAATTGTCGGTTGATGATTCCGACCTGGGCGGCGCTGCTTTTACGGTACGGCTGCCGGTTTGATATAATCAACGCGGCCTGCAGCGACTTTGTGATATATGATTTTATGGGATTATTAATATGACGAGCGTTGTCATGTTTTTTGTGTTATGATATGTTCGGGGTGAAAATGTTGCAGGAGAGCCGATTGTTTAAGATACTCTATTACTTACTGAACAATGGAAAGGCGACAGCTTCCGAATTAGCTGAAATGTTTGAGGTATCCATAAGAACAATTTATAGGGATATAGACGCTTTAAGCAGTGCGGGTATCCCTATTTACGCTAATAATGGCAGGAAAGGAGGAATACAGCTATTCGACGGATTTGTATTGAGCAAGTCAACCTTATCGAAACAAGAGCAGGAAGAAATACTATTTGGATTGCAGAGCTTGGCCGCCGCACAATATCCAAACACTGATGAAATATTGACAAAGCTCGGAGCGTTATTTCAATCAGACGCTCAAAGCTGGATTGAAATTGATTTTTCGCGCTGGGGAAGCGTTATTCAAAGAGAAAAAAATCTGTTTGCTCTAATAAAGACAGGCATTTTGGAAAAACGCAAAATAGAATTTGATTATTTTAGTTATGCTGGTGTTAAATCTACCAGGACAATAGAGCCGGTGAAATTAATATATAAAGATAAGGCATGGTATTTATATGGGTATTGCCCGGAAAAACTTGATTGGCGGCTTTTTCGTGTCTCCCGCATCAAAAACGCGGTATTAACAGATAAGCATTTTCATCGGACACTTGAAGGAATTGGCGAGATTTGGGCAAAGCCGGAAAGCTATGGTCCGCTCATAAAGCTGATACTGCATTTCAAGCCGCAAGTTGCCTACCGTCTATACGACATTTTGGATGAGGATGCAATAAACAAGGAGGGCGAGGTATTCAAGGTGAATGTAACATTGCCGGATGATGATTGGCTATATGAATTTTTAATGTCATTTGGGGAAAATGTTTCGATAGTTGAACCTGACCATGTAAAGAAAGAACTTTTGGCGCGGCACCAAAGAGCTATACAGGCAATTAGTATTCAGTAATTCGGAAAGGACAATAAAAAATATGAAACTAAATATGAGAGAAGCACTTGCAAACTTTAGTGATCCAGTTAATTCGGAAATGCAGTTGCCGGACATAACGCTTGACACAGAAAAAGTAAAGGCGATTATGATTAACGAAGTTGTACCGACTCATCCGGCTGATGATTTTTATGGCGACAATACCCCTCCCGATTACCTAACGACCACGCTGCCTTTGTTTAGGAAAGCCGGTTTTAGAGCTGATTCCATTGGAGATATAATCGCGGCGGGTATTTATATCACCAATGCGGTAAAAGTGCCGAAAACAGATACCACGATTTCAAGGGAAATGATTGAAAAATGTGTGCCCGCACTGGAATATGAAATGGGCCTGTTCCCAAATCTAAAGGTTATCATGCTGATGGGTGATGTGGCAAAAAAGGCGTTCAATACGATTACCAAAGCGAAAACGAAGAAAAACGCCGTACCGTCCATATCAACCTATAAATTGAGAAACAGCGAATTGTTTTACGAGGGCATAAGGATTTTCCCGTCATATATAATGACCGGCGGCAATATCCTCATTGAAAAATCGAAGGTAGAGATGGCGGCCGAGGACATTCAAAAAATGCTGGCGATAATAAAATAGCGATAGAAAAACATACAAAATGTAAAAAACCTGACGCACGTTGTCAGGTTTTTTACTTTATAATGGAAGTAGATAGTAAGCTTAATTTATTTCAGTATACGGGAGAGCTCCTATGCAAAAGCTGTTTACACGAAATTTCATCTTTATAACAATCGGACAAGCTGTATCTATGTTTGGCACGGCCATTCTGAAATTTACTGTTTCCTTATATATTTTAGACCTTACCGGCTCGGCGGCGGTATTCGGAACCGTGACAGCTATTTCTTCAATTCCGCCGATTTTTTTATCCCCGCTTGGCGGCGTATTGGTTGATCGGAAAAACAAGCGTAACATGATGGTTGCGCTGGATTTTTCCTATGGCATGATAGCCGTTGTGCTTGGCAATATGTTGGCAATGGGTCATACGGTGGTGCTTTTGGGAATTATGATGATATTGCTATCCATCGTTTCATCCTTTGAAAATCCTGTTGTCCAATCCAGTATACCGATCACACAGTCGAAAGATAATCTTGTGAAAGCCAATGCTGTCGTAAATCAGATAAATATGCTGGCGGGCTTAGTCGGGCCGCTTCTGGCGGGTATGCTCTATGGAATGATAGGGTTTTCAAAAGTAAAAATCATTATTTACGGCAGCGGGATATGCTTTTTTCTTGCGGCAATCTTAGAGTCCTTTATTCGTATGCCCTATCAAAAGCCGGAAAGCGGGGGCAATGCAATACAAATCATAAAAAAGGATATTGCTGACGGAGTACATTTTGTATTCAAAGAACGTCCTTATGTTTTCAAAGCCATTTTGCTTAACTCTCTTTTTATACTGCTGATACAGCCTTTAATAACGGTTGGCGCGCCTTACATGATACAGGTTTCGCTCAGGCTTAGTTCTGTTTTGAATGGAATTTCGCAGGCCGCAATGGGCGTTGCCGGCCTGTTGGGTGGATTTTTGACCGGTATCATTGCAAATCGGTTCAGGGTACGCAAGCTATATATCTTGTTTATTTCAATGGGTGTTTCCATGCTTCCGTTGGGTATGGCTTTCCTTTTCGGGCTTCCGCCTGTAACTGTGTATTTTATCTTAATACTATGTTGCGTGTCCATCTTTCTTACGGCAAGCATAGCGGGCATCTTTCTCATGTCTGCGATCCAAAAGAAAGTCCCTGAAAATATGCTTGGCAGGGTAATGTCCTTTTATATGACGATTGCTAATTGTGCGTTACCTATTGGAATGGCCTTGTACGGATTTATGTACGAAAGACTATCTAATTCAATCTATCTGATAATGTTCGTTACGGCATTGCTAATCGTGTTGACCGGCCTATCAGGAAAACGAACCTATTACGAGCTGGATTCTTAAATTGAGTTGGAGGGATTTACGGGGGAGCTAATCCTCATGCATGTAAATACTTTTCATTTTCCCCGTTTCACGCCGTTTTCACAAGCGCCTTACAGATTCGGGATGATATAATTTAGTTGGGAATATCGGCAAACATTGGAGGAAGGAAGTAAACAGCAGCACCGGTTGCCGAAAGAGGGTGATGCCGAATGTTACATCACATTCTGGTGCTTGACAATGACGATAGCTGGCTCCGACTGGCTACGGACGCATGGTATAAGTACGGTGGCTGCCTGAAAGCGGTGTCCTCACCGCAACAGGCAACCGACAGGCTGCGGAAAAGCGGCTGCGATCTCGTTGTGATTACGGCGGACTCCGTAAAGGAGCAGTTACTTTCAACGATAGGACAAATCCGCAATATATCATCCGTTCCGATTATGGTTCTCACATCCCGTTACACTGGAATTGAAAAAATCGCCTCTATTCACGCCGGCGCCGACGATTACCTTCCTTTCCCTCAAACGGTGGAGGAAGGCGTCATAAGCGGCGTATCGCTCATCCGGCGCAGCGCCCCGTCCGGTTATTGGCCGGATCGGAAAAAGCTCCTCACCTGCGGGGATCTGAAGCTTGACACTGAAAAACGGAAACTGTATGTAGCCGGGAAACCCCTGGTGCTTACAAAGGGAGAATTCTACTGCCTGGAGCTGCTGATGAATGAACCCGGCAAGGTGTTCGACCTGGACACCATCTATCATTGCGCCTTTCGCGACGCACCCATAGCGGACGATATTGTCAATTCGGTCCGTGCGCTGGCAAAGCGCATCCGAAACAAAATCCATCCGGATCAGACGAAATACATCAAAACATCCCGCGGCATGGGATATTACATAACATCCGGTGAAGATTTTGAATATACGCTGATAATATGAATGTAAAACGCCGCCTCCTGGAACCCGTATTTTGTACGGGCTCCGGGAGGTTTTTGGCTTTGTTCGGTGTTACCTGTTTTGCGCGCGTAAGGCCACGGTATAATTTTGCGTAGCCCTTGTGGTTTCCTTTATTTATTGACGATTATGTGATTTTAGTGTATAGTGTGTATTGTAGAGATACACACTATACGATTGCAGGTGATGTGCATGAAAATATTGATTTCCAATGCTTCCGATAAACCCTTATATCAGCAGATAAAAGATCAAGTAATTGACGCTATTCTAAAAGGTGAATTGGCAGAGGGTGACCCTTTACCATCTATCCGAGGTTTCGCCAATGACATAAAAGTTAGCGTTCTTACTATTCGGCGTGTATATGACGAGTTGGAGCAGGAGGGGTTTACCACAAGTCAGGTTGGCATTGGAACTTTTGTATCAACAGGGAATGTAGAGCTTTTAAGGGATTCAAAGCGGCACATGGTTGAGAAGAAAATGCAGGAATTGATTGATACAGCCAAAACCCTGAATATCACAAAAGAAGAACTAAACGCCATGATGGATATTTTATACGAGGAGGATTAAGCATGGACAACATTTTAGAAGTTACAGGGCTGAATAAATCCTATAAGGATTTTTCGCTGACTGATGTTAGCTTTACTCTGCCGGAAGATTGCATTACAGGCTTTATCGGTGTCAATGGCGCGGGAAAGACTACCACGATACGCGTAATTCTTGGCCTTGCGCAAAAGGCTTCCGGCACAATCAAGGTTTTTGGGAAAGATATGGAGAGCAGCGAACAGGAATTGAAAAACCGTATTGGTATCGTGCTGGACGAGGGCTATTTTTATGACGAGTTGACAATGGATGAAATGAAAAGCATAATAGCTCCCGCTTACTCAGGGTGGAGCGACAAAGACTATAAAGAATATATGGACAGATTTTCGCTCAATTCCCGTCAAAAGATTTCAACGCTGTCAAGAGGTATGCGCACAAAATTCGCTTTGACGCTTGCACTATCGCATGGGGCTGATCTGCTTATTATGGACGAACCGACAAGCGGCCTTGACCCTTTGGTTAGAAGCCAGCTTTTAGAAATAATGACAGATTACATGAAGCCAGGTGGTAAAGGCGTATTCTTTTCGACGCATATTACATCTGATTTGGATAAGGTAGCCGATATGCTCATTCTCATACATAACGGTAAAATATTGTTTGAAAAAGAAAAGGACTGCTTACTTGATAATTACCGTTTGGTAAAGGGCGACAGTAAATCTCTCAATAACGAAAACAAGAAGCTGTTCCTTCACATTCAAACAACAGATTTTGGATTTACTGGCGTAACCGATAAACTTTTAGAAGTGCAGAAGAGCATGTCGGATATTTTGGTTGAGAGGCCGACCATTGAGGATATTATGTTGGCTCATGTTGAAGGAGGGCAAAAATGATGTTATTGCATTTGGTAAAGAAGGATATCTTAATTGCAAAAAAGTATGTGTTGGTGATAATGCTGTTTATTATTGCATTTCCGTTGTTTGTTACAGTTGTTGCTCCCCAAATTGAAGGGCTCATCTCTTTCCTGTACATAGTTGCTTTGGGAGAAATCGTGTTATTGCAAGTTATTTCGCAGGAAGAGGCTAAATATCCAAAAGCCGCCGCGTTATTGTGTGCCAGTTCGTATCCGCGCAGTACCTTTGTAAAGGCAAAATATACCTTTTTTCTTTTGTTATTTGCATATTGCTATATTGCATATACTCTTGTGATGTTGGTTGTAAACCGAGCCGGTGTTCTCGACTTAACCGCGATTTTAACCGTTTTATTGGTCGGCGTAATCATATACGGAATTTACATACCTGTTGAGTTTAAGTTTGGGGCCGTAAAAGCAAGGTTTATTTTTACGATAGCTATTCTTGCACTTGCGCTTGGGCCTATGCTATTTACTGATCTCTTTGCGAATATCACAATTGATTTTTCAGCATTGGCAACAATACCTGCCAGTATAAAAAATATTGTATTAGCTTTTGTGAGCATAGCGGTTTTCAGTATTTCCATGATGGTATCTATCCGAATTTTCTCCAAAAAGGAATTGTAAACTTGTCAATCGAATACCATCAAAACATCCCGCGGCATGGGATATTACATAACGTCCGGTGAAGATTTTGAATATACGCTGATAATATGAACGTGAAACGCCACCTCCCGAAACCCGTTTTTGTACGGATTCCGGGAGGTTTTTGGCTTTATGTGGCGTCATCTTTTCTGTGTGCGTTCTTCTGTAGAATTTTGTCGAATATATCATGTTTATTACATTTTTCATTCATGTATATTGTATTCTAATCTTGTATACTTTTTGCTATAATATGCACACTGCGGTAGGCCAATATATTCCAAATTCAACAGCAAAAACACCGCCGGCATCCTCGATGTTAGCGGTGTTTTTATTCATTAATTAATGGGAGTATAACCAGGGTTATTCCTTTTTTGATTGTATAATACCGTTTATGGTTCCCGCGATAATTTCAAGCTCTTTGTCCGAGAGTCCGTCCAGTAAATCATCAATAGCCCGCCTTTTGGATGTCCTGACTGTTTTTTTCTCCGGCAAAAAATGTTCGTCAACGGATAATTTGAGAACCCGAACGATCTCATAGAATAACTGCAGGCTGGGATGCTGGCCGTTGTTTTCGATTTTTGAATAATAGGGCAGTTGCACTTTAATTGCTTGCGCTACATCATCCTGCGTCAAATCGAGAATTTTCCTGTTTTTCTTTATGGATTTGCCGATAGGCTTAAAATTGAATTGTTTTCTCTTAGTTCTCTTAGTTCTCTTTGCTTTTTCTTCCTTTTTCATCAAATAAATCACCAGATATGATTTTACCCGTTTTCCCATTATTTATATATAATATCTGATATTAGTATATATAATATCTCATGTTATATTCATACTCTTACGACAATAGATAAACCGCATAACAAAGGGGGATTTTCAAAAAGAAGCGACCAATTTGGCTTTTTAAAAAAGGCCGTAAATTGGCGCTATTTTTTGATGCCTTTATAAGCATCCATAGCGAAATGAGCGGCTTTGACTGACATCATAGCCGCTCATTTTGTGACGTAACGCATGTGCATAGCCCCGTTTTCCTTTGCGTCGGCTCAAAAGATGAGTGATCGTGTTGGGAAAGAAGTGTGGTTATGTATTTTTTTGCTTGAGGCCGCCTCCCGAACCCTTACAAAAAAAATCCGATTTATCCCTGCACAACGCGCTCGCCCAAATATATAACATTTTAAGTTATATCATATCACATTTAATCTTCATATCCCGTTTAGGCTGATCCTCCGCCTATCGGGATTTTTTTGCCGTTTTACGGCCATTAAGGAGGATTATAAGTGATTTTACAATATAGCTTTGGAGGATCTGTTCGGCATATCACCATCCGCTGGACAGCGGATACAGGCCGCTCCGTCGTGTTCCGGGACATTGTACGGGCTTTGATGGACAAGCACCGGCTGAAGCTGGAGGGCTTTCTGGACTTTGCCGGGGAGCTTGACGATCTGGTGGACAAGCTGTATGACCTGATTTACATATATACGAACGAGTATACGATTATCCCGTACAATCCCCGCTTTCGCAGCCAGGTAATCAATGCGTTCGAGGAGCTGACCCTGCGGGCCGGGGAGGCGGCGGGAACGGGAATAGGAAAAGTAAAGCATGGGCCGCTGCTGTCCTCGCTCTTCGCCGTCATACTGGACAAGCTGCGGGAAACGGTGGATGTGTTTCTGGAGGACAACGCCTATCACGACAAATACCGTTACCGCCGCCGGAAACTGGAACAGGCCGCCGAAACCACGAATGAAGGCCAAATGTCCTTTGAATTTGAGGACTTACTGCTCCAAATGACCGATCTTTCCCGGCAACTGGACTGCCTGACCGATACCCAGCGCGGGCGACTTGTAAAACACATCTTCCTGAAATACACCACGAAGGAGATCGCTGAACAGGAAGGTGTGCACGAATCGGTAGTACAAAAAAGCGTTTCCACCGCGCTGGGAAAGTTGCGGCAGCAACTTTCCTGATATCCCTGTAAGGGCATTTTCCCCGTCATGCCGGTTCGGTATGGCGGGGATTTTTTATTGTTAACAGAATGTTTACATATTGAGTAGCGGGAAAACGGCCTTCCCACTCCCTGAATGTGAAGACTTTTTTCGTCTTCCTGTACTTTGACAAACAATGTCCCCGTAACGGGGTCATTCATAATATCAGTACCCGGGCTGTATACCCGTTGTTTGCTGCGGAAGCGGCGGAGCGACACGAGGGCGGGCGCCATGACCTTCTGTTCGGCTGTAATGGCCGGATGAACGCGAGGAACCACTTACCGCAGTGGTGAAGCAAAGGAGCGAGCGAGAAAACCCGCGCCCAAAATCATCCGATGGTAAGGGTGAATCGCCAAAACTAAAACAACGGAATATGCCTTCATAGAGCCCTTGGCGGGGGAGTGCTGCGAGCCTGGTTTCGTACCGGCCGGCGGCATTTATGATGCCTGTAACCGCAGGCAGGTCCGGGTATTCCCGTATCGGGGGTGAGCCGAGGAACGGTCCCGCTGTTCCGATAATACGATACGACTGATCACTGACAATATACATGAGCTCCATAACAGCCTTTCGTTCAGCTTATTTGAAAATGCTGGTTCAAATTTCGTGCGGTTATGGAGCTAAGTATGCTGCCAGTGAATGACGCGGAGAGGAGTGTTTGAAGTGAGTATAAAAGAGCGTTTGGCAACATTGCGGCCTGCCGGCAAAAAGAAGCGGCGGCTGATCGTCGCCGGCCTGCTGACCATGTGTTTGCTGCTGTGCGGCTTTGTGTGGGATTGGGCCGTTAACTTTACAATGGAGGTGTTGTTTCCCCTGGATGAGGCGGTCGACTCCGGCCTCATTTTTGATTTCTCCAGCATTGTGGATATCGAGGATCTGAATACCTACCTGACCGAGCCGGTGATCGCGGAGCAGATAACCGCCGGGGTCCACGCGAACCTGTCGGCGAATGTCTACAACGACATAGAAATTCCCGACATGACCGAGGAACCACTCGGATCAAAAATCATCCGGATTCTTTTTGACAGAATTCTATCTTAATAAGGAGGGCAAATAATTTGA
>Ga0153937_1000814_pt1 | contig 11555 bp, 7 predicted proteins | sample TSNY021MetaG_FD_104680 | JGI IMG/M metagenome (GOLD analysis project Ga0153937, IMG submission 104680) | Attine ant fungus gardens microbial communities from New York, USA - TSNY021 MetaG | ecosystem: Host-associated > Fungi > Mycelium > Unclassified | place: USA: New York, Robert Murphy County... | reverse complement strand
GCTTTTCATTTACAAATCTGGCTTTTCGAATACAAAAACAGCTTTTCGTTTACAAATATTTGGTTGTCGTTTACAAAAATTGCGTCTCGATTTACGAACTGGCATCTCTCCTTACTATTGAGTATTTCCTCAATTTTTCTGCTCCTTCTTACCACGCATTACTGCGAATGTAAAAAGATCGTTTACGAACCCAAAAAATCGTTGATGTTTGAAGCTGCAACGGTTATAATTAGGTAAGAGTCATAACGAGTCAAAAAAGGAGACCTGCGAAATGATAATTAGTTATAACAAGCTATGGCATCTAATGCTTGATAAAAAAATGAATAAGCAGGATTTGAAGAAAGCTGCAGGTATAAGTACAGCCTCTATTGCCAAATTAAGCAAAGGCGAAAACATTACAACCGATATATTAGTGAAAATATGTACGGCACTAAATTGCGACATAACTGAGATAATGGAATTAACGCATGAAAATGAGGTTAAGAAACATTAATCCAAGAAATTTTACAGAAGGAGGCATACATAGAAATAATATGAATATTAATCAGTCTTCAAAAGAATTTTATATAAAAAATAATTCAACTTCATTTTCAAAAATGCTTTATTGTGCAAGTTCGGGTACTATGGGTGAGGATGATTATAGAGAAGATAAAAAAATGCTGTTTGATGCAAGCAGAACCGCTCTATCTAATTTTAGTCCCATTAATAAGAACTCGATGACTTCGAATCCTATTCAAGTGCTTGACTTCTTTAGCGGTGCAGGCGGCACATCCCTTGGTTTTGCAGCAATAAATCAAATTATCCCTATTTTTCGTTTCTTAGCTGGCTGCGATATCAATCAGATATCTGCGACAACATACGGGAAAAATTTCGACACACCAGTAGTCTGTGAAGACATATTAAAAATAGCTGATACACCCGATAGCATCCAAAACTTTCTTAAAAGCATAAACTTTGATGCTTCTAAACCAACCATCCTTATTGGCTGTGCGCCGTGTCAAGGATTCTCTTCTCATCGTAAGAAGCATTGGAATGATGAAGACGATACCAGAAACAATTTAGTTGTTGCATTCTCTCGGATAGTATCAGAAATTAGACCAGCTGCTTTCGTAATGGAAAATGTTCCTGAGTTTTTATCCAATAGATATTGGCGTTATTTTAGTACTGCCCGAGAAGCTTTTTACAATGCAGGATATATTGTCAAACAAAACATATATAACGCTGCCGAATTTGGAGTTCCACAGGAAAGATTCCGATCTATTGTTATCGGAATGAAAAAAGATTTTTTGTTGCCAGAGGGCATTTATTCTTCGGAAGAATACCGAACTGTGCGCAATGCAATTGCTTCTCTCAGACCACTCTCTGCTGGGGAAGCAGATCCAATCGATGCATTGCACAAAGCTGTTGCGCACAAGCGCAGTACTATTGATATTTTTAAGCAAGTTCCTCATGATGGTGGAAATCTTCCAGAAGGAGTGGGGCCGGAATGTTTATCACGAGTAAACGGATTTTCCGATGTATATGGACGATTGAGTTGGGACAAACCCGCAATCACAATTACCCATTATGCGAGGAACCCGGCAAGCGGGCGTTACACCCATCCCGTTCAAGATAGGGGACTTACAGCACGTGAGACAGCAAGACTACAAAGTTTTCCAGATGGATTTCAATTTGAAGGAAAGTCTGATGATATATATCGGCAGATTGGGGAAGCGGTTCCCCCTCTGCTGTCATGCGGCGTTGCCGTTGACATTTTAATTGAATTACTTTCCACTACGCCTACGCCTGTACAATTGGCATCAAATGTCCGTGGTGTTGCTTCACCTGTTAGCAATTCTTACTCAAGTGTTATTGCAGGAATTAAAAATACCAGGAGGCGGATATAATATGAGGTTTACTTGTGTTGATAGTTTTTCTGGCGCCGGCGGGTTATCTTTAGGATTAAGTATGTCAGGTTATGAAATCCTGCTTAGCTTTGACATTGATAAAAGGTGCATTGAAACTATACGGAGTAATAAAAAGTATTTTAAACATCCCGCTATATGTGAAGATATTAAAAATATGCTTGGCGGACGACTTCTCAAAGAGATTGGATTGAAGCAAGGCGAGTTATTTCTTCTCGCTGGAGGACCACCATGCCAAGGTTTTTCTGTTCAACGTATTGGCGAAGATGCTGATGGTCGCAATCAACTGGTTCTTCTTTATGGTAACCTAATAGAAGAAGTACGCCCGATGTTTTTTGTGATGGAAAATGTGTCGGGGATTCAAGGAAAACGAGGAAAAGTTATTCTTGGTGAGTTAATTACACAAATGGAACGTATCGGTTATAATGTTCATAAGCAACTGATTGATGCAGAGAATTATGGTGTGCCACAACGTCGTAAACGCTTAATACTTGTTGGAGAACGAAAAGATATTGGCACAACATACAAGTTCCCAAAACCAACTGGCAAAAAACACACGGTACGTGATACAATTGCATTCCTGCCAGTTCCTCCCGATAATGGGAAACCGCACACTAACTATCCGCTTCATCGCAAGGATCGTTTATCCGAAAAAAATTTAATGCGTATTAACGCCTTGCACGAAGGACAAGGCAGAGATTTTTTGCCTGATGAATTGCTGGCGGATTGCCATCGCATTGATAGTTCCATTATAGGACATCGCAATGTTTATGGACGTATGGCTTGGGACGAAGTAGCTCCAACCATAACCGCACGGTTTGATAGTTTTACTAGAGGACAATTTGGACATCCTGAGCAAGCGAGAAGTATTTCTTTATGCGAGGGTGCTTTATTACAAACTTTCCCTATAGACTTTTCATTTACAGGGTCAAAAGTTGACGTGGCACGTCAAATTGGTAATGCCGTGCCTCCCAAACTGGCCCAAATCATTGGGAAAAGTATCATTGATTACTATGAAGGAAAGGAGTGATTTGCATGTCTTATCAGGCAATCATTAAACGTTATCTAAGAAGTTTGCAACAAGCATATTCAGATGCGCTTGCTGACAATCAACATACTGCCGAATTATCCTTTCGTCCGTCACTCGATACATTGTTTAAAGATTTAGCATCAGAACTCAACGGCAGTCCTGATATTGTAGTGATATTGGAGCCGCGAAATCAAGCGCACATGGGGCGTCCTGACTGGCGTATCCATGATAGAAATACGCTTGGGGTATATGGTTATATCGAGGCTAAAGGCCTGACAACCGAGGCTTTTGATATTACTCAACATGAAGAACAGTTTAATCGCTATTTATCCTTAGGCCATAAGCTTATAATTACAGATGGCATAGACTTTGTTTATTCTTTTGATGAAGGTGTTCCGGCAAAGATAATATCACTTATTGACAAAGGGAACATGAGCAGGCCTGATTGGTCGTGTCTAACGATCAACCCACAATTTGGAATGATGATGCATAGATTCTTCTCAGAACCCTCTCCACAGTATTGTGATGAAGGTCAGCTGGTCGAACTTGTTGCTTTGAGAACGCGCTTCTTATCCGACGAGATATTGCGTTATTCAAATATCCCATTGGATGAAGCAATGGATGAAACTGAAAGAAATTCAATTTCCCTTTTGGCGGAGTTACGGGAATTGGTCTACAACCACAATGACCCAAACATGCGTCAAAATAAGGTATTTGCGGATTTCGCCGCGCAGGTTATTATGTTTGCGCTACTGTATGCTCATCGTGTTGAATGTACGGACGCGGATTCTCCAATTGAAAAAGAAGAAAAAATCAGAGCTTATTTGTCCCAAGAAATAGTAGATGGACAAGCATTACGTCCATTCCTTACGATTATCCATCATATCAATAATTGTGGTGATAATAGTAATTTTATCTCGACATGGACAGATGAATGCATCCATTTCTTATCATTTGTGCATATGACTGAAGAACAGCGCCAACAACCAGATTATCATAAACTATTTGAGTTATTTCTTTCTAAGTTTGACCCGCGTTCTCGTTTTGACTATGGAGCATATTATACTCCGAGTGAATTAGCAGACTGTATTGTTCGATTAGTAGACAGTATTACGCATACTGTTTTTGAGGGAGCTAGCATTTTCGATGACCATAACACGCTTATAGACCCATGTTGCGGAACGGGATCGTTCTTAGAAAGATTACGACAAAATGATATTTGCCATGGTTCTTATGTCTTGTGCGGTATTGAAATACTACCTGCTCCTTATATGCTGGCAAATTACCGTATGGCAATACTTAATCAAGAAATTGAAGGAGAACGCTCTCACTATGAGTTGTTGCTTGCCAACACACTTAGCAATTGTGTCTTCGGAGAACCCGCTAACACTGAGACAGTAGAGGGAACTGAACTAAATCGCGCTTATGAAATTTCTTCAAGACCAATTACGTTGATAATTGGTAATCCTCCGTCATCAGATTCCTCAAAAACAAACACAGGGGAGGATTTCACGAAAATTCGGGGATTGATGGACGACTTTCGTCCTCCGGCTGAAAATCGCCATGGTAGACAAAACACGCAAAAACAAATAAATAATCCCCACCTTCAATTTCTGCGCTGGGCGTGCAATAAATTGGAATTAACCCAAAATCATTCTGTTCTGGCATATATAGTTCCGTCTACGTTCCTTGAGGCAGAATCATATAAATATGCTCGAAAATATATTATTGATAATTTTTCGTCCGTTTGGGTTGTTTCTGTAGATGCCGACGCACGAGCCGGAATTAGGTCCGATAGTATGTTTAAGACCCAACAAGGTCGTGCAATCCTTATAGCGACAAAGCGCTTTGGCGAATCGGCCAGTTTGAGCGAATATATGTACTTTGATATTTCACATATGGGAAAAGCTGAAAAGGCAGCATGGCTTGAGCAAAATGCTCCAACATCTTTAAGACAGTTTTCTAAGTGCCCTCTGGATAGGACGAATTATGCTTTGCGTCCATCTCTCCCTTTCAACGAAGAATTATATTCAAATTATTGGCCTGTAAGCGGTGATGCAGAACCTAATGCAATTTTTAAGAATCATTGCTCTGGAGTAAAACTTGCACCCACAAGTATTTTTACTCATTTAAAAACGCCAATGTTAAAGCGCCGTAGCAAGGATATAGCTCAACGGGGAACACTGGCTGCTGACGACTGGTTGGGGGCACAAGACAAACCACCACAGGAGGCGGAGACTCTTGCGTTTGCTAATGAACTCAATAGTCTCGGTAACCCCCAGGAAATTGATGAGACTCTTAACAATAATATTGTTAATTATGCTTTTCGGCCGTTTGTTCCTTTGAAAGCATTTTTATGGCAGGATTTACTACAGAAATTTAGCCATGTTGGAGGTGGCGGCACAAGAAGGCGTCCGGAAATCAGTAAGGCCTACTCTGAAGAAGGCACAATCGGTTTTGCTTTGTCCCATTCTCCTAAAGATCAAAAAGATATTTTAAAGCAATTCGTTTCATTTTGTTGGTATTATCCTGACAATGATCTGTGTCGGCGCGGTAATTCTTTCATCTATTTGAACCGCTACCCAGAGGGACGACGTGGCCAAGGTCCTTTAATCAATAATATTAATGACTATCTTTGCGCACAGTTGTCAGAATTATTAAATGCTAATGCCGATGATGTTTCGACAAATTTGATATTTTACACTTTTGCAGTTCTTTGTTCACAGGTATATCTAGATGAATTTGAGGGTGCTTTATTTACGGTAAATCGCGTGGATTTGCGTCCTCGTATACCGATTGTCCAGAACGCAGACGTTTTTTGTAAACTCACTGATTTGGGGCGTAGTATAGCCAACTTAGAAAAACGGGATTATATTCCTGAAAATCTAGCTGGATATGATTATGCTTCAATTAAAGCTCAGGTGCCGCAAGATTTTAGATTATCTTGGTCAAGGGCGATTCAACCGTTTGATGAGGAGAATGAAACTATTACCTTAACGGATGGACGCACCAATATTACTGTCTTCTGTCCACTCGATGTTCAAAGAATAAGTATCGCAGGATATGAGGTAGTTAAAAATGCGTGGATGAAGTTTAATTCCTACGATTTTACACACTGTATATTCACATCAGAAGATATGGAAGGTTTCCTCAATCTGGTGAATAAGTTGTTAGAGTATGTGGCGTTAGTTGGTGATGTAGATATTGTTATGCATGATATTATCGAAGGTCGTTATCCGTTAATTTGTCCAAAAAATAGAGACGATTAAGAATCAAGGTGAACAAAATGTCTGATGTCTATGACAAAGCAACTCGATCGGAAGTTATGAAGAAAGTACGCGCCAAAGGAAACAAGTCTACAGAATTGAAGCTCATTAAGATTTTTCAAGAACAAAGTATACACGGATGGAAACGTAGCTATCAAGTCAAGGGGCACCCGGACTTTGTTTTTCTAGATAAAAGAGTAGCAATATTTGTAGACGGTTGCTTTTGGCATGGCCATGACTGTCGGAATACACGCCCTCAAGAGAATAGGGAATACTGGAAAAGCAAAAGAGAACGAAATATCGCACATGATTTAGTAGTAACAGCTTCTTTTGAAAAACGAGGCTGGATAGTCATCCGAATTTGGGAGTGTGAATTAAAGAAAAAAAATCAATTTATTTTATTTGAAAAACTTAAGCCCATTTTATCTTGAATTTTTAGCAATAATTAGACAAAAACCGTCATCAACTTGATTTTTTTGAATCTGTGACTTTCATTCACAAAAACGGAGCTTGCAAGATTTGCTTCAAATAATCTCATATTCAACTATCTGTCCACTTTTTCTTGCAAATGAATTTATTGCTGCGTCGATAATGTTTGAGGCAAACCCGTTCGGTAAGTGGATGTATAAATCTTCTTTGGCACGGCTACAAGCAACGTAGTACATTCGGGTAAACTCCTGTGCGGCTTCTTCCACTAATAGACAGGGATTTTTATACATTGCGTCAAGTGTAGTGTTATCCCTATTCGAGGCTTTATTTGGACTTAAGCTAACAACAACCTTTTCCCACTCCAACCCCTTTGCTTGATGAACCGTCATATACTTGCTACCAGCAGAGAAGACCTCAGCGAACAATTTATACGAAGTTTGCCAATTTAGGGTGAGAACGTTTGTTTTCAAATCATCCCTGTCGGCATCATCGAAAACGGCAATTTTGAAATCAGAGCCAAGAAAGGAGACAATCTCCGAGCATTGGTCATCAGTAATCTTTGCATTGAAATTGTCGATAACACTGACCGTGGTCTTGCTGGTAGTATTTTCGTTTAAGCCAGAAAAAAGGTGTTCTGAGAGTTTCCTAATCTGCGATATGAGTTTCGGCGTTATCTTTTTATGGTCAATTTCAGCATAAAACGAGAAAGCCCTCAGTACATCGGCAAAGGCCCCCGTCCTATAGCTATTCCATAGACCGAATATAAACTTGAACGCTTTTACCCACGTTACATAGCTGTGTTCCTCAATATCGCGACGCAAATCAATCGGCGAGGCGTAATAACTGTTATAAATCTTATTTAGACAAGTAACCTGCTCTTTCGTTATGCCACGAATATATGAGAACGCCGCAGCCCAAGTCCGAGTCAGAACAACGCCTCCGTTGGCGATAATTTCAGCTATTTGCGTCTTGGCATCATCGTCATGTCCAATTATGAAGCGTACCTTCTTGGCTTCTGCTATATGTTTCGTTACTTCGTTTAAATATTGCTTTATGCTGTTCTGTGACACATTTGTATCTGATTGCCGCAGGTAATTGCAGAAATTCACGATGTTGGCGGTGGAGCGTCTGTTGCCATTGATAACATATTCAACAAGCTCTCGTTCGCTACTCATAGCGAAATTGGCAAACTGAGATGGCTTCGCACCTTGGAAACTATAAATAGACTGTGCTATATCTCCGATGATGCTAATCACCGTTGATTTGGCACCGATAAGTTTTATCAACGTTGTTTGAAGCGGATTCGTATCCTGAAACTCGTCCACGAAGATAAATGGAAACCGTACTCGCGTAGCATACAGCGCAGTATGATTCCGTTCAAGAATGCGATATCCGAAGTACAGAATTTCATCGTGCGTCAGCTTTTTTACAACCGACCAGATATACTCTTTTATAGGCAATATGTGAGCAGATGCAATTTTTGATGATGCTGACAATTTCTTGTCCGCTGTCTTTGAAGCAAACGATGTGGCATCTTGTATATAGTCCATAATTTTCACTTGCACATCGCCCATGACTTTTTTACTATAGCTTAGTTCTGCGCTTTCGGAGGTTATATCGGTGATATATTTGAATATTTCGGTTTTATCCACACCATGCAAGATTCCCAAGCCCTCAATCTGCGAGGTGATTTTGCCTTTGCTTCCTATCGTTAGGCCAAACTCCTCGCTTATTATTTCTCGCAAGTCATGCTGAAATGGCTTGATAATATGCTCGATTATAAAGCCGTGAATCGTATATGTTTCCACGGAATCGGCATATCTGTCCAAACGTCGGGTGATTTCATCCACCGCTGCGTTCGTATATGTGATGCACAGCACTTTTCGCGCTCGGCTTTGTGCCACATGCGGATGAGTCGTAACAATATTCTTTACATTCTCTACCAAGAAGTGTGTTTTACCAGCCCCGGGTCCTGCGAAAATTTTAGAGTGCTTAGCAAGTTGTTCTGCTGTGAAAATATTACCGGAGGTTATTTCAATAGCCATTTTAATCCCTCCTGGATATATTGTGGCACGATAAGGCTTTTGACGATATCATCATCAGTTAATATATCAAGCGCGATATCACCTTTACGGCTGCTTGCATAGTAGAGAAACAGTTCGGCGAAAAACAGTCGCTTATAATTTTCCTCGTGCTCTACATCCTTGCTAATCGCAGCTTTGAAGACATCAAGATGTGCCGATATAACGCTGTTTGCTGCTGCAGGGCGGTTTGAATCCCAAGCGGGAAAGTTTAAGCTGTGGTCGTTCAGTAGTTTTAAAACAGTATCATTCGCAACTAACGTCATTAATTTAGTGCCTGTCGTAAAATCGGAGTTATCCGTAGGCATGTTAGAGAGAAAAAGTTCATCCTCGAAAGTTCTGCCGCCCCTCGTTTGTGTGACAATATGAAAGTTTTCTATTGGAAATCGTTCTTTCAGCTTTTTGATATGCGAAATTTCATATCTCCCATAATCAACATAATCAGAAAGAGTTTTGACCCCGTCTGTCTCCCTAATCCACTTAAAATCCCTATCAGTTATGCAAAGAACCTTTTTGCAAACAGCATTACCGTTGAATAATTCAATAAAATGCTCGAAATGCTTTCCACCTATTTCGACTATGGAAATATGCTCGTCTTCATAAGCGCAGCCGCACTTTTCCATAAATAGTGGAAGTAAAAGCTTTTCGGCAATACCTTCTACCAATATTACCTTGTCTGCGAACAGCATATCCGAACGTGTAACGTCAAGAAACTTTGATAGATGTTCTTTGGCTTTTTGCTTAGCACTTTTCCCTTTTTTAGTGTGCTTTTCATCTGCATCCGTTTCCATTTTGTCGGCGAATTGAGCAGCAAGGCTCTGCTGTTTGCAGTCGGAATCACTATCCGAACGTTCATGTGCAAGCATGTACATATTGTCGATACCTGCAACCGCCGAAATATTGCTCGAGTGGGTTGTGACGAAAATCTGTTGGTTGAGTTTATCAGTTTCATCCAATGTTCGAAGATATTTGAACAGTTTATACTGCATAGCAGGGTGCAGATGTGCTTCCGGCTCTTCAAGGCATAGGATGCGGAAATCGCGCCCTTTACTAATTTCAGTAAGCTTCACGAGCATATAAATGCTGATTAAGTTGTTATAGCCCAATCCATTATAATCCAGCGGAACTATGTAATCTGAGCTAGTGTCCCGTACTTCCGTAATGTACGCGTCACCAACCGATACATTCGGGCGCAGGTCGTGCGCTATAGATACGTTGCCACGAGTCAGCCCGATTTCGTTGTTTTCGTTTTCAAAGAGTTTTGATAATCTTTTAAGTGCGGGTTGAAGCAGTGACTTCATTTCCGCTGAGACACCATCTCTTAATTTTGCTAATGACAGTGCATTGCTTTGATCTTTGGCGAATGAGTCAATCTCCCGACGAGTTTCCTTGCTGACCGCAGCGCTAGCCCTCTCAGCGCCGATGAACCGAATGTCGATAATTTCTGTAGCGTCTTTTTTGTTTGCTGCAATATCGCTTGTACTGTTATAATATGTCCAAGAATATTTTGGGATAAAAGACTTCAGGACAGTCATGTATCCGTTGAAATCAGCAACATTAGCTACCGCACTTCTATATTCGCTAAGCTCCTTTGAATCAAGAGTGCAAACGGCTTTTATGACCGCTGTAATGTCATAGTGGTAATTTCCTTCCTTTTCAGACATAGTTTCGTTCAGCTTGTCCATCCCCAAGAACGGCAACAGGCGAATAATGCTTTCATCTTCAGTATCGCTTTCCGAAATATGATGCTGGACAACATATTCTATTTTAATGCTCGGAGCGTCATCAAGATACTGCTCAGTATAGTTTAATAGATTGTTTTTGTTGAAATCATCAACGGATAAAGTAGGCTCATTTAGGAGACGTATGGCATATAGCAATCCTGTTTTGCCAGAATTGTTTGCACCAATTATAACATTAAGTCCCTTTTGAAATTCCATAGAGAACTTCTGAAAGCACCGATAATTCTTAATTAAAATTTTCTGAATGTACATCGCACAACAACCTCCAAAGCCTCTTGTAATCCATATAGTTATTTCTCGCATATGTCGTTTAGTTTTTCGTTGTACACACCAAGCTTATATTGAATTGACCGACGATGCGAGATTCGCGTGAGCCAATTCCCTGAAACCAAGCCATAATTCGAGATTGATTGTTTGCAGAAACATGACGTTCTGGGAGCATAACAGGCTCATTGATTTTGATACGCTGTTATACGCAATCCCAAGTTTTTAAGCAACAGGTTTAATTCCTGATACCAAATTCTGCCTGAAGTAATTATACACCATCCATGTGCTTTTCGTCGATGATTTATGCAACTTTATTTTCGCCTCATCTCGGGCGATAACTTACTTGATTTTTTCATCACATTCAATGGCGTGTCTGGCTGCCTTACAGATTGTTTGTTTTAGAATACCATATTTAGTGAAATGCAAAAAGCATTGTTTCTTTTGTATTTCAAAATATAAAGAAATGGTGCAATATTGTTGACCTGTACGGTGTCATATCCACAAACTGCAAATTGATTTCTCGCATGAGAAGTCCAAAACGGCACATTCTTAGCGTTTTCGATAGCATTTCATAAACGCTTAAAAGCCACAAATGAACTGCTCCGTAGCCCTTGCCCCTTCTAAGTGTTTATGAAGAGACATTAATCAAGCACTTGGAAAAAATTCCCAGTACGTTCTTTTTGTCTCGAAATCGGCAGTACCATTGGCTTTTCCGCTTTCAAGCCGAATCGACTATTAATTACCATCGCTTTAAGCATTGTATTTCTGCATCAAATCATGTTAATATAATGCAGAAATCGACAATAACGAAAATCAATGAAACGGAGAATCTTACG
>Ga0153937_1000809_pt1 | contig 11598 bp, 3 predicted proteins | sample TSNY021MetaG_FD_104680 | JGI IMG/M metagenome (GOLD analysis project Ga0153937, IMG submission 104680) | Attine ant fungus gardens microbial communities from New York, USA - TSNY021 MetaG | ecosystem: Host-associated > Fungi > Mycelium > Unclassified | place: USA: New York, Robert Murphy County... | reverse complement strand
GGTTATCTAGTAAAGTAGAATAGGCTTATACCCTATTAAATGAGTTTGATAACTTCAACATAGTAGAAGTGAGTTGACAATATTACTAGCAGCTTGTCACAGTCACACCAGCAACTTTACAGTACTTTATAGTTTTTTGTTTTTTACTTGGTTATTTTATTAGATATTTTACTACTAAGTTGTTTAGTGAAGTAAAATAATCTTATATTCTATTTAAATGATTTTGATTACTTTAGTCAAGTAGAAAGTCAACTTAACAATGCTAGTAAAAGCAAAGCTTATAACAATTACTTTAGTAACTTTACAAAAGCTAACAATTCCATTAAGAAATAGTATTGAACAAGATTATAATAGAGGCTTTGAAGTTCAGTTAGTATATATATCTGCTAGTTCTTGTAAAGAGCAAACTAGAATATATTGTTGAGTTCTTTCTTATAATACTGAAATCTTTTTAAAAGTAAATTATTATAATATAAACTTGTTGGAATTAGTCTTTTCTATGGATTTAGACATAGATAAAGTAGTAAATGAATTGTAGTGACTTAGCCTGAGATGACTTAACTGCACTCCTAGTCTGAGTTGACAAGAAAAACTCAGTGGAGTTCTTGTTCAATTTTATATACTACTTATACATTTACTATATGGCTTATATGCTACTTTTTCTATACTTATTATGTGATCTTATCATATTATATCATCTGACTTTGTGATATATTACTTGTGATATGTTATGTGATACTTTCCCATACTCCTTCTTATATAGTAAGCTCAAATAAGAAAAGAAAAGAAAAATAAAATAATAACTTAGCTGTTTTGCCAAGTTATAACAAGATAGACATTATACTTATCAAGGTTTGACTTTACATTAAAATATATTCCAGGAAGCAGAATGGAAAAGACAGATAGTCTAAGCAAGAGGCTAGATTGGGAAGTAGAGATAAAAAGAGACAACAAAAATGAAATATTAATGAAGCTAGAATAGCTAGAAGTAAGAAAAACAAAAAAGGTAGAAATCATCATAGAAGGAGTAGATTTGTTAGAGGAAGTAAGATAGTCAAAGGTAAAAGACAATGAGATAATGAGAGCAGTTAAAAAAATGAAGTAGGCAGGAGTAAAAATGTTGAGAGATAAGGAGTAGAGAGAAGTAGATAGTATTATGTACAAAAAAGAAAGGATATATGTACCTAAAGATAATAGGTTGAGAGTGGAAATTATTAGGCTACACTATGATATACCAGTAGGAGGACATAGAAGGTAGTAGAAGATGGTAGAGCTGGTCATTCACAATTTTTGAAGACTAGGAGTAACCAAGGAGATAAAGCAATATATAGAAGGGTATGATTTCTATCAAAGAAATAAAAACTGCATAAAGTAGCTAGTAGACAAGTTAATATCCAATTCAATTCCAGAAAAACCTTGGACATATATTTCAGCAGACTTTATTACTAAGTTGCTGCTAGCCCAGGAATATGACTTAATCTTAGTAGTGGTAGATAGATTAACAAAAATGGTCTACTTTATTTCTACTACAGAGAAAATGTCAGTAGAAGAACTAGCTAAACTATTCAAAAACAATATATAGAAGTTGTATAGACTACCCAAGAGTATAATTTTGAACAAAAAACTATAGTTCACAACAGAATTGATAAAAGAGCCAAATTGAATATTAGAGATTAAAAGTAAATTGTCAATGGTATTCTACTCTCAAATGGATAGGTAAACAGAGAGGGTCAACCAAAAATTGGAGTAGTACTTAAGAATGTTCATAGACTACAGACAAGAATAGTAGCTAGATTAGTTGGAAACAGCTGAGTTTATGTACAACAATAAGATATATTCTAGTACAAAAATATTGCTCTTTAAAGCAAATTGTTACTGATAGACAGTGAATGTCCTTAGTGATTACTCTAGGTGGATGTTCAAGAAGAACTTGATAGAGTTCTTTGTTAGATTGGACTACTACTTATACTACTTTATAGTAGCTGTGCTACTATTAGCTCACAATCATATGTCCTTCCAGAATGTTCTACAATCATCTGATCTTGTCATATGATCTGATTACCTAAGTTTTCATGCTATTTATATCTTGACCCCATTGTATAATTTGAGGTTTTAGATCGAGTATTTAACTGCACAGAAAACCATTTCTATTTTTGGGGCTCTTATAATACAGTTCTTAAATATATGATTGTGGTGGTCTGTGCACCAGAACAGTCTACCATATGATCACTACCTATTGTTCTATATATAGAAGTGCTATTGTTCTTGAAATAGAGATAACCTAACCATCTTAGGGCAGTTCTTTGTTCTATTCAAGGACAGATGATAATCTATGGATAAAAATCAGTTGTCATGTGCAAACATTGAGGACCTTGTATCTCCATGGGATCTTATTGCCTCGGGATCTATTTATAGCCGAAAGAAGTGCATTGAAAAGAGCTTCACGATAGTTATTGAAGCAAACAATTACATTAAGCAGTTCCCAAGATATTAGCAATTTAGTGTCTGGTGACTTGGTAATCATAGACTGATCTACTGATAACTCGGTGAATACTGATTGCTTTGAGACGTTTTTTGATACCATTTGAAAGGTCTTCTTAAGGGCTTTTGTTGGCCATTTAGATCATCAAAATTGGTCAAGTATTCCTAGAGTTATGGTCTGAATAAAGTTTGTGACATTATGACTTGGCAAAATGGCTAAGTCATTATTTTATTTTATTTCACTATCTTTTCTTTTCTTATTTGGACTTACTATACAAGGAAAGAGTACAGAAAAGTATTACATGACAATGTTGTATATCATAGTCATATATCAAGATGTCACAAAGTCACATCACATAATGGTGTTACATAATGGTGTTACATGATAAGTATGGGAAAGTAGTACATAGACCATATAGTAGTTGTATAAGTAGTATACAGAATCAAATAGAAACTCTATTGAGTTCTCTTTGTTAACTTAGACTTAGAGTATAATTAAGTTGTCTTAGGCTAAGTTACTATGGGAGAGCAAGTGGTAGGGATAACTTAGATGACCTTTGGCAAGGTAGCAGACTGGAAAAGCCTGGCTAGTCATCCACTCAGACTGTATCATATCTATAAGGTTTGGTATTAGAGGTGTAGATAAAGACTTGGTTAAGATTGGTAAGATCCATGAGTGGTATACTAACTATACTTGCTAGTAAACTCATTACAGTACGTAAAAGTTGGTACCTTAGGGGTATCATGCTAGGCACAACCTAGATTAATCTCATAATCATTTCAACTATTTTTATATTATAATAAACTGTACTTCTTTATTTTAATTTCTTTCTGATACCTCCACTACCTATTCATCCCCACAAACCCTTTAGCATACAATTAAGGACTGTTACTGTCCCCTTTTCTATTTTGCTCATCACAGTAAAAACTTCTTTTGCTCCTTTTAGTACCTAGCCCTAGAGCAGTTTAACTTGGACCTAGAAAGAATCTTCTGGATGCTCACATTCTTCAAGAGCAAACAAGCAGCTAAATATTCCAAGAACCTCTTCTATATAGAGATAGATACCAGCATTTTTCCTATTTCATTTTGGTCAGTCTTCAAACAGCAGTTCCAGGCTTAGTTTTATTCTGTCAATGTAAAGATAGATACCACTAATATCTTAAAGAAATTCTTTTATTACCAAAATAGCCAGATAGTAGAAAGCTATCTAGACTCCTTCTAGACCTTGGTCTCTAACACTAGACATACAGATCCTTAAACTCTTGTTGTTAAGTTCTGCAGTTGATTGTGAACTGAAATCCAAAACCAGATTGTAACTATGCCAGTAGGATGCTCTAGAGATATAGACCTAGAAGTCTAGTATAAGGCAGCTCAAAGAATTGACCAAGCTTGACTAACAAATGAAGCTCTATTGCTTAGATGTAAGACAATTAATAACAGAGTAGCAGCAGGAGTTGATAGAAGATTTTCTAGCCTTGAAGAATTCTATTTCTAAGAAAGAGAACTCTCTAGTAGAGGAGGATTTTGTGTAGAGTGGCCAGCAAAGAGTGCATCCTAGTTACTCCTAGTAAATAGGTTTAGTATACTTGCTATAGAGAAAAGTAATACAAGTATAGATGAACCCACAAACACACTTTTCTCTTCTCTTCAATTCTGATATCAAAGCCCCTGTTCAGAGACCAAAATAGGAAAAAAAAACTACCTAAGTGACTCTCTATGAATATCTAACATATTTGTGGAGTATTTCTTATACTGCCTATAGAGCTCCTTACAACAGACACTACTAAAACCCACTCTATCAAAACTCTATTCAACTATAGAGCAACTGGTAGCTTCATTAACAAGGACTTTGTTCATGCTAAGAGGATTAACACTCAGAGCATCTCTTGCTCTATACTAGTATTCAATATGGACAGATCTTCTAACAAAATAGGCCAGATTTCTGAGGTAGTAGATATCATTCTCTAGTACAACTCCTAGTCAGAACAGATGCTTCTTGCAGTCTCTAGCCTAGAAAGGCAGAACCTCATACTTGGTTACTTCTAGCTCAAAGATCATAACCTAGAAGTTAACTGGTAGAAAGGAAAAGTACTTATGATTCAGTACCTGTTATAATATAAAGGATATCAAGTGCTATGAAAGGAGTATACCTTGAGGAAGAGACAGCAGGTCTAAGCTATAAATACCTATTAGAGTGGTTCCATGCCAGAACTTACAGAAGAGAAAGAAAAGATACCTAGTAGTATAGACGGAAAAGATTGAGAACCAGAGGATTGCCTGTTTATAATCTGACTTCTACTGGTCCTGGAACAGAAAGAACTTTAAACTACTACTACTGCTTTGTAATATCTGGTGGAGAAAGCCTATTATAGTATAGAGATACAAGCAGGTCTTACCTCTATACCAAACTATATCAGAGGATTTGAAGCAGTATTTGCAAAAGAAATTTTCAACATTCTTCTAGAGTATTACTGTTGGGATTATGCTATCAAACTCCTTTCTAGATTGGAACCCAAGTTGTTCAAGATATATCCTCTGTCTTCTATAAAACAAAAGAAGTTAGATACCTTCCTTAAAGAGAACTTGTATACCAGATAGATCCAACTTTTTAAATTCTCTATAGCTGCTCCAGTCTTTTTTATTAAGAAAAAGAATAGTTTGCTTTACCTGGTCCAAGACTATTGGTCTTTTAATGCTATAATAATCAAAAACAAATATCCTCTTCTTCTAATCTCTGAACTCATTTCATAGCTTCATAGAGCCAAGTATTTCACCAAGCTTGACATCTGCTAGAGCTTTAACAATATACATATTAAGCCCAGAGATAAATAGAAGACTATGTTCTGTACCAACTGTAAACTATTTGAACCATTGGTAATATTCTTTAGTATAATTAATAGTTCAGCCATATTCCAAATGATAATGAATGACATCTTCTAGAACCTCATAGCAGAAGATATTGTAGTTGTCTATCTAGATGACATTTTCATCTTTACTAGGACTATAGAAAAATATATAAGAGCTGTCTGAAAAGTACTTGAGATCTTGGTAGAACATAAGCTATTCCTTCATCTAAAGAAATGCAAATTCCAGAAGAAGTGGATCAAGTACCTAGACCTAGTCATCTCAGAAAATAAAGTCTCTATGAACCCCATCAAGGTCACTGGAGTCTGTAAGTGGTCAATCCTAAAGAACAAGACCAATGTTCAAGTCTTCTTGGGGTTTATCAACTTTTATAGACAATTCATACAAGACTTCTTGACCATAGCATATCCTCTCTTTGGCCTGACCTAAGCTAACCAAGCATAAACCTGGATAGATAAGGAATACAAGGCCTTCAATGTCCTTAAGCAAGCGATAACCTCTGCTTCAGTACTGGTATTGCTGTAAGACTTAAACTCTCTTTAGGATCAAGGCAGATAGTTTTGACTTCACTACCAAAGCAGTTCTATCACAACAATTGCCCATGGATAAAAGGTAGCATCTAGTGGCCTTCTATAGCAAGTCATTATTTCCAATAGAACAAAACTACAAGATTTACAATAAGAAAATACTAGCTATTATCTAGGCCCTGGAAGAGTGGAGACATTTTCTCAAAGAAGTGGTCCATCCAGTAAAAATTTGGATAGACTATAAGAACCTTGTTATGACTTGGTAAAATGGCTAAGTTATTATTTTATTTTATTTTATTTTATTTTATTTTCTTATCTAAATTTACTATACAAGAAGAAGTATGAGAAAGTATCATATGATATATCACAGATAATATGAAAGTCAGGTGATACTATATGATAGAGTTACATGATAAGCATAGGAAACATAGTGTACAAACTATGTAGTAAATATATAAGTAGTGTACAGAACTGAATGAGAACTCTATTAAGTTCTTCTTATCAACTTGAACTAGAAGTGGTTCTAAGATGTCTCAGTCTAAGTTCTTACAAATCTCAAGTACTTCATGACAGCTAAAAAACTCAACTGTTGTCAAGCTCACTAGTCTTTGTACTTTGCTTGTTTTGACTTTACTTTCTGCCACTACTCCAGACAGTCTATAAAAAAGTCTGACATCTTGTCTCGAAGGCCAGACTATAGGACTGAAGCTAGCAATAATAAAGGTATTATACTTCTCTGACCAGAATTCTTTGCCATCTGGGCATTGAAGAGGATCAAACTCACTGAAATTGAATAAAAGGTATTTTCCAATATCTAACAGAGTAACTGAGACAGAAACTTAGAAAAGCCAGTTGCTAAAGCCACCTTAGAGCTATGATAGTCTGCCAATAAGTCATTACACTCCTCAGAGTAGTCTAATATAAATAGCTTGCTCTGATTCTGAGGCAAAATATATATACTCTGGAACCTAGAACTGCAAAGGCAAATCATTTTTCTATATCATGACTTCAAGATAGCAAAATATCCTAGATGCTGGAAGATACTGGAATTAGTATTATGAAACTACTAGTAGTCCTAGATATTGAGGTATATAGGCCAATATATCAGTACTTGCAACCTGTACTTGCACATCAAGTCTACAAGTGTTATGAGAGCCCCAAAAAGGAAATAAGTTCCCACACATTTGAGCACTTAATTGTACAAAGGGGTTAAGATATAAATAGCATGGGAACTTAGGTAATCAGATCATGTGACAAGGTCAAGTGATCATAGAATATTCTGGAAGAACATGTGACCATAGACTAATAGTAGTACAGCTACTGTAAGAATAGTATAAGTAGTAGTCCAATCTAACAAAGAACCCCATTGAGTTCTTCTTGAACATCCACCTAGGGTAATTACTAAGGACATTCACTGTCTATTAATAACAACAAGATATTCTCTGGTAGACAAGTTATATTCTCTTCCAGTCTCTGGAATATGCTAGGACACATTCAGCATTAACTTTGTTATAGAACTCCCCAAATTTGTTGGCTGTGATGCAGTTATAACAGTGGTAGACTTAATATCCAAGAAAATACACTTTATTCTAATACACAAAACAGTGACTACAGAAAAAATAGCATAGTTGTTTTTTTATCATGTCTGGAAGCTGTACAGGCTACCTCAACATGTTGTGTTGGATTGCAAACCTCAGTTTGTAGCTCTGTTTACTAGAGAACTCTACAGATTACTAGATATATAGTTGGCCTCTTCTATGGCCTGGTATCTGCAAATAAATAGACAAATAGAATGTGTCAACCAGGAGTTGGACTAGTATCTCCAAATCTTTGTTAATAAGTATTAGAATAATTGGTATGACCTTTTACCCCTGGCTAAGTTCCAATATAATAACTATGTTTATGTCTCAACCCAATAAATACCCTTCTTGCTTGACATAGGTCAAAACCTCTAGATAAGCTTTGAGCCAAAGCAATGATCTTCTAGACTAGAAACTGTCAATGAGTTTATGGAGCAGATGAGAACAGCTATTGAAGAGGCAAAATCTATGATCTGAAAAATACAAGAAAACATGGTATACTACTATAACCAGAGAAGAACCTCTGTTTTTATGTTCAGCTCTGGAGATAAGGTATTTCTAGATGTCTTAGATATCAAGACCACATATCTCTCTACCAAGCTATCATACTGAAGACTCAGACCCTTTATAGTAGAATAACAGATGGAATCTATAGCCTACCAACTAAAGCTATCTTTAGCAGTGAAAAAACTCCATTCTGTATTCAATATAATAAAACTTTCTGCCACTCTAACCAGCCTGATTTTGAGACAAAGACCAAACCCTCTATCTCCACCAATTATTATCTAACATTTAATTAGTTTAGTTAGCTCTCTCACTCTTCACCCTGACTACTAAGATGTTCTAGGATAGCCAAACTAGTATATATACTATAGAGTACCTCTCCAGGAGCCTTATCCTATTCTCTGAAAATTCTTCTAGAAGGTAAGTTGTAACATACTCTAGAGTGTATTTATAGACTGAGAATTCTCCTAGAAGCCCACTTTGCTCCAGTTGCCTTTATATATATGTCTTTCCAGCCCTTTTTTTTTCTAAAGAAAAAAAAGAAAATATTGTAGATCTTATAACTTCTTCTCTATCATTACTATCTATCAACTCTCCTTTATACACTCTCACTTTAAACAAGCATTCAACTTCTACAATACTAGTCAATTATCCTGTAAAAGGTTAGAGAAGTTCTTTTATAGATATACAGGATCTATAGAAGTAGAAAATTCAACCAGAAGTTGAGTTAGAGATAAGTATATCAATTCCAAAATATTTGTATTTTGTGCTTATTTTTAATTAGAAACAACAAATAAAGGTTGTTATGACTACTTAACCTTTACTTTCTAAACTAAGACCTATAAAGAAAAAGTCTCAAAAGATAACCTTTGAGAAGAATTTTGAAAAGTAAAAATATAATGAGATAATAGAAGTTGTTTCAAAAGGTAAACAAGTATCTTATTATATCAAACTGTCTAAAGTGGTAGTTAAAATTCAAATTCTACCACTACCTTCTACTAGATGGAACTTAAGAAAGAGAAAGGGTCTAGTTTAATAAATACTATAGTTAATTTAATATATATATCAAGAAAATTGAAGTTGAAATAATTGAAAATTTAAAGGCAAATCATTTTCATCAACATAGTGTTCAATCTATAATCTTATCTTTTTTCCTAGTACTGAATTTTGTCTTGGATAATCATTGGTGACTATAAATATATAAGATAGAGGACAAAATATTTTTTTTTGTTCACAAATAAGATTATGTAAGGGAACTATACTAAGTTATACTTCTGACATACTAGTGGTGGCCCACCAGAGTAACCCTGTACTAATTAAATAATAATTATATAATATTTAATTAGTTGCCTACTTCTGTATTTCTGACCCTGATCCTTAGAACATTTCATAGCTAAGAGGACTTGTATATATAGTGTAGAGCACCCTTTTAGAAGCCTTATTCTATTCTTTGAGAATTCTTCTAGAAGGTGAGTTGTAACATACTCTAAAGTATATTTATAAACTGAGGATTCTTCTGGAAGCTCCACTCTAGTTGCTTTTATAGATTATTGTAAACTTGAGTAATCAGTAGCAATTCTTTACAATAGTCAGTTGATATAACAATCAATATGTTCAATAATATACCTAGATAATAGTCTTTTTCTTTTTTTCCTTCTACTAATTTTCATCTATTTAAAACATGGCAAAATTTACATGAATGAGTATAAAGGTTACTAAGTGGTCTATATAGATGATTAGACCATTTTAAAAAACAAATATCCTGTTTTTTATGCCAAATGATCATAATAGACTCTGTTCTAGCTCCAAGATTAGAATTAGCTAGAAGAAGACTTGGAAAAATAGCAGGATTCTGAAAAACAAAAATATTTCTAATAAAATTTATTAGAAATAAATGGCATGTAGTTGGATGAAAGTTTGTATTAATAAGTGCCATTTTCAGCCAGAAATGACTACTGAATAGTAATGAGCATAGTTTATTTTATTTTGAAAAAAACTTATAACTTTGTAAATTTATATATTTGTTGTAGTGATTTCTTTTGTTTAAAAGGACCATCATAAGAAATAAAAAAGAAATGATTAGTCATCTCTCTTTAAGTGCTCTATAATAGAGAATGGAAAAATATAGATGAAAAACTAAGAAAGAAAGTTAAGTCAAAAAATTGTATTAAATAAAATTTATATACTTACATCCTAAGGGTGAAGTGGTCATATATTTGGTTTTGGCTGAGTCCAAAACTCTCCTTCTAGAGTTACATAAGTATATATAAAAGTAATAAATCAGTTGAATCTAAAAAGACTTAGTAGTTGTTATAAAGTAGTTAAAAAAGCATATTGTAAAAGTCATTGAAGAAGTTTATTTATTTATGCTTTAAACTCTTCAGTACCAATATTAACCTCTACTTCAATCAAGCTAATGTTATTTTCTAAAGATCCTTCTAGAAAATAGGACTTGATATAGCCATAAATAAAATGAGATATACATAAAACTAGATCAAATCTAAAAAGTACAAAGATTATTCATTAAGATAAGAGAAAGTTGTGTTCTTGTAGGATTAGAATTTGAAATCATAAAAGATTGTTGGAGAAGAAAAAAAGGCTATTTTGAATTATTAGCAGAAAATAAATAAAAGGTGTAAAATCATAGTTAATATTAAGTTGCTAAATTTGCTAACCAGCAATAAGGACAAGTAAAATCACCAAGTTCAATATTAGTGGGAATATAGTTAAGGTATTTTGTACAAAGATTTTAGCTATAGTTGCAATTATATAGGCTACTTCCTTTAGTACACCAACTACAAAACTAATATTTCAGAGATTAGAGTTGTCAAGTAAGAAGGGAATAGCAGTGTGGGAAGGCTATAATATACTGTAGATTACTATGAATATACTATGAGTACACACTCTGGATTCTGAAAAATAATGCAATAAATGAAGTTAGAGAGTAGAATATGCTACTAGATAAAATGATATATATTGCTTTCTGGTTCCGTAGTTTTACAGTTGGTCTGGAGGAAATGCAATGATGACACAGAAGTAGAATGACCTTGGTCTCAGCTTGTATATTATGCCTTGATCTTCTGTTATGTATGTGGTCACTTATTTTAGAGTAGTGGACTATCATCCAAGAAAGAAGTAAATTCAGGAGTAAGGAGTTATATAGCAGAGAGAGCACTACAAGAATATGGAGAAAGTAGATTTAGGACTTTAAAACTTTAATCTATGAAACTAGATTGTTATTATGTATTTATCCCATATATATACTATAACTAGAGTAAAAAGGAGCCAGTCTGAAATATAATACTTCTAGTCTAAAATGTGATATTTCTGTAGGAAATAAATAATAATAATAAAGAAAATAAATAAAAATATTAATTTATACTAAATTTTCCAGTATATAATAAAAGTATAAATTAACAGTATTTTCAAGTTTGAACTTACAGTATTACTTTTTTTATTGAAACCTGACTCTGAACTAATATTATCTTTAATTAACATATGAATATCTACCAAGTTTTGTAAAGAGAAAATTAAAAGGATTTCTTGAGTACTCTTTTGTAATATAATTTGAAATCTTATTGAATAAGAAACATTGGAGTATATTGATTTGTTGAAGTTAGTTTTTTTTGTAATTTTAGGC
>Ga0153937_1000794_pt1 | contig 11657 bp, 11 predicted proteins | sample TSNY021MetaG_FD_104680 | JGI IMG/M metagenome (GOLD analysis project Ga0153937, IMG submission 104680) | Attine ant fungus gardens microbial communities from New York, USA - TSNY021 MetaG | ecosystem: Host-associated > Fungi > Mycelium > Unclassified | place: USA: New York, Robert Murphy County... | reverse complement strand
GCTGGCCGCCGCGAAGGAGGCCGCCGCCAAGACTTGCGCGGAGAAGCCCGCCGCCCGGTCGAAATCACATGACGCGGAGCTATAAGCTCCCGCCGCAATGAAAGGAGTTAGCGAATGGCTGAAAACAACCGGCACTATATTTTCAACCTTGAAACCACCAAAATTGAATTGCACTTCGAGAAATCAGAATATAACGCTATGACAGACGAGCAAAAGCGCGAATTAAAGGGCGCGTTCCTGTTTAGCGGAAAGGGTAAATGTTGGGTAAGCCGCGCAAAGGAGCCGAACCTATGGAGAGCAAAGCAAGTCGCCGCCAAATTGGGTTTTACGGCAGAGCAGCGCGAGGGCGAACGCCTCACCTACGGGGAACAGCTTGAACGGCAGGCCGAACGCGCCGAGGCGCGGGCCGACAGATACGAAGGTTACGCCGAAAATGCCGCAAAGCGCGGCGAGCAGCTTCAAAAACCGCTCGATAGGTTTCATGGAGATATTTCTTTCTTTACGCAGCCGAATATCAATAGCTCGGCGGGCCGGGCCTTCACAAATTACCGTAACCGCTTATATGCGCGGTATGAAAGCGGCTTCAAGGAATACCGCAAAAGTGATTATTTCAAAGACAGGGCGCAGACAGCGCGTGAAACCGCTTCAAAAGCGCAGTTTAGCGACCCGGCATATCTTGACCGCCGTATTAAGGAGTGCCAGAAAGAAGTCCGGGCGCGGGAGAAAAACATAATCCATTACGAAAAAATCTTGCAGGCCGTCGAAAATGGCGAGCAAAAAAAGTGGCGCGGCGGCGAGGTTGTCACCGTCGAGGAAGTTAACGCTTTAATCGGGCGCGAGTTAGAGCTTGCCGAAAAAGCTATGGATAAGCAGGGCTATCTTGAAAACTGCCTCGATGATTTGGGCGGCCGCCGATTCAGCAAGGATAATGTCAAGCCCGGATATATCGTTGACATAGGCCGCTATGGGCCGGTGGAGGTTTTGAGTACCGGGCCGGTGAATGTGGTTTACAAGATTTTGACCGGAGGCGCGGCGGGAATGGGCGGAACAGCCGCATACGCTGAAATAAAGGATATTATCAAGGCCGAGGAAAAAAAGCCGGATATCCATCCGTTTACGGTCGGAGAGCAGTTCAAGGCGATACGGCGCGATTACCCGGACGACACAATGCGGTCTGTCACTACCGAAATTGTCTATGAGATTGTAAAGGCGAGCGATGCGACAATCCAGTTAAAGGCTGCCGGCACGGATGAAAAGCCGATAACCCGGAAGCCGGTAAAAACGTATAGCGGCCAATGGCGTTTCAGTATTGACGACACCTACGGTAATACGTTCTATAAGTCGGCGCCGGCAGTAGAGGACGCGGAGCGCGGCGGGCCTCCGGCAAAAGAAAGCGCCTCCGTCATGGATAAGCTGGCCGCCGCGAAGGAGGCCGTCGCTAAAGGCAGCGAGGCGAAAACGGATAAGCCGGAGCCGAAGAAATCCCACGGCGCGGAGCTTTAGGCTCCCGCCGCAAGTAAAGGAGGTAGCCTATGGATTATTCCGAATTACAGCAAAAAGGCTTTGAGATAGCCAAAAGATATGAAAAGCTGCCGCTAAAGGACAGGCTCGGCATTATCGCGGAAACATTCGGCTGCAAAACCGCCAGTATAAGGACTTCCCCATGTACCGGCAAATGGCGCGGAACGAGCGATATTAGCCTTGACCTCGATAATGGTTCATCTTTGTTCATCGGAAATTGCAGGACGCCGGAGGCCAAAACCGCCAGAGTGCAAAACGAGTATGTAAACGGCGCCCTTGCGAGTTACAACCCGGAAATCCTTGCCGAAATCAAAACGAAGATAGTACCCGCGCTTCTGAAACGCGAAGCGGAGGACAACGCGATAGCGGCCGAAAAGGGCTTGAAACCCTATACCTTCCTCAATGTTGAAATGAACGACGGAAGCGATAAAGAATCCAGCGGTCACTTAGGCTGGTATTACGCGACGGTTGCCGTTGACGGTAAAATATTCGCGCTTGTGGAAACCGGGCTTTATCACGATATTGCGCGGGGCGAGCTTAGCGAGCTCAGGCCGTATTATTTTGTGGCGGGCGCGTTAAAGGAAAATCAAGTGGATTTTGTTTTCAATAACGTGGGCCATTCCTCCACCAGCGGCTTGTATAAACTTCATCTTAGCGATGCCGCCCGTGAGCGTGCCGAAAAAAGGCTTAATGAGCGATTAGGCGGCGAACCTCCGGCGAAGGAAAGCGCCTCCGTCATGGATAGGCTGGCCGCCGCAAAGGAGGCCGTCGCCAAGACCGGCGCGGAGAAAGCGGAGAAGCCGAAGAAATCCCACGGCGCGGAATTGTAAAGGAGGGCGGTTATATATGCCGCTTATTTTTTTTCGCTGCGAGAAGTGCAGGCGGGAGTTTCCAAGCCGCGAGGACGCGGAGAAGTGCGAGCGCGGGAATACGTTGCCGATCATATGCGCTGACGGAAGGGAGTTGATGAAAATATATGCAGGACCAGTTAAACGAAAAGACCGTGGCCGTCATAATTCAAGCCAACAAGCTCACGGCGCGCCTGCTGATGAAAGCGTTAAAAAAGGCGCTGGCTGAAATGAAAAAGCTGGAAAAGGGCTTAACTACGCCCAAAACCTACAAGGGCAAGCAGACCGTCAAGCAGCTTGTGAGGCAGGGCGCCGGCGTTTCCAATATCGAGATCACCGACAACAATATCAAGTCGTTTGAGAGCACAGCCCGGAAGTACGGCGTCGATTTTGCGCTGAAAAAAGACGCTTCAACCAATCCCCCAAAGTGGCTTGTATTCTTCAAAAGCCGCGACGCCGACGCCCTGACCGCCGCCTTTAGTGAGTTTTCCGCAAAAGCGGTTAAGAGGGAGGGACCGGCAAAGCCGTCCGTGCTTGAAGCCCTGCGCCAGTTTAAGGAGATCGTGAAAAACCGGGTTGTGGACCGGACGAAGAATAAAGAGCACGGGGGGCCGGAACTATGAAGCTGAATATCACCCCCGCGCTCCGTAAATACGTCCTGCCGAATATTCCGTATGCCTTTGTCTTTTGGTTTGCTAACAAGCTCGGCATGGCCTACCGCCTCGCTTCCGGCTCGGATATGCTGGCAAAAATCATCGGCAGCATGAAAACATTAAGCGCGGCAATGGCAAGCCCCTTCCCCTCGTTTGTGCCCTTCGACCTGCTTATCGGCACGGCGGGCGCGGGCATTATTTACGCCGTCGTATACAGTAAGAAGAAGAACGCGAAAAAGTTTCGCAAGGATGTTGAGTACGGCAGCGCCCGATGGGGCACGGCGAAGGATATAAAACCATATATCGACCCCAAGCCGGAAAATAACGTGATTCTGACCGACACGGAAAGCCTCACCATGAGCGGCCGCCCGAAGAATCCCAAGTACGCGCGCAATAAAAACGTAATGGTTATCGGCGGTTCGGGCAGCGGCAAGACAAGATTTTTTTGCAAGCCCAACCTCATGCAGCTTCATTCCTCATACGTCCTGACCGACCCGAAGGGAACCATTCTCATTGAGTGCGGCAAGCTGTTACAGCGCAATAAATACCGCATAAAAGTCTTGAATACCATCAATTTCAGCAAGAGCATGAGGTATAACCCCTTCGCATACATCCACAACGAAACCGATATTTTGACGCTGGTAAATACTTTTATCAGCAACACGAAGGGAGAGCAAAAAGGCGGTGACGCCTTCTGGGAAAAGGCAGAAACCTTGTTGTATACGGCTTTAATCGCCTATATATGGTACGAAGCGCCGAGGGAGGAACAGCATTTCGGAACGCTCTGCGAGTTTATAAACGCTATGGAGGTAAGAGAGGACGACGACGAGTTTAAGAACGCGATTGACCTTATGTTTGAGGCGTTAGCGCAGGAAAAGCCCAATCATTTTGCCGTCCGGCAATATGCCAAATTTCGCCTTGCGGCCGGCAAAACCGCAAAAAGCATATTGATTTCCTGCGCCGCCAGACTTGCGCCATTCGATATTCAAGCGGTCCGTGACCTTCTCGCCGTGGACGAATTGGAGCTTGACACCATAGGCGACGAAAAGACGGCGCTCTTTGTTATCATCAGCGATACCAACCCTACATTTAATTTCATACCGGCCATGATGTATTCGCAAATGTTCAATACCCTGTGCGACAAGGCCGGGGAAAGCGAGGGCGGCCGGCTGAAAGTGCATGTACGGTGCATTTTAGACGAGTTTGCCAATATCGGAAAAATCCCGAACTTTGAGCAGCTTATCGCCACCATCCGAAGCCGCGAGATTTCCGCCTGCGTCATTCTCCAATCCCAAAGCCAGTTGAAAACAATTTACAAGGACGCCGCCGATACGATAACCGGCAATATGGACGCGACGCTGTTTCTCGGCGGCAAGGAAAAAACCACGCTCAAAGAGATTTCGGAGCTCTTGGGTAAGGAAACGGTGGATTTATATAATGAATCCATCACCCGGAGCAATCAGACTTCCCACGGGCAGAACTTTTCCAAAGTGGGAAAGGACCTTATGAGCGTGGACGAGCTCGCCGTTATGGACGGCGCGAAGTGTATTCTCATGTTACGCGGGGAACGCCCCTTCTTATCCAAGAAGTACGACATTACCCGCCATCCGAATTATAGATACCTTGCCGACGCGGACAAGAAAAACGCCTTTGACGTTGATAAATTCCTCCGAGCGCGGTTAAGGCCGAAGCCGGGAGAAGCCTACGAGGTTTACGAGATACCCGCTCCCGGCAGCGAAATACCCGCCGTTCAGTAGCAAGCCCTCATGACTGAACGGCGGGCTTTTTTTGTTTCCCGCCGCCCATCCGGGCGGCGTTCCCTATTTACAGCGGAGCCGCGAGGCTCCGCTTTCACATATAGTCACCGTCAACCATCAACCAATTTTCTAAAGGAGGAAATTATTTATGGGTTTTTTTGGAGAAGCCATTACCATGCTGCAAACCCTTGTTATCGCGCTGGGCGCGGGCCTCGCGGTGTGGGGCGTTATCAACCTGCTTGAAGGGTACGGCTCGGACAATCCGGGCGCCAAGTCGCAGGGCATGAAACAGCTCATGGCCGGGGGCGGCGTCGTGCTTATCGGCATGAACCTTATTCCCTTGCTGTCCGGGCTGTTCGGTTAATAGCCGATGGATAGCCTGCTTGCCAAAATCACCGAATGGATCAAGGAGGCTTTAATCGGCGGCATAACGACGAACTTCACCGGCATGTTTGATATGGTAAATCAAAAAGTCGGTGAGATTGCCGGCCAAGTGGGGCAAACGCCGGAGTCCTTCAACTCCGGCATTTTCTCCATGATTAAGTCTTTGTCCGAAACGGTGGTTATCCCCATTGCGGGAATGATATTGACCTTTATTCTCTGTTACGAGCTTATCACTATGATAATCGACCGTAACAACATGCACGACTTTGAAACATGGATATTCTTCAAGTGGATATTCAAAACTTTTTGCGCCGTCTACATTTTAACGCATACCTTCGATATTGTGATGGCGGTGTTTGCGCTGGCGCAGAACGCGGTAAACCAAAGCGCGGGCGTGATAGGCGGCAGCCTCGATATGAACCTTGCCCTTGCCGACCTGCAAACGCAGCTTATGGCAATGGAGTGGTACGAGCTCTTGGGGCTGTATCTTGAATCAGCCATAGTCAACCTTGTTATGCAAGCTATTTCGGTTTGTGTCTTTATCGTCGTGTACGGCAGGATGATAGAGATATATTTAACCGTGAGCGTGGCGCCCATCCCCTTTAGTACGATGGCGAACCGCGAATGGGGCACGATGGGAAACAATTACTTAAAATCCCTGTTTGCGCTGGCGTTTCAAGGTTTCCTCATTATGGTGTGCGTCGGTATCTATGCCGTGCTTATCCAAAGTATCACAGCCTCCGGCAACATTCACATAGCGATATGGGAGTGCGTGGGCTATACTGCGCTGCTTTGTTTTACTCTACTGAAAAGCGGCGCGTTCGCAAAGGGCATTTTTTCAGCCCATTAGCCGGGCGGCAACTACATTATGTATATGGAAGGAGATTTTTACATGAGCAATCAAGAACAGGCCACCGGGACCCCGGCCGTCAAACTGGACGCGCGGGCGTACCCTTTTGAGGAACCGAAGGGAAAGCAGCTTGCTTTCGCCTCCGTCACTATCAACGGTTGTTTCGCCGTGAACGGCATTAAGGTTATGGACGGCGGCGAAAAGGGGCCGTTTGTCGCAATGCCGAGCACGAAGGACAGGGAGGGCAATTACAAGGATATTTGCTTTCCAACGACAAAGGAGCTCCGGGCGGAGCTTTCCGCTACCGTTATGGACGCCTATAACGCCGCCGTCGAGAAGGGCCTTGCCGACCGTGCTGCCGACAAAGGCGCGCCGGAGCAGGAAAAGCCATCCGCTGTGGGTAAGCTCAATGAGGCTAAGAAGGAAGCGAAGGCTCAGGCCAAAGCCCCAAAGCCGGAAAAATCCGCTCCTAAGAAAGCGGAGCCCGCTCTTTAATCATGCTGGAGCTCGCCCCGGTTTCCCTCAAACAAGCGAACGCCTATGTTAAGGAACGGCACCGCCATCATGGGCCGGTAACAGGGCATAAGTTTTCCCTCGGCGTAAAGTCTGGCGAAACGCTTGTGGGCGTCGCAATCATCGGCCGTCCGGTCAGCCGGTATTTGGACGACGGCGCGACGCTGGAAGTAACCCGCGTATGCACGGACGGCACAAAAAACGCCTGCAGCTTCCTTTACGCGGCGGCGTGGCGGGCGGCGCGGGCGATGGGTTACAAAAAGCTGATAACATATATCCTCGACACAGAAAGCGGCGTGAGCGTGGAGGCGGCGGGCTTCCGCCGCGCGGGGCTGGCGGGGGGCAAACGCTGGACGGGAAAGCGCAAGCCCCCCGCCGATTTATACCCGCCGCAAATGAAATACCGCTATGAACGCGAGTAAAGGAGGCGATACAATGCCATTCGTTCCCGTACCTAAAGATTTATCCAAAGTTAAAACGAAGGTTGCGCTCGGGCTCACCAAAAGGCAGCTCATATGTTTTTCCCTTGCCGCCGCCGTGGGCGTGCCGACCTACCTTCTCACGAAGGACGTTATCGGCAGCAGCGCGGCGGTGCTGTTTATGATCGGGCTCATGCTGCCGTTTTTCTTCCTCGCCATGTTCGAGAAGGACGACCAACCGGCGGAAAAGATATTGCGAAACATGCTCCGCGCCCGGTGGTTCTTTCCGGCGAAACGGCCGTACAAAACCGAAAACTTTTACAGCGTGATAGAAAAGGAGGGAAAAATACTTGCCAATCAAGACAAAACAGCAATCACGGCAGGAAAGGCGCCTGTCCGAAAATATCCGGCAGGCAAAAGGAAATAAGGCGGATATGCGCGCCGCGCCCGGTAAAAAGCCGCCTGCCGCTTCATCGAAGCCGCCCCAAAAGGGCGGTTTTTTTGCGGGGATTCTCGCCCGGCTGTTCGGGCGGAAAACCGCGCCGCAGACGGCGCAGCAATCCATCCCCTACCATGAAATGTACCGGGACGGCATATGCCGGGTAAACGACCGGCTGTATACCAAAACCGTTACATTCAACGACATAAATTATCAGTTGGCGCAAAACGAGGACAAAACGCAGATATTTGAAGCGTACTGCGATTTCCTCAATTACTTCGATTCCAGTATCAACATTCAGCTTTCTTTCCTCAACCAACGCGGCAATCTGGAAGATTTCAAGCGGTCAATCGACATTCCCGACCAACCGGACGATTACAACCCTATTCGCCGGGAGTACGCAGGTATGCTCAAAAATCAGCTTGCCAAAGGGAACAACGGCCTTGTGAAAACGAAGTATATCACGTTCGGGATAGAGGCCGCCAACTTGAAAGACGCGCGCATGAGGCTGGAACGCATAGAGGCCGACATTATCAACAATTTCAAGGTGCTTGGCGTCAAGGCTCGACCGCTCACCGGCCATGAACGGCTGGAAGTGCTTCACGGCCAATTCCATCCGGGCGGGCGCGAGCGTTTCCGCTTCGACTGGCGGGATATAGTCAAAACAGGCAACAACACGAGGGATTATATCGCACCCTCCGGCTTCGATTTCCGCGACAGCCGCGCCTTCCGCATGGGTGATACCATCGGCGCGGCGAGCTTTGTTCAGATTATCGCGCCGGAGCTCACCGACCGTATGCTGGCGGATTTCCTCGACCTCGACAGCGAGGTAATGGTAAACCTGCATATCCGCAGTATCGACCAGGCGGAGGCCATTAAGACCATCAAGCGCAAGCTCTCCGACCTCGACAAAATGCGCATAGAGGAACAGAAAAAGGCAGTAAGAAGCGGTTACGATATGGACGTTTTGCCGCCCGACCTCGTTACCTACGGCGACGAAGCGAAAAATCTTCTCAACGATTTGCAGAGCCGCAATGAAAGAATGTTCCTTATCACTATGATTGTCGTAAACACCGCCCAGAGCAAGCGCAAACTGGAAAGCGGCGTGTTCGCGGCCTCCGGCGTGGCGCAGAAATATAACTGCGCGCTCAAAAGGCTGGACCACCAACAGGAGCAGGGCCTTATGAGCAGCCTCCCCCTCGGCCTCAACCAGATTGAGATACAGCGGGGGCTTACCACTTCATCGACCGCGATATTCGTTCCGTTCACGACCTGCGAATTGTTCCAATCCGGGGAAGCCCTGTACTACGGGCTGAACGCCCTTTCCAACAACCTTATTATGGCCGATAGAAAGAGTTTGAAAAACCCGAACGCCCTTATTTTAGGCACTCCGGGCTCAGGTAAATCGTTCACGGCGAAAAGGGAAATAGTCAACGTGTTCCTTATGACGCAGGACGATATTATTATCAGCGACCCGGAATCGGAGTATTTTCCGCTTGTGGAGCGGCTCGGCGGGCAGGTTATCAAGCTCTCCCCGGTGTCGGAACACCATATAAACCCGCTCGACATTAACCCCGATTACTCGGACGACGAGGACCCCCTTACCCTCAAAAGTGATTTTATCCTTTCCCTGTGCGAGCTCATTATCGGCGGCAAAGACGGATTACAGCCGGTGGAGAAAACGATTATCGACCGCTGCACCCGCCTTGTCTACCGGGAATATCTCGCTAACCCCGACCCGGTGAAAATGCCGATACTTGGGGACCTGTACGACCTTCTCCGCAAGCAGACGGAGCCGGAGGCACAGAGGATAGCGACGTCGCTCGAAATATACGTTACCGGCAGCCTCAACATTTTCAATCACCGTACCGACGTCAATATCAACAACCGGCTTGTGTGCTTCGATATAAAGGAGCTCGGCAAGCAGCTAAAGAAAATCGGTATGCTTATCCTGCAAGACGCCGTTTGGAACCGCGTCACCGTCAACCGGACGGCGCATAAAACAACGTGGTTTTATGTGGATGAAATGCACCTGCTTCTTAAAGAGGAACAGACGGCGGCCTACACGGTGGAGATTTGGAAGCGGTTTCGCAAGTGGGGCGGCGTCCCTACGGGGATTACGCAAAACGTGAAGGATTTCCTCCTATCCCGCGAAGTAGAAAATATTTTCGAGAACTCCGACTGTATTATCATGCTAAACCAAGCGGCGGGCGACCGGCAAATACTCGCCAAGCAGTTAGGCATATCCCCGCACCAATTAAGCTACGTTACGCACTCCGGCGCCGGCGAAGGATTGTTTTTCTATGGGAATATCATCATCCCATTTATTGACAGATTCCCGAAGGATACGGAGCTATACCGCATAATGACGACGCGCCCAAATGAAAAGGCTGCGGGCGCGTGAGCGCATACACAAGGCAGGATTTAAGCGTCATGCAGGCGTGGCCGCTCGAACGCAAGGTAAAGGTGACGCAGACAAAAATCCTCGAATGGTATTACCATTACGGCGGCAACGTGGCGGTCTCCTTCTCCGGCGGCAAGGATTCGACTGTGCTCTTGGATTTGGCGCGGCGGGCATTTCCCCATATGCCCGCCGCGTTCGTGTCTACCGGGCTTGAATACCCGGAAATATTGGAGTTTGTCAAAACCGTGCCGAATGTCCATTGGCTGTACCCGGATATGCCGTTTACCAAAGTGATAGAGAAATACGGCTACCCGGTAATATCAAAGGAGATCGCCAAGCGGATATATTACGCCCGGCGCGGCAGCGATTGGGCGGTTAAGAACCTGCGGGGATTGATGAAGGACGGAACGCCGTCAAAGTTCAACGCCCGGTATATCAAGTGGGCGCATTTGGTAGACGCGCCTTTCCTTATATCGGAAGAATGCTGCGCGGTAATGAAAAAGAAGCCCATATACCGCTTTACCAAGCAGACCGGAGCCATGCCGATTATCGGCACGATGGCGTGTGAGAGCGCGCGCAGGCAAAGCGCCTATCTTATGAATGGCTGCAACGCTTTTGAAAAGAAATATCCATCCTCGCAGCCGTTATCCTTCTGGCTTGAACGCGATATTTTAGAGTATTTGCGGTTAAGCGGTATCCCTTACGCCGCGGTGTACGGCGAGATTATCAGCGAGGGGGGAAAGTTGAGAACCACCGGCGTACAGCGCACCGGCTGTATGTTTTGTATGTTTGGCGTCCATTTGGAACAGTACCCGAACCGTTTTCAAAGGATGGAGATTACCCATCCGAAACAGCACGATTATTGTATCAACCGTATAGGCTGCGGCGCCGTGCTGGATTACATCGGCGTGCCTTACAGAACAGGAGGTGAGTAATATTTGAGCAGAGAGTTTGAAAAACGCGGCAAGAAGGTACACAAAATGACCCGCGACGGCCTCGTTGAAAAAAACCTATCAACAGGAGAGGAACAGCGGATAAGCCAGCGCGGGCAAGATTTTCAGTTGCGGCGGGATTCCCCACCGCAGGGCGCGGGCGAAGCTCTGCGCCCTGTTTCTCCCGGCAGGACCGGGCGCGGGCAGCCCCGGCCGGGGGCCTTTGAACAACCTCCGGGGAATACGGCATACCCGGAGGCTCCGGCACAGTCGGCGAATACGCCGCACCCGGAGGATTCCCGGTATGATGGCGATACCCGCGCCCCGGACGCCCATACCCCCGCCGCCATGCCGGAGATCGGGCGCGAAACACGGTACGGCGAACCGGGCGGAACGCTCCGGCCGGATTCCTCGCGGCGTCATAAGCAGCGCCGCCAGAGCATGGCGGATAACAGTTACCGCCCGGAGCCGGACACTCCCGGACAGCCGGAGCCCATGCGCCCCCCGGATTATCCCATTCCCGGCGTTCCCACGGATACGCCGGACACCGACGACCCACAGCAGGCGGCAGATTCCGAAGCACCGGCCTCCGAAGCTCCCATACGGGCGCCGGGGCCGGAGCGCCCCGGCAGGCTGAGGTATTCCGATGGAACGAAAGCCGCCCCGCCTAAAGGAAAGCCACGGCAGCACGGTACAGCCTATCAGCGAAAGTTTGCGCCGGATGCGGCGAAACCCGAAAGCGCGGCAGCGGCAGAACCGCCGAAGCCCGCCGCGCCGGAAACGCCGCCGCCCGATTCCCCACGGCGGCCGGGTAAATCCTCCCGCCTGCAATTCACAAACGACGAGCGCCCACCCGGAAATGATAGCGGACCACCCCCGGACAAGAAATTATCCAAGATGCAAGGCCGGGCCGGTAAGCTGGATAACAGGCTGGAGC
>Ga0153937_1000790_pt1 | contig 11691 bp, 14 predicted proteins | sample TSNY021MetaG_FD_104680 | JGI IMG/M metagenome (GOLD analysis project Ga0153937, IMG submission 104680) | Attine ant fungus gardens microbial communities from New York, USA - TSNY021 MetaG | ecosystem: Host-associated > Fungi > Mycelium > Unclassified | place: USA: New York, Robert Murphy County... | reverse complement strand
TCTTCTTCATCATCGACAACTATTGGTCGTGACCTTGACCTCCCCTAAAAATTCAGAATCAGTCATCGAACGCACGAAATGATAGCCCCAAACAAACCTGTGGTACAGTAGCTTGGATATATTCTAGCAGAGATATTTCCCGAATCTGCGTATCATCTTCATCTGCCGGAACCCTTTCTCGAGCCGGACGTTTGCGTTTTGATGGACGTGCAAGTGTTTTGTCTTGAACTCGAATTCCATCCTGGTTTTGACCATCTGTCTGTATTTGTTGGCTCAACGCCTTTTTGCGTTTATCCATCTCTGTTTGTTGGGCCATCTCCATTTCCTTGGCTATCTCCATTTCTTTTGCCAACTCTTTCTCTATTTGTTGAACAATCTTTCTTGTGGTGGGTAAATCCATTTGCGTAGATTCTGTTGGATCAAGCGTCCCTGACTCCTCAGAAGAGCCAGATTCACTGCCAGACGGTGAATCACCAATCCAAGCCTGATGAAGTGGGGATGGAGCGACAGGGGCTGAATGCGACTTGTCTGATCGTTGTCCAAGACCTGTGATGACAGGTGGCCTCAATGTCTGGTTGCTTGGTGCCGTACGCAATGGTGCAGAGGATGTGACGGGGGTCCACGGGTAAGCTCTTAGGATATCTCTAATATGACCTGAGAAATGGCCCTTCGATTCATGACGCCGCCAAAAGGGTCTGCCGAGCCCTGGTCGCGAAGTAGCTATTTGACCGCTACCAAGTGCATGATCTTTATCTAGGCCCTTCTCAGGCTTGCAAGGGACAGAAACAGAAGGAACCAAGGGCGCGGGTGGTGGTGCTTCACTCAATGACCAGTTATGAAAGCAAAAAGTATCTGTTCTCATTTTCGTCATTTTGTTATAGAAGAACAAAATAGGGAAGACACACCTTCTTTGTTGGACTGAAGCAGGGTCACGATTCGGTCTACGCTCTTTGCACTGATCGACTTATTTACTTTAGACATCAGAAAATCTGTCACTGCATCCAAATTTTGGGATGGATTTCTCTCGGCGTCAAGAGTAAACTCGGTGCCTGGCATGATGGCAGTTGGGGGCACTCCTTGTGCCTGAAAGGACACTGTCGCTGAAGTTGAGGTTGTGAAGGCGTGTCCATTCCCTGTCTGCCACTTCTGGAACAATTTATCAACCAAAAATCTCTGGAATGATGTTTGATCACGTGCCTGTGTCGAGGGCTGGTCGTCCTCCGTTGACCATTGGGTCCAAGATGAGGTCGAAAAGGTGCGTCCATTCCCCGTCTGCCGTTTCTGGAATATTATCAGCCAAAAATTGTATTGATGTTTGATCACGTGCCTGCATCAGTGGTTGCTTTACTTTTCTGTCCTCCTCAAATGGCCAAAAACAGCTATAAGAGCTGGGTTTGCCAGTTCGCAGTACCTGAAAGATTTTAAAAATGAGTTATTTATTTGAGATGGCAATAGACGTACACTCTGGAACGGTGTCATTGACCGGTTTAGTTCTCCACCCTCCTGGGCTAACCTGTCGACCCAAGATGGGACCGGAAAAGGGTCTCTCTTTTCTTCTTCTTCCTCTTCTTCTTCCTCTTCCTGCCACTCCTGGAATGGTGTTTGAGCACGTGCCTGTGTCGATGATTGGTCTACTATTTCATCATCATCCTCCTGGGTCTGTGGGGCCCAAAGTGAAGTCTGCCGCTTCGAATAAGTTTTCAAAATAATGGGTCCAAAATCACAATAGACGTACTCTCTGGAATGTTGTTTGAAAACGCGTCTGTGTCGATGACTCGATGTCAGGATCTTCATCAGAGCTGAGGCCCTCTTCAACCGAATTGAGGCGCCTTACAGACCTCAGACGCCGTAAGGGGTTCAGACGAGTCAGAAAATTTGAAAAATTCCAAGGCTGAAAACAACATCAATCTTGCGAACCACCAGACCAGATATACACACCTGTCTCTGGGGGGTATTCACCGGTCCCTGGGCGGGACGTACGTAAGGTAGCGAAGACCTGCTCGAGTGACTAAACTTTCTGCGGATTGCGCTCATCGCTGCGAAGGGTATGGTAGAAAGAGAACAACAAAAGATCCCCAAAGTTTCGACCAAGTTTCCCACAAACACGTGAGCCTGTGTACTCAGGCATCATCATCCGCAATGACAAACATAGTACTGCAATGCCCTGCAAGGTGATTGAGACTCCTTACCCGCTAATTGACACAGATCCCCATGCGTTGCGTGTTATAAGATACTTGAGGCCCTCTGACTATGCTATCTGGCTGGGCGCAACTGGTGCCTTCCCCGCTGCGTTGTATTTCTGGGGTTCGTGACCTTATTAATCTCTACCTCTAATTCTCAGCTTCGTGCAGAAATGGCAGATCCCACTAAATTTAAAATGAGAACACCGTTGCGTCTTGGAGGCTTACTTGGTTTTATCGGGGGGTTTCTAATGGCTTACCAGCGCTCGAGCGGTTTGTGCAAATTCTTTCGACCCTTGGTTTTTCTTTCTTATGTTATCATTAGCACGGTTCTGGGGCTGGTCAGAGAATCAACGTGAATATGATCGTGACCTTGATGAGCTCAGCCAACGTGCCAAGGAAGGTAAACCTCTCTACGGCGAGAGCTATCAGCCGGAGTGGGTGCAAGGCACTGCATTCCGCAACTCACAGTTCTCTCAGCTCAAATTCTGTACGTACCCTACTTCCATGGACTGGAATGTTTACTTATGGCTTCATCACAGCGGTCTTCCCAATGTAATAACTTTCTTCCTCTTTTCTCTCTCACTTTGCTGACATCTTTTTGTCTAGGTTTAACTTCGTGAACCATCCTCATCATGGGACAGACCCAGCGAAATATGATGTGAAGAAAGAATCGTCTTGAGACCTCGGTGCTACTCTTATGGATGGCTACTTTCCCGTCTTTGAATCCATTCACCTGTTCCAAAACCTTCAAGCGGACAGCAGTTCGAGATTTAGTTCAAGCTTTATGCGCTCTCAAATGGGAAGGCAATTTACCCACTTGTATGCCTATTATTGAGTTGAACCAATATATTTGTATTGCTGCTCTCGAAATCATTCCGCTGCGACACTTCGACATGATCTTAAGACATATCCCGTGGTCTTCTGGCTGCTTCAGATGGACAAAACCCGTGGTCATCAGGTCCGATCCAGTCAACGGTAACTGACATCCAAAATAGCTCTTTTGTCTCGCAGGAAAATTTTTGGAAATACATCGGCTTGGGTATACAACGTTATAACCTCGGATCGTCTTAACTTATAAAACAAGACATGTGGCGGGAGATGTAAGAACATCTCATTCTCAATACCATGAAATCGGTAGTAGTGATACTAGCACTCCTCAGCATCATTAGTGCCAATGCCACTCCTCTAGAGAGTCGGCAGACAGGAGGTTACATCCAAAGCCCTTCTGGATCTGCCTCCTTCACCATGTACAATGGCTGCGGTCAACCTGCTTGTGGAAAGGCTGCATCAGGTTTCACCGCTGCGATAAACCAGCTTTCCTTTGGTGCTGCCCCTGGTCTCGGTGCAGGAGATGCTTGTGGCCGCTGCTTCGTTGTCACCGGTACATCTGACCCGTTCTCCCCATCTTTCTCAGGCCCCTTCCATTCCATCGTAGTCAAAGTCACTGATTTATGGTGAGTCCTACTTATCGCTAGAATCATTGTGTGACGTTGATTCGTTCTAGTCCTGTCCAAGGAAACCAGGTGAGATAACTTGAAGCTAGAGCCCCACTGTGGATGAAATGATATGTCTTAAGGAATGGTGCGGTCAAACTCAAAGCAATCGAAACAATCAACATGGTCAGCCCTTCCAGTAAGCTACCATTATTCATCAAGAAAAAATGCACTGTTCAATAATTTTACCAAAGCTTTGACATATGTCAGGATACAGGGGGCGCTAGCGCTTTCTTCCCATCTGGACATGGAGCACTCCTTGGAAATTTCCAAGAAGTATCGTGTAGTCAGTGGTCGGGTTCAGACGGTGGGGCCCTTTTCAATGGTGCCTGCCTTTCAGGCGAAACGGCCGCTAACTGGCCATCGACTGGTTGTGGAAATCAGGGCACTGCACCCTGAGATCCCAGCAGCCAGAAGATTTGGTATTTGAACTAGTTGATTTTTGATCGTAATCGTCGAATCAAGGCTGGGTCAATGAGTGGCCAATCGAAATCTTTCCTGCGGCAGGGTTCATTTATGAGTAATAGTGATAGATTTTATCATTCAAATTTTACTTCGTGTTCACTGGGGGAATGAATGGCCGCCTCAGGAAGACGTTGAGGTTTTCTCTTGGTCCTAAATCGTAGATATGCTCCTCCGGCGGGATAGATAAGATAAGTGGTACTATATCAGCTGAGCCTGGAAGGCAGACGAAAATGCTGGAGGGTCGGCTCAGCGAGCCTTTCCTGACTGATGGCCTAAGAGCTTCGAGGGTAGTAATGCCATTGAAAAGCTGCCAGGTGATTCTGAGGGCCAAAGACTAGAAGATGATTTAAGACTTATTTTTTCTTCCAAGAAGGATTTTCACGGACGAATGAGAAGCTGATCGTGAGACCAATCAATGCGACGAGTATTGTCCTCGAATGGGGCGATTCGAACAAAGAATCGTCCACTTGGCCATCGCTGATCCTCTGTTCTCTTGAAATGTAGAGACCCAATGCAATTCCGATGAAGTACCTCCCGATCGGCCCACCAAGACACCAAGAATGCAATTTTGTCCACCAAACATGCTGTATCCTTGGATCTACTTGTGATATTTTCAAGGCATCAATAGACTGATGCCAGAGCATTGGAGCAACAGGAAAGACCCCAATTGAGAAAGCGATAGGGATCGCCGATAAAAGGGCCAGAAATACTTTTATTTTGGCCAGGGTAACGCAGTTCCCTAGCTGTTATGCCCCAGTCAGCATTCAAAAGCAGGAAGAATTGAGCTTGGAAACAAACCCAAGGACAATGGTGATCAAACTCTAGCCTGCAAACATCACAAACAGAACAATGATGCGTCCTAGGAGGCTTCCAAGTAAGTCTACATGTTCCTTTTGAACAAGTTTCTAGTTCGCCTTCAACGTTGGTACATTGATATGGGACCATGATTTCTTCTTTCAATGGCATGTCAAATGTCAAGACATTGTGTGTCGTTCGCCCGCTCATGAGCTGGAAGTAACAGAAAGTGAGAAATGCCATGATGGTATTCATTGACAATCAATAAACGACTAAGAGAAGAGACTCTTGAGATCAGACTCGCCAGAGAGCAAGTTCTTAGGGCTGACTTGTCTGAGTATATGCTCCGTTCTGCCAAAGCCAACGAGCTACAGAGGTTTCAGGTATGATCTCCTTCATGAATTCAAAAATGCCGCACCCCCGATTTCTACGATGCAGATATACCAACTATAGCTAAACTCAGACATCAATTTTAATTTAGCTCTTTCTGCCAGGTCTACTGCTCACGAAATGAAGGCGCAGACTGCTGCAGTAAGTACGCTTTCTGCGCATCTCTGTCCATGTCTTCGGGTAACCATGATGATAACACGGGTCCTAGACCTGGGAAAAGATCACGTTTCGAGAGAGATCTGAGTTAATGGTAAAGTCCAGAACACAACTTGATCGCAGTTTGATGGTCAAGTCGATCCTTGATGGCTTGTTCATAGGGGATTGTCAAGCCACAGCATTCCGATCTTATTAGGCTGCGTGTGCTTTAGCGTCAGGCACCTATAATTGATCCATTGCTAGTATTCCAACTCTAACCAGAACAACCCAACCATAGATTATGCTCTCCTTTCCCCAACAAAAGTGGCAAGTGGTTCGCACAAATATCCTGAAGAACGTGCCTCGCAGTGAAGTTGATCTCATTACTGATCGGCTTTACCTTGGGAGTTGGGTTGCTGCTGGGAATAAAGAACTGTTGGCCGAGCTTGGAATTACCCATGTCGTGTCTATGCTCGAAATTGAGCCCCGCATTCCTGATATCATTGACAAGACCAACAAGTTGCACATCCAGATTAATGATACGCCGGACAGCAATATCTTACGTCACTTGGAGGAGACAACGAACTTTATCAAGTCAGCGATGGAGGTCGACGAGAACAACAAGGTCCTTGTAAGCCCTAGATTCACAGTAGACGAAGAGCGCTTTGTCTGATTATCAGCCTAGGTTCATTGTCTGATGGGCATCAGTCGAAGTGCTACAGTGGTCTCCGCGTATATGATTGCCACTAAGAAGATCACAAGTGCCGAAGCCATTGCATACGTGCAAAAGAAACGACCCGTTGTCTCCCCAAATCTTGGATTCAGACAACAGCTCGACACATTCGCAAGTAAACAGAGAGTGCAAAACAGCCCGAGCGGAGCAGTATTCTCGCCTTTGCGGCAGCTCAGAGCATGGTCGAACATTAAAAGACTAAGAAGGAGAGATGACTGAGAAGGCGTTGCACTCGATTCCCAACTTTTTCTAGTTCCATTAGCATTGATGGGGATTTAAGTTCTTTTAGGCTATAATGGTTCCCTTATTATATCGATATACATATATAATTCCCAGCCGATATCAGTGTGTGCATCGAATCTACAAATCGGGATTCAGGTCCAAATCCAAATCAAAGGTTTGTGGCTGAGGGGCACGACGATCTGCACGGTAGGGGTTCGCACCCATGTGTTGATTGAAGTTCATGACTGGCGACACAGTATTGGCAGCAGCTGAAAACCAATGCTGAGAAGAGTCAAGCGAGGTGAAAAGAGGATACGCACGCCGCCCCACGGAATGTGTTTCGCCCAAGGAACCAAGGGGAGCTTCAGCGTTGAGGTGCCCACGACGCATCTTTTCTTCGTTAGGGAAGGGCGGGAAAAACAGAGGTGGCGGTGGTTGACCCGGAAGATTCAGGTCTGGCATGTTTGGTGGTGCTGAAGTGAACGCGCTCAAGCTTTGTGCATATGCCAGGAGTTCAGGATAGGGAATAGATGCTGAGGATTTTGAGGTAAATGCCTAGAAGGACAAATAGATAGCACACCTTTCTTGGCCTGTTCTATCGCTTTGAGTCTCTCTTCACCTTCTTCAATCAGTTCTTCGAGTTCTTTCTTCCCCTTGGTGAGTTCCTCACATATATTTCTCCACTGAGTGTCTAGATCAAGGATTTCTTTCTCAAGAGTTTCAATATTTCTCTGCTTAATTTGATGAGTCTGGGCAGTACTAAGTGCTTGTGCGAGGACCCTGTCGCACTGAAGAAATGCATCTAATGGTGGTGGCGGTGGCGGCTTCGTTTGTGGAGGAGAAAGCGAAAGAAAAAGAGTTTGCGACAGAGCTTGTAGTTCATTCAATGGACCCATAAGTATCGAAGACATAGAAGAAACATCCTGAAGCATTGCGGACGGTGCTGAAACAGCATTAACTTGTGATGGCTGGGACATTAGGTCGGGCAGTTGTTTGGTTATGTGTCGAGGTTCCAATTACTTCACCACGAATCTTGAGGGAGGGCGTGTCTCGAAAACTGGGTCTATCTCATTGCAATAATCTGTCGTACTCAAAATGTCTTCCGGGAATGCGGGGCTCCAGCAAACACAGTACGAGGAGGAGCAATATGAACTCACTGAGGACGGTCGTCTATTTCAGCCGAAAATTCCATGTGCAACAACCTACAACGACGGCTCCTCAATAAACTGGCTGCAAGTGGACATGACAGAACGATCACGACAACAGATTCTCATGTCGGAAGCAGGTGTACGGGGCATCATATACCCAGCTCTGGATGCTGCGTGCGTATGGTTTGTGGTCATTTTCACCGGTATGGGAATCGGGATAGCAGGAGCCTGGCTGGACGTGTTAGTCAAATGGTATGTTGTATCTAGATGACGTGTTTCCGATACTAGACGGACTTCAGGTTGGGGGATCTTCGCGAGGGTCGTTGTGCATACGGATTCTTCTATAATCAAGTTTCTTGTTGTAGCGGCATCGACCGTATGTCAGCAATGTCAGCTCTTCCTGTGTGTATATCATACTCAGCGTCCCTCAGCGGGGGAAGTCTGCCGCGACTGGCAGTCGTGGAGCACATACTTCAATTTCAATACGATTTTAGGCTCATCTTTACTGCAATCCTTTGTTTATATCGCCCTTGCTGTAAGCTATATCCCATCCAATGCCCTAGATTACTTCTCATCCGCTACTCAAGATCGCATTTGCAGCAACTGCTGCCATACTTGTCGTCACGTATGCCCCTTAGTGAGCCATCTTCGATGCAATGCTTGCAGCGACTTGAGTTTTTGTAGTGCATTCCACACCGGAAGTGAGCTCTTTGTGATTCTGACATTATGTGCACACTGACGACAAGAAGTTCCTGAGATAAAAGCAGTGAGTTTGTTCAATTCTCAGTCCCTCACCACGACCGATCCCAGTAGATTTTGGGGGGTTACGTCCTGGATGCTTTCCTCTCACCCTGGACCTTGCTCATAAAGGCTCTTGGTCTTGCTCTTACAGTTGCTTCCGGTCTGTCTCTTGGAAAAGAGGTCCGTTGTTTCAAGTCTCTACTTGTTGAACTATATCTCTGGAATTAGGGTCCTCTCGTACATGTTTCCTGTTGTCTGGCCTTTTGCATCTCTCGGTTTTTCAGGCAGTTCAAAAATAATGAAGGTCACTATCTCATTCTTTTGTTGTCGGGACTTCCCAATTTTGTTGATAGCTCTAAAGCGAAGAATACTCGCAGCGGCCGCAGCGGCGGGTGTGTCAGTAGCATTTGGCAGTCCTTTAGGAGGTGTGCTCTTTGGTCTGGAAGGTGAACAAATTCACTTATTGTGAAAGACACTGCATAACGGTCTTGATCCAGAATTGGATACATTCTCGAACGAACTTGAGGTAATGTGGAAGGGATTTGTAGCATCGGCCATCGCTGCGGTTGCTTTGCAATGGGTCAATCCCTTCGGCACTGCGAAACTTGTCTTATTTCAGGTAGGCTTGCAACACCTCTCACTTACATTATACTTAGCTTCTATAGGTCACTTTTGTGGATGATACCTGGAGGGCGTTTGAACTTGTGAATCCAGGTTGCATCTCTGCGGCGCCATCTTGACATATTTTCGCAGGTCCCTTGGTTAATTTTGGGAGTCATCGGTGTAGGTTGGAACATTCACTCTCCGATTCTTGACTACTTAAACCAAGCCCAGGGTGTCCTGGGCTCTCTTTTGATCAAATTAAACGTCAAAATCGCAGTCTACCGAAAGAATAGTATGATTGCTGACTGGCCGGTCCTGGAGGTCATCTGTGTTACTGCTATAACTGCTGCCGTCAGCTATCTTGTGAGTTGCTTGGCACCATCACTCGCTTTATCCCTCATACAATTCCATAGGTAGTTTTTGCGCGGTGGGTATATTCTTCTTCGTTTGGCTTTATTGTCTTCAACCGCGATATTTCTAGGGTGCAAAGCTCGGAGTTGGTTACCAACCTTTTCCAAGAATGTGATCCATCCAAGGGCGATTACCACGGTTTGTGCAAGTATGTTAATCGTAGGGCAAATTTGCGTTCCACTAAACTGGATCTTCAGCCCGACCGCTGCTGGACAAAACATCTTCTTGCTACTTTTAACGGCAGCATTGAAGCTAATTACTGCAGCCTGGACTTTTGGAATGATGGTCTGTGTCCTTGGCGTGGTCGCTCTCTTTCTATACACACTCATGATCACGGAGCAGATACCTGCAGGGATATTTTTGCCCACAATCGCTGTTGGTGCATGCCTGGGTCGAGCAGTCGGCCTTGTCACGTTTGTGCCTTTATTCTCTTCATCAAAATCGTTCCTGAATACAGTAATTAGTCAATCGATGTATCGTCTGTATCCAAAAGCAGCGATATTTCTCAGTTGTCCCCCTGATCCTTCAGTGCGATGCATTTCTCCTGGGTTTTATGCTGTTATCGGGGCTGCAGCTATGTTGGGCGGTGTTACTCGAATGACAGGTATGCACAACTTGACAATTTCTTCTTCCTTTTGAATGACCGGAGGGTTTGGTCAGTCTCTTTGGTCGTCATCCTGTTCGAGGTGTGACATTGTCCTTTGACCTGATAGTTGTGGGGTTTGACCTTGATTACCAGCTCACAGGCGCTCTTTCACACGTCCTGCCGATCATGATTGTGGTCATGACTGCAAAATTGGTGGGAGACGCTCTTGGTACAGATGGAATATACGCGACTTGGATTGCAATGCATCGCTACCCTTGGTTGCCTCCTGTTGATTTCAAAGATTTTCGGAAGGATACAAGTGAAAGCATCATGAAGAACGCTGATAGTTTAATCAAGATTGAGGATGGAGCATTGACTGTTAGTGAATTGGGTATGTCAGCAATTATACTGCTCGAATTACGAAGCTAAACAGTCTTTAGATCATCTCCTTACCCGTTATACGTACTCTGGCTTTCCTGTAGTGAAAGGGCGAAATTTAGTTGGGTTTGCTTCGAGTGAAAAACTAAGGGCTTTTCTTCGTATGCAAATCATTTAAAAATAGCCATGGATGATGACTGATCGGTTATTCAGATGCTCTCCCTCGCTCTCCATCGCAGTCGCTTGAGATCTGCTCGTTCTCCCATCAATTTTCGGATCCACGTCCGGACCTTGATGTGAAAACAGATTCTTCAGCAGATCAATCACACACTCTGAACCAGGCTTCTATGGGACCCGAGGTTGCCGAGATGCCAACAATAACAGAGACTTCCGGAATTCAATCAGCTATTCCTGGGGAGAATATTATTGACTTCTCGTCAACGCTTGATACTACAACTCTACAGCTTAGAAAGCAAGTTCCCAGAGAACTAGTCGTCACCATGTTCCAGAAAATGGTGAGTTCTAGATGCTTTCTGCAGCAGTGACACTTGTTCTGATTTTTTTTTTCGATTCAAAGAACCTAAGAGAAATTCTATTTACAGAAGATGGCCACCTTGACGGGATGGTGACCAGAAGGGACATAACCAGACTACTAACGAGCCATTTTGACCATGCTGCAGCACTATATGTACCCCATTCTGCTCAAGAGCGATAGGCGCTCCAAGAATTCGAGTGTCTTCTTGACCTTCGTACGTTTTCAGATCTGTCAGATGACAGATTGGAATATTTAATTCAGTGACTGTACAGATACTTTCTTTTAGATAAAAGCTCAGTATATATACACTCCCGTTACTATTCTGTGTGGCACTCTCATGCCTTAGGTATCTTGTAAATACGAATTATCATTTGTCTCAATGATATTTGAACCTGACAATGACCTCACAGCCCTCATTTCACTCATGTCTCGGGGTATCCCTTTACTGTCAACACCATTCCAGTTTCCACCTGCCGCAGGCTGTAGATGACTGAACCAAGGCACATCAAATCTTCAGGGGCCGACCCATATCGCAATTCCAGCCTGAGTCCGACAGCAATGACCAACTTCTCCGTCTAGATTATTGTCAAGACGACAGGACGTTACTAACAATATTATACTCCTCTTTCTCCCAAGGTGCCCAGTCGAACACCGGTAGAGGATGTCCTTCCGTATTGAACACCCAACTGCTAAGTGGAACGATATCATCTTCTTTGAACAGCAGATACAGATATTTAAGTCTGATAGAATCCATGAATTGAGTGGCAAAGTCTTCACGATACGAAAAACTCACGTCTCTGCCAGGAAAAAACTGAAAAGCATTAGTGAAGATCAGATTAGACATGATTGCACAAGACATTACCTTGGCATCTC